>Ga0207695_10001080_pt1 | contig 47622 bp, 32 predicted proteins | sample KBSC54metaG_FD_184354 | JGI IMG/M metagenome (GOLD analysis project Ga0207695, IMG submission 184354) | Corn rhizosphere microbial communities from Kellogg Biological Station, Michigan, USA - KBS C5-4 metaG (SPAdes) (version 2) | ecosystem: Host-associated > Plants > Roots > Rhizosphere > Soil...
GGCGGCCGTTCGCGCCGCTTCGGGAGCGACAAGGCGTTCGCGGAGCTCGACGGCCGATGTCTGCTCGATCATGTCATTGCGGCACTCGCGTTGGAATGCGATTCGATCGTCATCTGCGGCCGCGCCGTAGATGGCCACATCTGTGTCGCCGATCGGCCTTGGCCGGGGCTCGGTCCACTGGGTGGCCTGGCTGCAGCCCTGCATTTTGCTTCGGTCAAAGGGTTCGATGCTGTCCTGACCTCCGCCTGCGACACTCCGGAGATTCCGGCCGACCTTGCAGCCCGATTGTCCGGCTCTGGGGCGGCAACGATTGCCGGCCAACCCTTGTTTGGCTGGTGGCCCACGTCGCTTTCGCCCAAGCTCGACCGCTATCTCGCCGCTGCCAGTAGTCTGGCGATGAATGATTGGACCATCCATGCGGGGGCACGGCGCGTTCACTGTTCCCAAGAAATACCGAACGTGAACACGCCCGTAGACCTGATTGGGCTGCGCTTGCGGCGGTTGGCAAAGGCCTGAGACATCCACAATGAACTCGAGTGATCCGCCGGCTTGCTCAGAAACATAGCGGTTTATTCCGATCCAATTGACTCTTGGCTCAATGTGGGAACATAAAGTGAACAAATAAGTCGTCCGAGTCGCTATGCAAAGCCATTCCGTTCACCCGCTGGAGACGCTCCGAGCGCAAATCCGGGCCATTGAGGCTTCCGGGCTTACGGGCGCGGCCGAGCGGCTGCCGTTCGAGGTGCAAGCGGTGGACGGGAAGCTTGGCGGTGGCCTTGTGGTGGCGGCGCTGCACGAAATTACGGGGGCGACGAGTTCGCCCGGCGACGATGCCGCAGCCAGCCTGTTCACAGGGGGGATCGCCGCCCGACTTAAAGGCATGGTGCTATGGGTGATCCAGCGCCGTGACCTGTTCGCCCCGGCGCTTGACCAGGCGGGGCTTCCACCCAGCCGGCTGCTCTACGCGGAATGCGGCAACGACGACGAAGTGTTGGCGGTGATCGAGGAAGGGCTTCGACACGGTAGCCTCGGCGGAGTCGTCGGCGAAGTGGGGCGGTTCACGATGGCCGCGGGGCGCAGGTTACAACTCGCGGCGGAGACGAGCGGAACGATGGCGCTTCTGCTTCGGCGCTGGCGCAAGAATGGAGCCGATCCGCTGGCCCTTCCTTCATCGGCAGTGACCCGCTGGCGGATCGGCTGCGCTCCCTCGCGCGCGTTGCCGGTCAGCGGAATCGGTCGGTCGCGCTGGACGGTGGAACTGGTCCGGCAGCGTAGCGGCAGGCCGGCGGAATGGATTTTGGAGGGAGTGGATGAAGCGGGTCGCCTCGCTCTTCCTGCCGATGCTCCCGATCGAGCGGTTCCGGCGGCTCGACCGGACCGGCAGATCCGAACCGCCGCCTGACCGGCCGTTGGTCACGACCGAACGGCAGGGCCAGCGGATGGTGCTTGCGGCCGTGTGCCCGCTGGCGCGGACGCTCGGGCTTCATGTCGGAATGCCGCTGACCCAGGCGCGGGCGCTGGTACCCGGGCTCGACATTCGGCCTGCCGAGCCGGAAGCGGACAAAACAGTGCTGATGCGCCTGGCGTTGTTTGCGGCGCGGCGCTGGACTCCCTTTGCGGCGGTCGATGAACCCGACGGGCTGTGGTTCGACATCAGCGGAGTCGCGCATCTTTTCGGCGGTGAGCGCAGATTGTGCGAGCGGATTCTTCGTACCTGCCGCCGTGCCGGCTTCACCGCGCGCATTGCAGTGGCGGGTGCCACTGGTGCCGCCCACGCGCTCGCCCGCTTCGGCGCCGAAGAGATCGCGCTCTGCCCGAATGAGAAAGCAGTCGAGAGGATTGCTGCGCTCCCGCCGCAGGCGCTGCGGATCGACCAAGAGGCGGCGAACGCCTGCCGCCGCTTCGGGATCGACAGCATCGGCGAATTGGCCGCAATGCCGCGCGAACCGCTGGCGCGGCGTTTCGGGAAGGGGCTGCTGACCCGGCTGGATCAGGCGGTCGGGCGGACCGCCGAAACGTTCGATCCGATCGTTCCCCGGGAAGCGCCCGCGGCGGCCCTGTGCTTCCTGGAGCCGATCCTTTCCGCCGAAGCGATCGAGCAGGTGATCGGCGACCTCGCCGCGATGCTGGCGCGCACGCTCGAGCAGCAGGGATTGGGAGCGCGGCAGGTGAAGCTGACCTGCAATCGCGTCGATGGTGACGAGCAGCGGATCGTCATCGGACTTGTAAGCGCCACGCGCGATGCCACCCATCTCGCGTCGCTGCTTCGAATGAAGATCGAACAGATCGAGCCCGGCTTCGGGATCGAGGCGATGCGGCTCAGCGCTATTCGCTCGGAACCGCTTTCGGCGCGACAGGCCGCTTCGCTTGAAGAGGTTTCCGAAGCCGAGCTTCCATCGCTTGTCGACCGCATTGCCAATAGAATTGGCGTGCATCGAGTCTTCCAGATGAGCTCGGTCGAAAGCGACGTTCCCGAGCGCAGCATTCACCGCGTGTCCCCACTCGCTCAAACTGTGGATTGGCCACGCGAATGGCGGCGGCCGGTGCGGCTGCTCGCCCGGCCGGAGCAGGTCGACAGGGTCATTGCTGCGCTTCCCGACCAGCCACCGCTTCGCTTTTCCTGGCGCGGCGAGACCCACCGGATCCGCAAAGCAGACGGACCTGAGCGCATCTACGGGGAATGGTGGAAGCATTCGAACGAAGCCGATGCGGTTCGCGACTATTTTCAGGTCGAGGACGAGAGTGGCGCCCGCTTCTGGCTATTCCGTCGCGGCGATGGCGAGGATCCGCGCACTGGAGATTTGAGCTGGTACATCCACGGGGTTTTCGGGTGAGTTACGTCGAACTCAACGCCATCAGCCATTTCAGCTTCCTTCGCGGCGTCTCCTCGTGCGAGGAACTGTTTTCGGCCGCCGCCCTGCTCGGCCATAAGGCGCTTGGGATCACCGATCACAACACCGTCACTGGCCTGGTGAGAGCCATGGTTGCCGGCGAGGAGGCCGGCGTTCGCCTCATCGCCGGTTGCCGGCTCGACCTGATGGGGGCCTGTCCTGAGCGGCCGGCGGAGCCGGGCAGTCGAAGGGGAAACGCCCTCCTCGTCTGGCCGGAGGACAAAGCCGCCTGGTCGCGACTGACTCGGCTGCTGACGATCGGAAACAAACGCGCCAATCCGAAGAGGGGGGAGAAAGGCCAATGCTTCCTCCACTGGGAAGATGTCGCCGAGTGGAGCGAAGGCCTCGTCGCCGCCCTGATCCCCGATAAACCAGACCGAGCGACGCAAACCGCGCTCGCGCAGATGTGCGACATCTTCGGCGACCGCGCGCACCTCGCCTTGGGCCTGCGCCGGCGTCCCGGCGATGCGGTTCGCCTGCACGAGCTGAACCGGCTGGCGCAACGGTTCGGGGTCCGCAGTCTCGCCACCGGCGACGTCCTCTATGACTCCCCCGACAAAAGAATGCTTCAGGATGTCGTCACCGCGATCCGCCACATCTGCACCATTGACGAGCTGGGTTTCCGCCGCGAGCGATATGCCGACCGGCATCTGAAAAGCGTCGCCGAGATGGAACGTCGCTTTGCCGACTACCCAAGCGCAATTCGCGCCACCGCCGACATTGCCGAGCGCTGCACCTTCTCGCTTCGCGAACTGAGCTACCAATATCCCGACGAAATCGTGATGAGCGGCCGCACTCCGCAGGCGGCGCTCGAGAAGATGACCCGAGCGGCGCTGGCCGCCAAATTCCCGGAAGGAATACCGGATGAATATTCCGAGTTGCTTGAAAAGGAACTTCGGCTGGTCGCGGGCTGGCGGTACGCTCCCTATTTCCTGACGGTCAATTCCATCGTCGCCTTCGCCCGAAGTCAGGGGATTCTCTGCCAGGGGCGCGGGTCGGCCGCCAATTCGATGATCTGCTTCGTGCTCGGGATCACCTCGATCGATCCGATCAAGCACACGCTTCTGTTCGAACGCTTCCTCTCCGACGATCGTGACGAGCCGCCTGATATCGACGTGGATTTCGAGCACGAGCGGCGCGAGGAAGTGATCCAGTGGATTTACGACACCTACGGCCACGACCACGCCGCGCTGACTGCGGTGGTCAGCCGTTACCGGACCCGTGGAGCGATCCGCGATGTCGGCAAGGCGCTGGGCTTGCCGGAGGACGTCACTGGTGCGTTATCGAGCCAGATCTGGGGCTGGTCGAACGAAGGCGTTGCCGAACGCCAGGTCGAGGAGCTAGGCCTCGATCGAAACGATCCGCGGCTTGCGCTCACCCTTGAGCTTAGCCTGCAGCTGATCGGAACCCCTCGCCACCTCAGCCAGCATCCCGGCGGTTTCGTTCTGACCCGGGATCGTCTCGACGCGCTGGTCCCGATCGCGCCGGCGGCGATGGAAGACCGCTGGGTGATCGAATGGGAGAAGGACGATCTCGAAGAGCTGAAGATCATGAAGGTCGACGTGCTCGGCCTAGGGATGCTCGGCTGCATGCGCCGCGCTTTCGATCTGCTCGACGAGCACAAGGGTCTGCAACTGACGCTTGATTCTCCCATTCTTCAGGAGGACGATCCGGCGGTCTTCGACATGATCTGCAAGGCCGATACGATCGGCACTTTCCAGATCGAAAGCCGGGCGCAAATGTCGATGCTGCCGCGGCTCAGGCCCCGCAAATTTTACGACATCGTCATTCAGGTCGCGATCGTCCGGCCGGGTCCGATTCAGGGCGACATGGTCCATCCCTATCTCCGCCGCCGCGAGGGCAAGGAGAAAGTGGAATATCCCAAGCCCGAACTCCGGGAAGTGCTGGAAAAGACCCTCGGCGTTCCGCTGTTCCAGGAGCAGGCGATGAAGGTTGCGATCGTCGGCGCCAACTTCACGCCGTCGGAGGCGGATGCGCTGAGGCGCTCGATGGCGACGTTCAAATCGACCGGCGGTGTCAGCAAGTTCCACGACAAGATGATCGAGGGGATGCTGAAGAATGGCTATGAACGCGATTTCGCCGAACGTACGTTCAAGCAGATCGAGGGATTCGGAAGCTACGGCTTCCCCGAAAGCCACGCGGCGAGCTTCGCCAAAATCGCCTGTGCCTCATCCTGGATGAAGCATTATCATCCGGACATCTTCTCCGCGGCGCTTCTGAACGCGCAGCCGATGGGCTTTTACGCGCCGGCGCAGATCGTCCGCGACGCGCGCGAGCACGGCGTCGAGGTGCGGCCGGTGTGCATCAACGCCAGCCGGTGGGATTGCACGATCGAAGGTGAGGCGGGACAACATCGGGCGGTGCGGCTGGGCCTGAGAATGGTGAAGGGGCTGGCGAATGCTCACGCGGCCTTGATCATCGCCGCTCGCGAGCAGCCGTTCGTATCGGTTGAAGACGTGTGGAAACGCTCCGGTGTTCCGGTTTCGGCTTTGGAGCGGATTGCGGAAGCGGATGGTTTCGCGTCGCTTGGGATCGATCGGCGGCAGGCGCTGTGGCGAGTAAAGGCACTCGGCAACGCATCGCTCCCGCTGTTCGCTGCTGCTGACGCTCGCGAGGAGGAGCGCGAACCTTTCGTCGCCCTAAAGGGCATGAGCGGCGGCCGCGAAGTTTTCGAAGATTATCGCTCGCTTCGTCTCTCGCTCCGGGCGCACCCGCTCCACTTCCTCCGCCCACAGCTTGATGCGATGAAGATGACTCGCTGCGGGGATCTGGCGCGAACGAAGGACGGGCGGCGGATCGAGATTGCCGGGATCGTTCTGATCCGGCAACGGCCCGGCAAGGGCAATGTCACCTTCCTCACCATCGAAGATGAAACCGGCATCGCCAACGTCATAGTCTGGCAGCGCCTGTTTGAGGACTTCCGGCGCGTGATGATGTCGGCTTCGATGCTGAAAGTGCGCGGTTTGGTCCAACGCGAGGGCGAGGTGATCCACGTCATCGCCGAACGGCTGGAGGACCAGTCGCCGATGCTCCAGAGCGTCTGCGGAATGGATTTCCCCCACCAACATGGGCCTGGAGATGGAGCCAATCACGGAGGCTCCGACCCACGCGAACCATCTCGCTCGATGCCGCACCAGATTCATCAGAGCGAACCGGTCCTCAAGCTCAAATCGCGCGACTTTCACTAACCAGAGGTTGCGCTGCCCCGAGCGCATGCTAGCGCGTATCCAGCTCTGACGGGGAGGTTTGAGTGAAAGCGTTGCGTATTCTTTCGGCTGTCGCGGCCGCGCTAGTCTTTTCAGCACCGATTCCTGCCGCTGCGGTGGTGCCGGCGTGGCACCACGCCTATTCGAACTTCAAAACCGCAATCTACATTCCGGTCGGAGTCACCATCCGTCTCTCCGATCCAGCCGAGTTCAACCGCGAATTCGCACGGGTCTCGTCGCAGCTCGATTTCGACAAGGTCTATATCGAGGGCTACCGCGGCCGCACCTTCGCGACCGATGCGCAAATCGAAACGGTCAAGCACGAGTTCGAGACCCGGGGCATCCAAACCGCCGGTGGTGTGACTTTCGACGCCGGCTCCTCGGGCGGACAGTTCAACACCCTGGACTATGAAAATCCTGCCGACCGGGCGACCGCGGAGCGAGCGTCACGCCTGATGGCGCGCCACTTCGACGAGCTGATCCTCGACGACTTCTTCTTCTACAACACCAAGAGCGACGCCGACATTGCCGCCAAAGGCAACCGCAGCTGGACCGATTATCGCATCGACAAGATGCACGAGGCCGCCCGCGACCTCGTTCTCGGGCCCGCCAAGCAGGTGAACCCGCGTATCAAGGTCATCATCAAGTTTCCCAACTGGTACGAGCATTTCCAGGGCAGCGGGTTCGATCTCGCGGACGAAGCGCACATGTTCGACGGCATCTACACCGGCACGGAAACGCGCGATCCGGTAATCACCGACCAGCTGCTGCAGCAGTACGAGAGCTACGAGATCATCCGCTATTTCGACAATGTGCGTCCGGATGGGGGAAACGGCGGCGGCTGGGTTGACACCTACAGTAGCCGAAGCATCGATCGGTACGCCGAGCAGCTTTGGGACACGGAGTTCGCGAAGGCGCCGCAGATTGTTCTGTTCGAATGGTCGGCGATGGCGCAGCCGGGACCCGCAACTGCCGGCGAGCGGCCATGGGCGAATGCGCACACCAGCTTCGACTGGAAGGCAATCTCGGCAGCGCACCCGAATGCCGGCTGGGCGACCGCCGCAAACGCTGCGTTACACATTGCGGACAAGGCGCTCGACGGACTCGGTAATCCGATAGGCATCGCCAGCTACCGTCCGCCGCACGCGACGGGTGAGGATTTCCTCCACAATTATCTGGGCAACCTCGGAATCCCGATCGAGCTTTACCCGACCTATCCGGCGCAGGCGCACACGATCATCCTTACCGAAGCGGCGGCTGGCGATCCGGACATCATTTCAAAGATCAAGACGAGCCTTCGCGGCGGTGCCAATGTGATCGTCACCTCCGGCTTCCTCAAGGCGACCCAGGATCGCGGGTTCGAGGATCTCGCCGAGTGGGATGCCACCGGGAATATCGTCAACATTGACCAATATTTCGACGGCTTCGGCGCGGGCAATGGAAAGGAGCTTTCCGAGCCCGGCAAGCACAAGCCGATCCTGTTCCCGCAAGTTCGCTTCTACACCAACGACAGCTGGGGAATTATCCGCGGGGTGGCAGCCGCCAAGGGCTTCCCGATCGTGGTGATGAACAAATATTCGAAGGGGACGCTCTATCTGTGGACGGTGCCGGAGAATTTCGGCGACCTCTATAATCTGCCGCAGCCGATGATCACCCGGATCAAGCAATATCTGTTCGGTGATCTACCCGTACAAATCGACGCTCCGGATCGCGTGGCGCTGTTCACCTATGACAACGGCGCCTTCATCGTGGAGAATTACCGCGATGATTCAGCGGATGTCCGCATCGACCGGAAGGGGCGCGCCACGCCCGAAGCGGTGACCATTCCGCCCCACAGTTTCAGGGTCTTTCGGTAAATGGGATCGCAACCAGATCGCTTCGGGCGCCATTAAGCTGATGCAGATTAACTGGTCCCAGGACGTGGACCAGAGGGGTGATCGAGACCGCAAATTTCCTGCCCGGACAGCAGGTATGCGGCTCACCAACATCCTGACGAATGGCAATCCGCCGCATGCGAAGGCTGCGGATGGATGCTGCTCGGGTTCCCGACCGGTGCCGGTTTGACCAGGGGACCGAAGTGACGACGAGTATGAATCTGGCCGCGTGTATAGACCGGGGCCGCGAACGGCGCGTTACCCTCAATTGCGAGGCCGTGGTGGTCGAGCCCGACGGCTGCAGCACCGATGTCATCCTGATCGACATGACACAGCACGGATTTCGGCTTCGCTCTCACAACGAGCTCGAAGTGGGTGCGGAAATCCTCCTGCAGATGCCGCAGGTGCCCGCGGTTCGGGGCATGATCCACTGGATGAGCGGTCACGAGGCCGGCGGAGTCTTCCTCGATCCCATCGTCGTGTAAACGCTATCCTTTCGCCAGCGCCTTCTGCACAGCGCGCGCCAGAGCGTCGGCCCGGAACGGCTTGGGGAGCAGCGGCGCGTCGGAGGCAATCTTCCTGATCGCCTCGGTCTCGCTGTAGCCGGAAACGAACAGGATCTTCTGCTCCGGGCAATCCGCGAGGATGCGCTCCGCGACCTCTGCGCCCGACATTTCGGGCATCACATAATCGAGCACCACAAGGTCCGGCCGTTCCTCGGCAAACAACTTCAGCGCGCTTCGTCCGTCGGCACAGTCGCGCACACGGTAGCTGGTGTCGGCGAGCGCCTCGGCAATAAACCCGCGCACGTCGGGATCGTCATCCACCACCAGCACCGATGCGGGCTCTAGCTTCTGGCCAGCGGTATCGTCCTCGCCTTCCGCTCCGGCGGCGTGAGCGATCTCGCCTGCAGCCTTGAAATAGAGTTTCACCGCCGTCCCGCGGCCTGGCGAAGTCTCGATCCGGGCGGTGCCGCCGGACTGGCGGGCCATGCCGTACACCATCGAGAGGCCGAGGCCGGTGCCCTTGCCGACTTCCTTGGTTGTGAAGAACGGTTCGAACGCGCGGCTTGCCACATCCTCGGTCATTCCGCTGCCGGTGTCGCTGATGGTGAGCTCGATATAATCCCCGTCCTCAAGCTCCGGGTCGCCTTCAACCCACATCGTCGTCGTGGCGAAGTGGAGCTGGCCGCCGTCGGGCATTGCGTCGCGGGCGTTGATCGCGAGGTTGAGGACGGCGACCTCGAGCTGCGTCGGGTCGGCCATTACGGGGACCATCGCCTCGTCGAGATCGAAGGTCTTGGTGATCCCCGGCCCAAGCACGTTGCGCAGAAGCGGCCGCATCTGCTCGATCAGTGGCGCGACGTGCACCGGCCGCACTTCGAGCCGCTGGACCCGGCTGAACGCCAACAGCTGCCCGGTTAGCCTGGCGCCCCGCTCGGCGGCGGCAAGCGCGTTGGTCGCGTAGCGCTTGAGCTTTGCGTCCTCGACCCGCTTGGCGACCAGGTCGAGACCGCCGACGACGACGGTCAACAGATTGTTGAAGTCGTGGGCAATGCCGCCGGTGAGTTGGCCCAGCGCTTCCATCTTCTGGCTCTGCCGGAGCTGCTCCTGAGCGGAGCGGAGTTCCGTGATGTCGCGCGCCTCGAACAGCAGGTAAGTGACCTTCCCGGCCGAGTTCTTCACCGGCTGCACGGTCACATCCAGGTGCGTCGTCGCCATGCCCGGCCGTTCGAGCGTGATCTGCTGCGCGAACTGCTCGCCCCTGGCCGCCGCCGCGATCGCCTGCTTCAGCGGCTCGCGGTATTCGGAGAACAGCTTCAGCGTCGGCCCATCCCAGATCTTCTTGCCGATCACCTCGCGGCTGTTCGCCGCCCGCCATCCCACTTCGGGGTTGTTCATTTCTATTACGGTGCCGTCGGGTTTCATGAGGATGAGGAGCTCCAGCACCGTCTCGAACACAGCGCGGAACCGCGCCTCGGAATCCCGCAGTTCGGAGGTCCTCTCCTCGACGAGGTGACGCAGTTCGAGCTCGGCCTCCTTGCGCACCGTGATGTCGGTCGCGACCCCGATATAGCCGACGAGAGCCCCGTCCGCCCCGAACCGCGGCTGCGACACGCTTCTCAGCCAGCGATACTCGCCGTCATAACGCCGCATCCGAGCCTCAAATGCCACCGGCTGCCCGGACTCATACAAGGGCCGCAAACCCAGCACCCCATCGCGATCCTCCGGGTGAAGGAACCCGGTCCAGTCGAGCGCCCGCGCCTTTTCCCGGTCGCACCCCTCGCCGCAGGCGAAATCGGCATAGGCCTCGTTGACGAAATCGCGCGTGCCGTCCCGCCTCGTCACCCACATCATCACCGGAGCGCTATCGGCGATCCGGCGGAAGCGCGCCTCGCTCTCCCGAAGCGCCCGCTCGGCCGTCCGCTGCTCGGTTACGTCGCTCAAGAGGACGAGCACGCCCTGCGCCGTCCCGTCCGCGCCCGGCCAGGGAACGTAATCGATGTGCAGCGCCACCGGCCCGCGGGTGGGATGGTCGAAGCTTGAGGCGAACCACTGCCGCTCCCCGGCAAGCGCACCGGCGAGCAGGTTCTCCCGTTCGGCATAAGCGTGATCGCCCAGATGCTCGTGAACCGTCTTGCTGATGATGCTGGTGCGTGGCCGCTCGAACCAGTCGGCATAGGCCTTGTTGACGAAGCGGTAGATGAGATCGCGATCGAGATAGGCGACCATCACGGGGAGCAGGTCGGCCAGCGCCAGCATCCCCGCGCCGGTGAACATTTCCGGCGGAATGCCCTCGGGAAGATCGCGCTGGAGCTCGCCCGCGCCACGGACGGCGGGAGAAGGCTTCCTGAACCCGCGGACCCCCGGCTCGGGCAACGGCTGCGCCCCCGCGCCGGACTCGCCCTTCGTCGCCTCGCGACGCGGCGTCTTAGACCCTCGGTCCCTCATCGAACATCCATAATCCACCGAAAAAGGCAAAGAGTCGATTAGCTTAGTTTACAAGGGCCACCTTTTGTCCGCCGATCTCGCGCGGGCGCAACAGCCGCAGACTCGGCAAGGGCATAAACATTCGTTATCAATCCGGATGCCGAGTCGTCCATTTCGGATGATTGCCAATAGATACTTCGTCGATAGAATTTTTCCGCGAAAAGAGCCGCCGCCGCCGGGCGCGAACCATCGTTCGCGAGCGGATAATGAAGGCAGGCGTGCTGATGCTTCTGGCGGGCAGCATTGCGGGAGCGGTGTACATCGGGGTCAACGACCTGGCTGGGTAACCGAGCGCCCGAGCACAAGGGCGGTTTTGCGAAGTAGGACGTCCCCGGATTTAATCCGGGATCCGCCTTTATCTGTGAAGAAAGGCAGACCCGGCTCAAGGCCGGGGGGTATAGCAGACACCACGGCGTGTACACGGCGAGAGGTATCCGCACGGACACAATCTCCGCGACCGTGCTGGGGTTAGCAATTCACGAACGGCCCAGCGCGAAATTAGTTTGAGGTGCGACTTGAATCAGGTGGGTTTGTTGGTCCGGATTTGCATCGGCTCAGACTGAGTGGATAGCTCAAGTTCGGAATAAGCCAGCCAAGACAATATGCCACTGGCGATCAGCGCTAAAATGGCGATCCAATACCCAATTTCCCATGTGATTTGGACCATAGCGAGTGAGGCTTGATCTACTGCGCTGCCAAATCCGCTGCTGCCTCCTGATGCCTGGGCGATTAGATTGGTTTTGCTGTACCTCGCTGTTCCCAAGAGTACGAATGCGATTGCGCAGGCGGCACACCAACCAGCCTTCATCGATCTTTTCTTCGATTGCTTGAGAAAAGCCAGAACGATCGCGATCAGAATGGCGATCAGTGCCAACATCAGCCAGCCATTGCCTTGTGGTCCAGAAGCGGGTGAATTGGCCCCTACTTGGTGCGAAGCGCTGTAGCCACCAAACGCAAGCTGCCACCCAGTAGCGGTCGCGATGGGCGTTCCCGAGCAAGAGACCGTCAACCACGGCATAAAGAATGCAACAAGCGCTCCAATGTTTGGTATTTTAATCCATTTCCACATTGACCAATTCCCCCTTGGGCCGCCTTAGTGCCTATTCCCGGGTGACCGTTGGGCGGCCTCCGTCGCTCACAAATACGGCCTTGAACGGACCGTCTTTGCTGTCGGCCTCGCAGTCGACCACGATTGGCCCCGCAGGAGGCCTGCTGAATGTGCAGACGCCGGAAACTTCAGAAGACGGATTATTTGGCGTGGAATCCTTGAACGACACGCGCTGCAAATATCGCATGCCATGATCGCCGACCACCGAGCTGTCGCGACCAAAGAAGCTCACGATTGCCTCGTTATTCAATGTGAAAAAGAACGAACTAGCTCCCGTCGGATAATCCACATTCACGAGTACCGGGCTGCAAGCGGCTGTCACATCTTTCCCAGCGGCAATCAATGTGGTGCATCGGCCCCGCAGAAACGTCGAGGTGGCCCCCTTTTGGCTAGCGACGGCTCCTGAGTGAGCGCTTGCAGTTCCTGCAAGCAGCAGCAGTCCACCTGCGACGAACTTTTTCATTTGGCTAATCTCCGACTCGGACACCTCCGGGTAATATCAGAAGGAAGTTAATTAGATGGATATAGACAGTGGTTTTCTGACCATTGAATAAGCTTGCTCGCGTTCATGCGAGGGCGCGAGCTAGTCGGCAGGAACGTGCGGCGGGTTCGCGTTGCCAAAGGAATTTCGCAAGAACGGCTCGCGTTCGATTCCGGCGTTGACCGATCCTATCTAGGCGGTCTTGAACGCGGCGAGGAAAATCCGACTGTTGATGTGCTGGACAAGCTCGCCGCCACGCTAGGCGTGTCGATTGCGGAGCTCTTTGAAGCTATAGAGGCGAGTGCGCCCGTCGAAGGCCTTCCACGCGGGCGCAAGCGGAAGTCTAGCTAACCTAACAGCGAAGCGACAGCCCGCGCGAGTTGCGGTGACAGCCGACACGACCCGTTCGACCGAACGATAAAGTCCGAGGCGGCGAACCGATGTTTATGCACAAGTTTCAAAATAGCCGCGTCCACGCGCGGGCGTTCCGGCTCAATCAAATCAAGGACGAACGCTGGATTGCCTCGTTTGCCATTGTGCATGATCCCGAATGTTGGATCATAGCCGTCCGCGATTGCCTGCAGTTTCAGTGCCGCCAGCTTCACGGCGTAGCCATAATTAAGCATGGCATTTAGCGGGTGAGAAGCATTGCGGTTTTCGGCTTTCACGCCTGTCGCCAGCGAGCTTCGTCCGGAATAAACTTGCCAGCCTTTAGGTACTGGGCGGCGCGCTAGCGACTTCCACCGAATTTCAAGCCCGCGCCACGATGCGAAATAGGCGGAAGCGCATTCTCCCTCGATAGCGAAGATATGATTCATGTCTGTGAATGAACCGACGGCTAATTTCTCCATCCCGACTTTTGTTTTCGAAATCGCAATATCACGACATCGCGACGGCGGGACATATGCCTCTAGCGTGTCGATACTGGCGACCAGCTTCTCCCGGATAATGTCGGCGGCGAATTGAAAGCGGAGTTTTTCGTTGGCCTTGGTTTGGTGCTGCCAGCTAATCTTGTCTGGATCGGCCACGAAGCCCGGACCGCTGGCGACGCAAGCAACCTCTCCCCGCCAATCGACCCTCAAGAGCGATACGCCCTGGTCGGAAAGCCAGCTAAGGACTTCGAATGAAAGGGTGCCACTTCCGTCGAGCAACATGATGCGACGGGGCAGGTCCAAGTCGCGGGGAAAGAATCGGTATTTGGCTTGCTGTTGCGGATAATGGGTAAACCCGTCCCGGATCACCAGAGCGTTATTTTCGATACGCATCGAAACGCCGTGCCCGCATAAAATTAGGGGGTTAGGATTGCGTTGCCTCAATTTACGGGGTTGTTGAAATTCGGCAATCTCATTTAGCCAAAATTCGGAGCGACCAGCCCAATCATTTGAACTTTCCGGCCCTAATTTCGAATGATCGATAAACATTGAATTTCAATATCATATTGGCCTATCCGGAACCACGAATTTAGGGGGCAATTCCGCTAAATTTTTTAATAGATTTTGACCCTTTTCGGGATCGGAATTGCTCTCTCAATCCGGCGAGCATTCGAGCTTGACGGTTAGGTGAGGCACCCCGCCAAACATCCCAAAATCGCTTGGCTGTTTCCGAAGCTTTTGTAGCCTCGTCATGGATTAGGATAATATCGGGTCCCGACTGAATTGCCCGTAACTCGCGCCAAATTATCAGCATGGTCGATTGAATCCCGATATCGGGCTTTTGAGCTATTTGATTGAGCGTCCCCAATCCCATTGCCGACCGGCCCAATAGCGGCGAAGCCAACCCATAAATTATGGTCCCAATTCCAAAGGCTTTGGCAAATTCTCGGCGTAATTCAGGCGACGGCTCAATTATTGATTTACGGCGCAATAGCCGACGGATCGCATTCGACATGTCTCTGAGGACAGGCTCGATTGCCGCTCTAAAATCAATTGCTGACCCAGCGATCGAATGATTTTCCCCGGCAAGCGCGCCGAGCACATCCAAAACTGTCGAACGCTCTCGACTGTCAGGGGTAAACCGATTGAATCTCGCCAAAAGAATTTCAGCGGCAAAGGCGACAATTGTCTCGACCATTTCGGGGTCGGCACGGGTGAGTGGCGCTGCAAGCGGTGTCCGGGCCAAAAGCGTCAGCACTCCGGCCTTGAGCGCATGAACGTCGGTATCTTCAGGCCTTCGCTCAAACTGCTTTGCGAGCTTTTGGAAATGCCGGAGGGTCGCGAACGCCTGGTCGATGACAGGCCGCCAATAGCGCTCCCCAACTGAATAGCCTTGCATCCATAACTGCCATCCAACCCAAGGCCGCTTTTCATAGACCTTAAAGAGCCGATCGATTTCGAGTGCTTGGGCGGCGCTGCCGGAAGGTACCCGAAAGTCAAAGCCGCGTCCGCGCCCTCGACCGATCCGCTTGGGTCGCGGCAATAGCTCTTGGTTCCTCCAGCGCTCAATACGTGAGGCGGATATGGTCACGTCCGCGCGTTGGATTTCAGCGCTCATTTCACCAGCGGAAATCCACTCTTCCGACACCGTAAGCCGTCCCGCCGAATCGTTAGTAACCCGCACAGAATAGCCGATTCGAGGGAAGCGCTCGTTTTAATTGGTGGCCATCCCCTGAGTCGGAGATGGTGAGTGCCTCGCAAGAAAAGTCGATTGTCCCCAGCCTATGCCAAGCGGCTCGCAAGCGCCGCCTCGCGGGGCCTGACCAAATCGCAGGCGCGCGGACACCCCCTAGCAAGCGAGGCTTACGCTTCCGAGCTTCGCGGCAAGGCGCGGACGAAATCAGACGCGGCAATCCAAAAGGCCCTCACGGCCATGAAGTCGGGGTCGAGCCTCGCGGCAACAGCCAAGGCCCATAAGGTCAGCCGTGAACGGTTGTCGGCCTATGCGAAGTCCAAAGGCGGCGCGACCTACGGCTAAAAGCGTTGGTCGTTCCAGCAACGCGACCGGTTTCAAATCCCGATCATCGCCAAAGGCCGTCGCAATTTTGTTAAAGTCTGGGTCGGCAGCGAGGAGGCCGCCAAGCTAGCGGGCGAGCATTTTGCCGAGGCTCGCAAAGCTGTCGAAAATCCAATTCTATTCCCCGCGTTCGAGAAGCGCTGGGAAGGTGTCACGATCACGGACCTTAAGGGCCGGGATTACAATTTCGAGACCGATCCAAATCAAATCTATCGCGCGCTGAACGCTAACGAAATTGATTGGTCGCGCATCTACCAGCGGCTAACCAATTGACGGACCGGGCGATGGATAAAATCGACCTCAAACGGCTGGGCCGAAAGCGCGAACGGCTGCGCACCCAAGGCACGATCAATCCCTTTTGCTGCGCTTGCGGCGAGCACCATTGGGCCGTCCGCTACGAACTCAATCACATTCTTGGTCACAAGCACGACGACCGCGTGATGAGGCTTTGCCATTCGTGCCACGACAAGGTTTCCGAGATGCAGAGAGAATATCCGCCGATCCCGTCAAACGTGGATCCCGTGGTTGCCAAGCTGATTGCGATTACGCGCGGGCGCATCATCAACGCCAAGCTATTTCTGGAAAAGGACGAAGAGCTGGAAGCGCTGCTGACCGGCAGGCTGCAAATCCCGCAAGCCAATGGCGACGGCAATGACGCTTAAGGTTGGCGAGCCGCTTCCGCTCGTTATTCGGGCATGGTCGAGCGAGATACCGGGAAACCCCGTCGCCAAGCCCGTGAAGGTGAAAAGAGTGCAGCGCAAGGTTCCACCGCTTTTGCCGGCCGATATCCATCTGGTGTTCGATACCGAGACGACAACCGATCCGGCAATGCGTTGCCGGATTGGCTTCTACCAGTTGCACTATGAGCGCGAGCTGATCGACGAGCGTTTGTTCTACGATCCCCGCGAAGCCTTTAGCGGAGACAATAAAACCATCAAAGCCTATGCAGAGGCGCGGCGGATCGGTGAGCCCGTCACGCTCGACGATTTCCGCACCTTGTTCCTGGAGGTGATCCGCGCGGGCGGTCAGTTCGTGGGGCTCAATCTCCCGTTTGATCTATCGCGCATCGCGACCGGCAGTTCGCCGACGAAAACGAGGCCGTGGAACAAACGAATGCAGGGCGGCCATAGCCTCAAGTTTCGGGACAGTAGCTTCGTCCCGCGAATCCAGATCAAACACATCAACCCGCGTCTAGCGCTAATTTCCTGTACGGTTCCAAGTCAGGGGAAAGCTCGTTCAGCCCGCAAGCGGCGCGACGACCTTCCCGCCGAACGCGGCACGTTCAACGACGTTCGAACGATGGCGAGCGCCTTTCTCAGCGGGAGCTACAACCTTGAGCGCTTGTGCGAGACGCTGAAAACCAAGACGCGGAAGCGCGGTGTTGAGGATCACGGGAAGCCGCTCACTTTTGATTATCTCGATTACGCTCGCCACGATGTTCAGGCGACGTGGGACTGTTTTTGTGCCCTTCGCGCTCGCTATCAAAGCTACGGAATGAGTGCGCCCATGCACACCATCCGGTCGGAAGCCGGATTGGGTAAAGCAATGCTGTCGGACATGGGCATCAAAATTGTCCGCGAGACGGACCCAGCTAAAATTGCGCGAAGCCTGCATAGCTATTTTGGTGGACGAACCGAAGTCAGGATTAGGCGCGTTCCGACCCGCGTCGTATTGACTGATTTCACGTCGATGTACCCGACCGGTTGCAGCCTCATGGGTCTTTGGCGTTTCGTCATTTCGACCAATACCATTGAGCGCGAGGCGACCGACGAAATTCGGCAGTTGCTCGCTGAGACCAAGGCCGCGGATTGGCAATCGCAGGATCAATGGCGACGTTTGACAGTATTGGTTCGGGTCAAATGCGCGGGCGATATGTTCCCGGTGCGGAGCTATTATGAGGGCGAGCAACATGCTTCGATTGGTCTCAATAAGCTAACCGACAACGAGCGGACGCATTGGTTCACGCTAGCCGATTGCCTCTCCTCCAAGTTCCAATCCGGTAAGACGCCGGAAGTCGTTGAAGGGATCGCATTCGAACCGGGGCCGCCGCAGCCAAACCTCAAACCAATTCACCTCTTGGGACGGCTGACGATCGATCCCTACAAGGACGATGCTTTTCGCGAGCTCATCGCGATGCGCGAACGCGAGAAGCTGAGGCTTTCTAACCTCGCGGGCACGGAACGGACGGCGGTCGAAGAGTTTCGGCAGTTCCTCAAGATTTTAGGCAATTCGACCAGCTACGGTAGTTTCCTTCAACTCAATATTACCGATGAAGAACCGAAGGTCCGCCGTGCAATCCATGTGCACGGGCAGGAGCCATACGAAACCTTGGTCGCAAAGAGCGAACAGCCGGGGCCGTGCTTCAATCCATTGCTTGGAACGCTGATTACTGGAGCCGCGCGGCTGATGCTGGCGCTGGCGCAATTGCGAGCCGGAGAAGAAGAGTTGGGCTGGGTATTTTGCGATACCGACAGTCTCGCGCTCGCAAAGCCTTCCAATATGCCGGACACTGAATTTCTAGCCCGCGCTGGACGCGTTTCCGAATGGTTCGCGCCGCTCAATCCCTATGGCTTGCCTGATAGCATCTTGAAGCTTGAGGACGTGAATTTCGCGCCGCTCACCAAGCGCCACGAGCCGCTTTATTGCTATGCCATCGCTTCCAAGCGCTACGCTTTGTTCAATCGAGACGATCAGGGGCGTCCCGTTATTCGCAAGGCGTCGGCGCATGGTCTAGGCCATATGATCGAACCATACGGCGACGATGACGGCGCGCCACATTTTCCGCCGCCGCTTGAAGGGCTCAAAACGGGCACTGACCGACTGGCGCGGTGGCAGTATGATGCTTGGTATGCGATCCTGTCGCACGAGCTATCGGACAAGGCCGATACCGAGAGGGTCAGGTTCGACTATCATCCGGCGTTGCTACAACCTTGCTTGTCGCGGTTCAGCGCCACCAGCCCGGTCATGCTGCGCTGGATGGACAATGAGAATGACGGGTTGGACTATGCCGATCAGGTGAAACCGTTCGGGCTGCTTTACTGCCTTCACGCGAAAGCACGCGCGCCCGACTTTACCGGCCCGGATGCGCGAAGCGGGGCTAAGGCAAAAGACATTCACGCGGTCGCGCCGTTCCATCAAGATAGGGAATTTGCCATCGCCCAGGCATTCGACCGCATTACCGGCGAAAGCGTGAGCAAAGATCAACTACTGACCTATGCCGAGATGCTATTCAACTATCCGATCCGGCAGGAAGCCAAGTTCGAAAATGGCGGCCCGTTCCAACGAGGCCCTACAGAGCCGCGTCACGTCCTCGCCAGCGAAGTCCACTATATCGGGAAGGAAGCCGACAGATGGCAAGAGGATTTCTTAGTTGGGGCGGGCTTTGATCCGACCACCCAATTCGGGCGCAACCCGAATGAGGACTCAGGCCTGTTCGATGCGATCCGGGAAGCGGCGCGCATCCACGGCCAAAAGCCTGTTGCCGATGCGACCGGTCTCGCGAGAGGGTCGATCAGACGAATTTGCGAGGGTAAATCTGTGCGCACTGGAATTTCGCTTTGGGTAATTCGGCTTGGATTAAGAACACTGGCCACTCGCTTGGTGTCAGAACCTGCTCAATTCTCCGGCACAATTAGGGCTACCGAGGTAAGAGGCCTATCAGGTCCGAGCCTCATCAAGCCGCCTTCTGAACATCGGCAATCTTCTGAAATTCGTTGAGGAGGTTGGCATGGTGCTGCGCCAAATGACGGACGACGCGAGCGTTCCCGAGCAAATTTGATATGTATCCAACCGCCAACACTAGGTCGAGATGGTCCGATCCGTAGGTCTGCTCAATCAACCTGAACTCGCGATCCAGTTCGACCGACTCGCGTTCCATGATCGAAATCTGCTCATCCGTCAGACCCGCACTGGGTTTCTGTCTGCCATGAACGAGCTGGTCGTCGGGCGTTCCCATGACAATCGATTTGGCATAACTAATCGAATAGCGGTTCATCGCGATCATCATTTCGGCAGCGACGATCTGACGCATCGGTTTGAGCTTTCGAAGCTCAGTGAATGCATTCATGGGAAGGTGCTTGTCGCGAAGCAGGTCGGCGGCCTCTTCGCAAATGCCCGCGAGCAGCTTCCGCTTGGAGCGAATATTCGCAATGTTGACATTTAAGGCGCGGGCCAGCCTTTCCTCTGACACTCCATTCCTGACCGCATTCAGAATCATTTTGTGTTCTTGGATGATCGCTATGCGACTAACGCGGCGGTTATAGGTGAACGCTTCATCATCCGTTGCGATAAGGCAAACGGCCTCCGTATCCCCACGCTCTTTCAGGATGTCGATCCGCAGATGGCCATCGAGAAGGTGGAAAATCGATTGATCTTGAGCATCGCGAACAACGACGGGCGGCTCGATCACGCCCACCTCCTGAATCGAAGCGGCAATCTGACCATATTTAACGGATTTTCGGACGCTCGGTGCCACTTCGCGCAACGGAAGGATATCTCCAATTGCAATCCGCAAAGTTGACTCTTCGAAAGCCATTGCGACTGTGGAGGAAGGTTTCGCTCGCATTACGCGCGAAGCTCGGTGGTTGACCGCAGCCGCGATGCAATGTTCTCGGGCATGGTGTCGAGACCTTCATCCTCTAACAAGGCGAGGAAGCTTTCATCGCGCGCCAAGCGTCGCAGCGCTTCCGTGATGAACAACAGGCGATTTCGTGTCGCATCAGTTCGACGGATCATCGCTCGCTTTCGATCGGTATCTTCCTGATAGGCCTTAACTAGCGCTTCCGCAGACAAGCCTTTGCGGTGCTTGCTGTCGCTGTTTGCAAGGCCTTTACCCCTTCGACGCCGGATTTCGATCAGCTTCTTCGCGGCGAGGAGTTTGCGCCCCTTGAGTAAGCCCCGTTCGTAAGCATTCGACAAAGCCGCTTGAACATCATGGTCTTCCGCTTCAGCAATTTCGACGGCCACACTGACGGGTATTATGCCACTTTCAACCGATCGGAGCAGTCGCTGCTCACCCTTTTCAATTAGGCGCGCAACGCCGTGAACGTATTCGGTCGAAAGACCCGTCTTCCGGGCGATCTGGGGAGAGCTGTAACCGCGCTCCTGCATTCCACGAATGTCCTGCAAAAGATCGAGCGCCTTGTGCTGTCGTCTGGCGCAATTCTCGACAAGGCTGGCGACCATACAATCCTCAGGGTCAGCCGAGACGACCAACGCGGGGACCTCGCGCTGGCCAAGCTCAAGAAAAGCTTCGAGACGTCCCTGCCCGCATACCAAGTCGTAAAAGGGACCACCCGCTTCGGCGCGCCGCGTGACAGTGATCGGCTTCTTGAGGCCAAGCTGGGCGATGTTGTCCACGATCTCCTTGAAGCTTCGCTTGTTCCGAACTCGCGGATTCACAATCGTGATGCGGTCGATTGGGATCATCTCGACCCTTTGGGCGGGCAGAGCGGAACTCAAGCTGCCATCCTCAACGATGCGCGCGCCGCCATCCGATAGAATTGATCGAGGCTGTCAAATCGGTATGCATCGAGAGACAGGCCATTATATTCGGCGAGCCGGAGAACTGCATCCTGCATGTCCAGCCGAGGCAACACATAATAGTCCCGCGCTTGCTCATTGGCACTGTCCATCCTTACGGCAACAGTCACGTCTGGCCTGAGGGCGGCATCAAGACGCAATTTCCAACGCGTCGAGCCAGCCGCCGTGTGAAAGCATCGAACGATGACAATGGATGCCCGAAACTCTCGATTGATCGTCAAAATTTCGGTAGTCGGGTCTTGAACGACGCTTCCTCCAACCCCCTCGATACTTTCGACGACGGACGAGATTACCGACGGATGTAGTGCCCTGAGCTTTCGGTTCGTTTCGAGATACCGGTAATCATGGTCCGGACAAAAGCCCACTAGGGCGTATGCTCTCAGCAAACTGCCAAAGCGGGTCCGAAATGCGCCACTCGAAGGACAGTCTTCAACTTCGTCAATGATCAGGCCGGAGAGATATCCGCGACGTTGGAGTATTTGAGCGAGAAGCTCCAGCATTCGGTCGTCGCTTAGTCGGTCCGAACGAGCATTTATGATATCTTGCGCTCTTGCGAAAATCGAGCGGTCAACGATTCCGACGAAAGCGCCGTCCGACCGCACCCATTCGCTGGGGGAATTTCGCACGTGCGCGGATTTCAGCTTAAAGGACGTCTTTCCCCAAACATTGTTGCCGATGTATTTCTCGTTGATAAGCAACTGATGGACGGTTCCGCGTGTCCATGGTCGCCCGAGATCGGAAAGCAGACCTCGACGATTGAGATTACTAGCAATCTCGACTTCAGACTTGCCGCTCTCCACGAACAGTCGATAGACTTCTCGCACGATCTCGACCTCGGCGTCGGGGCCTGGCACCAGAATTACCCGGTCGGTCGCGATGCTTTTTTGTTCACCACGGTCGAGTGTCCCCTTCGCCGCGCCCGCGTGATCAACCAGAAGTCGGCGAAGACCGAATCCCGCCATGCCGCCTTGTCTGAAGCCAAGCCGAATAAGATTGGCCTGACCGGCGAAGACCTTGACGGACAGTTCGCGACTATACTCTCCCGCCATCGCCCGTTTCACGGTTTTTATGATCGATGATCCGATACTGCCGTCGTTCTCAAATTGCTCGGCGCAATAGTGAACCTGAACTCCTGCCTTTCGGCAGCGCAGTTCATAAGATGCGGCCTCATCCGGGTCCTGAAAACGTCCCCAACGGCTGACATCATAGACCAGTAGCGCGTCGAAGTCCGCCTGACCGCTTTCCACGTCCTTCAGCAACATCTGAAGGCCAGCTCGGCCGTCTAGGTTTAACCCACTCTTGCCTTCGTCAGCATAGGTTCGAACGATCTCATATCCGCGCCGATCTGCGTATTTCAGGATCGCTTCAGCCTGATTGTCAGTCGAGTATCTCTGATGTTCCGTTGACATACGCACATATTTGGCGGCGCGTATTTTCGGCGCCTCTGGGATGGCGTTTCCACCGCCATTTTTCATCCAGTCAATAACCATCGCTCGCCTCAATGGCACTCGCGGCGCAAGCCGCTGCAAAAGCACCGTTAGACGAGGAGGAGGGGAACTATGGTTCCTAAAAGTGGAACTCGAATTCCCAAATTGCAAACTCGCCTTTCGGAAGCCGACTTTTGCCATACGATCGGGCAGGCCTTGCAAGCTGAACTTGGCGGAAGTCGCCGGGCTGCGAAGACCGTGATGGCTTGGACTGGAGTAAGTGGCCGGACAGCACGCCTTTGGTTGCTAGGAGCGAGCAGTCCAAGCGGACGCCATTTGGTGCTCCTTGCTACATACTGCCGTCCAGTGCTTGTCGCGATGCTCGCGTGGGCGGGACATGACCGAGCCATCATCGGAGTGGAGCTTGAGACGGTAGAGGCTCGGCTCGCAGAACTTCTGGCTTCCGTCCGATCACTACGCGAACTCGACAAATGAGGCCAATTCGCAAATCATAATCTTGACCCGTTTGAACAATAGGAGATCAAGGAAACTCGCGGCCAATCGAGCCTACGCGGACTAATCCTCAGGTAGTCACGGGGGGGTGGGCATACAGAAGCGGACAAATCGCGTTGGACAACCTCGAAACGAATCCAGCAAACCGCCGCATCACGGTTCGGTGGCTAAGCGGATGCCGCAATCAATATGGCTAGCGCGATGATGATTGCGCCAATCAGGATAGCCATCGGCACGGAAAGCATCGTGATTAGAAGATAGCCACCGTAAACTAAAAGAGCCGCAACGATCACGACGATGAGTAAGCCAACCAAGCTCGCTAAGCCAACTAACGCTAATTGGATGGATGCAAATCCGGCTTTAAAGACGTCTTTGCCTGTCCAAAACCTGATGGGTTGGGGTGGCGCTTCCTCCAACGCCTTTCGGATGATCCATCCTCGGCAACGGTAGGTCAAACCAGCGATAATCACGAAAAAGCTAGTGGTGATCACCCAACGAGTGGTTTCACCAATACCAACGCCGTTGTCGAAATAGGACGCGTAGAGGCATAAGGGTAATGCACAGGCTAGCAGCCAACCCATGAAAACGCCGAAGCCAATCACAGCTAGTGCGAGTCGGTAACGAACTTGTCCCAGCGCAACAGCAAGGATGGATGGCGCACGAGTGCTCATGCTGCAAATCCTCACCGAAGGCTGTTAACTTCGTCCTAACACACGTCGTTGGCTACCAGAGATCGGCTGGCGCTTTAGACGTTTCCACGACGTAATCGATCAAGGCGGTCGTCAATGTCGGTAATCTTCGCCTCAAGGTCGGCAACGGTCTCTTCGGTCACATCCTCGTAGTTTCTTCCGACTCCAATCGAGCCTCTGCTGCCCGGATTCTCGAGATGCCTTTTCATCATCTCCATGCGGCTGACCATATTCGCTCGTAGCGCTAGCTGTTGCTCAATAAAGACTTTCGGGGATGTCATCGTTGCGTCTCCAGTAGGCCCGCCTTGAGATTGCTCAACTGCCCCCAAATGCGGACGGGACCGTGATTGGCTCACTGGCACGGGCGTTTATGCAGCACCAGCACTGTACGAGCGTTCTCAAAAATAGGTAATTACCTGGCAGGCTCACCCCTTGCGGCGTTCCGGAAAGATGATCCTATCATCTCGAATTTCGAGCTTTCGACCGGCAATCGCTGCAATGAGCAACATGGCAACTTTGGCCATCGAATTCCACATTAGTGGGAGGTTAAACATGGCTCGGGCCTTTCCGGCCAATGACCGCATTCTGCGTTGGCCGGTCCTCTAGCGTGAATGCATAGAGCACCTTCTCAACCAAACTTGTGCGGGTAATGCGGCATTCGACCGCTATCCTGTCGAGCTTGTCTACCATCCGACCGTCGAGCCGCATAGAAACTGTTTTTGTACGATTGGACATGAGCTTAACCTCCGGGGCCCCGTTAGACACCGAAGAGTTAAAGAAACCCTAAAACGTATTATTTTGTAACTTAAGGATTTGACGACTTGGCGTTCACGACAATGAGAATTAACGGATTTCAGTCAAACGCCGTGGTCCGGAAAGCGTCAAGTGGATCGTTGAAAACCCGAAGCTTCAAAAGTCGTTCTCGTCGTTGATTTTGTCGTGTTGGACACCGCAAGTTCGATCAATCGTAGCACCGTCAAGCAACATCAATGACCAATATCCAGAGCGGTTCAACGGACCCGCCGTGTACACGTTGCGGTGTCTGCTATACCCCCCGGCTCAAGGCCGGGGGTGACGCGAGGCGCCCTCGGACACTCGATTTTGCTGTCCTACATACTAACCACTGTGGTTAGTATCGTTGATGAATGATTCGCCAGATGAGACAAAGCCGCGCCCCGAGGACGATCCCGAGATCGCCGCACTGCTGAACTTCGAGCCGGCGCCGAGGCAGAAGCGCGGCAACGGCTGGACTCCGGCGCTCCAGCGCAAGTTCATCGCCCACCTGGCCCTGACCGGCTCGCCCGAGCTTGCCGCCGAAGCCCTCCGCAAGAACCGGCACGGCGTTCAGAAGGTGTATCGCGACAACAGGGCGGAGGAGTTCCGGCGCGCGTGGGACGCGGCGGTCGCGCTGTTCCAGCAGCGCGAAGCGGACCGGGTAGAACGGGAACAAGCGGGACTAGTCGGCGTCACTCCGCCGTTCGTCGACCGGAGGAGGTCGCGCGCGCAGCCAGTCCGGGGGACTGGCGAGCACGAGGCCCGGTCGGACATCGAACCAATCCGGGTCATCTGCAACAAATGCGGCGCCGAAGGCATCGCGGGCGACGAGTCCTTCGCCGACATCCCTTATCTGCTCGCGTTCGATCCGGTGCCGAGGCCGGCGCACGACCGGCTGTGGGATCCGGCGACCCAGCGCGCCTTCGTCGCGGCGCTGGCGGTGACCGGATCGATCGAGCGGGCGGCGCGCAGCATCAAGCGCCACGGCTTCGCAGTCGAGAAACTGCGCAAGAGCCGGGGCGCGCGCGAGTTCAACGAGGCGTGCGAGGCCGCGCTCGACGTCGCCCGCCAGCGCGAGCTCGCGAAGATGGGCGGGAAGCTGGCGGAGCTACAGTCGGAAGGCCGCGGACGCACCCGCGACGGTCAGATCCTCAACGAATATGGCGAATATGAAGACGAAGCCTCCGTCGAGAGCCGCGCCGACGAAATCCGCGAGCGCATCTTCGGGAAGCTGGAGAAGCTGCGCAGGCGCTCACTCGCCGAGGACGTCATTCCTTATCCGGAAAAGCGTGCGGCGTGGATCGTCCTCAACGGAGCGGAGGAGATCGAGGCGATCGAGAACGGGACGTGGAAGCCCGCGCAGTGGAGAGTCGACGAGCGGCCAGCCAGCGAGGGAGAACATAATGATTGAGGACTATGCCCCGGGGGAACGGCCGAGGCAGGCGAGCGAGGACTATCCGGCGGCGCGGGAGGGGTTCAAGGCGTGGATGGCGCATGTCGATGCCGGGCGGATCGGCGCGCATGTTGGAAAAGCGGAAGTCGAGGCTGGACCGCCAGCCGCGCCCGCTGTTCCGGCGACCTGTCCCAAGCCTGGTCGAGGGATGCGGACCTTCGGGCTGAATAGCCCGGAGGCGTATGAGTTCTTTACGGGGCGGAGGGTGGTGAGGGAGCTACCGTAGCGGAGTTCCCTTGAAACAATGCTCGCGGTGCCATTTCAGGAATGCCGGGTCAGGTACGTCACGCGGATCGTCCGGAAATTTTGCTCGGCCATTGGGGAGCAAAATCTTCCGAACACCGTCGACGTCATTGATGTGGTTCGACAGCATGATTGTCGCATCATCAGCGAGCGAGAGCAGCCCGCGATCAAACATCCAATGTACCGTTCCCGATAGCGCAAGTCCGTTCTGGACCACGTCAGGGCCTTTGTCCTGAACCGACTTGATGTGCGCAGCTTCCACCTCGGCTCGGCGGCCGCCGTTGATGAACTGGAAGCCAGTGAAGGCGCAGCGGCGGTCATAGGCTTTCAGCACGCGCGTCCTGAAGATGCGGTCGCGGAGTGTTCGCCTCGTTAGCATCTGTATGCGATCCTGCTCGAACTCATACGGTGCCTGCTCCTCAGCCACTGAGGCAGCGGTCTCGGCGTCGGAGCGCGGCAGCAATTCGTCGTGGGTGTCGAGTCCCAGCCCTACAATCCGATTGAAGTCTTCCGCCGGAATCGGCCGAACCGCCGCCTGCGCCCGGCCTGAAACATTGCCCGCCTCGTTGAGCACGCTTCGCTCCGGATAATCGCCGCCTGACTGGAACGGCACGTTGTGATCGAAGTCGAGGTACGAACTCGGATCGATGATCGCGAGGTGCATCCCCGGACTGCTCGGATCGGGCGTAATCCGGTCAACCTTGGCGACAGCGTGATAGCCTTTGCGGCCGGCCTTCACCGGCTCCATGAAGATGACCCAGTCGCCGACCATCTGGGCAGCGCGAGAGAGATAGTTTTCGGGGAACTGGTACACGGCCCAAGGCCGATCCTCGTACCGAGAATCTTCGCGGTAAAGGAAAACGCCTTTGGTCATGCGAAACTCATCGCGCTGCGAAAATAGCCCCTCAGGGCGGCCGCCTGCCCGGACGAGCACGCGAGCACCAGAGCACGCGAGCACCCCATCACGGGATCACCCGGAGCACCGCTCGACGCCATTAATACGTTGTAATCAAAACAATTATGATCTCGCGGCAAGCGAGCTCGCGATACGAGTTTGCTCGGTAGCAGACGTTCCGCAGAGGCGAGGGGTGCCCGCGAACGGCGTCTCATCGTGCTCACCTGCGCGAACTTAACATTCGACTTTGCGCGCCTCAAACGGTACTTCCACATCGTCGCGATTGGGGGTGAGCCTGCAACTGGGTTCCAAGCCAGTCTGCAGTCTCACCCGTCCCCGCCGGGACAATCGCGCAGGGCTGGAGGTCCAAACTCCAGCCCGCCATTCTGAATAGGTGACACATGGTAATTTTAGCAACAAGACAACAATCTGCCGCCAAAAAGCGCAAGGTCGAACTTCGTGAGAAGTTCTGGCCAGGCGTAACCGAGAACCATCTTTGGGATCGCCAACACCGAGACGGCTTTGCAACGCTCCCCAGGGCGATGCCCCAGATGCTGTCCATAATGAACGATCTCGCTGAGAAGGGGCAGCCAGTTGGACCTACTTACTTAGAGCTTTGGTGTCGTCTCGGCGACGAGGGCTACCTGAACCTAAATCGGCCGCACGAAATGGCGGCTGCAGCTGGGTTCAGTGGGCAAAGAGCAATCTATACGTGGCGAGACCGGCTGTCGAAGCTGCGCGAACTGGGATTCATCGATTTCAAGGATGGTCCCACCGGCGAATTCTCATACGCCTTGTTCTGGAATCCATATCACGTGATCCGACGCCATTATGAGGAAGGGCGCGTGAGCGACGCAAAGTGGCAAGCGCTCGTCTTTCGAGCGCATGAGATTGGCGCCAACGACTTGGACGAGGATGTGCCCGACCAGCCAGTGGGGCAGCCAAAACCAAAGCCGAAGCTGAAAAAGAAGACAGTAAAGTGATCGGCTGAACTAGAAAGAGCGAAGCATGCATTTCGTCTACATTGATGACTCTGGCGATGATGCGATTGCCTGCTTTTCGGCGCTGATCATACCGGCAGATCAGTGGCGGTCGTTGCTCGATCATCTCCTTTCGGCGCGTCAACAGATGAACGAATCCGACGGCATCTACATGAAAGCCGAAATGCACGCGACGGACTGGAACGGAGGCAAAGGGCGTATTGCCAGACATCCAGTGCCGAAGGCGCGACGTGCGCAGCTTTTTGATTTTTTCCTTTCCAGCGTCGCATCGTTGCCGAGCGCACAGTTGATCAACGCTGCTGTTCCGAAGGCCGAAAAGGACCGCGCCTTTGAGTGGCTGCTCATGCGCATTCAGAACAATATGCGGATTGCGGGAAGCCGCTGCGTGATCTTTTGTGACGAAGGCAAGAGCTATGACGCGATCCGCCGGCGAATGGGGGTCTTCAACTACATACCTAGCAAGTACGGCGAATGGGACGAAGGCGGGACCTCGAAAAATATTCCAGCGGATCGGCTGTTAGAGGACCTTGTTTACCGTAAATCCGAGCGGTCTATCTTCGTTCAAGCCGCGGACGCCTGCGCATACGCGCTGCTGAGACGAGAACGCCCGTTACCGAGCAAAACTGCACTTGGTCTCGACCAGTCATTTTACATCTTGGAACGCATTATGGTGAAACAGGCGTTCGGTAAGGATGAGTATGGGATCATACGATAAAGGCTCCGACAGCGGAGCTGCCGGAGCCTTGAGCTGCCGCGCCGGTGGTCGCCTTCGCAACTCCTAGCGCAGCACCTGTTATATAGTTGAATCTCTTTGATTTTTCAAGATCTGAAATCGACTCGAAATCAACCACTTAGCCCTCGTCACCCATCCTCAACGCAGCAATAAACGCCTCCTGAGGGATCGAGACGCTGCCATATTCGCGCATCCGCGCTCGCTTTGGCAAAGTGCCCCGGCACTTCGCGTCACTCGCGTCCTCTCAGCTAAAAAACGCATCAGCCCTCGTCACCCATTCTGAGGGCGGCGATAAATGCTTCTTGGGGAATCGACACGCTCCCGTATTCCCTCATTCTTTTTTTGCCCTCCTTCTGCTTCTCCAGCAGCTTCCGTTTGCGCGTCGCGTCGCCGCCGTAGCATTTCGCCGTCACGTCCTTGCGCAGCGCTCCGATCGTCTCGCGGGCGATGATCTTGCCGCCGATCGCCGCCTGGATGGGGATCTTGAACAGGTGGCGGGGGATCAGGTCCTTCAGGCGCTCGCACATGCCGCGGCCGCGCGCCTCGGCATTGGCGCGGTAGACGATCATGCTCAGCGCATCCACCGGCTCGTTGTTCACCAGGATGCTCATCTTGACGAGATCGCCCTCGCGAACGCCGACTTGGGTGTAATCGAAGCTGGCATAGCCGCGGCTGATCGATTTGAGGCGGTCGTAGAAATCGAACACCACCTCGTTGAGCGGCAGCTCATACTTCATCTGCGCCCGGGCGTGGGATCCGGTGCCGACGTAGGTCAGGTCCTTCTGGATTCCGCGTCGATCCTGGCAGAGCTTGAGCACGGAGCCCAGATATTCGTCGGGGACGTAGATGGTCGCCTCGATCCACGGCTCGGCGACCGAGATTATGGCGTTCGGGTCCGGCCAGTCGGCGGGGTTGTGGATGGCCTCGGTCTGCCCGTCGCGCAGGTGGACTTCGTACACCACACTGGGAGCTGTCGTGATTAGGTCCAGATCATATTCTCTGGTCAATCTTTCTTGGATTATCTCCAAGTGGAGTAATCCAAGAAAACCACACCTGAAGCCGAAGCCCAAGGCGGCGCTGGTCTCCATCTCGAAGCTGAACGAGGCGTCGTTGAGGCGGAGCTTGTAGAGCGAGTCGCGGAGCTTCTCGAAATCGGCGGCGTCGGTCGGGAAGAGGCCGCAGAAGACGACCGGCTGGACTTCCTTGAAGCCGGGGAGCGGCGCGGCTGCGGGGCGCTTTGCGTCGGTGATCGTGTCGCCGACGCGGGTCTCGGCCACTTCCTTGATCTGAGCGGTGATGAAGCCGATCTCGCCGGGGCCGAGCTCGGGGAGGTCGGTTCGCTTCGGAGTGAAGCAGCCGACGCGGTCGACGAGGTGGGTGGTGCCGGCGGCCATGAACTTGACCTGCTGGCCCTTGCGGAGGCTTCCGTCGATCACCCGGACGAGGATGACGACGCCGAGATAGGGGTCATACCAGGAGTCGACCAGCATCGCCTTGGTCGGGGCTTGCGCGTCGCCCTTGGGCGGCGGGATCTTGGCGACGATGGCGTCCAGCACCTCTGCGATGCCGAGTCCGGTTTTGGCGGAGGCGAGCACGGCTTCGGACGCGTCGAGGCCGATGATCTCCTCGATTTCCTGGCGGACTCCTTCGGGGTCGGCGGCGGGGAGGTCGACCTTGTTGATCACCGGGACGATCTCATGATCGTGTTCGATCGATTGGTAGACGTTGGCGAGGGTCTGCGCCTCCACCCCCTGCGCCGCATCCACCACCAGCAAAGCGCCCTCGCAGGCCGCCAGCGACCGGCTCACTTCGTAGGCGAAGTCGACGTGTCCCGGCGTGTCCATCAGGTTGAGCTCGTAGCCCTTCCAGTTGAGCCGCACCGTCTGCGCCTTGATGGTGATGCCGCGCTCGCGCTCGATCTCCATATTGTCGAGCACCTGGGCGCTCATCTCGCGCTCGGTGAGGCCGCCCGTCGCCTGGATCAGCCGGTCGGCGAGAGTCGACTTGCCGTGGTCGATGTGCGCGATGATCGAGAAGTTTCGGATCTTGCTGATGTCGGTCATTTGCGAGGCCGCCTAGCAGCTAGCCGAAAGCGCAGCCAGTCCGGGGGACTGGCGAGCAGGCGGCTCTTGCGAGACATCCCGATTTTGCGGATAGTGAAGCGGGGTCAATCAGGGGGTTTCATCATGAAGATCAGTGCGTTGCTCATCGCGAATGCGTCCGTCACGGCCGTCGCCGCAGTTTCCGCCCTTGCCGCCGCGCCGGCTCACAAGAGCGCGGCCCATGAAAGCAGCGCCGCAGCTCCGCCGGTCGCCACCTACTGGATGGACGTATCGACCATGTCCGGCTTCGGCGCGGGCATGATGGGTGGGGGACGGCCGAGCCTCGGCCAGATGATGAGCATGATGAACGGCGGCGGCAATGCGGTCGCCCACATGCTGAGCCTCAGGCTCTCCTCGCGCGACCGCCCGGCGGGCGATCCGCAGGCCAACCACTTCATCCCGGCGGGAATGCAGATGGGCGCCAGCCTTCCGCTCGTCACTCCGCCGCCGCCCAAGCAATATAACGGCACCAGCGGCCGGTCCGAGCCCGGTACGTACGAAAAGCCGCAGGGCCGGATCCTGATTTACTGGGGCTGCGGCGAACATGCCGGCGCGGGCCAGCCGATGGTGATCGATTTCGCGAAGATGGCGGAAGGGCAGATCCCGCCCGGTCTCGAAGCGCTGGAGAAGATGGGGCGGGCGATGGGCCGGATGCAAATGCACGAGCCGACCCGCAACGACTCCCCCGGCTTCGGCGAATGGCCGAACACGAAGGATTCTCGCGCCGTCCCGGCCAGCGCCTCGCTGATCGGAGCGCACCGGGTCGAGGGCAATTATTCGCCGGCGATGGCCTTCACTCTGGGCCAGGGGCAGGATTTCATGCCCGGGCTGGGCCTTCGCGAAGCGGGCGCAATGCCCTCTGGCGCGGACCGGCTGGACTGGACTCCGGCCGCTCAGGCGACGGGCTATGCGCTGGCGCTATTCGGCCAGGGCAATGGCGGCGATATGGTGATCTGGACCTCGGGCAAAGGTGCGTCGATGTTCCCCGCCTTCGATTACCAGACGCCGGCAGAAGTCCGGCAGATGATCGCCGCCGGAGCGGCCCTCCCGCCCTCGACCAGCGAATGCATGCTTCCGGCCGAAGTCTCGCGCGCCGTTCCGCAGGGGATGGTGATGGGGATCGGCTATGGCCCCGAGGCCGGGTTCTCCGACAAGCCGCACGCGCCGACCTGGACCGCGCGGGTGCGCTACAAGACGGCGGCGATGCTGATGCGCGGAATGGGCGACATGAGCGCGGCCGGGAATGGGGATCAGCAGCAGGCGCAGGGCCAGCCGCCGGAGCAGAAGAAGAAGCGGCGGGGATTTGGGCTGGGCGATCTGATCAACGCTGTGCCGCATTAAGTTCGAGCGCCCGAGCAGTCGCGAGTCACGCGGATTTACTGCGTGTGCCGGTCTTTTCTTTCTTCCCGAACCGCGGCTTCTGGTAGTCCGGGCGAAGCCAGCGCACGTTGCCGGCCTTTTCCTCTTCCGCGCGCTCGTGGTTTAGCGCGACGAGGCGGGCGACGATCTCCGACGGGTCGAGCTGGCCAGCGCCCCATTCCCCGCCCCAGCCGTAGGCGTCGGCGACGGCCTGATCGAGCTGCTCATGCAAGCGGTTGACGATGGCGACGCGCGCCTTGGTGGCGCGGCGCTGCTCCTTGTCTTCCATCGGTGCGCCGCTGCGCAGCTTCTCGCGCAGGTTGTACAGCTCGGTCATGGTGAGCTTGTCGGTTTCTGCCAGCGCGCTTTTCCGCGTGGCGTCGAGCTCCTCGGCGAGTTCCGCGACTCGCTCGCGCTGCTCGGGCGTCGGGTCGGGGAAGGGGAAGGGATCGAAGATACTTGCCTTGGTGTATCGTGGGCGATCCTCAAGCGTGCCGCCGACCTGCAGCGCCCAATCGGTATGTATTTTCGACTGCAGCACGCCGAGGTGAAATGCGTCGTCGCTGCCGATCGCGACCACCATATGGTCGGGAAGCACGTCCGCCGCTAAGAACTGGAACACGCGATGTTTCGAGGTCTCCGTAGTCGCGATGTAGTGATCGATTCCGCTTAACGCAGGACGGAAGGTCTTTCGCGGCTCGCCAAATATCCACCACCGGTTCTTGAGTGCGGCTCGCCGATTTTGATCGCGCTCAGGCTTAACGGTTGAAAGGACGTGCTGGTACAGAACAGGGTATCGTTTGCGAGCCTCCTCTTCGGTGAGGCCACAGAAGTCGATGACGCACTGCCTCTTCCATCCGTTCAGCAGTTCGCTTCCGCCAATATAGCCCTTGAGCACGCCGGAAACGTCATTGGCTTCTTCCGCGGCAAGTGATTTGGCCTGACTTTCCGATAACTTGAATCCTTGGCCAGCGAGCATCATTCCGTTGCAGGACAGTCCTTCATTCGCCTTGAGGGGCTTCGCCGAGGTGACGTCCGTCCCGGTGGTCAGATCTGCATTCAGGCGTCCGCGCGTCGGCGTAAGACTGATCTCCGGCTGGTCGGTCGCGAGACCGATCTCACTGGTCACCTCGCGCAGCTCGCCTTCGTGATCGCCGCGCTCCGCCACCGTCATGGCAATGCGCACCGCGGCGGCATCCTTCGTCGCCTTGGTCCACGGGTGGTCGGGGATGGCCATGACGAGGCTGAGCCCCTCTCCCCTTGCGGGAGAGGGAGGGACCCGCTGCGAAGCAGTGGGAGGGTGAGGGGGCGTGGCATCCGGCTCCATCGCCCCCTCACCCGCCTCGCTCCGCGAGGCACCCTCTCCCGCTGAGGGGAGAGGGGCTAAGTAATTCGCAATCACCCTCCGGCTGAATTCCTGGGTGATCGAGTTGGTGGTGACGAAGCCGAAGCGGATTAGCGGGCTGTCCTTCGCCACCAACGTATGCGCGGCGCGGTCCCACCATTGCATCACGAAATCCGCCGACTTCGGAACGCGCGGGTTCGCCTTCCACAGGGCCTCAGCATAGTCGTCGCCGAGAACCGTCCGCAGACCTGAGCCCTTGCCGCCGATGAAGGGTGGGTTTCCGACGATGAACTCGGCCTCTGGCCAAGCGGGGATCGTCGGCGTTTGGAGGTCAGGCTGTCCCAGCTCGTTCATCTTGAGCACCGCGTCGTAGCCGCCGTGTTTGCCAAAATTGATGTTCGCGCTTTCGGCCAGCACCGGCTGCGGAACGCTGTCGGGGTCGTCGTGGAGGCGGTTGCGGAGCCAGCCGATCCACAGCACCAGCTCCGCGATCTTGGCGGCGCGCGGGTTCTTTTCGAGACCGTAGAATTGATGCGGCCCGACTTTCGGTTCGGCATGACCGCCGAGCGCCTGGATGGTCTCGATCACGCGCGCTTCTAGCGCCTGCATCAGCTCCATCGACACATAGAGGAAATTTCCGGTGCCGCAGGCAGGATCGAGCACACGGATTGAGGCGAGGCGGCGGTGGAATTCGATGGCCAGGGCGAGGCCTTTTTCGTCATTCCCGCACAAGCGGGAATCCCGCTTTTCTTCACGCGCGGCAAAGGCAGCGGGACCCCCGCTTTCGCGGGGGTGACGAGTGGGGGTTTCCTGGAGCGCTCCGATCTCCTCCTCGATCGCAGCCCATTCAGGTTCGAGCACGTCCATGATCGTCGCTCGAACCAGCGTTTCGACGTACGGCCGCGGTGTATAATGCGCGCCGAGTTTGGCGCGCTCTTCAGCGCTCAGCGCCTGTTCGAGCAGCGTGCCGAAAATTGCCGGTTCGACTTTTCGCCAATTCTGGCGCGCGGCTTCGTACAGGTCGTGAATGACGAAGCCGCCGAGCGGATAGGTGCGTGCAGTCTCCGAGAACAGACCGCCATTGAAGTATTTGACTTCCTCCTCGACCGCATGCGCGAAACGCGGGCTGATGTTAGGTGCGCCCATCTTTTGCCACAGGTCGGCAAGCTGGTGTTGGAACAGCTTGTCGTTGCTTTCACACCGCCGGAGAAACTCGCTGAATTTATCGGGCGGGAGCAAGCCGACATCCTCCGCGAACATGCAGAAGAGAATGCGCATCAAGAAGAGCGCGGCTTCCTCGATTTCCTCGCCCCGCTCGCGCGGCGACTTGCCCGCGAGCTTCGGTTTCAGTCCGTCCTCGATGTATTGACTGACCGACGCCAATCGCAAGGCAACCGTCCTGGTGACGTCGGCAGATTGGAAGCGGGGATCGATCGACCTCGGGTCGGTCCAAATCGCCTTGAGCCGCGACGAGACTTCCGGATCGCGAAGCCGCGCAAGGGGGACGCGATAGCTCTGCTTGTCCGGGAAGAAGGTGTAGCCGCGACCGTTCCCTGCACTGTCATAATAGATTTCGAACGCTCGGCCGATGTCGCAAACAATCAGAAACGGTGCGACGGGTTCGGATGCCGGAAGATTCTTGGCATAATTTTCGACCTGCGCCCGAGCGGTCGTCATGTACTTATCGTACCGAGCACCGGCCGGCGTTAGGGGAACGACCGGGGCATCTTCGCCGAACAGCTCCGGCGGCCTCTGCTCCTTCGGGGGCATGTAGCTCTGCTTCGCTTCCATGATGAAGCAGGCGCGCTTGTAGAGATCCGCGCTTCCCTTGTTCAGCGGGTTCCGAAAGGAGGCATTCGGGATGGGCCCTTCGAATTGACAAGGCCCGAGCTTGCCACCTTCTGCAGGCTCCGGTTCCGGCAGGTCTAGGACGCGAACCAAGTCGTAAATGAACGGAGCGAAGTTCGCCCGTTCAGCGCCTCCCGCCAGGCCACTCCACTTGTCTATGAATTCGTCGACAGTCACACGCCCCCCGGCCCGAGCGGGCTCACCGTCGCATTTTTCGGATTCGCAACGCAAGCGCGATTGCGCGGCTCTCAGGCGTTCAGTCTGTACCCCACCGCCGGTTCGTTGAGGATCAGCTCCGGACGCGCCGGGTTGCGCTCGAGCTTCTGGCGGAGGGCGCGGATGGCGACGCGGAGATATTCGGTCTGGCTTTCCTGCGCCGGGCCCCAGGCGATGCGGAGCAGGTGCGCGTGGGTCAGCACTCGCCCCGGATGCTTGGCGAGCTCGGCAAGGACGGCATATTCCTTGGGCGTCAGGTGAACCTCCCGCCCGTCCCGTGCCACCCGGCGGCGGACGAGATCGATGCTGATCCCGGCGATCTCGACCGGGCGCTGGTCCGCCTCCGGCTCCAGCTCCAGGAGGTTGGCGACATAGCGATCGAGCCTGGTCACCTCGCTGCTTATCGCCGAGGCGATCGCCTTCGGGTCCGACGCGCTGCGGCGAAGCTCGCGGACGCTATTGCCGATCGAGGCGATGGGCGGGCCGAGATCCTGCCCGATCGACGACAGCAAGGCCGAGCGCACCCGGTCGCGCTCCGAGAAGGTGGCAAGGTCGCGCGCCTCCCGCTCCAGCCGCGACCGTTCGAGCGCGAGCGCGAACTGGTCGAGAAGGCTGGCGAGCAGATCCTGCCGATCCTCCTCAACCGCGATTGCCTCATCGTCGCGGGCAAGGCCGACGGCGGCGAGCGTCTGCCCGTGCGCGCCCACGGCATGGAACTGCCAATCGGTGGGATAGGGATGTTTGGCGCCGCGGCCGGCGGACTCTCCCGAATTGAGCACCGAGGCGGCGGTGGCGATGTCGTTGGGCGCAAGCGAGATGGACGCGGGATCGGCGGCCAGCGTGGCGGGGCTGGGCAGGCCTTCGAGGACGATGGCGTTGCAGCCGAAAATGCGGCCGAGCTCGCGGGCAGCGATTGCGGCGATCTCATGCTTGTCCGAACAGCCGAGCATCCGCCCGGCGAAACCGGCGATGGTCGCATTGCGGGTGGAGTGGAGGCGCGCGATCTCGGCCTGCTGGCGGATGCCGGCGGCGAGCTTGCTGGTGACGATGGCGACGAGGAACAGCACGACCTCGGTCACGACATCGGCCGGGCGCGCCATCTGGAAGGTGTGGAAGGGCGGGGTGAAGAAGTAATTGTAGGCGAGCGCCGAGGCGAGGCTGGCGACGAGCGCGGGCCAGAGGCCGAACAGGATGGCCGACGCGAGGACGGCGGGGACGTAGAGCAAGTCGACCGGCCCGTTGCCCCAGCGCGGATCGACGATCGCCCCGGCGACGGTCGAAACCGCGACAAAGGCGAGTGAAGCGACGTAGGGCAGCAGGATGGCCGCGGCCTGGGGCCGGGACCGACTTTCCACGCTCTCCGGCTCGCGCTCGATTCTTTCCATGCGCATCCTTGGTCTCCGTGCGCGCATATCTGGCTCCGCGATGTCGGCCCGTCGAGGGTTGCGGCGGCGAATCCAGGCCGCTTCCCAATGGGACACTTACGAAATCCACATAGAATCTTTATGGGGTGCGGTACCAGATGCGCGCCATGGCAACCGCTGCTGCGCCCGCCGAGGAAATCGCGGGCTTTCATCACGGCCCGCAAGAGGGCCTCCCGAAATTGATGCTTGGGGCGATCGGGGTCGTCTACGGCGACATCGGGACGAGCCCGCTCTACGCGCTGCAGGCGACGCTCGACCCGCGCTATCATCTGCACACGATCGTCACCGATCTCTATGGGATCGTCAGCCTGATCTTCTGGTCGTTCATCTTCGTCATCACGATCAAATATGTGCTGATCGTGATGCGTTGCGACAACAAGGGCGAGGGCGGGAGCCTGGCGCTCTATGCGCTGATCAGCCGGCGGCTGGGTGCCGCGAGCCCGCAGCGCTGGCTGCTGCTCGGCGCATTGTTCGCGACCGCATTCTTCTTCGCGGACGCAATGATTACTCCAGCGGTTTCGGTGATTTCAGCGGTTGAGGGCCTGCAGGTCGTCAGCACGGCGTTCGAACCGTACATCGTCTGGATCGCGCTCGCGATCCTGATCAGCCTGTTCGCGATCCAGGCGCACGGGACCGAGCGCGTCGGCAAGATGTTCGGGCCGGTCATGCTGGTCTATTTCGCGACCATCGCGACGATGGGCGTGTATCATATCCTTGGCCACCCGCAGGTCATCCAGGCGCTCAATCCGGCGTACATCTGGGGCTTCTTCGCCGCCCACCCGCTCTATTCGTTCCTGTCGCTGGGAGCGGTGATCTACTCGGTGACCGGCACCGAGGCGCTCTACGCCGACATGGGGCATTTCGGGCGCAAGCCGATCGCCACCGCATGGCTGTACATTGTCGCCCCGGCGCTGATGCTCAATTATCTCGGGCAGGCGGCGATGCTGATCCAGCATCCGGAATATGTGGGCAATCCATTCTTTCACATGGTGCCGCCCAGCCTCACCATCCCACTGCTGGTGATCGCGACTCTGGCGACGATCATCGCCAGCCAGGCGGTGATCTCCGGCGCTTTTTCGGTGACCCAGCAGGCGATCCAGCTCGGCTTCATGCCGCGGCTTCGGATCACGCACACCTCATCGGTCGCGCGGGGGCAGATCTACTTGCCGGCGGTCAACTGGTTCCTGGCGTTCATGGTGGCGCTGCTCGTCTTCTCCTTCCGAAGCTCGGCGGCGATCCTGCCGGCCTACGGGTTGGCGGTGGTGGGTACGATGCTGATCACGACACTGATGCAATATGTCGTCGTGTTCCGGATCTGGAAGCGGCCGCTATGGCAGGGCGCCATCGGTTTCGCGGTGTTCGTCACGATCGACGTTTTGTTCCTGACGTCGGGGTTGATGAAGCTGTTCGAGGGCGCGTGGTTCCCGATCTTTGTGGGCCTCATCATCTTCACGCTGCTCAGCACGTGGGCGCGGGGGCGGGACATACTCCGCCAGAAGCTTTCCGAGACGAGCCTGCCGTTGACCGTCTTCATCAAGTCGGCGGCAAAATCCGCGCACCGGGTACGCGGCACATCGGTCTTCCTTTCGGCCTCTCCCAATTCGATCCCGTCAGCGCTCCTCCACAATCTGAAGCATAACCAGGTGCTTCATGAGCGCGTCGTGATCCTGACGGTGAAGATCGAGGAGGTGCCCTATGTCCCGGCGCCCAAGCGGCTCGAGGTCCACGATGCGGGGCAGGGATTCTTCCGGGTGGTGCTGCACTACGGCTTCATGGACGAAGTCGACATCCCGCGCGACCTGGCCGAGTTCAAAGGCGGCGGGATCGACTTCCACCCGATGAGCACCAGCTTCTTCCTTGGGCGGCAGAAGCTGATTCCGTCCAAGCGTCCGGAGATGGCGCTGTGGCGCGAGAAGCTGTTCTCGAAGCTCATGCAAAGCTCCGAAAGCGCGATGGAATATTTCAAGCTCCCGACCAACAGGGTCGTCGAGCTGGGCACCCAGATCGAGATCTAGTGCCCAGCCGCCGCAGGCGCTGCCGAGGGCTTCGCTCTGGCGATTACAACCACCGGCTGCTTTCCGGCCGCATAGGTGGCGATGAACGCCTGAACGTCCGCAGGAGTGACGGCTGAGAGGCGATCGATCCTGGTCAGCGTCTTGTCCTCGATCCTGGGGTCGCGGACGACCTGCGCCAGCCTCCACATCCAGAAGGCGTTCGTCTCGCGGCTCTTGCGCTCGGTCTCGATGAGCGGCTGCTTGGCCCTCTCCAGCTCATCGGCGCTCACCGGCTTCGACGCGAGATCGCGAAGCTGGTCGGCAAGAAGCGCATGGAATTTGTCGAAGTTCGCGGGCGGAGTTTCAAGCACGACGCCCAGATAGCCAACGCCGGAAATCTCGTCCGAGCTAACCCCCGTCACCTGGGGAGAATAGGTGATGCCTAGCTTTTCGCGGACGGTATCGATGAGACGCGTCGAGATAATGGCGGAGGCGACATCTTCCACGGCATCGATCTGCGGATCGGCGAAATAGTCCGGGAGACGGTAATATTCGCCATAGAATGCCTGATCCGGACGACCGGTGTGTTCCGCCACGAAGGGCTCGGTACGCCCTTCCGGCATGGTCACATGCGGATCGACGGAGGCCGCTCGCGCCCGGGCCGGGCCGGAGCCGAACGTGGCCTGCACGACCTTCACTGCCCGGTCCACCGTGACGTCACCCACCATTACTACGTCCGCCTGCCCGGCAAGCGGCTTCGCGAGGAGTGCGGACATGTCCTTTGGTCCGACATTGGCGAGATCGGAGTCACTGGGGAGGCTTTCGAAGCGCGGATCGTTGCCGACCATCAAATCCTGCGCTTCGCGCGAAAACACCGCCGCCGGTTGGCCGGCGATCTGGCCGGCGAACATCGGCGCGACCGACTTGACCTTTTCATAGGCTTCCGGCCGGAAGCCGGGGTCGCGGGCGTAGGCGTCCAGTAGCTGCATCTGGCTGAGGAGATCACCGGGGCGCGTGTTGCCGGTCAGCAGGAAAGCACGGTTGCCGGGTTGCAGTGAAACCGAGACGACCTTTCCGCTTTCCTCGGTCCACTGGGTGATGGCCGAGAAGGGCAGCTTCTTGGTGCCGGCGTAGGGATAGAAAGTCCCCTCCCAGATTGCGTGGGTGTCGGCAGGCGCAACGCCGGCGCGTCCATTGCCGAAAAGCACGGCGACGGCGATCTTGTCCTTTTCAAATTTCGTTGGCTTGACCAGCAGGCGAGTGCCGTTGGCAAAGCGGACGAGGGTGGTTCCAAGCTTCGCGTCCGTGGTTCGGGAGACGACTGCGCCCGGCTTTCCGAAGCTGCTGTACGGCCAGCGGACCGCCGCCTCTTTAACTTCCGGACCGAGCGGGCGCGAATATGCAGCGGCGAGAGCGCTGGCGAGCGCGGCGTCACCGGCGGGAGCCTGTTGTGCGGAGCGGAAGAGGATCGGGCCGTGCTCGTCGAAGGCGCGCTTCATAGCTGCGTTCACTTCAGCCGGAGTGGCGCCGGTGAGTATGGGACTGGCAAAGGCGAGGTCCTGCGCCGGGCTCGTCTGGAGTTCGTCACCGTTGACGGTCTGCACGATTTCGTCGGCGATATCGGCCGATTTGCGGGTCGGCGCTGTCGCCGCCTTGTTTTGATATTGGGTCAGCATCGTACGCACAGCGCGCCTCAGCTCACCGGGCTGGACTCCGTCGCGGAGAAGTTCCCGCTGGGTCGCGGCCACGACATCGAGCGAGGCCTGCCATTTATCGGGTGAGGTGGTGACTCCGATCTGCGTGATCGCTCCGGAATCGACAGCCGAACGGACGTGCACGGCCTGGGCGTTCACGAAAGGACTCCCGGGCTTTAGCGCGAGATCCGATAGCCGCTGGTTGAGGACCGTGAGCGCCAACTGCTGCAGAATCAGATCGCGGTCGACGGCTTCGGTTTCCGCACGGCGGTCAGCCGGGCCGGCCCAAGCGACGGTCATCTGGTCTGGGACACCGGGCGAAACGAACTCGCCGACTTTCTTGGCGCCATTGGGCGCACCGAGATCGATCGAATCCGGAGCACCTGCGGGCTGCCAGTCGGAGAAGCGGGTCTTGATCTGCTGTTCGACGGCCGCAGGGTCGATATTGCCGACGACGATGATGGTCGCGTTGTCGGGGCGATAGTTCGAACGGTAGTAGCGCTCGAGCTGGTCGTGGCCGGCGGATTTGATGATATCCACCTTGCCGATCGGCCAGCGTTCGATCGCCCTGGTCCCGTCCAGGATTGTCCCAAGATCCGCCTTCGTCATGCGATAAGCCGGCGTGTCGCGAAGCCGCTCTTCCGACAGGATCACGCCCCGTTCTGCGTCGATCGCGGCGGGTGCCAGATTGAGGCGGCCGCCGATCTCGCGGAACAGGGTGAGACCGGTATCGAGTGCCGTCGCGTCGGCTTTGGGGAAGTTGAACATATACACCGTCTCATCGTGAGCGGTGAACGCGTTGGTGTCGGGCCCGAACTGCAGCCCCTGCCGCTGAAGCATGTGGACCACCTCGCCGTCCGGCACGTTGGTGCTTCCACGGAAAGCCATGTGCTCGAGGAAATGGGCGAGACCCTGCTCGTCGTCCCGCTCCTCAAGCGATCCCGAACCGATGCGCATGCGCATCGCAACGCCATCGCTCGGAGTCTCATTGTGCATGATGGCGTAACGAAGCCCGTTCGGGAGCGTACCGAAACGCACTGCTGGGTCGGACTTGCGGCCGGTATAATCCTGCGCCCATTTGCCGGGCTGCTCCAGCGGCGCGGTCTGCTGCGCGATAAGCGGAGCGGCGGTGCAGGCCAGCAAAAGGGCAGCGACGACGCGATACTTCATTTTGGAATTCCCCCACGACTCAATAGGATCGGCGCAATGATCAAAGCCGCTAACTTCCGTTAGTTCAAGGCTACCGGCCAAGATTGAGGCTATCGGACAGGAGCCTCGTCATCGCGTAGATCTTTTGAAGCTGCGGAGTTGAAATGCCCGAGCGCGCGGCGATCTCAAGCGGAGCGCCAAGCAGCGCTTCCAGCTCGATCGCGCGGCCCGCCTCGACATCCTGAAGCATCGAGGATTTGAACGCGCCGAGGCGCGCAGTCACCGCCATCCTGTCTTCGGCTGTTTCGGAAATCGGGCAGTCAATTGCTGCACCAACAGCAGCGAGCTCGTCCATCGCCTGCGCCATGAATCCGCGGATCGCAGAGTCCGACAGAAGTTTGTCGGCGGTCGCGCGGGTAAGCGCCGAAAGCGGATTCACCGTCGCATTGCCCCACAGCTTGTACCAGATGGCGCGGCGGATGGTGTCGCTCCGCTCGGCGCGAATGCCGCTGGCTTCGAATAACGCGCATAGGGACGCAACGCGCTCGCTCGATGCACCCGACGGTTCGCCCAAGATCAACTTGTCGGCGTGCTTCACGGTCACCGCATTCGGCGCGGAGCGGAAGCAGCTGGCATGGACGACGCAGCCGATGACTCGATCTGGCGGAAGCGCTGCAGCGATGCACCCGTCCGGATCGACGGAGCGCAGCGGCTTAGCCATGAACCACCAGGGGACGCCGTTCAGCATCGGAAGGATTACGGTATCGGGGCCGATCAGTGGGCCAGCGTTATGCGCGGCCTCCGCGAGCGCCGGAGCCTTGACGGCGATGATGACGAGGTGCTGCGGACCCAGCCCCTCCGCATCCTCGATCGCGGCGACAGGCGCGACGGCCTGGTTTTCTCCTTCGGAGAGGCGCAATCCGCCGCTTCGGAGCGCCTCGAGGGTCGCCCCCCGCGCGAGGAGCGACACAGTGTTCCCGGCTAGCGCCAGCCGCGCCGCGATCCAGCCGCCGATCGCCCCGGCGCCAATGACCGTGATCGAGCGGAATCGGCTGGGGTCGGGTTCGCGCATCGAATCTTCCTAGCGCGGCGTCCGGGGGAGTGGAAACCGTAGTCTGGGGAGTTGTAGATCGGCAGGCGATATCCCTAGTCGCGAGGGCGGACCCACTGTGACGGCAAGAGGCTAATGATCGACAATTTAGAAGGCCAGATTGCCGCGGCGCGCCAAGCTCTGTCGCAGGGGCGAATCGAGACCGCCGCGCGCATCGCGGCGGATGTTCTCAAGCTCTCCCCGGCCTCGCTGGATGCGCTTGAGGTTAGGGCTCTTTGTGAAGCCGAACAGGGCAACGATGTGGCTGCAGAAGCGACGCTTCGACAGGCGATCCCCCTCGCGCCTTCGCGCCGCTGGCATTACGGCGATCTCGCGCGGCTGCTGCTGAGGCTCGGGCGCGTGGACGAAGCGGAATCGGTGGCGCGCGCAGCGCTCGCTTCGGATGTCGGCAACGCCGATGCGCACGCGATCCTTGCTTCGCTGCTGAACGATCGCGGAGCGCCATTCGAGGCAGCAGATCATTTTAGGCAGGCGATCGCGCTTGTGGGGCCGCATCCGCAGCTGCTGACTGGCCTCGGATTGTCGCTGCTGCGACAGGGGCGAATGGAGGAAGCGCGGCCTGTGCTGGAACGCGCGGCTGCAGCCGACTCGACCGCGCTGGAACCAGTGGCCTATCTGGCGGAACTGGAGGAGCGGATCGGCAGATTTTCCGAAGCAGAGCAGCTTCTCGACCGGGCGCAACAACTCGCAACCGCGAGAGGAACCGACGTGGACCTTCAGCGGTCGGTGCTTCTCGCCCGAAAGGGACAGACAGAAGAGGCGCTGGCGCTGCTTGAAGCGAAGACCGAGATTTCCGGAGCCGCGTTGTTGCAGAGGGGACGGCTGCGCGATCGATTGGGGTGGTACGGGGACGCGTGGGGCGACTGGATCAACGGAAAGGCGGCGCTGGCGGAGCGAGGTGGTCGCGTTTACCCGGGGCAGGAAGTCAGAGAACAGGTCGACCAGCTAGCGGCGTTCTTCACGCCCGACCGCGTCGCAAACCTCCCACGAGCGGCGCGGCGAGACGGTCTCGCTGAACCCATTTTCATCATCGGCTTTCCCCGTTCCGGCACGACTCTGACGGAACAGATCCTCGCCAGCCACAGCGCCATTCGTGCAGGCGGCGAGCTGCCGTTCGGGCGCGAGCTGCGCGATTTAGCGGCAAGGCTCGTTGGCGGAGAAGCGAACTTCCCACGTTCGCTTGAGCAACATCCAAATTGGCCGGAGCGCCTGCGCGACAGATATCTGGAACGGGCCGAGGAATATGGCCTGACGGACAATGGCGGCTGGTTCACCGACAAGATGCCGCTCAACGACATGTGGCTGCCGCTGCTTCGCATCGCCTTTCCGGACTCGCCGGTGGTGCTGGTTCGGCGGCACCCGCTGGACGTGCTGGTCTCAGTCATGGCGCATGACATGACCCACGGCTTTGATTGTGCTTACAGACTCGAAGATGCCGCGAAGCATCTGGCGCTGATCGACGAGCTGGCAGCAGCCTACGCCGCCGCAGGAATCGGGCCGACGCATGAGCTCCAATACGAACGCCTGGTGTCAGACCAGACGGGCGAAACGCGGCGACTGATGACGAGTATCGGTCTTGAAATGGAGGCGTCGCAACTTCGCTTTTTCGAGCGGGAGACGGTGTCGCCGACCCCCAGCTATGCGCAGGTGCGGGACCCGCTCAACGACCGCTCGATCGGACGGTGGCGCAATTATGCCGAACAGCTGGAGCCGATTATCCCCATCGTGGAGAAGGCAATGGAGCGGGGCGGCTACGCGGCCTGAAGCGCAGCGGCGATGGAATCTGCGTCGTCGACGAGCAGATGGACCGTGTCGGACGCCGGGCGCGCGATCATCCGCACTCCCAGGTTCTTGAGTGCATCGGCATCGACAAGACTTGCATCGCCGAGGTCGACCCAGACCCGGCTCGAGGCTGCACCGGACTGCCGCAGGTTGGCACGACCGCCGATGGCCGCAAGCCACGGGGCGATATCTGCGATGGGCTCAACGCTTGCCGATCGCTCGCTTTCGGCGGCTACTGAAGCCGGCGCTCCCGCGGCCGCGCGCATTTCCATCGCGATTGCATCGGCGATGGGCCCGACCACAACCTGCAGACCCTTTTCGGAAGGGCGGAGAATTCCGTGGGCACCGAGCGCCCGGAGCCGCGCCTCGTCCACTTTCGACTGATCGTTGACGACCAGCCGCAGCCGCGTTGTGCAAGCATCAATCGAGGCGAGGTTCGCTGCACCGCCCGCCGCCGCGACGAACGCCTTGCCGCGTTCGGCCGGTGCGACCTCGGCAATCTCTTCGCCCACCGGATCGTCTTCGCGCCCTGGGGTCTTGAGGTTGAAACGAACGATCGCGAAGCGGAAGATACCGTAATAGAGCAGCGCGTAGACCGCTCCGATCGGGAACAGCAGAAGCGGCTTGGTCGCCTTGGGAAAGTTGAGCGCATAATCGAACGCGCCAGCGGAAAATCCGAAGCCAAGCTTGATGCCGAGAGCGTTCATCAGCGCCATCGCGACACCCGTCAGAACAGCATGGATCGCGTAGAGCATCGGCGCCAGGAACATGAAGCTGAACTCGATCGGCTCCGTCACTCCCGTTAGGATTGCGGTCAGCGCCATCGACAGGAGCATTCCGCCGACCGCCTTGCGCCGCTCCGGCCGTGCCGAGCGGTACATTGCGAAGCAGGCGGCCGGCAGGCCGAACATCATCACCGGGAAGAAACCGCTCATGAACGCGCCGGCGGTGGGATCGCCGGCGAAGAAGCGGTTCAGGTCGCCGGTCGTGCCGTGATAATCGCCGACGATGAACCAGGCGACGTTGTTGAGGATGTGATGGAGCCCGGTGACGATCAGGAGCCGGTTCAGAACGCCGTAGACGAACAGTCCGATCGCTCCCGATCCTATCACCGCGCGTGATAGCGTATCCACTCCTGCGTTGATGTCGGCGTAAGCGCTGCCGATCACTCCAGCCAGAACGAGACCGGCGGCGCCGCAAAGGATCGGAACGAAGCGGCGGCCGCCGAAGAAGGCGAGGTAGTCGGGCAGCTTGATCGTCGCGTATCGGTTGTAGAGGCCCCCGGCGAGAAGCCCGGAGAGGATCCCGATCGGCACCGAAAGCTTTGCGATTGCCTTGGTTCTCCAGGCGTCATCGGCCATCGCCGCCAAGTCCTTGGTCATTCCGGCAACCGTGTCCGGCGGTACTTTCAACAGAGTCTCGGCACCGCGCGTGGCGACCAGGAAGCAGACCGCGCCAGCGAGGCCCGCTGCCCCATTGTTGTCACGAGCCAATCCGAAGCCGATGCCGAGCGCGAACAGCAGGCCCAGATTGTCGAAAATCGCTGCGCCGGCCGTGGCGACGAAGGGGATATCGAGCAGGTCGGGCTGGCCGAGCCGAAGCAGCAGCCCCGCGATCGGGAGCACCGCGATGGGGAGCATCAGCGCGCGGCCGAGCGGCTGCAGCGATTGCAAGGAGAGTCTCATGCGGCATTCTCCAGCACAGGACGGACGAGCGCCCGAACCGCGTCTGCATCCGGCGCGGCGAGTGCCTCGTTTGCGAGGATTCGGCAGCGGGCGAGGTTGAGACTGCGCACGATCGCCTTGGTCTCCGCGATCGCCGCCGTCGGAACCGACAGTTCGGTAACTCCAAGCCCAAGCAGGATGGGAATCGCGTCCGGAACGGCCGCAAGGCCGCCACAGACGCCAGTCGGGCGCCCATGCGCATTCGCTCCGGTCACCGTCTCCGCGATCAGGCGCAAAACGGCAGGATCGAGCCCATCAAGTCCGTTCGCCACCGCCGGATTGGTGCGGTCCCGGGCGAGCGCGTATTGGCTGAGGTCGTTGGTGCCGATTGAGAAGAACGCCGCGTCGGCCGCCAGCCTTTCCGCGATTAACGCTGCCGCGGGAGTTTCGACCATGATTCCGAGCTCGGGCGGGTCCGCGCTCATTTCGTTCGCGAGTCGATGCAGCACTTCTTTCACCTGGCGCAACTCGAATGGCGAAGCGACCATTGGAAGCATGATTTGCAATCGGCCGGGTGAGCGGACGGCGAGAAGGGAGCGCAGCTGCGTTTCGAGAAGATCGCGGCGCGCCAGTTGCAGCCGGATTCCACGAAGACCGAGAGCCGGATTCTCTTCGGGTGCAAGGGAAAGCCACGGCGCCGGTTTGTCGGCGCCAATGTCCAGCGTTCGGACGATGAGCGGCCGCTCGCCGAGCGCATCGGCAATCGCCTGGTAGGTCGCGCGCTGCTCGTCCTCACCCGGAGGGGATTCCCGGTCGAGGAACAGGAATTCGGTGCGAAGCAGACCGCACCCCTCGGCTCCTTCGGCAATCGCCGTGTTCGCTTCCGCGACTGAGCCGAGGTTCGCGAACACCTCGATGCGGGTTCCGTCTGCGGTTGCGGCGAGTTCATGCGCACGACCGCGGCTTGCCTGCAGCCGCTCTTCGCGAGCCGCGGCTTCCCGTCCAGCATTGTCCAGGATGACGGAGTCCGGCGCGACGAGCAGGCTGTCGCCGCGCAAAACCAACGTTGTTCCGTCCTCGATCGTCGTGACGGCTGGACCCAAACCGACCAACATCGGCAACCCAAGCCCCGCAGCGATGATCGC
>Ga0207695_10001083_pt1 | contig 47544 bp, 69 predicted proteins | sample KBSC54metaG_FD_184354 | JGI IMG/M metagenome (GOLD analysis project Ga0207695, IMG submission 184354) | Corn rhizosphere microbial communities from Kellogg Biological Station, Michigan, USA - KBS C5-4 metaG (SPAdes) (version 2) | ecosystem: Host-associated > Plants > Roots > Rhizosphere > Soil...
CATTTACTGGCGCGCCCGCAAAGACAGGCATTCCGAAGAACTTCGCCATTCCCTCGCTCCAGCCGGGAATGTGCCCCATCTCGACAGGCATTCCATTCTGAGTGAATGTCGCGAAGCCTGTCACCTTCCCCGGATCAAATGCCATGTAATAGAATGGCTCCTCCGGGGTTTCTCGCTTTCTGATCCCATACTCGATGAGAGCTCTGTAATGGAGCTTCTGAGACGGAGTCAGTGGCACTTTCTCCCAGGGCCTGTCTTTCATTCAAAGCCTCAATCCTGGAACGGGATTATCCCCGTCGTCGTCTTCAATCGGCGTGTCGAAGTACTCGGGGGCATTCTCTTTCAGCTTTTCAGCAGGCTTAAAGCCGGTGTTCTGCTGAAGCAATGCCGCGAGCCCTTTCTTTTGCCCAGTCACCAACTCTTGGCGTTTCTGGGCTTTCGCGAAGATGTTCTTTGTCGGAGTGCCACCGTCGCTGAGTTCGAAGCTTAACTGAGCAGTCCTGGTAATGCGGACCGACTCACGCTTTCGCGAGAACCTACTCTTTACATCGAGCAACTCCATTTCATCCGGGTTCTTTTCCGAGACTGGCCACAAGACAACTCCGTTTGATAGATTCGAACTGTAGAAGCGGCTCCCGAAGATACCATCCATGGTCTTCGGAATGTTATCACCCTGAGCTTTCTTGGTGTGGGTAATGATCCCAATGAAGCAGCTATAGCGCTTTCGCAGCTGATTCACGAATGCCATCGCATCGCGCGTGGGAACATCAGCATTCATTTCCCCGGCCATTGCCATCGACCAAGAGTCAATGATAATGCCATCGGGTTTGAAGCGGTCCAGCAGTCTGTGATATTTGAGTTTGTCTTCTGGAACGTTCAAGCAAAGCGGTTCAGTGTGTGGGAAAAAGTAAAAGTTCTCGTTGAGGATTTCTTCTTCTTCGAGAGTCAAGCCTTTGCGCATCGTTTTAAGAAAGTGCTTAATCTCTCCGCCCGACATTTCAAGGGAGAGAAAGAGAATACGTAATGGTCGCTTTGCCAGAACCTTGTAGTTCAGGAACTTTTTACGGTTCAGGCATAGAGCAATGCATAGCTGTTTGACGAATTGAGTCTTTCCCACTCCCGGTGGTCCGGCAAAGGAAGTTACTCCACATTCGACAATGAGCCCTTCGACAATCTCGGCGACGTCAAAGTCACCCGTGAGAATGTCTCCCCACGAATAAACCCTGAGGTCATCTTCATCCTCAAGGACCATTGGGAGATTCTTGCTGCGCACAATGCGAATGAGGTCAACAATGTCATCCTCTTCCTCACTGTCGTCAAGAATGATCTCCCATTTCTCGGCGATCTTCTGAATGACTACGTAGATTTCATCGTCCGACATTCCCATGTCGCGACACTGCATAGCCATATCGTAGAGCGCTTGAGCCGCCTGGTCTGGCTCCTCACCATATGGCGGCTCCTTTGCTTTCCAGAATGCAGCGGCCTGACCCGTCCAGGAATAGCTAAGGATAAGGTCATTCCACGATGGCAGCAGGTCCTTATTGATCCTGACTGCCAATTCTGTCGAGGTTTCTTCTTCCACTTTTTCCTGCCATTAGTGTTGAGACTTTGATGCGCACGTGCAATGGCAAGAAACATTATGCCAAGGAAACTCCTTTCCTTCGAGTGGTGCCCTCAGTGGGATTCGAACCCACACATAGCCGGGGTTTAAGCCCGGTGCCTCTGCCGTTGGGCTATGAGGGCGAACCCGGGAATGGGCCTTAGGACAACCCATTCCCGGGAGCTTTACTCAGCTGTCGAGGTCGATGTCTTCCTCGTCCTCATTCTTGATGACCTTCACCCACTGGACGAATGAACCGCTGTCCTCGTTCTTGCCCTTCTTGAGCTTGAGGGTGTAGAAGCGGTTCGCGCAGAGGGCATTGATGTCCTCCACTTCGACAGTGCGGGCGTCCTCTCCGAAACCCAGCTGAGCGATGCGCTGGATAGCGAAGCCCAGCATTTCCTCGGCCTTTGCCGGGTTCTCGTCGGCCAGCCATTCCGAGGGAATCCACTTGCCCTCGGTGATCGGCTTGCCCTCGTACTTCTTGCCATTCTCGCTGTCGTCGTCGAGAATGATGTACTTGAAGTCGAGGGACTCCTCAGCCTCCTTCTGACCGGTAATGGGCCGCAGAACGGCGCCGTCGAACCGGACAGAATAGACGCCGTCCGGGTACTGGAAGGGGTTGACCGGAATGGCGTCGAGGTCGATCTTGCCTTCGAGCTTGGAGAACAGTCCCATTGCTTCTTGCCTCTCTCGTATTTCTTCGAGTGTTGGTGACCAGCGTTGAATGCGTGTGTTGTCGTCGTCTGGAATACGCTTTGCGCCGAGCTCTTTGCGGAGTAGTTTGTCTATCTCGTCGCTCGATAGTCCAGGATCGGTGAATGGGTTATAGCGGCGGCGCCCTCGCCCTTGAAGTGCCATTCATTACTCTCCGATCGCCACGCGGGAAGCCGCAATGGCCTTCAGGGCGTCAGTGTCGGACATCTCTCGCGGCAGGCCCAGACGATTCTTGGCGTACGTGTCGGGAAAGCCCTTGAGCTTCTGACCCGTAATGGGCCGGGTGTAAACCTTTCCGACTCGCTCGTTCTTCTCGTTCCAGCTTGCCGTCAGGTAGAGGACATTGCTGAGGCGGCCGGTCAGCATTGCCGCTTGCTTCATTGTCGCCAGCACTGTGCGGAACGTAAAGCCCGCCTTGATCTCCTCTTCCGTCGGTCCCCTTTCGTGGCAGACGAGAATGAAGTTGAGCCTCGTCATCAATGCCACGTCGATGAGGTGAGTCCAGCGGTCCAGCAAAAGACCGTAGTCCTTGAGGACCGTTTCCTCTCCCGGCGCCGCACTGCCTCGCGAGAATGGAACGTCTTGGAGAATGTCGCGAGTCTCGTGCGCCGTTCCCGCCGTGAATGTGTCAATCATCACGGTGTCCACATTCGGGTCATCCTCGAATACTGGGAGAAGTTCCGTGATCTCGCGAATGCCCGGGAATGGATAGGCCTCGATGAGACCTTTCTTATAGCGGGCCAGCTGGTCCGGCGTTCGCTTGACGATCTCGGTGCTATTCTCACCGTCGAAGATGACAGTCTTTTTGCTCTGGTCTCCGATGCGCAAACCGAATGTCGTCTTACCGCCGCCGGGTCCCGAGAAAAGGATTCCGCGAAAGAAGCCGTCCTGTAGCTCAAGGTCCATCTTTGTCGTCTTGAGCTTTTCCAGGAGCGTCTTGCGGTCCTTGTCGGAAAGAGCAGTGAGCTTCTTGACGCGGAGCTTTCTCTCATGCTCCGTTAGCTCATTACTTGTTGTATCCATAAGTGCTCTTTTCGAAGTTCATCTTAAGTTCTGCTTTCATGTCGCTTTCGCGACCGGCGAGCGCCAGCATGCAAACCTCTGCGAATGCGCAGAACTTGCACGTATAGTCACTGAGGGTGCGGATCAGTGTGTCCAGGCATTCCCGGTTGCTCATTGCCCAAGCAACGCGAACCTGCTCCGCGACATGCAGCTGATCGGCTATTCTCCGATTGGCCACTGTCTCGTCGTATGGAATGACAGCGCGCTCGAACCTTTCCACTGCGCTTTCGTGCGTGCGCAGCATGTTAAGCATTCCTTTCTTGACCTTCTCCTCTCTGTCGCCACCGACGACCTTGATATAGCGGACGATCTGCGAATTCATCGACAGCTGCTTTTGCTGATAGAAGTTCCGCAGAAACTTGTGGTCCATGAGAATGAGGTCCTGAGTGGACCTTTCCCGCAGGAGCAGGTCGAGACGCATTGCGAAGAAGCCTTTCGAGACATGCATTGCCTCGACCTCAACCACCTCGTAATTAACAGCATCCTGTTGTGCCATTGTCTCGGCGTAGTCTTCGAGAATGCCAGCGAGCTTCATAATGAGAAGCTGGCGCTCCGAAGCCATTGCGCTGGTAATGAACCCAGTCTTGCGCTGCTCATTGTTCTTGGCCATTTCGCGAACGACGAAGTCGGTCATTGACTCAACCGCATTCGACCAGTCCACGCCGTCTTTGAGCAAGGTGTAGTAGGTGCTCAAAGCCTCGTGGCCCATTGTTCCGATGAACAATGCGTCGCTGAGCTTTCTCGGCTGACGTCCGAGCTTGAACTGAAAGAACCATTTCATCTGGCAGGATTGCCAGGCTGAAACCTCACTGCCGGAAATGAGCCGTGTTGCCGCGTCAATCTCAGGCGGCGATGCGTAGTAGGGAAGCTCAGTCATTCCGACGCCTTCCCCGGAAAATTCGCTTCTTCACCTCGTAAGGAATGGACGGGCTCTCGTAGTAGAGAGTCGGCCACGTCTTCGCGAAGAGACTGCGAATGACGGCGTTGGTCGAGAGCCGGAAATCCCGTATGTCTCTCGGGTTTTCCAACTGGTTTTCGAGAAGGCTTGCGAATTCCAGTAGGGCATTCTCGAAAGCGGTCTGAACCTTGACCACTTCCTCTTCCCAGGTCGTTTCCCGCTCAGTCACATTTCCTCCAGCGCGACAGAGTCAACCCACTCACTGTTACCACCATTCCATGTCACATGGATCTGGCGCGTTCTGGAGTTGAAGAACCAAGTCTTTCCCGGCTGCGTTGTAATCTCACCCTTCTTTCCACTGCCGACGTGCTTAACCTTCTCTCCCAATCGAAGCATTGGAACTTCAACCATCAGCATTCTCCGTCGGGATGATCGAGCGTGTACCGGAATAGGACGTTAGCTTGCACCCTTTGCAGCTGTTCTGGCGTCGGGAGGTAGATTTGCTCGCAGGAGTCGCATTCCCGGAGGTAGCAATGGCTGGGCTTGAGGCATCGAGCGCAAAGCCAGAGCTTTGTGACTGGGTCTTGCGTCCATCCATATGCGCAGCTCCCATTGCACGTTGGGTTGTCTTCGGGAAAGCCCTCCCACTTGAGACACGGTCCCATTCCAGCCGTCCAGTTGATTCGTGAGTCGTGAGTCTTCATTTCTGCGGCCTCCTGAACAGTTGCATTATCGCGACAAAGAGCATTGTCGCCACGACGAGTAGGGCGTCACGGAATCTCATGTCGTCCATTCTCACTCCTTCGGTGCACGTTTAACGGTTCGGTTTTGCCACCGCTTGTTATCCTCTAGAACATCTGCACGCTCAGGCTCACGCGGGGAATGGCTTTCGTGATGCCCATCAGGTTCATACCCTGGATCGTTGAGCGTGTGCCAACGATTGTGGCATTGCGAACAGATCTTATGGATATTCGAACGTTCGTTGTTGAGGGTATTCTTGTCTGGTCCATGGTGTAGATTCTCCTGTACTCCCGACATACAGCCAAGAATTGGAAAATGTCCACCGCCGCAGTTGGCTTTCCCTTGCCATTCGCAGGGCTGCGTCGGGTCTGCGTGTCCGTGAAGAGTGACTGCTCGCTTTCTTCCGGTGCTATGTGGGTCTTTGAGTTGCTGGTCATTCTTTGTGCGTTCCGATGTCCTTTTACGTGGATGGCTTCCTGTAGTTAGGTCACCATTTCCTACGGAGCGAAAGCCGCTGTCGCTTAGGTCTATGCCCGCAACGACTTGCGGCTCGGCGTGACAGGATTCGCATCCCCCTCCTTCGCAAAGCTTGTGAAATCCTGATGCACACTCTATGCACATTTCCAGTCGCCTCCGAAATAGGAGGCCGGGCACCAGCCATGTGATGGAATGACTGGTGCTCGGCCTTCAGTCGCAGAAACAACTTTACCGCATGGGTCTAATTCCTGGTAAAGTAGAAAGCCAGGAACATGAACACTGCCGCCACATTCGAGAGGACAAGAGCGACAATGATTTGATTAGTGCTCACCACAACCCCAATCTCTGAACTACTTCGGTGAAGATGTAGAACAGTCCGAAATCTGCGGCAATGGCAATCCAGAACACCTCAGACCAGGAAGTCTTTTCCTTCTTGGCTCGCCAGTAGTAAGTCCAAGCGATTGAGAAGAGAAAGACCGTGGCGATAAGCGTCGTCAGCCAGAAGATTACCACCACATGTCCTTGAGTTTGGATATGACGTAGGCGCCGACGGCTATTACTCCGACAACAGCGCCCACGAGGAATGTGACGATGAGCTCAGCCCGCATTGCAGCTGCCCTTCATTCCTGCTCGCTCTAGAATCTTTCTCGTCGTGACAAGAAAAGTCCCACGCTCGCGAGTGTAGTCAATGAATGCTCGCAGACTTGCATCATTCGGCAGGCAGTTCTCTTCGCCTTGTTTGACGTAGACGTAGGTGAACATCTCACGACGGATCGCATAGTACTGAATAGCCCGAAAGTCGGCTGGATGAATGAGAACGAGGGTCGGGATTATCTCCCATTCCCTGATGAACTCACGCTTAGCTTTCTGGATTGCATCCGAAACAGCCTTGCCTATCGCCGCTTCCGGCTCAGAGAGGATGATCGCTTCCTCACGCTGCCGACGCTCATTCTCAAGCTGCACTTCAGCAGCTATCAGCTCCGGACTTTTCTCGACCATCACGACTCCTGGAACTTCTTCTTGAGGTAGTCGATCAGCGAAAGCCGCTCGACCTTTTCCTCGAAGCCATTAATGACGTTCTTCTTGAAGTCGATGACGTGGCGAATGCCGTCGTCAATGGTGCCCTCAACCTCAATGATGTGAACGGTCGTGCCTTCTGTCTGGCCGTACCGGTTCGTGCGGCCGAATGCCTGGTCCTCCTTTCCAGGGTTCCATTCCCGATCGAGCACTACAGTTTGTGTGGCATTCGTGAAGTTGAGGCCAACGCCGCCAGTCTTGTAGTTCGCGAGAATGACGTCATACTCGCATTCCTTCTTGTCGGTGAATCCGGCGTCCATCTGCTTTGCGACGTGGTCGCGAATGTGGGCCGGAGTGTCGCCGTCATAGATGGCACACCGAATGCCCTTTGCCTTGAGCCGCTTCTCCAGCTCCCGCAATGGGGCCTTGAACTGGCTGAAGAGAATGCAGCGTTGCTCGGCGTCCTGGACGAATTCCGTCAGCAGCTTTTCGGCGTAGTCCACCTTAATGGACTCATTCACTTCACACACCGCGACGACTTGCTTTGTCTCCGGGTCGCGAAGCTGAATGCCAGCGGGCCAGGTAATGGCCTGTCGCGTCCGAGTGAGAATGGCAAGGATGTGCGGGATCGTCAACACCTCTGCATCATTCAGCATGATGGCATTATAGTTGTTGATCCACGACATTACCTTGCGCTGCTCAGCGTACTTTCCTTCGAAGTCCGCGTCGTCGAAGGAAATGGTGTGGTACTGAATGTCTTGCGGCGGGAGCTTCGGAACGCCCGGAGTGTCCTGTGTGCGGCGCAGGTATTTCGGGCCGAGCTTTCTCGTCAGCATATCAGCGCCACCGGGTCCGAATACCCACTTCTTTACCATGGTGTCAACGAGCGACCACGTTTCAGTCTGCTTGCAATACCGCTTGAGGTATTGCGTCTGGTCGTAGAACGCCGCATTGTCTACCAGGTTGAGCATCGGCCAGATGTCGCCAGGCGAATTGAGAATGGCAGTACCCGTCATCGGGAAAACATTCTTCACCGAGCAGCGACCATTCCACGGCTGGCGGCCGAGAGGCATTCCACAGCCAACCTTGGTGCAGACATTACTGAACGGCCACGTCTTGAACTTGCCGCCGCAATGCGGGCAACGCCAGTCGTCATTCTCGGCGTAAACGATTTCCCGAAGGCCCTTGAAGTTAATGCTATTCGGGTCCTTCAGGTTGTGCGCCTCGTCGATAATGACCGTCTCGAACTTCAGCGCAATGAGGAGCTTGATCAGCTCCTTATCCCTGCGCCACGCCTCGTAGTTAATGACGACGGTGAATTCGTCGAAGTTCTGGCAAAGCTTCAGCGCCTGATGCCGAGAACGCTTGTCCTTGATTGCCCCGAGCGCAATCATATTCCGTTCCGGCTCCCACTTGCCAATCTCACGGGCGAAGTTCGAGACGACATCGTTGGGCGCGACAATGAGGTTACGTCGCGACTTCAGGAATGCCATCAGGATAATGGCGGTCAGCGTCTTTCCGAGCCCCATGGTGTCGGCGATAATGCCGCGCTTTTCCACGGCCATCTGCTTTGCGCCGTCGATCTGGTGCTGGAATGCACGCGCGCCCCAGACGCTTTGCTTCGCGATGTTGTCGTAGAACTCGAACTCGGCCCACAGATCCTCTTGCGCTTTGTCACGCGTGAGAATGTCGGTGTAGATGCCGCGCAGGATCTCTATGCGATCCTTGATGACTTTTTCCGTGTCACCATTCTTGCGGACTTCACGATCCATTGCCGCCGAGCGCTCACGGACAATAGCCATGATGCGCTTGACGTACTCCAGTTCCTCGCGACAAAGGTCGCTTTGCGACTTCAGGCCCTCGCGCTTTTCCGAGTTGCTTTCGAGCGCGCTTTCCAGATCCTGAATGGCCGCGAAGACTTCTTCTTTCTTCGAAGTCTCTGCGTTAATGCCCGAAGTATCGGGGACGTCCACGGCCCCCTTATTGGAATAGAATTCCGTCTGGTACTCGTCCCCCAGTAGGGGGCCGTGGATCGCGTCCATTGCTAGTCCCTCTTATTCCTTTGATGTTCTTCGAATACGTTTGGCGCTTTGTGTTTGGTGCGACGATAGGCTATCTCGTCGCGGAACAGTCCGACCGCCATCAGGATTGCCGCAGCCAGCATTCCGAAGCTGGTCACATACTGCATTATCGTGTCGAACATTCAGCGGCTCTCGAAGAAGTCGAAAGCCGAGACGTCCGGAACGATGTGATTGTGCGAAATCGACGGAGGAATGTGCTCCGGAACAAACAGAGGTCCGAGCTCCATTGTATCATCGAAGTTCTGGCGCGCCGTTGTCCACTTAGTCAGGCCAAGCATGAGCACACCGCAGAGAATGTAATGCGCCCACTTCGCGTCATCCTCATTCTCGAACGCTATGAACAGTCGCTCGGAGTCATTCCCGAACTCGCCGTAGTTCTCAGCGTAGTTCACGCGCTTTCCATCGCGGTAGATGTTCACCCCGATATAGTTGCCGCCGTGCTTTCCCGGCTTGCGGTTCACCTCGTCATTCAGGATAGCACGGATAATGCCCACGATCTGATCGATCTTGACTGAAGTCGCATTCTCCAGCCGGGCAAGATCTCCGGCTTTGCGCACGAAGTCTACGCCTGCCACATTCTCAGTGCGAGCCATCATTGTTGAAACCTACCTCCTTCGTGGTAGTGACAGTATAGCGGAAGGTGGCAAACGCTAGGCTTCGTGAATGAGAATGAAGTGCGGTTCGAGTGTGCGCTCTTTCTCGATCTGCTTTCCGAATGCGGCGAGAGCGCTGTCCTTGTCGGCGGCGACACCGACCATCATGGGACCGGACATTGTCGTCCACTTGATCAGCTGGAACTTCGCTTCCGGGTTCACCCCATTCAGCTCGATAACCTTAAGCACCTTGAAACGCGCCTCATTCGGCGCGTTGAAGAATGCTACTTTGACGTCTTTCCCGTAGCCGCTCATTTCGATCCATCCATTCATCTTGGCCCATTCGGTCAGCTCTTCGAGACGTTTCTTTCGCCAGAGCGGAGCATTGTGAGATCCCGTCCTGTCTGCTTGAGGGAACTGCCTTTCCTTCGGACGCCTCGCCCGAATGTTTTGAATGCTGCGCTTAAGGCGGTCCTTGTCTAGGTTCCAGAGCTTTGCGAGATCGCTCAACTCCAGGTATTCAACGATCTCGTATTCCTTTACCTCCTTGAAAATCTTCACGCCTAGCTCTCTCTGTCGCGTGCGTGCCGGAAATGCTCCCGCATGTGCGGGTGCATTATAATGGTGAGGCACGGAATGCCATTCTCGCAGACGAACGTGATGTCCTCCTGGCTCTCGATTCCGTAGCGCCTCATCAGCGTGAACATTCCCGCTGCATTGTCAGCGGCCAAACTTGCCACTTCACGGAACTGCGGGTTTTCCATGAGCGAACCCATGGCTATCGCTCGGAACGTTTCCTCTTCCCGCTCGTTCATTACATTCCTCTCACTTGCCAACGACGCCATGCCATAATCTCCGGAATGAGATCCTCGCCCCAGAAGAACTTGTTGTCGATTATCATATCCGGGACGGGAAACGGGGATTCCGGATGCTCTCTTTTCGCTCGACTGATACATGCGAAAACTGAGCCTTTGGAAGCAAAGCCCCACAGCTCGGCAATCTCGTCGGCGTCGAGGTATTCCATTCCCTCAACTTTCAGTCGCATTCTTTCCCTTCACCCCAAGTGTACGAAACAGAAAACGCGCCGAGCTATTCTCGACGCGTTGTTGTGACCCCGGTCGGACTCGAACCGACAACCTCGAAACCTGTTGCATCTCCTGAGAATGAGGAGGCGGATATTTATCCGGTTTCGCGTGCGTCCTTTTACACTTCGGGGTCATTGTGGCGCTTGCTTCGCAGAATGCCGTTACATTCGCGTAGCTTGACCGCGAATGGCTTTCGCGGTTCGGGACCAGCGCCGGGCCCAAGAATGTGTGCGTTAGATAAGCTTATTTCTTTCGTGGCTTCACATCGCCGACTGCCTTTGCCTCCAAGGCTTGAGCTTCGGTAATGTCACCCTTTGCGAGGGCGGCCTCGTATTTTTCGTAGTCCTCTTCTGAGGCGCCGTGTTCGATCAGCCAATCCCATGGACCAGTCGGGCGCTTCTTCCTGTTTTTGAAGACGCCCATCTATTCAACCGTCTTTCTGTTGCCATTCACGTGGACACGGTCGGATTCGAACCGACAACCTTTTCGTCCCGGCGAGAGCTCCGGGGCGACTACTCTACCGTGTTGAGCTACGTGTCCATGTGGCTCGAATAGGAGTACGGCGCTATTCGAGCCACGGCATTACGTTCCGGTCGGGAACCGGTTGATCTGCATTGCGTTCTGGCGGGCCTGCTGCATTGCAAGATGAATTGCGTGGCAGTAGTTGATGAGCTCGTGGTCTTCCGGAGTCAATGCGAGGCGCTGTCGCATCAGCTCATGGAATTCCGCATGCTCGACAGGTCCCCACCAGAGTTGTATATCGGCGAGGAGCTGTTTCATTGAAAGCGCCGTCGCGTGAATGAACTCCGCGACATTTACCGGTGATGCCTCGATGTGCTTTCCGGGAGTCATTACTCGGCCCCGCGAATGTGCCGGTTGAGCGCGGACAACTTGTCGATCGCGGCGGAAATGCGAGAGGAAATCTCGCCTTCCTCGTCCTCGGTGAGCCGCTGCCCATGCGAGCTTACCATGATGATACGAATGCGGGTGTCGATTTCGTCCATATCTTTCGCGACGATCTGCGAGAACTCGTCGAGAATGGCAATGGTCGTCGGCTTGCTCCGCAATGCATCGGCCGGAAGAGCCTGAAGCTGCGGGAATACCTCGCGTGGCTCAGACATTCTTTGCCTCCTTTGCGACCTGCTCGATGCTATCACCGGCAATGAGCGCCAGAATGAATGGCATGTTGACCTTTGGAACAAGGCCCTTCAAGTGCACTCGCTCAACTCCCTTTGCGAGTGAAGCATTCTTCTTGATGACGTAGAAGAGACTCGTCTCCCCTGTGCGCTTGCCGAAGTCATCCGCGTTCAGGAAAAGAATCTCGAACCCGCCATTCTCCGGCAGTGTGTCGAGAAACTCCTGAATGTCTGCGCGACGGTCACTCATTCCCGTCATCCAGGAACTCCTTTACCGCCGTGTTCGCATAGTTCCGGAAGCGGCCACGCGCGATCGTTGACGTTGTTCCGAGAATGCGAGCGATGTCTTCCCACGAAGAGAATGGCCTTATCTCCGCGATAAACTCGCACTGCTTACGGTAAACCGCGATCAGCGCGTCATTCGCGGCATCCTCCTCCACCACACTTTCCCGCAGGAAATGCAGCGCGCGATAGAATGCCAATTGTTCGGATTCCGTCTCCGGAGGCTTTGGCATTCTCGTGCCCGGCTTCGGACTCATTCCGCATCAGTCCTTGGCTCGGGGTTCTGCCGATTGGACACTATGTATCCGGCACCGGTCAGAATGGACGACTTGCGCGGCGGCTTGAAGGCTCGCATTCCCGGGAGTATCGAACAGGGCCCCCAGGAAAGCGGATAGTCCTTGTGAATGTCGTCAGGCCCGGAGCTTTTCTCATCGAGCTGCATTGAATTCCTATTCCTCTCCGAACTCGATGTTGATGATCTTCTGGCCCTTCGGAACCTGCACCTCCTCCGTGTGGTATTCGACCGGCTCGTCGAGCTGGTATTCCTCGTCGTCGGCGTCCAAGCTTTCGCCGATCATTGCATCCACCTTTTCGGCTGCCGTCGGCTTTCCACTCGGCACGTCCTTGATGCGAATGAACGCCTCACGCTCGCGAGGCTTGAGCGCGAAAAGGCAGGACTCGTGAATGACGTTCTCCGGGTCCTCGCGCTCCACGAATGCCAACGGCGCGCCCGTCTCCTTCTCGCATTCCGAGCACCCGTCGTCATAGACGACGTCCTCCTGCGTGAATGCGGTGAACTCCTCATTCGTCGTCGTCGTCATTCTCTTCACTCTCACTCTCATTGTCGGCCTCATTCTCGATGAGGTCATACTTGACCGCAATAGCGCGGCAGAAAGCCCGAATCTCATTCGGGCTCAATGGACGGTCCGTCTTGATAAGTGTTGAACTCTTCAAGGTGGACGGCATCCAAAGTCTATTGTCCTGGCGCAACTGCTGAACAATGCTCAGCTGCTCCCGCAATGTTTCCTCGTAACGAGCAAGCGGCGCGAGAATTTTCAGCAGGTCACCTTCCGTGACCGAGCCATTCTCTTCGACCTCATCGGCCGCGTGCAATGCGAGTTCGGCCATTGCTCGTGGCAAAGCTCGCCATGCCGTAGCAATCTCTGGGACTTCACGTTGACGAGCAATGGCTTCAAGGAACGAGTTAAAGCTAACCGATTCCTCATTGCCGCGCACCTTTACCAGAAGCTCGACACCATCGCTCGGCGTTCGCGCAATGCGAAAAGTGTTGGCTCGATTGAATGCCGACAGATCGGGATCAATCTCAATCCAACCCTCATCGCTCAATGCTTTGACCGGACGATAGACGGTCGGATAAGGCCTGCCGACCTCCGCGCCAATCTGATCGATTGTTTTCGGTCCAGTCTTGAGCACCCCCATGATTACATTCTGCGTGGGAGTAAGCCTCTTCTTGCCTTTCACGCCATTCATTTCATTCCCTCCTCTCGTTCATTCTCTGGCCGGAATGGCCTGCATTCCCATTCCCACGGAGTTGGATCATGAAAATCTTGCTTCAACTAATGCAACCCCGGAAGCTAGATTCAATCATAAATGCATGTGGCGTGTCAAACGCGCAGGTCAGAGGCCATGTTGATCTTGTTAAAGTTCGCATCAAGTCTCGTGGTGGACTTGCATCAAGAATGCATCAAAGGTTGCATGAGTTGTAATGGAGCGAGCATAAAGCCAGGTCAAGGCTATGTTATTCTCAGCAAACAAGGTAACAACTAAACCCGTTAGTTGATACCACATTCTCACACCCCCCGTTTCCCTTAAGGGAAACGGGGGGTGACTGTGCAAAAGTTGCAAGCGCAAATGATCTTGCTAAAGTTGCACAGAATGACGTTTCAGCCATTCCTAGTCGAAGCTGCCGACAATGCCATTCTCACCGTTCGAACGGCACCACACGTTTACGACGTATTCGCGAGGGCGCATGTTCCCGCGCTTTACGTGAGCGGAATAGACAGCGTCCTTGTACCTGAGAATGTTGCTTATGGCGCGATAGACTTCACGCTCATGCGGAGGAATGCAGATGCGCCATTCGTTCTGGAATGAGGCCGTGTCGCGGACATTGACGTCAACGACAATGTTCCGGCCGACCAAGATCTCATTGAGCAGATACTTCAGCCCTGCTTCGAGAATGGCCGGATCGATTGCCAGTTTCGGCGACGGCGTACCAAACTGCGGTGTGATCTCATGAATGGACATTGCGTCACCCCCTTACGTGAACGTGAATGGCTTGCCTCATCTTATGGTTGGCAGGGAATAGTTCTTCGTCATGCTGCCAGAGTGGTTCGCCGAATTCGGCAATGGCTGCGACACCGACCAATCGCGGATTCTCGGGCAGGCTACCCCCGAAAAGAATGTTCAAGTTGAGGCATGACGCAATGACCTTACGCCAGGCGTCATAGCTTTCAACACTGTTGCGCTTGTGTCTATCGAGCTGATTGCACAATGCGTCATCAAGAGTGTAGGCAAGCCGCAATGGTTCGCCAGACACCTGACCCTTTCGGTTTTGTATGTGGCATTCAAGCTCAAGATCGTGCCCAGACCTCAGTAAATAGAGGACTTGAGCCATTCCGCTTTGCGGGTCGTGCTGGACGAACGCCATTCGTGAGATCCGCATTCCCTCGTGTCCTTTCGCGCGCACATTTATTCCACTCAGCGCGACGTGAAGGGGAAGATCAAATCGCGCTGCCGACAGAGCTTGTCTGTCAATGCCAAAAAGCCCCCGACCATTTCGGCCGGGGGCTTTGCGTTTGAGTCATTCTCAGCGGGCATTCCCGCCTGGCATTACTGCCGCTTCTGGATCTTCACCGTGGTCGTGACGTCATTCCCGTCACCGTTCTTGAACGTCAGCGGGAAAACCTTCTCGTTCGGCATGTTCGCCTTGGTCGCGGTCTCGCGAGTCTGGTCGCTCGCGGCATACCACGCGTCCACGATCTCTTCCTTTGTCACCGTGGTGGAGAATGCCGCACCGAGAGCCACCGCGAGAGCCTGAGGGTTGGAGAGAGTGATCTTCTCGCCCTTGGCATTCGTCTTCTCCTGCGTCGCGTGCTCCCACGTCGCGCCATTGTCGCGGCTGAAGAATGCGCCACTCACGTGGACGGAACGACCAGCACCCTCACCGGGAGCATTGCGCGTGCCACTCCCGGCAGTGGTCGCACGACCGGACGGCCGGTCAATGTGCGTGACGTACTGGTGAATCTCGCCCACGTCGGCATTCTTGTGCTGGCGGTAGTTGTCGAGATAGTCCTTTGCGGCCTTGTGCTGGCCAACGTATTCCTGATACTTGGACTTGATCTCTTCCGTCTTGGCCTTGATGTCCTCTTCGGACATGACGCCGCCGGGCATCTTGGAAAGCTCGCTCTCGATGTGCGCCATGAGAGCGGCCTCTGCGGCATTCGCAGCCGCGATAGCCTTCTCGCGAGCCTCCTGCGCTTCCGCGAGCGCATTCTTCAGGTCGACGCTCTCGCCGGTCGGCTCGCCATTCTCATCCGTGACCGGGGCGAGAATGACGTCATTCTCCGCGAGGAATTCGGCAACCTTCTCGTCCTTGCCAGAAGTGCCATCCTTCAATTCCTTGCGCAGCGCGGAGTATTCCTCCGCAAACTCCTCCAGAATGGAAAGCTGCATCTTGAGAATCTTTGCATCCTTCGGCAAAGACTCAATGTCCAGCATGGTAACGGTGTTCGCCTCAGCTTCCGCGAGCAATGTCGCAGCGGCATCGGTCACCTTGTAACCGTCATTCTCCAGACGTTCGGCGAGAGACTTCACCTCGCCAGTCTCGCCATTCTGGTCGGTGTCCAGAGTCGCGGTACCCATGTCGGTCATTTCGCTTTCCTCCTGCGGAGTGTTGTCATTCTCGGCCGGGGCATTCTCAGCCGAGTCATTGCCGGACGCCGTCTCGGAGAATGCGGCAGCCGCATCCGTCCAAGCGTTGTCGCTTTCCTCCGCGCTCTCAGCGGGACCCTCACCCGGCAACAGAACTTCGTCCGGGTCGATTGCCGGGACGGCCGTCACGTTGTCGTCGTTCTCCTGAGTGCGCTTGCTGAAACGACTAGCCATTGCCTTGTCCTACCCTTTCGTGATGGTGATCTTGCTTCGGTCGTTGGTGGTGCGTACGCGAGCCTAGCATTGCTGCCAAGCGAATACAACTCCTGTCTGTCGTGTCGCGAATGAGTCTGTGACGTGCGCGTTTTCCACTCACGCGCGGAGGAATGGCGAGCCATTGCCGTTGATCATGGTCACCGCAGCGCTCAGGGTTCGGCCGGTCGGATCAGACATGCCCCGTGACCTGCCCTGAGCGCCACGCTAACAAGATCAAATACCTCTCGGGTCTCTCGGAGCGACCGGCCAGATGATCATGGTCTCAGGCTCGCTCACAGCTTCCGTGACCTGCGCTTTCGCTGACTCCTCACGGGTCACGGCGCGAATGATACTCCGTGTCTCCGCATTCCTGTTGCGCTGATAGGCCGTGACAATGGCGTCTACCACCTCGCGGCGAATGCGCTCCGCCTCACGCGCATTGTCGGACAGTCCGAATGCATTCGGTCCGACGCTGAAGACATAGCGCTTCTCGATCGGGTCCCACAATGCAGCGACACGCCATTGCCGCTTGTTGAATCCCTCGTTCCCGAGTTGACCCTCAATGGCAACGCCATTGCGAGTCAGCCCGATGGTGGTCCACACGGCGGGATTGACATAGCTTTGCTCGCAAAGCTCGATCAGTCCTCGCACTGTGTATCCCATTGCGCGCGCGACAACGGCATACTTCGTGTGTGTGATGATGCGGTCATTCATGCGACGTTGTCCGACTCGTCAATGACAATGGAGTCGTTCGCCATTGCCGTTGCGATTGCCTCAATCCCGCAGTCGCACGTAACGTCGCATTCGTGGTCATTGTTCCACCACGTGTTAGGCGTGTCCGGCGCGCGGTCCGCATACCAGTCCGCGAATGCGCGCTGAGCACGGCTCACAGCTCCACGCCCGTCATGCTCTGCATCAGGCGCATGTGGTGGCGGAGAGAGCGCAGGTGCGTCCGGTACTGCTTTGCGGTCATGCTCTCCCGCTCGCTCTCTAGGATGAGAATGCGTCCACAGAGCTTGAGCATTTCGGGAGTCTCGCCAATCAGTTCCGCGACACTGAGCTTTGACATGTCCGATTCCTTTCGTGGATTGGTCGCTTGAGCCATTCTCGCACGATCAACGCAATGCACGTTAGTCCACCCGGAATCAACGTGCATTGCATTCATCAGACGAAAGCCCTTGATGCGGCGAAGTTGATTTCCTGGTATTCGTCGTGCCCGATGTTCACAAGCCGCGCGAATTCACGACAGGCGTAGAAAGACAATGCCGTCACGCTTTCCGTGGTCGGCCAGTAGATGTCTGCCAGCATTCCGAACAGAGCCATGCGGAATTCATCGCGCGATGCACGCTCAAGCACGAGAGTGTTCGCGATTTCGTACACCACGTCAATGCGATTGGCGTTTGTCATTGTTGTCACATCCCCATTGCTTCGATGACCAGCATTGCCTGTTCGTCCTGATTGAGCTTGCGCAGGCGACCATTGCTGACGGACCGCTGATAGATAGCGTCAATGCTCACGCCGTGCCGGATCAGGCTGCGAATGCGAGCGCAGGCGTCAACGCGCGATGGGCACTTGAATCCGCTTTGCGCGACAGTGCCAACCTTGGTGTAGACCTCGTATTCGGCGAGACCCATTGCGCGCAGCTGCGCCGCTTTGAATTCCTCAAGCGTCCCGATGTATTCGAAACCACTCATTCGACAGTCGTCGCACACCCCAATGTAATTGTCGGGACCGCAGCTGTCTTCCCACTGCGCAAAGCGGGTCGCCGTGCGCATTATCGGCTTGTCATCCATGCCATTCCAGAGCATGCACACGCCGCAATGCGTCGGAACGGGAACAGTGGGGTGAATGACTAGGGTTTCGGCGAGCTTGACGGTGCTACGGGACATTGCGTGACCTCATTCCGTTGGTTGTGGACTGGCGAGCCATTGTCTGACCCGTCAATGACATTCACCGCGCAACGTTCCATCCGCGCGCGATGAACGCCATTCACGAATCAGTCAACCCAGGACGCAGCTGCGGCGCACTCGTCTTGCCATTCGGCGAGATCATTTGCGCGACGCATCTCCGCCTCTGTCTCATTCTCCGCCATGCATTCAGCATCGCTGAGCCGATAGACACGACGCCACACGAGGCACGGCGGAATGTCACCACACCACGCCCCAGTGAAACCGAAATGGTCGCTGTCGGCGTAGCCCACCACGCAGACAGCCAAGGATTCGGGTCCGAACTTGTCGCGCGCCCACTGCAATGCACGATCGAATGAGGTCGCAGCGAATAGCACGTAACTGTCAATGCTGCATTCTTCGTTGTTGAATTCGTCAAGCTCAACCTTGAATAGCACTTCGCGAATGGTACTCATGTCTGTGACCTCGTTTCGTAGCGTTGCCATTGTTTGCGTGTGCTTTGCTTTGCTGAGTTTTTCCTGACGTGGCATTACCAGGGAATGTATTCGTCTTCCCATTGCATCTGGCAATACAGCATTCCCGAGCCATCGTAATACGGCGCATCGAAGAGATAGCGCGCCCTGTCGAAGCTGCCGAATGCAATGTCCGCTATCCGTCGCGCGATGTGTGCCATTGTCGCCACTCCCCTTTAGTCATTCGCTTTGGTTTGGTCATTCGCTTTGGTCGTGCATTCATTTCGGTCATTGGTCCGACGTGAATGCAGCAGCAGCATATCAGCGTGTGAATGCAGGGCAAAACGATCTTGTCAGGCTTTCCGGTCAGCTTTTGATTTTCGGTACCATCGTCGCCGAGAGAATTTTTTGGGAAAGGAGTTCCAGCCACTACCGTGAATAGACATGTCATGTATCGTTGTTTGTAGATAGGTGATCGCGCGAAGCATTGGTGGTGCAACGCGCAGCCATTCCGCCTTGGAATGGCAAAGGCCGCCTCTCGCAATGAATCTGTTCGTGAATGAATGCCCCGTGGTGTGGACGGGACATTGTCGCGCAGTGCATTGCGAGGGCGGCCTTTTCTTTTGCCCTCAAAGAGTATCAGAGATCGTGCAAAAGTCGCAAGACTTGCAGGTCAGGGCAATGTAATACTCGTAAGTAAGTTCGCAAGAGTTGCAAAACCGCAGGTCAACACATGTGGAGTCATTGTGGAAGAGGAAAGCTTAAAGGGGATTGGCTGGCAGAATGAGCCTGACCCGACAATGCGGCACCTGAACCCGTTTACTGCCGCGAGGAATGTGAAGGGGCGACGGCAGACAGATATCGCGCGCGCCCTGGGCCTTGAGAATGCAACAGACATCATTCGCCTGGAACAGGCTATCTTCGACAGAGTGCCGAATAAGGTTGTTCAGTACTACGAGAAAGAGCTGGGGCTTCCTCGTGGCTGGCAAGCCGGATATCGAACATTCCAGAAGCTGCTTCGCAGGAGTGCGCCTCGCCCCATTGATGGCGTCTGGCAGATGCCGCGCGGAGAATTAACTTTCCGAAGGTGGCGGCTGCATAACTGGCCGACAATGAGTAGCATGGGATGGTGCAAAGCATTCTGCATTCATCCGGCAGCATTGTATGCGCTGGAAAAGGGCGAGCAGCGACAGATTCCTAAGCAAGTCCTCGAAGCCCTCATTGAGGCTCACGTAATGTCCGATGAGCAGGCGCAAAGTTTCGCGCAAAGGATTTGGCAGAGTAACCATGTCGGCGCAAAGAAGTAGCATTCCGCGAATGGGTGAGATCGAGAAAGCGATCGAGAATGACCTCACCCCCGATGAGATTCGCGCAAAGGATGCGGCCGAGCTTAATGCATTCGTGGAGTTCTACTTCAATCAGATGGACTCATTGCCGAGTCTTGACCGACTGAAGGTTGAGTTTCCACGCATTCCTAAGACAGACTTAAAGAACCGGCTGCAAATTGCTGCGGTAAAGCTGAACGCGAAGGGTTACAACCTTTCGAATCGCGAATGGCTCACTCCCGAACAGCTGGCTGTCGCGAACTCCATTCTGAACCTTGCCGACAAACGCTCGCTGACAAAGAAGCTGCAAGACTTTAGTGTGAGCGCGGCGACATTCGGGAACTGGAAAAAGAATCCGAGCTTCAATGCCTACCTTCGGGAGCGTTCGGAAGAGGCTCTCGGCGCAGCCATTCCCGATGTGCACTTGGCATTGATTGACGCGGCCTCGAATGGCGATACTACAGCGATTAAGCTGTTCTATGAAATCACGGGACGGCATACGCCAGGATCGCGCCAGGACGTGAATGTTCAGGCAATGCTCGTGCATGTCATTGAGGCTGTGCAAAAGCATGTTCAGGACCCGAAAGTTCTGCAAGCCATTGCGGCTGATATTCAGCAGGCGACGGGCAGCATTACCGGAGTCGTCCAAGGAGAGATAGAACAGTGAGTTCAACAACTCGCGTCGGCTTTCTCATTCCCGCTGTCGGGGACATGGCTGACGAAACTCTTTACTACGACAATAACGTTACTGGCGTCTATGAGAAAGAGCTGCCGTCTCAGCGTTTCAATGCTCTGCCGGTGACGGGTAACTATAACGGTCGCATTCAAACCATCAATAATGGTACGCCGTCTGGATTGAACCCTGGAATATCGCGCCAGAACTATGTAATGACCGCGAGCGGCTGGGCCAATCTCGGGGCATTCGCGTACAAGAAGCAGCTTTACAGTCAGACTGGCGTGTCTGTCTCTTCGGTGCAAAGCATTCCAGTGACGAGCAGTGCTGAGGTTTTCGCGTCCGTGCCAATGGATGGCATTGCTGCGCTCTCGCTTGTTCCGGGGACGGCGTACCGCTTTCAGTGTGAGGTTAATCAGTACTGGAATGGTGGCTTTACCTCTGGCCAGCCGGGACCGTCACTCGGGTTCAAAGGAAAGCTAAACCTTTTCATTGATCCGAATAGCGCCACACAGCCTACTCCGACAACGCCTGGAGTGGTTCGGCTTTCCGCACCTATCGTGACGAGCGATAAGAATGTCGGCAACTATCAGGTAACCGGCGTGTCGCATTACTGTGAACTGTTTTACAACCCGGATGTCGGCAGCAACACAACCGTCGGCTTTGCTGCTTACATGTCTGCGACAAAGACCGACCCCAACTGGCAGCCGACCTTCTTTAGTAATGGGAATGTTGGCAGCTCGGCCTATTCCATGAACCTGAGGATTGAAGCATTGGGGATGGCATGACGACGACATCAAGGCTTGGTTTGCCTGAGCCAGTGAATGGTGACCCGATGAATGTTAATCCTCCTGCATTCGCGACGACGTGGACGAATATTGATCCGGCTATCGGGCCGACACTTTGCACGAGCTCGACAAAGCCAGCCTCGCCGTATTCCACTCAGTGGATTTACCAGACCGACATTAACCGTCACGCTATCTGGGACACTGTCGCGAATGCGTGGATAACCATTCTGCCCAACGACTATCTATTCTTGGGCTCGAATACGACAGCCAACCCGACAACCATTGCTGCGACTGGCACGAAATACATGATCGCGCAGCTGAATGGCTTGACATTCGAGGCGAATGTCAACTACAAGCTTCACGTTGAAGGAACATTCACTTACACGTCCACGAAAGGCTCGAACATTGCACCAACTCAGAATGGAAAGATCAATACCCATTTCAGTCTGACTGGCGCAGTGACAACGGCAACGGCAGTCTTGGGAAGTCGCTATGCCGACGCCTGGAGTGACATTGTCTACAACCCAACGACTGCCGCGATAGACTTCGCAATGGATAGCATCTTCAATACCGGCACTGCGAATGCGCCAGCTGGTAGCAATACACTATCCGTTGGGTGGAGCTTTGAGGTTGACGGGACATTCAATGCGAATGCCTCCGGCTTTTCTGCAAGCAACTCTTTGCTTTACGTGGAGCGAGTATGAACAGCCTTTCACCGCTTGTCGGTGCAACGTTAATGGGCGACACTGACTTTGTCGATGCGTCTATTGTCACCAAGAATGCTGGACTCTTCGATACCATTACTTCGATCACGCCATGCACGAGCACAACTCGTCCAGCTAATCCCTGGAATGGCCGATGGATTTATGAAACCGACACCCAGAATATTCGCCGCTGGTCTGACACGGGTTTCTGGCATCTTCTGGGCGGGAGTGGAAAGGCTTCCAGTTCTGGCTATGTCACGTCGGTGACAGACACTGCGGCCCACACCATTACCTTGAGCAATGGCACAGGTCACCAGCAGGTGTCGTTGCATGACTATAACTTTACCGTGAACAATGGCAAGACGTATAAGATTATCGAGCAGGGTTGGGTCTGGAATACCGGTTCGTTCAACAACACAGCATTCCAATACAATGTCGGCCTTTGGACCAACTTTGGGGTAGGTAGCAATCCCGGTCTCGGGAATGGGTCTGCTATCCATGTCGCGTACAAGTACATTTCCGATGCGGAGTTCAACCAGCGCATTCCGTACTACAAGGTAATGTACTTTAATACGCCGGGTGGCTCAGGAACGAGCACTTGTTACTTTCGCTCGGTAATGGATCTGAATGCAGCCGACTTCCCGCCATCGAATAGGACTATCGGCCGCAGTGCCGACAGCATTGGTTCCATTGTCTCTCTTTATGACATGGGCGCGCCTGGGACGGCAAACTAATGGCCACAGAGGAAGATCTGGGGGACGGCCACAAGGCTGACTATTACAGCGACTACCTGACTAGCCACGGCCTGCGGGACGGACAGCCTGAGAATGAGTACGAGCTCGATGACCCAATGCCGTTTCCTCGTACCCGCTTTCCACCCGACCAAGTCAATGCGCTTCACGCGAATAGCGATCGTGACTCGTCACAGTTAGCACAGCATCATACCCTCGGACCACGGCATAACCAAGCGTCACCCGGTGACCATATTCACGATGGAGTGTCGTCAAAGAACCTCGGACAATGGGTTGTCTGGAGTGGTGCGAATGCTAGCTGGACTGCTGCCACTACTAACCCTGCCATTGGCACTCATGGAGTGATTGAGGGAAAGTATTGCAAGATAGGTACGAGGGTAGAATACCGCTTTACTCTTGTCGCCGGATCTGACACCACCTTTGGCGCGGGTGGCTGGCTATTCGCTCTACCATTCCCGGCTATTCTGCCTGGTCCAAATACAATGGGACCAGCTTTGGGTTCGTGCCATGCATTCCAGGGTGGTAACGCCAACTTTACTGGTGTCGTCTGTTTCAATGACGCAAACCACGTGTTCATTGTTTCTCATGCCGTAGCGAATAGCTGGCAGTCGAATACTCCTGTAACTTGGGCGGCGAATAGTAACAATCTCTTCGGGTTTACAATTGTCTATGAATCGACAAGCTGATGGTTAATCCAAAGGTCGTCTCTACCGACGACATGCTCACGCAAGTCATTACGGGGCTCCGCACTGCGGCAGTCAGGCCGAATGTTCTTGGCTATGTTCCGCATAAGAAGCAAGGACTATTCCATGGATCGGGAACGAAAGGCCGCTTATACATTGGCGGTAACCGAAGCGGAAAGACGACGGCGGGTGTGGTTGAAGGAATTTGGCGACTCACTGGAAAGCATCCGACAGCTAAGCCACCCTTCATTGCTACACCTGAAAGACCAATTCGCGGCCGAGTTGTTGGCGTCGATTACCCCAACGGCATTGAAAAGATTCTCCTGCCTGAATACGCTCGCTGGACACCAGCATCCGAGCTTTACGGCGGAGCTTGGGATAAAGCCTACAACAAAAAGCTGAAGGTTCTAACGTACAAGAATGGTTCGACGGTCGAATTCATGTCCTATGACCAGGACGTGGATAAGTTCGCCGGAACGTCGCGAGACTTTATTCACTTTGACGAAGAACCGCCAGAGCCTATCTACGACGAATGCATTGCGCGCCTCATTGACACAGGTGGTCCGTGGTGGATGACAATGACCCCGGTCGAGGGAATGACTTGGATCTATGACCGCATCTACATTCCAGGGACAGAAGGCGCAGTCGCGAAGGGTCAGAAGGAAAGCCATATCACCGTCATTGAAGCGCACATGGCGGAGAATCCTCACCTGAATAAGAATGAGGTTCAGCTTTACCTGAGTGGCCTTACTCCCGATGAACGGAAAGCTCGTGGTGAGGGAAAGTTCGTCCAGATGGGCGGACTGGTTTTCAAGACATTCAATCCGCAGGTGCACGTAAAGTATGAGGGCGATGCCGGATACATTCCGATCAGTGAATTCAAGAAGCCGGGATGGCGAGTCTTTTGTTCTCTCGACTCCGGGTATAATAACCCCACAGCTGTTCTCTGGCACGCAGTTAATGCTAATAACGATGTCATTACGTTTGCGGAGCATTACCAGCGAGAATGGACAGTCCAGCAGCATGCGGACAAGATCCATGGAATGAATGCGGCGCACGGCTTTAAGCCTGACATCTATGTCTGCGACCCCGCGTGTGGACAGCGCAAGGAGACTACTGGTACCAGCGTTCAGCAGGAATACCAGATCCAGGGGCTTCCTTTCACGCTGGGGAACAATGACGTTGCGTCTGGTATCTCGCGAATGAACCAGTACCTGCGCGAAGTGAATGGCAAGCCGCCGAAGTGGATTATCTACGGCAACTGCATGTACCTGATAAAGGAGCTCGCGCGGCTTCGCTGGAAAAGCTATACCTCGAAGAAGGTAGCTAACCAGCATAACAAAATGGATGCTATCCATAAGAAAGATGACCACGCCCCGGATAGCGCGCGCTACTTCTTTACCATGATGCCAGACCTTGGGCCGTCGCCGGAAAGCCTCAAGGCTGACGACTCTTGGAAAGCCCAATTCGCTGGCAGCCCGAAAGGCCAGCCGATAGACCAGCCTCGCTATGACGAAGGCCTTATGAAAGAAAAGGGTCAAGCAGAGGGCGCGCAATGGGTTATTAACCCGGTACGTGATAGGACTGAGTGGGTCCCCGATGAATTCGGGCTCATTTGACGCACAACATACCATCATTCATTAGAGGAGGAAGAATGAGCGACGGACAGACGTCTCCGAACTGCAATACCTTCAATGCGACAGGTTTCCACCTGGGGGACCTGGATTACATTCGCAACCGGGTCCGGGAAGCTATCCATTACGTCGGCAGTCATCCCGAGGACATTACATTCGCGCGCAATCTCCTGCCGTGGTGGTTCCCGTGCACGCATTGCGGAACCTATCATCAGCTTTCCATCCAGGATATGCACAACGCCTTGTTCAATGGTCCTGGTGCTATCGACAAGATGGCGGTAATGGACGAGTTCAAAGCCATCGTGGAAAGGAAGCTGGCTAGCGCCGCAGGAGTGGGCCAGCGGAATGCCGTTGCACGTACGGCCGAGATAGTCCTTGCGGACTTCTTCGGCGAGGAAGACCCGGCCATTACCTTGGAGAAGGAAGATGACGACACCCCGGATGGAAGCACTGACAATACGAGTGCCGACGAGCAGCCGGTTCAGGATTCTGGATCAGCCGTACAGCCTTCCAAGTAAATGCTCATTCTGCGGGATTGGGCATAATGAAGATGGAAGGCGCCAGTTCATTGACACTGGCTTAGACCTTGACTGGTATGGGGTCGTTTATATCTGTTCGGTTTGTTTTATCGAGATTGCTCAGACCCTGGGCTTTCTCTCTCCGCAGCAATACACCCATGTTGCGGACGCTGGCGTTGAAGCTGAAATAGAAAATATGGGATTGAAGGTCGAGAATGACGCCCTCCGTACAGCTGTCTCTTTGCTTTCTGATCATCGCTGTTTTAAGCCTGTGCGTCCTGACATTGCTGGTAACGGCGAAGGAGCAAAGCAAGCACAGGACATTCCTGGAAACGTTGTGGAAAGTGGAAAGCCGGAGAGTTCAGACAATGCTGAACCTGATGACGGCAAAGGACTTTCCGATGTTCGTGGGAATGCAGCAAGTGACACAGCAGAACCTGGAAAGCCAGCCAGTGCAAAGCGTCGTTCCGGCGGCTCCATTCTTGACGAGCTCGTCTGAGTACATTCCTCGCGATGACGTTTCGGAAGCATTGCGAATGCAGGCTTTCGGTCACCCGGGATACGGTGAGACCATTTTTGACGAAGAGACCGATCCCGAAGTTAATCAGATGATTAGCGACCTTATCGGGGGAGGGCAGAATGACGGAAGGGAGGATAGCGAATGAGCATTATGCCGTTGGAGATCAGCAAGCCGGGCGCAATGAACCCGACTCCTCCGCCGAAAGCGAATGACAGCCACATCAATAACACGAATGACTTGCTTGGAAAGCTGCGCCGCGACGGCGATATGCATGTGAAGTACCTGAGCTGGGTGATGCAGCAGTACACTAAGTGCCGCTCTGCCCGCGCAAAGGAGGAACGGAAATGGTACCTCGCCCTTGCATTCTTTTTTGGCCAGCAAAATGCAATGTACCTTCCTGTTGGTTCTACTGCTGGTGCGGGCGGAGCGGGAACGCGGTTATATGTCCCTCCGGCACCGTATTATCGTGCCCGGCCAGTAACGAACATGATCCGGCCCGCAGTGCGGAAAGAGGTTGCAGTACTGACTTCCACAAAGCCTTCGGTGTCCATTATCCCTGCATCGTCTGATGATCGCGATCTTTTCGCCGCGCAAGCGGGGGAGCAGGTCTGGGAAAGCATCTATCGTCGGAAGAAGCTGCGGACTGTCATTCGGCGCGCGGCATTCTGGAGCGTCATTACCGGGACGTCCTATATTCAGTGCTACTGGGACATGAATGAGGTTGACCGGGATAGCGACCAGCAAGGCGACATGTGCTTTGACGTTTTGACGCCATTCCACTTGCTTGTTCCCGACCTCATGGCTGAGGAATTGGAGGCGCAGCCCTATGTCATTCACGTCTCCGCAATGGACCTCGAAGCGGCAAAGCTTAAGTATGGGCCACTTATTGGCGACATTAATATCGTGCCCGATACCGCAGCGGCTGCCGATATCATTTCCGACTCGTTTCTTAACCTCATCGGGTCCGTTGACGCCAAACGTGCTAATGTCCTCTGCCTTGACGTATGGGTTAAGCCAGGAACGAGCAAGCTTCTTCCCAAGGGAGGAATGCTTACCGTCGTGGGTGGCCAGATAATCCAGGCATGGGAAGGCTGGCCCTATCAGCACAACCGCTTTCCCTTTACCAAGGTAGATTACATCTCGACTGGTCGCCATTACGGCGAGGGAATGGTCACTGACCTCATTCCCTTGCAGCGGGAATACAACCGCACGCGTGGTCAGATTATTGAGGCTAAGAATAGGATGGCAAAGCCTCAGATCATTGCGCCTCGCGGTAGTATTGAACCAGCGATGATAACTACGGAGCCGGGTCAGGTCATTCTCTATACGCCAGGGTTCACACCCCCGCAGCCTATCCCGTTAACCCCGCTCCCGACCTATGTCATCAACGAACTGAATGTCATTAAGGAAGACTTCCAAGATATCTCTGGACAGCATGACATTTCCAAGGGGCAGGTTCCCCCGGGAGTGACATCGGCCACGGCTATCTCGTACCTGCAAGAGCAGGACGACTCTATGCGTGCAACAGCATTCGACAATCTCGAAGAGGCTATCGAGGACGTCGGGTTCAAGGTGCTTTCCTACGTGAACCAGTATTGGGACACGGCGCGCACGGTTAAGATAGTCGGCGCAGATGGCACCTTTGACGTTCAGACATTGCTGGGGAGCGACCTTCGCGGGAATAGCGACCTCATTGTCGAAGCTGGCTCTGCATTGCCGATGAGTAAGGCTGCAAAACAGTCACTTATCATGGACCTTATGAAACTGGGCTTTGTTGATCCCCAAAAGGGATTGGAGCTCATGGAAATGGGCGGGGTCCAGAGGCTTTACGAAGAGATCCAGATTGACATTGCGCAGGCTCGCCGAGAAAACCTCAAGATGGCGGCAGTCACTCAGGACAATCTGAGCAACTATCTCCAGACATTCGTTGCGCGTGACCCGAATACAATGCAGCCGGTCGGGCTTTACGACCCGAACACACAGCAGCCATTGCCCCCGGGTGGCAATCCGCCGCCCATTGTGCCGGTTAACACCTGGGATAACCATGCGGTTCACATTGACGCTCACAATAAGTTCCGAAAGAGCCAGCAATTCGAAAACCTCGACCCTGAGGTTAAGCAGCTCTTTGAGGAGCATGTTTCAATGCACCAAAGGGCATTGCAAGCACAGCAGATGCCAGCCCCGGCCCCTCCAGGAATGGAAGCCCCCGGAGGACAGCAAAGCGCGCCTCCGGGTGGTGCCATTCAGGGAGCCGGATTGACGCAAAATCCTTTGACGCAAATGGAGGCGGCTTAGAATGACCGCAAAGCAAGGGCAAGTCGAGGAAATGAATCCTTTCCTCGGACCTGTTCGGACTCGTGCGACAGCAGCTGGACATGTCGCGAATGCAACCAAGCTTTCCACCCCGGCTACCTACAATGACCGGACCTCACTGGAGACATATCTCCTTGGCCAGGGCTATACTCAGGCAGTTCTGAATGTTTACACCCTGAATGACCTTGTCTATGCTGCCAAGCTTAAGCAGGATGCGGGGATTATCTAGAATGGCTGATAACAATGGATTCGCAGCTATCCAAGCAGCCGCCGCCAAAAAGCGAGACACCGGTGGGACGGTTGCCGGAAAGCTTGCTTCAGGAGGCGCGAAAACTCCAGGATCTGGGAACAACAATAACGCCCCAAAGAATGCTGCCATTGCGCGACGACTCTCCAAGGGGTCACCCAAAAGCAACTCCGCAACGCCTCCGGGACCTGGCGACAACGGCACAAACCAAGAGTCCGGTTATTGAGCCGAACAATAATGGTTATGGGGTAGGTGAAGAGAATGTCTAGGGCTAGTGCAACTCCTGGATTGGGCGCAGCTGTTACCGCTAACCGTGTGGGAATGGGCATCAGTGCCAATCCGACATTGCCGCCGGGTCTTGGTGGGGCAAGTGGAATGCCGCGCCCCTCTCTCAATCTGAATGGGGCTGCCGAGAGTACCGGTAACCCTATGGCGAGCGCTATCATGAAGGCCATTACTGGCGGTGCTGGATTAGGAGGCGGGCATGCCCCAAAATTTGGGGGAGGAGGAAGAGGCGCGAGCATCCGGGGACTTGAAAAGCCTACTGGCGCTCGCAGTGCTGCTATTTCTCGGCGGCTCAATGGCAATCCTTCTCGGGGCACGGAGCTTAAGGGGCTCTAGGAATGGGACCAGGGAATGCAGCAGTTGCGCAAGCAAGTCCGGGGATCCCGATCCTTGCGAATACTGCAAAATCCATCACCCCACGAAGCTCCGCTATTGCGAGGCGAATGAAAACTACGAAGCGTTCTGCGATGGACGCCGGAAAGCTTTCCAACGAGATAAACGATAACCGGACCTCATTCGAGGGAATATGAGCGTCGAAAGCTCCGCTTCAAAGCTTCGCGAGAAAGCCGATGGGGACGTCAACCGAAAGGTTAAGGGGGCTCTCCAGGCTAAGCGTGATGCTATCGAGCCAGAATTAGAACGTATTCGAGAGTCGCTTATCCAGCATCGGAATAACCGCGACACAGTGAACCATCCGACTGTGGAAATGGCGTCCTCGGATAGAAAGGGTGCCATCAGTCGGCGAATGCAGAAGAACACGACCAAGGGCAGGAATAAGAAGCTCGCGACTCAGTCTAGGAATCCTATCCAGTCTGATTCAGGAACTTCTGACGATGCAAGCGCGGACATTGCCGGTACCGGAGATAGTGGTGGCGGCGGCGACGCGAGTTGACAAGCTAGTTAATCTATTCATTAGAGCCAGGACCGACACCCTTGCGGTAGTGGAACAGCTCGCGGTTTTAGAAGGTGAAAGATGTCTGAGATGGCAGCCGAGAATGTCACTCCCCAGGAAGCCACTACTCCTGAACCGGATAACCCGGCGTGGGGTGATTTCCTCTCGGCCATTCCTGAAGGCATGCACGAAATGGTTAAGCCCCATCTCCGTGAATGGGATAAGGGCGTTAACTCGCGCATTGAAGCGGTACACGGTGAGTATGCTGACTACAAGCCATTCAAGGAGGCGGGCGTTTCCCGCGATGTCCTGGAACAGGCTTATGGCATTTACGACGCAATCAATACGGACCCGCGACGAGTGTATGACATTCTCGCCGAGACGTATGGCTACAACGTAGCGAATGCAGCCGTAACTGCCTCCCAGCAGAATGCGCCGCAGGGCCAGCAGAATGCGCAAAACCAGCAGGGCGAGAGTGCTGCTGAATATGAACTTGGCCAGGGTGGACAATTCAACCCTGAGATTGCGCGTCTCCAGCAAACCGTGGAGACAATGGCGCAGATCATGCTCGCGCAGAATCAGACAGCCGAGAATGCCAAAGCCGACGCGGCATTGGATTCTGAACTGGCTGCGGCTCGCGCAAAGCATGGAGATTTTGATGAACAATACGTTCTGGCTTACATGCAGAATGGAATGACTGCGGATCAGGCAGCGCAGCAATTCATTAACGCACGCAATGAGATTCTGGCGTCGCATAACCGACCCCAGGCCCCAAATGTCATTAGCGGCGCGGGCGCATTGCCTTCCCAGCAGATCAATCCTGCGGGCCTGAGCAAGAAAGACACTCTCTCTTTGGTGGCTAACATGATGAAAGCAGCCAACCAGCAAGGGTGATTTCAATGGTCGCTACAATGACCACCGCTAACAACATTCTTAAGGAAATCTACGAGCCGAAGATTCGGGAGCAGTTAGCTAACTACAACCGAATCACGAAGCGAATGGATCAGTCGGCCGAGAATATCGAATCGACTGTCGGCGGTAAGTACGTCAAGTTCGCTACGCACATCAAGCGTAACAATGGTGTCGGTGCCCGTCTGGAAATGGAAGCTCTCCCGACGGCGCAGAACCAGAGCTATGCTGCGGCCCAGGTTTCCCTGGCTTATCTCTATGGTTCGGTTCGGCTTTCCGGTCAGACATTCGAACTGGCCCAGACGAATGAGCAGGCTTTCGCCTCTGTTCTGGACCAGGAAATCAATGGTATTCAGACTGACCTGAAGCGTGACCTCAACCGTCAGATCTTTGGAACGTCGCTTGGTACTATTGCCACTGCCAGTGGCACCTATACGACCACGAACACTTTCCCGACGACACTGACAATGCCGTACGTGGAAATTGGAATGGTCATTGACATCTACGACTCCACGGGTGTCACGCAGAAGGCGACTGGCCGCAACATTACGGCTATCTCGCCGAACACCTCGATTACATTCGATGGTGCGGCTATCTCCGGCGTTGCAGGCGACATCATTGTCAGGACTGGCAACGTCACTCGTGAAATCACGGGCCTTCAGAACATTGTCGCTGCAACGGGTGCCCTTTACGGGATTGACCCGGCAACGACTCCGGTTTGGGCTTCCGTGACTAACACGAATGGCGGAACGCAGCGCGCGCTTTCCGAAGGTCTGATGATTAAGCAGGCTGACGACATCTACACAAAGGGTGGTGACACGACTGTCATCTGGACCACTCTTGGTGTTCGTCGCGCGTATTTCAACCTGCTTGTCCAGCAGCGCCGCTATACGAATACGCAAGAGTTCGAGGGTGGCTTTTCCGGGCTCGCATTCACGACTGACCGTGGCGACATTCCCGTCATGGCTGACATTGACTGCAACCCGAACACAATGTATTACCTGAATGAAAACCAGATCACGGTCTATCGGCCACAGGACTGGGCATTCATGGACCGTGACGGCAGCCGTTTCATTCGCGTTATCGGCTTTGACGCCTATGACGCGACGGTCTACAAGTACATGCAGCTGGGCTGTCACCAGAGGAATTCCCAGGGTCTGATCGGCGACATTACGGAGGGCTAGTGGCGAGTGAAAAGATGCGTCGGAGCATTGAGCACCATGCGCCGAGCGAAAAGAATGTCCGTGAAATTGTTAAGCTGCGCCGGGCGGCATTGGCTTTTGCTGACGCGCTGGAGGATGCGCGGAATAGCACTCCAATTCCGGTGAACCTTCGAGAATTCTCGCTCGCTGAAACTAAGTTTGAGGAATGCGTAATGTGGGCGGTAAAGGCTCTCGTTCTTCCGCCTGAATAACGTCAAACGAAAAGCCCAGTCCAGAACCCTGGGCTGGGCTTTTCTTTTTCCCCGGGAGGGATTTGTAATGACTGCACCGCCTAGTGTATCCATTGGCGACCTTGAGCGCGCTTATTATCTGGCTGCCGTTCCCGCCGTTGACAATAATCTTGCTGTGACAATGGGCCAGGGTCTTGTCACGATGTCCGCACAGGCGGCATTACAGTCTTCGACTAAGTCGAATTCCGCCACCGCGACGGCCCCGACTGCCGGTACTGCCATTGTCACAGTGACCATTCCCTCGACTGGCTATTACAGGTGTGACGTCATTGTCGGCTTTGGCGCTACGGCAGAGTCTACGGCTATCGACAACTTTAAGTTTGAGAATAATGGTGGCACTGTCGGCACTGGAGCTTGTCCAGTCGCGAATGTTGCGAACACTCAGTCAACGTATACATTCTATGCTGAAGGGGTGGGGGGCAATAACTTCACTGTTAATGCAGTGTCGAATGCCTCGGCTGGTTCCGTTTACAAGGCGACCATTATGATCACGAGGATGGCGTAATGGACGGCAACGGGGCTATCCTTCTTGACCAGAATGGCAGCATTCACGTTCCGCTCAAGGATGAGCCCATTACCGAAAAGCATCGTCGCATTGACGAACTGTTGAGGGCATATGATCCGTATCTGGAGTTACACTTTATACCCCCGGGTTCTCGCGGGCCGCTGGATACGAAACCTTGGGCAGTGGTGCATCGAATGCCGGGCCGCACGCCCTATACTGTTGGCTTTTTTGATGATGCTGACGAGCGTCTTCTGGCTCACATTATCAGTGTTGATAATGCTCAAGGTAATGTCCTCAATCGGGTAGACGCCTTGAATAAGGCTACCGAAGCACTGAGAATGAAAGAAGCCCAGGAGGCACGAATGGAGGCCGGGCTCATTGCGGCTTCGGTATTGCGCAGCCCCAAAATCCATTACAAGCACAATGGGGTAGACTTCAGTGAACTTAGGGGACGTCAAGACGCGCGTTAAGCGCGCATTCGGCGACGACGCTGGTATTCAGATTCAGGACGCCGACATTATCCGTTGGGTGAATGACGCTCAACGAGAAATCGCCAACCAGAATGATGACCTCTTGCAGCAAACTGCAACGACGCCCGTTCAGGCTGGAGTGGGGGTTTATAACCTGCCGACCGATTGCCGGATGCTGAGGTCGGTAAAGTTCAATGGCCTTCACATGAAGGGAATGACTCCGCAGGGCTTTGATGAATACATTGACGGCCTGCTTAATCCCGCCAATTATTCTCAGGGAGACCCTCTTGTCTATTACGTTTGGAACGGGCAGCTTACGGTCTTTCCTGTTCCGGCTCAAAGCTCCACTGTCTCTAATGGTAACCCAACCAACTTTACGATTTATTACCTTCGTAATACTGTCGATGTTATCAATGATACTGACAATCTCGAATTTCCTAACGGCTATCACAATCACATCGTTGAATATTGCCTGTCAATGGCTTATGAACTCGATGAGAACTTCGGCGCCGGTCAGCAAAAGCGACAGCAATTCCAAACCGGAGTTAACCAGCTCAAAGAAAGAGACAACTGGGTTACCCGAGAAGTCTACCCTTCCATAACGGTAAAGGCTGAGGATCAGGTCGAATTCTTTCCGGGGTGGTTTTAATGCCTGGACAGGAATTGCGGCTTGGTCCATTCATCGGTGGGATCAATCTTTTCAGTGATCCGGGCGCCATTGCCGACACGGAAATGACGAGCTGCATTAACTTTGAGGTGGGGTTGGACGGTTCGCTTGTGAGCCGTCCCCCTATCTCATTGCATCAGGCTTCGCCCCCTTCCGCCACGAGCTGTATGAAAGTATTGCTTCTGGCAACGTTGAATGGCACTCAGTACATTATCGGCTCGAATGGCCAGGGTGTCTATCAAACGACCGGGGGAGCGTGGACATTACTCGGGTCTATTGCTTCAGACACTGCCGTTCAGTACAACAATAAGGTCTGGTTCTTTCCGAAAGCGAATGCCGCAGCTGGCGGAGCAACTTGGGATGGAACAACCTATGCCACTCTTTCCACCCTGCCCGGCGCTAGTTCGGCATTGATCTACAAAGAAAGGGCGTGGATTGTTCCGGGAACGACTGCCACGTCGAATACAGCTCGTTTGCAGTATTCTTTGACTGCTGATCCGTCCTCGTGGAATACCGGCGACGCCACGTTCATTGACATTTCGCCTGGCGACGGAAAGCGCTTGATCGATTTAGTTATCTATCAAGATAACATCATGCTATTCAAGGAGGACTCGACATATGTCCTTTCCTTCGACAGCGTTCCGTCGTCGTCAAGCCTGAAGAAAGTCAACAGTGTCATTGGCGCTTCTGGCTTTAACTGTGTCGTGCAATTCGAGAACTCGGTTTTCGTTCTCTATCACACGGCTGTCTATGAGATTGTCAACTATCACTGGACGAAACTCAATATCAAGGTCCCGCCAGTCTACGACAATACTACTCCAGCCTCTCCCGTCGGAGCTACCTATGCTTTGCCGTACTTCCTGACGCTATTCGGGGACCGGCTGGTCTTCCGCTATTACCGCAAGATCTATTCCTTTGGCATTCGCACTCGGACGTGGACCGAATTCCAGTTTAGCCTGACTAATAATGAACAATGGGTCGGTACCCTCGTAAGAATGCCTAGCAATAGTGGCCTGGATGTCTATTACGGGGGCAGTATCCTCAGTAATGACGTTCGGACATTCAGTCTCCAGGACGGCTATAGCAACGTAACGGAAAGCTCAACCATTGCTTGCAGCATGCAGACGAAGAATTTCGACTCGGCCTATGGTCGTCGCTATCGAATCTTCTCATTCGGGCAGCGCTACAAGAAAATGCATTGGTGGGGCGCAACAGTGCTCACCTCAACCGCAGTGACTGGCATTGTCACGCCCATTGTCACGAATTTCTCGGTGACATGGCTGCAAGCAAAGCAATACACCTGGTCTCAATTGAATACGTGGGGGCAGCCCATTCTCGCTGTTCCGGGAATAAGCACTACCTGGTCGGCTCCCGGCGCTCTCGCTCAGCATTTCGTGAAGTTTGCAAAGTCGCTTCGCTATCGCCAGGTGAGCTTTCAAATTCAGATGACAACGGATGGTAGTCTTAGTACTGGACCTATCAAGTTGTTCGGAATTGTCAACGTAATGGAAGTCAAGCAGGTTGTCACGGAAGGGTCCAACTAATGGCCATTCCGGTTCCACAGGATAATGCACGGTCTCCCGGCTTCAATCGCTTTGCGGCCGGTGACAAGAAATACGGAACACAGGGCTCTCCGAATTTGGGCCCGACAGCAAACCTCGAAGGATATCGCGAGCGAAACCTGCAAATCAAGGCTCGCCAGAATGCGATCCTTCGGAGAATGAAAACAGGAGTCAAGGGGAATACCGCAATGGCGAATTTGATGGGGGGTAATCCAATTGGTAGCAGCTAATGACCCAACACAGTTTGCTGCGACCCCGAATGCTGCCATCGCGAATGCCGCAGCTCGTCGGCTGGCAATGGCTCCGACAATGGCGCCCGCAATGGCCGGGGGCGGCGGTCCACCTAACGGAGACATTCCACCTGGACAGATTCTCGGTGGTCCAGTCCAGAATGCCCACCCGCCAACGCCTCCGCCTGGAGTAGCGCCCGCCGGTCCAGTTAATCCATTGTCAGGCGGCACAGGGAATGCTGACCTCGACAAGTATCTGGGGACGGATACGACCTATCAGTCCCAGCTTTCCGACTTGATGCGCCAGTATGACCAGTACAATGCGCAGAAGAATTTGCAGGCTTCGCAAACTCAGGCGGATTACGATGCAAAGCAAAGGGCGCTCGATACACAGGCGACACAGGATCGCCTTAACATGCGCAATGCTGATGCTGCGCGCGGAATTCTGTATTCGGGGATCTATGCGAACCAGCTCGGGCAGTACAATGACGCCAACCAGCAACAGATGACAAACCTTCTGGGTGGATTGCAGAACTCGAAAGACACTGCTCAGCTTGCATACGAACAGTTCCTTTCTAACGAGCTGAATGCAAAGGCACAAGCTATCCAAGAGGCAGCCGCAAGGCGAGCCGCAGCATTAGGGAAGTTCTAGAATGCCAGCTCAAGCACCCGGCGGGGGAGGGGTAACTTCCGGCTCGCCATTCAATAGCGGTTTTCCTTTCAGCAATCCTCTTGCTACCCAGTTGCCGGGGCAAAGCCTCATGAGCTTTCTGGGCGGCTTGCCAGCGAATGACCTTCCCGGCTCGAATACGCCATTCCTGCCGCAGACGCAATACACGCCTGCCGGTTCGGGCTATGACTTTCCAGCCGGACCGCCGGACGCTGGCCCTTCCGGAAGTGTCATTCCGAATGGTGGCATTCCAGTAACCGGTCCAACGGCCGCCCCGCCGGATAACCCCGGCCAAGACATCATGAATGGGCTTTACGCTCAGCTTGCTGGATTGGGTTCCGGTCCATCCATTGCTGATCTCACTAGCCAGGCGAATCAACAGGCGTCGCTGAAATACGATCCACTCATTCAGCAGCTCCAGCAAAACCTCGGAACGGCAAAGACCAATGAGCAAAGCGCGTCGAATCAGGTCGGGGGTTTATACAATTCTCTGGGCAAGGCCCTCGCGGCGCAAATGCCAATCATTACCAATCAGTTCAACCAGCAAGAGGACCAGTCCCGACAGAATTACGCCACCCTCCAAGACCAGATCCAATCGAATTACCAGAATGCTCAGAATGCTCAGGCAGCGGAACTCCAGAAGTTAGGCATTCAGGCCGCCCTGCCGCAAAGCACTCAGCAAATGCAGAGCGATGAGCAATACCTGAAGAATCAGGCTGGCACGAATGGTCAGGCCCTGAATGACGCAATGCGTCTTGAGGGTCAGGGGCAAGCTGACTTTATGCAGCGAGCTTCCGCCATTGCACCGACCGAGGGTGCAAACATTCAATCCAGTCTCGCCCAGCAGCTTTTACAGCTGGAGAATAACATCAACCAGCAGATTGCTGGGTATAAGGGTCAGGAAGGTGCGGCGGCTCAATCCATTCTGGCGCAGCTGCAAAACCAGGCATCTGGCAACCAGAATAAGGCTCAGACTGACCTTATCGACCAAACAATGAAAATGGCTGAGCTGGAAAAGCTGACCAACCCTGGCATTTTCGGGGTGGCGCCGAAAGCCCCTTCTCCGACAAAGTACAAGGGCACTAGTGGCGTCTCGCAATACTTCGCCGACAATGCCAGCTTGAATGACCCCGGCGCTCTGCAAACCATTTTCAATGACTTTGCTACCTCGCCGCAGTACGCCGGTCTTTCTGGGCCTGGCGGAGCGGGTAGTGCGACATTGGAAACGGCGTGGCCGGTCCTTCAGCAAGATGCATTGCGAATGCTTCCGCAGATTCCGCAAAGTGCTCTCCAGGAGCTCTACAATGCTCTTTCCATCAAGATGGGTAAGTACCAGTAATGACTCTCAGTCCCCAATTCCTTGCCCAGCTTCAAGCGGCAAGCTCCAAGCTGGAAAAGCAGAATCCGACCCTTTTCCCAGGGCGAGCCATTCAGCCTTTGGGGACTATCAATCCTGCCACGAATGCGCTCGCTCATTCCCTGCTGACCGGCGGCATTGGCGACTTCCGGGGGAGCTATTCTCCTAAGCCGACGCAGCAGGGGCGTTCGGTTATCTCTCGTATTCTCGATGTCGTGTCGCGACCGCTCTATGCGGCTGCCGATGCGGCATATGAAGCGCAGCACAATGCATCTCAGGCAGGAGAAAGCTGGAGCAACCCTCTCGCTGGATTTGGCGGAGCGCTCAAGGGGATTGGAACTGGTGTCATTCATGGACTTTCTGGGACCGAAAAGCGAACCTGGGCGGATGTCATTCAACAGGGAAAGGATATCAATGCGCAGAAGGCGGCAACTGGGTCTCCCGCTGGCTATACGCCCGGTCAGGGTGGACCTCTCTCCACTGGCGACAAGATTGCGGGAGTGGCCCTTAACATTGTCGCAGATCCCCTGAATGCAGCTAAGCCGATTGAATGGGCTCGCGGACTCGGTGCACCCATTCCGACTATTGGGGACCTTTCCCGAAAGGCATTCAGCCGTGGTGGCGACATTGCAAGTGAAGCTGAGAACGCGGCAGCTATTCCGTCGGCGCCTAAGGCGATTCCGGCCGCCCCGCCGAGCAATCCATTACTGGATATCAACCCGCAAGCACTCAAGAATGCCAAGTCCATCCCGGACATTCTCCACACAAAGATCGGTTCACCGGTCGTCGTCACGGCCGAGCATCCGCACATCAACATTGACCAGGAAGCGCTTTCAAACGGTAATGCGCTAAAGGCGATCAGCCTTACTGACGAAGGCAAGAATGCGGCCAAGGGTCTGCATTCCATGATGGGCATTGGTGGCAGTGCTCAGGATGCAGCGCGCGCCGTCGCGAACAATGCGCTCAGGGAGATTGGCCCTGGAGTAAAGGCTGGTCTGGAAAGGAACCGAAATTGGATCGCGGAAGCCGTCAAGAATGGAGTTGATCCACAGAGGGCGGTTCAGGTTGTTAAGGACGTCCAGAATGGAGCGGACTTCAAAACGGCTTTTGAAGATGCCGTTAAAAACTCCAAACCATTCACGACGGCGCGGCGAATTGCCCGATCGAGCGAACTCAAGGGAATAAGCGACCCTCATTTCAAGCTGAGCAGCATTCTCGCCCCTACGGCGAAAGAGGTTCTTGACAGTGTTCATCCCCAGAATCCCGATGCCGCTGCGAACCTGGCAGCCATTCAGCAGACCAAGGCTCTCAATAGCATTAAGCGTGCAGGAGCATTGTCGAAGCCACTTAATGCAGCCGAGCAAGATATCCACGATTCCGTTGCCGGAATGGCCCGTGATCGAATTGCTGGAGTTAACGGCTTCAAACCGACTGGAAGCTATAATGACCTTGCTCAGTCAATGGTTTGGAATACCGTTAGAGGAAGACTTGCACCTATTACCCATGGGGGAGCAAGCAATGTCCGTGCTATCAATCAAAGAACCCTCAAGGTGGTCGCACATATTGAGGACACGCTTGCCGGAGAAGGACTTATTGCTCGAAGTGCCGATGGCACTCCAGCTCGCATTACCGACGCCATTCTTAACCACCCTGAATTTCCTAATAAACTCAGCTCTTTCCCCAACCACATTCTCAATCACTTCGTGAATGGGACGACGGCTGGCGCAATTGCCAAGGCTGAGAATGCTGTTGCTGAAGCGAATGCAATGAAGCCTGTTATTCAGGGTGCCGCACTCAAGGTGAACCAGATTTTCCATGATCCAGCATTGAGTGACCCAGTAAAGCATCTTGCTAGCCAGGCGAATGCAAAGGGTGTCGAGCAGTCCATTGGAATGCTGACGGGATCTACGCGCGCCGCAAAAGCTGGTCGCCAGATCTACAACGCCATTGTCACGAACCAGCATTCGGCGGCAACTGATGCAATGCAGGCTGCCGGAAATGCGCTGCGTGACATTGTCACTACTGGAGCTATTCCCGGCAACTACAAGGCCATTGTCGATGATCTTGGTAAGGCGGTCTCTAGGAGCCTCTCTGACAAGATCGACATCGTTCCGGCCCCTGCACACCTGGGAACCCTGATCGGCCCGGAGGCGCGCGCTGAGACGGGTTTCCTGGGGCGTATGGCCACTTGGTACGGACAGCACGACCTCCGATCGATCGTGCGAGCGAGGCAGGCAACGGCTCGCACGAATGCCGCTTTAATGAGTCGAGCATTGACTCATGCATTCAAGGGGCTCACGAATGAGCAGCGGAATGAGGCCGTCCGTATTGCTCAGGGGGTCTTTATTGGGACTGGAAACCCGACGACAATGCGGGCTGCGCAGGAGATCCGTACATTCATGGAGAACCTGCTTTCCTCAGATAAGATTCCTGAGGCCGCTCGGAATGGTAACACGGTCGCAATGCGGGCCGGATTAATGATGGACGGAAAGTATGGCGTGAACGCCGAACTGAAGCGAATGGGCTCTCAGGTTAGGCTGACGAATGGTAAAGCTGTAAAGGACATGCTGGGGAAAGAGCGTGATTACAGTGCAGGAACCGACTGGCTCAATAGCTGGCAATCCCACAAGTTTTCTGGAGACCCTGCTAAGGAGCTCGCTCGCGTCAATACAGCCGTTTGGAATGCAGCTGCAAAGAAAGCCATCTTTGACGATATCGTTTCTCGGTTTGGACGCGCTGGAGCTGACGCGGAACGGAATGTGGGGATCAAGGACTTACCATTTACAAAGGGTGTATTCTTCCATCCGGAAATTGCCGAGCAGATCCCCCGCGTTGTCCGCGATCTATACGCACCAAAGCCCCAGCAAATGCAATTGCTGCGATCCATGGATAATATTCTCCGGATGTGGAAAACAGGAGTCACAATCTATTCACCCAGCCACGCTATCCATAATGGAATCGGTGACATCTATAATAACTGGATCGCTGGCGTCAATGACGTCCGAAACTACAGCAAAGCGCTGCAAGTTATGCGGGCGTTTCATGTCAACTATAAGGGGCTTGAAAGGCTTCAACCTCTGTTCGGGTCAATGCAAGATCTCCCGGGAGAGCTTTCTCATTTTGCACCCACGGAAGGCCGGAAAGTCATTGCTCAGACCGCTGATGGACAGAAGCTGACCGCTGCTCAGGTCTATATGGCTGCACACAATCAAGGCATTCTCCAGAGCGTTGAGCACATGGAGGACATTTACAATGATGCGAATGGTGGACTCGGTGGACTCAGTAGAATGCAGCCATTCGGCGGAAAAGTCAATGCCGCCGCTCACGCCTGGGTACAGGGAATGGACCACTTCACCCGGCTCGCTCAGTTCATTCACGAGGTTCGCAATGGCCGTGGAGACTTGGCCTCTATTTTCGATACGGCGGGCAGTCAGGTCCGTAAATACCACCCGGACGGAATGGATCTCACCGACTTTGAGAGAACCGTACTGCGCCGTGTTATTCCTTTTTACTCTTGGACTCGCAAAGCCATCCCCTTCACTATTGAGGGCATGCTCGCAAAGCCGGGTAAGTTTCTCGTCTACCCGCTCATTACGAGCGGTCTTAACGTTGGCAATGCCGCGAACATCAATCCGGGTCAGCAGTTTCCGAGTGATCAATTATTCCCATCTTGGATTACAGACTCCGGCATTGGGCCCGTTGGCGGTCCGGGTGGCATTCTAAGTCACCTGACCGGCGACCCGACGGGATACGTTACGTCATCCCTTCCCATTCCACCGATCGACCTTTTGCAGACCTACGGCAACCATCCGAACCAGGGCATTCTCGGTGGGCTTAACCCGCTCATTAAGGACCCGATCGAATTAATGCAGGGCCAGCACCTTGACACCAAGGTCCCCATTACCAACCCAGCAGAATACGCGGCAACAGAAGCATTACCAGCACTCGGATTAGCGCAGCGACTGACGAACATTGGCACTCCGAAGCAAGCAACTCAGGGTGTCGGGAATGACCAGAACATTGTCAACTTCCTTTCGGGATTGAAGTTGACGAATACGGCACAATATGTAAAGGAAGCTCAATACGAGCTGCACCAGAAGCAAACCCTGGCGCGCAAGAATAACCGTGCCAACCTTAAGACATTCTTGTCGAACCTCAATGGAGGGTAGTAATGGTAAACGGTGCAGACGCAAGTAGCGTTGTCACTTCGGCTCAGATGAGAGCCATGGGACTGTCATTCGTTGGGCGTTATTTCTCGCAGTTCCCTAGCAAGAACCTCACCCGTGGTGAAGTGGTCGATCTCGGTAATGCTGGCTTCGACCTCTTTTCCATTTACGAGGATGACGTCAATGACTACACGGGCGGATACAATAAGGGGATTGAGAATGCCCATCGAGCCCTTGTCCAGGGACAGGCTCTGGGAATGCCCTCGACGCGACCGTTCTTCTTTGCTGTTGACACAGACGTTGACCCGAATAACTACAACCTGCATGAATACTTTGCCGGGATTAGCAATGTCCTCGGTGGCGGGCGACGGGGCGCCTATGGTTCGACTGGTGTTCTGCGCGCCCTGAAGAATGCTGAGCTGATCGACTTTACGTTCCGGACAATGTCTACCGGCTGGAATGGCGGAGCCGGGAATCCTGGCGAATTCAGCATTGTTCAGAATGGCTACATCAACAATGCATTCGACAGGGACGCTACAGGCAGTGGCGACTTCGGACAGTGGCGTTTTAACTGGACACCGAATATGCCCTCTCCCGAGCCGACAGTGCACCTGTGGATCGTGGATATGTGCGCGCGTGAAGACCCGACCCGTCCCGCCGGACAGACAACGAATTCCGGTCAGGTCGAAATTGTCCAGGGCGCATTGAAGGACGAGGGCTTTCTCAAGCCGAATGCCTTTGCTGTTGGTCGTTGGGATGCCCCGACAAAGACCGCCTATGCAGGCTGGCAGGGAAAGTGTGGATACCGTGGCCACGACGCTGACGGTATTCCTGGAATGACGACGCTTTCTAAGCTGGGCGCCGCTCACCGTTTTCACGTTGTGAGCTAAGAATGGCCGGGCCAGCAGCGGCATTGTTGGCCGCTTACAATGGAAAGCCAACGACTACACCAGGGAATAACTATGGCGGATATAACCCGTTTGGCGGAAGCACTGGCCAAAGCGCAAGCGATCCAGGACAGCAAGCGCAAAACGAGGTGGCGCAAAGTCAGTCCGATTATAACAGCCAACAGCTTTCTAATTCGGCTCAACTTGCGTCTGCTCTCCAACCATATAGCGTTGGGGGAACGCTTCAGCAAAACCCTGCAAGCAATGCAACAGACCCAAACGCAGCCCGTCTCACGGACTTCAATAACCGAATAAGCGCTATCAATCAGCGCGGCGTCGATGCCACGACTGCCGCAACAAATGACGAGCAAAGCTACTGGAACAATGAGTTTCAGAACCTAGCTAACCAGTTCCAAAAGAATACAGCTGGGAATGACAGCTGGCTGCAAAGTGTTATCCAGAAGATTCAGGCCCAAACGCAAAGCAGCGCCTCGTCGGGATTTAACATTGGCCTGCTTGGCCAGTTAATCCCGACGGGCGCTGACCCGAATGCCAACATCGGCGCGCGGGCTGTTGCTATCGCGAAGACTGCCCTGGGGACCCCGTATCTGTACGGGGGGAATTCAATGACGCAAGGAATAGATTGCTCAGGGCTTGTTCAACAAGTCTACGAGCGTCTTGGCATTCAGCTGCCTCGCACCTCCACAGAGCAAGCAAAAGCCGGGAAAGTCGTACCGAATCTTGGCCAGGCATTGCCAGGGGATCTGATTCTGATGTACTCGCCATACGAGCCAGCAGGTCTCCAGCAATACGGCCATGTAGGAATTTACATTGGGAATGGCCTGATGCTGGACGCTCCCCATACTGGGGCAGTGGTTCGGATTGAACCGATTGTGAATATGACGGGGATTGTTCGGCCGTGGTGAATTCCGGACAGCAGCACCGACTAGCATTCTCGTGCTTGTGGTCGATGCAGCCGAGTCCGTCATTCACGTGCATTACTTCGGAATGACCGCATCCTGCGCAGGCTTTCGCCACAGTGTACGCCGGGAATCGTTCGACCCTGGTAGCGAAGCCGGGGCATTCGCATTCTCCGTTAGCGGGAATGCAGTACGGCTTTCCGCCACGGTAATGCCGACCCTTGATGTGCGGGCAGTTCGCACAAGCGATAGCCATCTCATCTGGCGTATCAGTCTGGTAATGACCACAATAGCAGCCATCGAAAGTGCAGATGCCATCACCACCTCTGTGGTAATAGGACATGTGGCGACACGCCGGGTTTTCGCACAGGACGCGTTCAGGCCTTTTTGTCTGGCTCATTCTTCCCCTGCCTTTCTTTTTCGTGCTTGAAGTACGCATTGAGTGAAGTGAATGCTCGATGGTCCAGGAATCTCATTCCAGTGACCAGAGGCTCATCCTTTACTGCGATAACGGCCAGCCTTTGCAGGTAGTCGTAATTGATCCAGCTTCCCTGAACGCTTGGCATTTGCTGACCGTTGGTATTCGTGACCGCGACATTCCCATTCGGGAAGATGTAGACTTCGGCGGCCGTCCCCTCATCGAATGAGGGGCAGTGGCAACGTCGAGCCCCATTCGTCTGGGGGTCATAGTCACTGATTCCCATGCACCCCATTCCATCATCGTTCTGGTGTTCCGTTTGCCTGTGCTCGCACTCATCATTCGCGCAGATGAGTTCGTCTATTCCCTCCTCGGCGGTGTAGGGATAGATGAGCTCGATTGCGTCTTCCTTTTCGAAGTCGTCGTCGAGCCCTGGGTCGGCAAAACGAATCATGTAGAGCGTCCCCTCATAGGGGTGATTCCAGTGACCCGTCACCTCCCCGGCAATGCCGTCACGAATGCGTCGGATCTTGTTGCCGTCGATGAACTTCATTACCGCTCCTTGAACTTCTTGCACGGACAGTACTTGCACTTCTTTCGCTTTATGTGCCAATACGACTTGTGATGGCACCGACACATCGTCGTCATTCGGAGTCTCCTTTGAAGCTTAGGTTAAAGAACCTCCAGGATAGGTTCGAGAACGACCCGGCATTCCAGATCGTTTTCAATAAGTTCTTTACCTACTTTTGGGTAGTGAACTTCATTGTGGCGACGACTATTTTCTTCAGCGCAAAGAGCGTCTGGCAAAGCTATTCCGTTTACTACCTCGTCGCCATTTCTCTTTTCGCGAACTTCGCTACGAACTACGGTGCGCTTTCCGCCAGTGAGTCGAGCGAAGCCGCGAAAGAAGCAGCCGAGCACGCGGGTATTATTCGGGACGCCGTGCCGGTTGTTCCTTCTCGACCCGAATAACCTTTGCCTGGTCTATGCAGGTGTTCAGGTCCATCAGCGTCATTACGACGAGGACGGCATGCTGCGGGTGCTTGAAGAGGAATGTCTCGACGAGACCATTCCGATAGGTGACCTTGAGCTTGGCGCTTTCCCTTTCCACCGTCTTTATGATGTCCCCCGTTGCCGCCAATGCGAGCAGACCGGAAACCGCGCGGTCTTCCTTGGTCGGCTTCTTGACGACTTCTTTCTTAGCTGCTGCCCTCGGCATTCGGAGCTCCCTTTGCGACTCATTGATAAATTCTGGCTCGGCTGGTTCATTCTCTCCATCGGTAGCTTTCTCGCAATGGAGATATACCAGCTTGCTACTGGCCATCCGGAAAGAACTCTAAGCGCGGCAGTGTGGCGTCTGGAGCGCTTCAGAACCGGCCAACCACTTCACGAATGGTCGGCCGGCCATCTATTGTTCTTCGGGTCATTCAGCCTTATTGCCGTTTGGCTGATTTTCCATTTCGGATTTGGCCTCTTTCGCTAACCGCGTCAGAATGCGGTTGGGCTGTGTCTTGTATCTTTCCCATGCCCACGTATGGCCAAAGCCGAGAGCCTCCCCTATTCTTTTCCAGGAGACACCATTGCCATTGTCGTTGGCTTTGAGAGCGGCATTACGTTCGATCTGACGTAATGCGAGCTGGAGCTTTAAGCTCAGTTTAACTGCGGCGAGCGGTCTTTCCTCCGCCAGCTCTACTATCTGATCGAGCGCCGTCTTACAGGAATCGTATAGATCCTGTGAGATGGATAAGTCTATCGTCTGTGCTGGTTTGCTCTCTCGCGCCACAAGCTTTCCCGTTTTGAAATTGAAGAGAACAAAAACCCCGCCGGAATGAACCCGGCGGGGCTTTTTTGTGCGCTGGAGAGCTACTTACGCCACTCCAGAATGTTCATTTCATACAGGGCGCTTTCTTGCGCCAGAATGAGCGCGGGCCGAAAGTTCTGCCGTGGTTCCATCCTACTCCCTTCGTCGATTAAGTCAGCGGCGATCCTGTTGGCGCCAGTCACCAGGAATGTGAGCCACCGAATGAGCTCTTCATGGGAGGCTTTCCCATTCGTGAGCGCGTCATTCACTCCGCCGATTACCTCCTTGAAGGTGTCGGCGATTCCCTCCCACGTCGGCCCGAAAGCTTCCATAGGCTCTGCCATTTCCATCATCTCTGCACCCCTTTCTTTCCATTATTGTGACCGACGTGGAATACGTCGCGCTTTGCCTTCTTGGAGCATTGCGCGCAGCGAATGACCTTCAAGCGCGCCGAGCCTCTGACATTCTTGTTTTTCAACTCTTCGATTTGCTGGCGTGCCGCAGAAAGGTCGGAATGCTTGACTTTAGTGCAAGCGAATGACCTCGCCTTGACCCTGTGAACCCCTTGACGTGCCCCTGACATGCCCATTCCCTTTCGTGTCCGGTTTACCGGATGCCTAAAAGGGATGATACCGTACAGAACTACAGTTCGGGTAGTGCAGTCCTTGTGACCTACGTCGCAGGTCAGGAATAATCTCTGCATGCGGGACTACTTCGATTGGACCAAGGACGCCGCCTGTCTTGGCGCCGAAGATCCAAACCTGTATTGTCGGCCGAAAGACGACTACGACGTCAAAGAGGCCAAGAGGGTATGCCAGTTGCGATGCCCCGTACGTCAGGAATGCCTGATGCACGCCATTATCTATGGCGAGACCGGTGTCTGGGGTGGGTTCAGCGAAAAGGAACGCTATCCGATGAGCGAGCGCATTCGCCCTCGACTCATTCAGTTAGCGTCCCAAGCCGGAGTATTTCATCCGGAGTTAATGCGAGATTGGCCGCAGGCGGCTTAGCCTTCAGGCCACGCGATCCGAGGGACTACGACCTTATCCTCCGTCAGCCTATACCATCCGTGGTTGAATGCGCTGATCTGGTGCGACAGGGAATGGTCCCTCGGCATCTCCATTCCCGAGAACTTCGCTGCGACCGGCAGAATGGAAGACTGCTGCATTATCAGTCTCGCCCCCTGCGATGCCGCGAAATTCTTGATGAGTGAAATGACTGCTCGCGTGCGAATGGCGTTCGAATCGACGGTTTGCCCGCGACCGCGAATCTGATATGCCTCGCAGATGACGACCTTTACCGGCTCGTCCACGAAGACGGGCATTCCAAAGAACTTCAGCATTCCCTCGCTCCAGTCGGGAATGTGCCCCATCTCGACAGGCATTCCATTCTGAGTGAATGTCGCGAAGCCTGTCACCTTCCCCGGATCGAATGCCATGTAATAGAATGGCTCCTCCGGGGTTTCTCGCTTTCTGATCCCATACTCAATGAGAGCTCTGTAATGGAGCTTCTGAGACGGAGTCAGTGGCACTTTCTCCCAGGGCTTGTCTTTCATTCAGAGCCTCAATCCTGGAACGGGATTATCCCCGTCGTCGTCTTCAATCGGCGTGTCGAAGTACTCGGGAGCATTCTCTTTCAGCTTTTCAGCAGGCTTAAAGCCTGTGTTCTGCTGAAGCAATGCAGCGAGTCCCTTCTTTTGCCCAGTTACCAATTCCTGGCGCTTCTGGGCTTTTGCGAAGATGTTCTTTGTCGGAGTGCCACCGTCGCTGAGTTCAAAGCTTAACTGAGCAGTCCTGGTAATGCGGACCGACTCACGCTTTCGCGAGAACCTACTCTTTACATCGAGCAACTCCATTTCATCCGGGTTCTTTTCTGAGACTGGCCACAAGACAACTCCGTTTGATAGATTCGAACTGTAGAAGCGGCTCCCGAAGATACCATCCATGGTCTTCGGAATGTTATCACCCTGAGCTTTCTTGGTGTGGGTAATGATCCCAATGA
>Ga0207695_10001086_pt1 | contig 47444 bp, 30 predicted proteins | sample KBSC54metaG_FD_184354 | JGI IMG/M metagenome (GOLD analysis project Ga0207695, IMG submission 184354) | Corn rhizosphere microbial communities from Kellogg Biological Station, Michigan, USA - KBS C5-4 metaG (SPAdes) (version 2) | ecosystem: Host-associated > Plants > Roots > Rhizosphere > Soil...
TCAAGTGCTCGGTGATCGCGTAGGCGGCGTCGCGATCGTCCACGTAGACGCAGGGGTAGCCGTCCTGCGGATCCTGCCGCGCGGAGATCACCCGCATGAACGGGATCTTCGCCGCCGCCAGCTTGCGGATCAGCTCGGGCTGCTCGGACATCGGCGGCGCCAGCACCAGGCCGGCCAGCCGCGCGTTGCCGACCAGCGCGACCAGCTCGTCGGCCAGCCGCGGGGAGGTGGAATCGCAGGGATGGATCTGCAGGCCGTAGCCGCTCTTGCGGCAAGCCGCCAGCACGCCGCTCTGCATGCTGATGATGTAGTGCGCGTTCGGGTTGTCGTAGACCAGGCCCACCGCGTAGGCGCGCGTGCTGCGCAGGCTGCGCGCGGAGGGGTCGGGCCGGTAGCCCAGCGCGTCGATCGCGCGCTGCACCTTCTCGCGCGTGCTCGCGTGCACCGAGGGCTCGTTGTTGATGACCCGCGAGACCGTCTTCAGCGAGACGCCCGCCTGCTCGGCTACATCCTTGATGGTGGCGCTGCGCAAGCGTGAGGCCTCAGATGCCTTGGGAAGGGGCGGTGCGAACCGGGTTGCCGCCGGAGGCGGATGCCGCCGTGCAAGCGGCACAGTCTAGCGGGCGGAGGCCTGCTTGCCGCATGCGTCGTTCAGCCCGCCGCATGCTGGCCGACGCGATGGCCGCGCAAGCCGTAGTACAGGATGTACAGGTAGCACGGCACGATCACCAGCAGGAACGCCAGCTGGAAATTGATGACCTCCTTCAGGTGCACGAACACCTGCGGGATCAGCGCGCCGCCCACGATGCCCATGATCAGGAACGCCGAGCCCACCTCGGTGTGGCTGCCCAGGCCCTTGATCGCCAGCGGGAAGATCGCCGGCCACATCATCGCGTTGGCGAAGCCCAGCGCGGCGACGAAGGTCACCGAGGCGTAGCCGGTGGTGGCGTAGGCGCCGACCGCGAACAGCACGCCGAGCACCGCCGATACCGCCAGGTAGCGCTGCTGCGAGACGAAGCGCGGGATCAGCACCAGGCCCACGATGTAGCCCAGCAACATGCCGAACATCGTGTAGGCGGTGAAATGCTTGGTCGCGTCCAGCGGCAGGCCCAGGCCCTGGCCGTAGATGCCGATGGCGTCGCCCGCCATCACCTCCACGCCCACGTACAGGAACAGGCACAGCACGCCCAGCCACAGGTGCGGGAAGCTGAAGACGCTGCGCCCGGTGTGGCCGATCGCGTGTTCGTCGTTCGCGCCGGCCGGCTTGATCTCCGGCAGCGAGGAGCGCACCACCCAGATCGCCAGCACCACCAGCAGCGCCGCCATCGCCATGTACGGCCAGTACACCCGCGCGGCGAAACTGTTGAGCAGCGCGTCGGCCGCCGCCGGCGTCGGCGCCGCCTTGACCTGCTGGTCGAGCGTGTCGATGCCGCTGAGCACCAGCGCGCCGAACACGAACGGCGCGAGGAAGCCCGCGAACTTGTTGCAGATGCCCATGAAGGCGATGCGCTGCGCCGCGCTGTCGATCGGCCCGAGGATGCTGATGTAGGGATTCGAGGCGGTCTGCAGCAGCGACAGCCCGGCGCCGATCACGAACAGGCCCGCCAGCGCGCCATGGTAGGTGCGCAGGTTGATGAACTCGCCGAACAGCACCGCGCCGATCGCCATCACGAACAGGCCCAGCGCCATGCCGTGCTTCATGCCGGTGCGCTTGAGGATCGCCGCCGACGGCAGCGCCAGCACGAAGTAGGACAGGTAGAACGCCACCGGGATCAGGAACGCGCTGACGTCGTCGAGATTGAAGGCGAGCTTCACGAAGATCGTCAGCGGCCCGTTGAGCCAGGTGACGAAGCCGAAGATGAAGAACAGCACGCCGATGATGATCATCGGCCCGATGTTCGAGCGGTCGGACGGCGCGGCCGCCAGCGTGCTTGCCATGGAGTCTCTCCCCGGGAACGGCGTGGACGGCCGTGAGCATAACGGCACCAGCGGCCGCCGAAGCCTACTTTATTGGCTGCAAAGTACAACGTTGTCAACCGGCAGTCGCAAACCGGCCAGCGCACCCTGTAGGAGCGCACCCTGTGCGCGAATGCTTTGCGCCCCTCGGCTGGAACCAAAAGCATCGCGCACAGGGTGCGCTCCTACCGGTGCCTTTCCTCCTTCTTTGCGCGCGGCGAGGCTTGATGCGCCGCACTTTGGCGTGCTGCCGGGATTTGAATCGATCCAGTGCCGCGACCCCTGCCAACGGTCATGTTGCACGGCCTGACAGGTGATGGTGAAAATTTCGGGACAGTCACTTGACAACGTTGTCATACCACTTCCAGACTCCGCCAACATCACCAGCCGGTGGCCTTGCGCGCAGCACGCGCCGCACCGGCCGATCGCAGCGGACCAAGGGGAAAGCCACGTGGGAGAGTTCGCCAGCCAGCGTCATGCCGCCCAGCCGTCGCCGCGACCGTCGGCGGCGAATGGCGCGCATGACCACGGTGAGCCGTTCCTCGCCGCCGACGTCGGCGGCACCCATGCGCGCATCGGCCTGATGCTCGGCACGCCCGTCGACCGCCAGCCGGTCCGCGTGCTGCACTACCACCGCTACCACTGCGCCGACTGGTCCGACCTCGGCAGCCTGCTGCGCGATTTCGTGGCGCAGCTGGCGATCGCCGGCCACGCCCCGCTGCAGGGGCGCATCCGCCGCTGCGTGGTGGCCAGCGCCGGCGTGGTGCTGGACGACGCGATCGTCAACGAGAACCTGCCCTGGCCGGTGTCGATCGCCGCGCTGCGCGAACAGCTCGGCCTGGCCCAGCTGGAAGTCATCAACGATTTCGAGGCGGTGGCCTGGGCCACCCAGTTCCTCAGCGTGGACGAAACGCTGCCGGTGATCGAGACCGCGCAACCGGCCGCACGCGGTCCGGTGCTGGTGATGGGCCCCGGCACCGGGCTGGGTTCGGCGGTGCTGCTGCCGCGCGCCGGCCATGCCCAGGTGCTGCCCACCGAGGCCGGCCAGATCGCGCTGGCGCCCGGCAACGAACGCGAGATCGCGATCCTGCGCGTACTGGCGCGCGGCCGCGCGTATGTCTCGTACGAGGACGCGCTCTCCGGCCCCGGCCTGCTCAAGCTCTACCACGCGCTGTGCGAACTGCGTGGTTGCCCGGTGGCGCTGATGACGCCGGCGGAAGTCACCGGCGCCGCACTGGCCGGCCACGACGCCGCGGCGCTGGAAACACTGCAGGTGTTCTGCGGCCTGCTCGGCAGCTTCACCGGCGACCTGGCGATGCTGTACGGCGCCAGCGGCGGCGTGTTCCTCGCCGGCGGCATCCTGCCGCAGATCCACGGCTTCCTGCGCGCCAGCAGCTTCGCCGAGCGCTACTTCAACAAGGGCGTGATGCGCGCCTTCCTGCAAAAGGTTCCCGTACGACTGATCGAGCACGGCCAGCTAGGTGTCATCGGCGCCGCCGGCTGGTTTCTGGACGAGCGGCAGGGAGACCAAGCCATGCCACCGCTCTAGCGACACGGCGCCGAACGCCGTCAATCAACAAACCCACCAACGGACCACACGGTCTCGAATCAAGCCAGCCTCTGAGGGGAGGACATCATGAACCATCGCAAGACACTGCTAGCCGCGAGCATCGTCGCCGGCCTGTGCCTGTCCGTCGGCGCGTACGCGCAGGACAACAGCCAGAATCAACAGAGCAGCCAGGACAGCAACGCTCCGAGCAAGAAGGAAACGAAGACCCTGTCGACGGTCACCGTGATCGGTGTCCGTGCTTCGCAGGAGAAGGCGCTCGACATCAAGCGTGACGCCAACTCCAACGTCGACGTGGTCACTGCCGAAGACGTGGGCAAGCTGCCGGCGCACAACGTGGCCGACACCCTGCGCGCCCTGCCTGGCGTGGACATCAGCTCGTCCAGTGCCCAAGAAGGCGGCTTCGATGAAGCCGACCGCATCAGCCTGCGCGGCACCGCCCCGAGCCTGACCCAGACGCTCATCAACGGCCACACCGTCGGCACGGCCGACTGGTTCGTGCTCAGCCAGGGCAACACCGTGGGCCGCAGCGTGAGTTACACCCTGCTGCCGTCCGAGATCGTCAGCCGCGTGGAAGTGCACAAGTCCTCCGAGGCCCGTTTCCAGGACGGCGGCACCACCGGCAATGTGGACATCATCACCCGCAAGCCGCTGGACTTCACCAAGCAGTACACCGTGGACGCCAGCATCGGTGGCGTGTACTCCAGCACTGCGTCCAAGACCGACGGCCAGTTCGCCGGCCTGTTCAACTACAAGAACGACGACAGCACGTTCGGCGTCCTGGCCCAGGTGTTCGACGAGAAGCGTCACCTGCAGCGTGAAGCCCAGGAGCTTCCCAGCGGCTTCACCCAGATCGGCGCGACCAGCCCGGTGGCGGCGACCAATCCCGACCTCGTGGGCGTGTACATTCCCTCGCTGCTCGGCTCCACGCTGTTCACCCAGACCCGCACGCGCAAAGGCGGCCTGCTGGAGGCTCAGTTCCGCCCGAACAGCGACCTGACCCTGGGCCTGAGCGGCTTCTACTCCAAGCTCGACGCCGACAACTACAACCGCAACTACATGCTGTGGGCTGGCAACTGGGGCATGACGCAGGCGCCGAACCCGGGCTACACCGTGCAGAACGGCGTGCTCACCAACGCCACCTATGCGGGCAAGGCCGGCACGCCCTACACCGTGTACGACATGATCGCGCGCCAGTCGCAGGCGAAGACCTACTACTACACCGCGGACGCCGACTGGAACGTGTCGGACAACGTGACGGCGACGTTCCAGGCCGGCACCACCAAGGGCACCGGCACCACGCCGAAGCAGTACATCGCCGAACTCACCGACAACTATGGTGGCGGCGCCAGCTGGCAGACGCATGGTGCCGGCTCGCCGGTGGACTGGAGCGTGGGCGGCGACGGCAGCCTGGCCGGTGCGCAGTGGAACGGCACCTGGGGCGACCAGCTCATCAAGGCCACCGACAAGGAAAACTGGTTTTCGGCCGACTTCACCCAGTACATGAATGCGGGCACGCTGGAATCGTTCAACTACGGCGTCCGTTACGCCAAGCATGACCGCGCCACCGTGTCGCCGGAAGGCGCTACCCCGGGTAACCTCTGGGGCGCACTGCAGACTGCCGCCACCGGCAGCTACCCGGGCAACTTCGCCGAGGGCATCGGCGGCCAGTTCCCGCGCAACATCTGGTACTTCACCCAGTCCGCGCTGGCCAATGCGGTCAACTCCACCGCCACCTGGCTCGCGGGCAATAACGGCCCGACTGGCCGCCACAACTACGGCGCCGACTGGAGCGTGGACGAGAAGAACGCGGCGGCGTACTTCCAGGCCAACTTCCACGGTGACAACTGGAGCGGTAACGCCGGCCTGCGCTACGTCAACATCAGCCAAGGCATCGACACGTATGCCGCCACCACGGTCAATCCGGACGTGAGCAGCCTGTTCGGCATGTGGAATCGCAAGCACTACAGCAACCACTACGGTCGCTTCCTGCCGAGCTTCAACCTGAAGTTCAACCTGGCCGAGGATCTGATTGCCCGCTTCGCGGTGTCGCAGACCCAGACCCTGCCGGATTATTCCGCCTTGGGCGCGTCCTCGTGGGGTTCGGACCTGAGCAAGACCGGCGGCGGCGGCAACCCACACCTCAAGCCGGTGCTGTCGACCAACTTCGACGCCGGCCTGGAGTGGTACTTCATGCCGCGCGGCCTGCTGGCGGCCACCGCGTACTCGATGAACATGAAGGACTACGTGGCCTACGGCACCACGAACCGTCAGCTCTACAGCGAGCTGAGCCACCAGCTGGAGACGTACAACGTCGCCATCCCGCTGAATGCCGATGCCCGCCTGTCCGGCCTGGAGCTGACCTACAACCAGCCGATCGGCGAATACTTCGGCGTGAATCTCAACTACACCTATGCGGACGGCTCCTCGTCCTTCACCTGGTCGGATGGCACGCACAACCTGCTCGGCACCTCGAAGAACACCTACAACGTGGGTGCCTACTTCGAAAACGACATGTTCAACGCGCGCATCGGCTACAGCTGGCGTTCGTCGTTCCTGATCGGCCTGCAGGGCGCGGTGCCCTACTACCAGGCGGCGACCGGCACGCTGGGTGCGTCCATCGGCTACAAGGCGACGGATTGGCTGAGCTTCAGCCTGGATGCGCTGAACCTCAACAACCCGACCACCAAGTACTACCAGAGCGCGTACATCCCGACCGCTTTCTACGAGAACGGCCGTCAGTACTACCTGACCGCGCATCTGAAGTTCTGATCCGGCGTTTCCGCTACACCGCAGCATCCACGCGGGCCATGGAGGGCCTGCACTCTCCCCGAGCGGGCCCGGCTTCACTTTGCGGGCCCGTCTTTTTGTGACCACCATCCATGGCGGTCATCCTTCGGGCCATCGCTGGCGCGATGTCAAAAATCGCTCCCGGCGATTTTTGTCCGGAGCAGCCACGGAGATGGCATGCTGGTTTTTACGAGCCCCTCTCCCCTTGGCGGTTGAGGGGTCGAGAAGGGGGCGCTCCATCGCTTCGAAGTCAAGCTGTGTCATCCCGGCGAGGTGCTTTTCAACAGCCGGAGGGCTGGTGAAGCCGGAATCCAGCGACGTTTGTCATGCGGCAAAGGCACTGGATTCCAGCTTTTGCTGGAATGACGAGCAAGGAAGTCGCTTAACTTCGAGGCAATGGGGGCGCTCTGCCCCGCCCACCGCAGGAGCCGCCGATGAATCGTCTTGCCTCGCTGTCCCGCTGCGCCTGCCTGCTGCTCGCACTTGCTCTGCTGCCGGCGCACGTCGCCCGCGCGCGGGACACGGCACCACCCTCCCTGATTCCGCTGCCGGCACAACTCACGTTGCAGCACGGCGGCTTCACCGTGGACGTGCACACGCCCGTGGTGCTCGCAAGCCACGACGCCGCGACGAAACAGACCGCGGACTACCTGATCGACCTCGTCGCGCGCACGCGCGGCCTGCATCTGCGCCTCGCCGACGGCGACAAGACCACGCACGCGATCGTGCTGCAGCGCGACCCGCTGGCGCCGGTGGCGCAGGCCGAAGGCTACGCCCTCGACGTCACGCCCGAGGGCATCCGCATCACCGCGCGCGACGATGCCGGCCTGTTCCACGGCGCGGTCACCCTGTACCAGCTGCTGACGCCGGACGCGAAGCAGGGCGCGGTGGAGGTGCCCGCGCTCAGCATCCGCGACTGGCCGCGCTTCGCCTGGCGCGGGCTGATGCTGGATTCCGCGCGCCACTTCCAGAGCGTGGCCGAGGTCGAGAAGCTGATCGACCAGATGGCCCAGCTCAAGCTCGACGTGCTGCACTGGCACCTCACCGACGACCAAGGCTGGCGCATCGAGATCAAGCGCTACCCCGAGCTGACGAAGATCGGCGCCTGGCGCACGCCGCCCGGCGCCGGCCATGACGGCGAGCCGCAGCGCTACGGCGGTTTCTACACGCAGGAGCAGATTCGCGCCGTGGTGGCCTATGCCGCCGCGCGCCACGTCACCATCGTGCCGGAGCTGGACATGCCCGGCCACGCGCAGGCCGCGGTGGCTTCGTATCCGCAGATCGGCGTTACCGGCCGGCGGCCGAAGGTTTCCGTCGACTCCGGCGTGAATCCCTGGCTCTACAACGTGGATGACGGCACCTTCACCTTCATCGACCACGTGCTCGACGAGGTGATGGCGCTGTTCCCCTCGAAGTACATCCACGTGGGCGGCGACGAGGCGATCAAGGACCAGTGGCAGGCCTCGCCCGCGGTGCAGGCGAAGATGCGCGCGCTCGGCATCGGCAGCGAGGATGCGCTGCAGGGCTGGTTCATCGGGCGCATTGGCCAGTACCTCGAAAAACATGGCCGCAAGCTGATCGGCTGGGACGAGATCCTCGAAGGCGACAACCTGCCCGCCGACGCCACGGTGATGTCCTGGCGCGGCATCGATGGCGCGATCAAGGCCGCGCTGCTCGGCCACGACGTGGTGATGTCGCCCGCGCCGGATCTCTACTTCGACCACGTGCAGGGCGACCTCGCCGACGAATACTCCGGCCGCCTCGGCGTGGAGTCGCTGCAGGACGTCTACGGCTTCCGGGCCGTTCCCGACGTGCTCAACGCCACGCAGGCGAAGCACGTGCTGGGCATGCAGGCGAACGTGTGGACTGAGCACCTGCCGACGATGGCGCACGTGGAACACGCCGTGTTCCCGCGGCTGGACGCACTGGCCGAAGTGGCCTGGTCACCGGCCGCCACGAACGATTGGCCCGGCTTCCTCGCCCGCCTGCCGGCGCAACTCGCGCGCCATCGGGCGCAGCACGTCGCCTACGCCGACAGCGCCTTCGCGGTGGACATCCAGGCCGACCGCAACGTGGCGCTGGCCACCGGCAAGGCGACGGTGACGCTTTCCGACCAGACCGGTTTCGGAAGCATCCATTACACGCTGGACGGCAGTGCGCCCACGCCGGCCTCGCCGCGCTACGACGCGCCGTTCAACGTGAGCCTGCCCGCCACCGTGCGCGCCGCCAGCTTCGCCGCCGACGGCAGTGCACTGTCCGCGCCACGCGAACGCGTGCTGGACCGCACCGCGCTGCTCAGCCTGCCCGGCACCGCGCTGGCGAACTGCCCCGGCAGCGACTTCCGCCTGCGCGTGCAACCAATGCCCGACGCGACGAGTACCCAGCCGGTATACGCGGTGAACGTGTTCGACACCTGCCAGCTGTTCCCGCCCACGCTGATGGATGGGGTCATCGCGATCCATGTCGATGCCGTGCGCTTGCCGCGCAACTTCCAGCTGGCGCACGAGCAGAAACTGGTGGTCTCGCGCCCGCACGGCACGCCGTTCGGCGAACTGGTGGTGCGCGCGGACCGTTGCGACGGCCCAGTGCTCGCCACGATGCCGCTGCCCGATCCCGCGCACGGCCCGCGCCGGTTCACGCTGGACGCGAAGCTGCCCGCGCAAAGCGGCGAGCACACGCTGTGCCTGATCTATACGGCGCCCATAGCCGGGCCGCTGTACGCGTTGGGGCGGGTGTCGCTGGAAACCGGGCCCTGAAGCTGCCGCGCTGCACCCACCTCCGCACGCGGAGGTGGGCCGTGCCGCCATCGGCTCGACGGCGCGCCTTCCCTTCGCCCGTGGCGTTTCAGCGACCCATCGCGTGCGGATGGATCAAAAGCGCCGTTCAGGCGGTGCGACGCTGCGCGGCGCGCAGCTGCAGCGCCTGCCGCGCCGCCTGCGTCTCGGCGGCGGACAGCTCCGCCAGCGGCACGAACTTGCCCGCCACCTGCGCCGCCAGCGGCACGCCGTCGCGATAGAGCACCCGCGAACCGGCTACCGCCGGCACCTTGTCGCCCACCAGCACGCTGCCCACCAGGTTCAACGGATCGCAACCGCCCACCACGACCAGCGCGCCATCGTCCGCGCGCTGGCGGATCGCGCGCAGCGGCGCGATCGCCTCGGGCAAGGCGAACTGTTCGCACACCAGGCCTTCCACGAAACGGCCGCCGCGAATCTCGCCGCGCGCCTCCAGCCGGCGATACACCCGCGACAACTCGCGCCAGCGCGGCAACCACGGCGCCTCGCGTTCCAGCAGTTGCCAGAACACCACGCCGTAGCGGGCCAGCAGGGCGCGGGCGACGTGCTCCGTTTCAATCGAATCATCTCGGCGCGAAGCGCCACGTTCGCCTCCTCTCCCCTGCGGAGAGAGGATTGAGGTGAGGGGTAGATCTTGCGCTGAAGAACGCACCAGCGACCACCGCCCCGCATCCTCGATCCCGCCGAACACATGCCGCCGCATCCGCCGATGCCGCGGCGCCTCGCGCTTCGCCGCGGGAAGCAGCAGGGCACGCAGGCCGGCGAAGCTGTCCGCGCTCGCGCGGCCGGCGGCGACCAGCTCGCCCAGCGCGTCTTCCAGTTCGGTGCGCAGCAGATGGACGATGGATTGCAGTTCGTCGAAGAACAGCGCGCCGTGCTCGCGCAGCGCGTCGGCCACCGCTTGCGCGCGCGATGAAAGAAGGCTTCCCTGCGGCGAATCGTCTTGCGCGACGGCCGTCCAGACGGCCATTTGCCGGCGCGGCAGCAGCACGATGGGCGTGGCGCGCACCGGGCCGCTGCCACCACCCGCGCGCAGGCGGTTCCAGGCTACGCGGCCGGCACGGCACTGCTCGTCCAGCCAGCTGGCCGAGTAGTCGGCGATGCGCGCGGGCAGGATCTCCGCCTCCCAGGCGCCAGCCGCGGCCTCGTAGCCTTCCAGCTGGGCCAGCACCGCGGGCAGCGCGTCGGGGCCGCGCAGCTGCGTAGCGGGACTCAAATGCTGCCAGTCGAGCAGGAAGCGCATCAGCTCGCGCCGGCTCACCGGCTCGATCTCGCGCCGCAGCCGGCCCAGCGTGTAGCGGTGGATGCGCGCCAACAGGTGGCGCTCGCACCACTGCGTTTCGGCAACATCCGGGTCGAATTGGCCCTGGATCACGTAGCCCTCGGTCTGCAGGCGCAGCAGCGCGGCCTCCACCTCGGTCGGCGTCACGCTCAGCGGTGCGGCCAGCGCGTCCACGGTGATCGGACCCAGGCCCAGCAAACGGCCGCGCACCAGTTCGCGCAGGGCGTCTTCGCGCGTCCATGGCTGTACGGCGTACTCGGCGGGCACGGCGATGGCGGGGCGCAGTGTGGCTTCGGAGTGCACGGCCTGCCATAGCGGGAGCTTTTCGGCGCAGACCCACATCGTGCTTTTCTCCCTCTCCCCCAACGCAGTTGGGGGAGAGGGTGGGGTGAGGGGGAAGTTTTTGGCTTTGCTTCGACGAGTAACGAGAGAAGCAAGAGCTTCCCCCTCTCCCCAACCCTCTCCCCCTACCGCAGGCAGGGGGGGAGGGAGTTCAAAGCGCGTGGCGCGCTGGTCGTTCGCCAGCGCGTGCAGCTTGTCGTCCCAGCCCTCGTTCGCCACCGCCTCGTCTACAGTGACACCGCCAAGCGCATCCAGCGCCTCGTGCATCTCGTCCACGCTGCGCACTTCGGGCCAGGCTTCGGCGCGCACCGCGGCGATCGCATCAGGATCGAGCCGGCCAAGGTCGCCGGTGCTGGCGGGAACGTCCTGGCGCACCGCGCGGGTGCGGCGTTCCTCCAGCGGCGCGTCGTCGAGGAAGGCGTAGGGCGCGGCGTTGAGCACCGCGCCCGCCAGTGGGCTGGGTGCGGCAAGGTCGCGCGCCGCGAGGCGGATCGTGCCGCCCTCCAACTGGCGCAGCAGGCGCAGCAGCCCGTCCACGTCCATCGCCTCGCGCAGGCAGTCGTGCAGGGTCTGCGCCACCAGCGGATGGTCGGGAATCTGCCGCTCGCCCACGATGTTCTCCAGGCAGGCGACCTGGTCGGGGAACACCGCGGCGAGCAGGTCCTCGCTCTTCATGCGCTGCAGCTGCGGCGGCGTCTTCTTGCCGCCGATGAAGCGCGGCAGCGCCAGCGCCGTGACCGCGTTCCAGCGCCAGCGCGCGGGGAACAGCGGCGCGTCGAGCAAGGCCTGCACCAGCACGTGCTCGGCACTCGCCGAGTGCAGGTAGCGCGCCACTTCCTCCAGCGGAAAGCTGTGGCTGGTGGACAGCGACAGCACGATCGCATCCTCGGTGGCCGCCGCCTGCAGCTCGAAGTTGAACTGGCGGCAGAAGCGCTTGCGCAGCGCCAGGCCCCAGGCGCGGTTGATGCGGCTGCCGAACGGCGCGTGGATGACGAGCTGGGTGCCGCCGGATTCGTCGAAGAAGCGCTCGAACACGATGACCGATTGCGTGGGCAGCACGCCCAGCGCGGCTTTCGCGCTGGCGAGGTAGTCGAGCAGCTGCTGTGCGGCGGCGGCGCCCAGGCCGAGTTCATCACGCAGCCATGCGAATGCCCTGGCTTTACTCCCCTCTCCCTCCGGGAGAGGGGCCGAGGGAGAGGGTTCGGCCATGCCGGAGTGTTCCGCGAGTACCGAACCCTCACCCCTGCCCCTCTCCCGATGGGAGAGGGGTTCAAGCAAGGCGTCGAGCTCTTCGCGCAGCCGCGATACCGCGAACGACAGTTCGTCCGTGCGTCCCGGCGCCTCACCCAGCCAGAACGGAATGCTGGGCGGCACACCGTGCGCATCTTCCACGCGCAGTCTGTCGCGTTCCACGCGCAGGATGCGGTAGCTGGTGTTGCCGAGCTGGAAGATGTCGCCGGCGAGGCTTTCCACCGCGAAATCCTCGTGCACCGAGCCGACCACCGTGGCCTGCGGTTCCAGCACCACGAGGTAGTCGGCGGTGTCGGGAATCGCACCGCCGGAGGTGAGCGCGACCAGCCGCGCACCACGCCGCGCTCGCACCTGGCGATGCACGGCGTCGCGGTGCAGGTAGGCGGCGCGCGCACCGCGGCGAGTGGTGAAGCCCTCGGCCAGCATGCGCAGCACGGCATCGAAATCCGCGCGCGCCAGACCGCGATACGGATACGCGCCGCGCACCAGCGCATACAGCGCGTCCTCGTCCCACTCGCGGCAGGCCACTTCGGCGACCAGCTGCTGCGCCAGCACGTCCAGCGGCTGCGGCGGCTGCACCAGCGCATCGAGTTCGCCACGGCGCACCGCGTCGAGCAGGGCCGCGCATTCGACCAGGTCATCGCGCGTGGTGGGGAACAGCCGCGCCTTGGGCGTGCCGCCGACGTGGTGGCCGGAACGGCCCGCGCGCTGCAGGAACGCGGCGATGGAACGCGGCGAGCCGAGCTGGCAGACCAGGTCCACGTCGCCGATGTCGATGCCCAGTTCCAGCGAGGCGGTGGCGACCAGCACCGACAATTCGCCGCGCTTCAAGCGTTGCTCGGCGTCGAGGCGCTGCTCCTTCGCGAGGCTGCCGTGGTGCGCCGCCACGGTCTCCTTACCCAAGCGCTCGGACAGATGCCGCGCCGCGCGCTCGGTCAGCCGCCGCGTGTTGACGAACACCAGGGTGGTGCGATGCGCCTGCACCAGTTGCGCGAGGCGGTCGTAGACCAATTCCCACGCGTCGTTCGACATCACCGCTTCCAGCGGCACGGCGGTGAGTTCGAGGGCGAGGTCGCGGGGGCGGGTGTGGCCCGTATTTATGATGGTGACGCCGCTTTTCGCGTTCGCCTCCTCTCCCCTCAGGGGAGAGGATTGAGGTGAGGGGCGGGTGCTCGCGGAAACGTCACCTAGAGCTGGCTCTGATGATGGTCGAGGCGAGAGTGGCCCCTCACCCCGACCCTCTCCCCAAAGGGGAGAGGGAGATGTTGTGCCGACCAAAAAGTCGGCCACCTCCTCGATGGGCTTCTGCGTCGCCGACAGCCCGATCCGTTGCAGCCGCCGCTGGCACAGCGACTCCAAGCGCTCCAGCGTCAACGCGAGATGCGCGCCGCGCTTGCTGCCGGCGACGGCGTGGATCTCGTCCACGATCACGCTGCGCGTGCTCTTGAGCATCTCGCGGCCGGAGGCGGAGCCGAGCAGGATGTACAGCGATTCCGGCGTGGTGACCAGGATGTGCGGCGGCGTCTTGCGCATCCATGCGCGCTCGGCCTGCGGCGTGTCGCCGGTGCGCACGGCGGTGCGGATCGCCACGTCAGGCAGGCCGCGCTTTTCCAGTTCGGCACGGATGCCCTGCAGCGGTTCTTCCAGATTGACGTGGATGTCGTTGGAGAGCGCCTTCAGCGGCGACACGTAGACCACCCGCGTCTCGTCCGGCAGCGTGCCGCCGTTCGCCACACCCTCGCGCACCAGCGCGTCGATCGCGGCGAGGAAGGCGGTGAGCGTCTTGCCCGAGCCGGTGGGCGCGGCCACCAGCACGTGGCCGCCGTCGCGGATCGCCGGCCACGCCTGCGCCTGCGCCGCGGTGGGCGCGGCGAAGCGGCCGCCGAACCAGGCGGCGACGGCGGGGTGGAAGCCGGTCAGCGGGGAGGCATCCGCGTGCATGCAGGCAGGGCGCGATGGCAGTCGGGGACGTTCGATTCTACGCGCCCCGCCCAGTGCCCTGCGTCTGCCCGCATCCTGCTCACGCTTCGGCCGCCGCCAGCCATGCAAGCGATGCGGCGCCATGCCAAGATGCATGCCGGCCGCCGCCCGCGAGGATGCCGAGGGGAGTCCGCGGGCCGCGCCTCCATGCGAAGGACACGTATGCGTACATGGTGCGATGGGGCGATCCGCCGTCTGGGCCGGATTAGCGTACTGGCGTTGCTGTGGGGCCTTGGCGTCCCGGCGGCGCACGCCGCCACCCTGGATCCGTCGGCGCTGCCGCAGATCGAAGCGGCCACCTTCGAGGTGGTGCAGGCCAAGCCGACCAGCGACACGCTGACTTACGAGAAGCCGCTGCCGCTGGACCTGTTGCCGTACCAGGAACGCACCGACAAGTACCACTCCATAGGCACCGCGTTCGCGATCGGCCACGGCCGCTACGTCACCGCCGGCCACGTGCTGCTCGCCGGCCGGGACAGCCTGTGGGGCGCGCCCGCACTGCGCGACGCCAAGGGCAACGTGTACCTGATCGGCAAGATCGAGAAATTCGACCTGCGCAGGGATTTCGTGGTGTTCACGCTCGCCAGCCCTCCCGCGGGCGACGCGGCGCTGGCGATCGACACCAAGCCGACCTTGAACACGGTCGTCTATGCGGTGGGCAACGCACTCGGCACCGGTGTGGTGATCCGCGACGGCCTGTACACCTCCGACACGCCGGAAGAGCAGGACGGCGCGTGGAAGTGGATGCGCTTCTCCGCCGCCGCCTCACCCGGCAACAGCGGCGGCCCGTTGCTGGACAAGGACGGCAAGGTCATCGGCGTGGTGCTGATGAAGTCGGCCAACGAGAACCTCAACTACGCGCTGCCGATCGGCGAGGTGCTGGATACACCGGAGGGCAAGGCGGTGATGAACTCGCGCATGGCCTACCAGCTCGATATCTTCGACACGCTGCAAAACGGCACCTTCAAGGACGAATTCGCGTTGCCCGCGGATCTCGCGGATTTCTATCGCAGCTTCCAGGCGCGTCTCGGCGCCTTCGACGAAGCGCAACTGAAAGCTCTGCTTGCGAAGGAGTCGGCCGACTTGTTTCCGAACGGCCAGAATTCGGCACTCCTGCTGTACGAGCAGACAAAGATGGACAGCACGCCCAAGCTGATCGTCCGCGGCAGCGATGGAAAATGGATCCGGACCGGCTTTCAGTCGCGGAATTTCGCGCTTGACGACAATGGCTACGTGGATATCGCCGTGACGGGCCGGAATGCGCTCATTCATGTATCCCGGCCCGACGACATGGATGGAGCCAAATTCTACGGTGACGCGAAACTGCAGATGGACCTGCTTGCCAAAACCGGAATGTTCCAGCGCACAGTGGCGGGCGAAAAGATCAAGATCACATCGCTCGGTGAGCCGATGTCCGAGGCGGTGCACGTGGACCGCTGGCAACGTTCCTGGAAGGTGGGTGTATGGCCCTTGCTTTACGCGAACGTCGAGGTCGTGGCGTACTCGCTGCCGGTTCCGGACGGCAGCGCGATGCTGATCCGGATCGTGCCGGCAGCCAATGAACACGACACTAAGCTCGACCTGGATGCGCTTACTGACTTCGTCAACGTCTCCTATATCGGCAATCTCGCGCAGTGGAAGGAGTTCCTCGAGCAAACCGCGCTGTTGCCACCTGTGTTTCGCAATATCCATATCGACTTCGACTATGGCCACCGCTTCAGTTACACCTCGCGGCGCATCGCGTATTCGCTCACTTCCGACGTGCAGAAGATCACGCCCCGCAGCGAATTGTGGCTTGGTTTCAGGTTCCTCCTGGAGGGCGATCAACCGGTGTGGGACGCGGCACTCGTGGATCTCTGGGAGGACGAGGGTTCGGACAAGAACAACGTCGATGTCCAGCGTTTCGTCGAGCCGCCGTCGGGAGTCGACGACGACATGAGCGACAAGTGGCGCAAGTTGGCGGCGCACGGATATCCCTATAACGGTGTGGCGCGCAACGAGGACGGTCTGATGAAGATCGATGTCGTGGCGGCACAGGCCGGAGCGGCATCGCCCAAGGTGCTGTACACGGCGTTCTACGGCATCGAAGGCAACCCGTCGCAGGCCTTCATGAAAAGGAAACTCGACCTGCTGACGAAGAACCTGCAGGTGACGGAGCATTGATCGCCATGGCGGGCGCAACGGCCTTGCTGGAGATGCCCGACGGCCAGCCCCTGCGCCTGCACGACTGGCCGCTGCCGCAAGCTCGCGGCGGCGTGCTGCTCGTGCACGGGCTGGGCGAGCATGCCGGCCGCTACGGTGACCTCGCCCGCTGGTTCAACGCGCACGGTTATGCCGCGCGCAGCTATGACCAGCGCGGCCACGGCGAAAGCCCCGGTCCCCGTGGCGTGCTCAGTCATCCCGATGACCTGCTGGCGGATCTGGCCGTGGTGCACGCCGACTACGCGCGCACGCTGGGCGCCGCGCCGCTGCTGCTGGGCCACAGCATGGGCGGCCTGGTCGCCCTGCGCGCCGTGCTGGACGAACGCATCACGCCGCAGGCGCTGGTGCTGTCCTCGCCCGCGCTGCGCAGCCACGCTTCGCCGGGCCTGCGGCGGCTGGCCGCGACGCTGGCACGGCTCGCGCCGAACCTGCGCCTGCGCAACGGCCTCGACCTGGAGCGCCTGAGCCACGATCCGCTGGTGGTGGCCGCCTACCGCGACGATGCGCTGTGCCACGACCGCGTCAGCCCGCGCCTCGCCGACTTCATCTTCCGCGCCGGCGCCGCCTGCATCGCCGACGCCGACCGCCTCGAAGTGCCGGCCCTGCTGCTGGTGGCCGGCGAAGACGCCCTGGTCGACGCCGCCGGCAGCCGCGATTTCTCCGCCGCCGCCGCGCGCACGAAACGGCTCACCACGCGCTACTTCGCGGGCCTGTACCACGAGCTGTTCAACGAAGCCGAACCCGGCCGCGGCCAGGTGCTGATGCAGCTGGAGGATTGGCTGGAACGGTTGGCGGCCTGACGCGGCCGGCGCCTCGCCGGGCAGTCCACCACCGGTGCAGGCCGGTCGCCGAACAGCCCCTGGCGTACCGCCACGAGCATCCGCGCAGAAGGGACGCCATCGGTGCCGGCTTGTCTGCGGTCGTGGTGCAGACGAGCGTTTCACTAAGAAAAGGCTAAGGCAGAACGACCAGCATCCACAGGTTTCTCAGGGGACTGGCGAACCCGGCCTTGCCGCCGGCGGCACGCTCGACCTTCGACACTCCCTGCCACCTGTCCTCCATGGCTGCCGTTGCCGCCCTGGCGGCCGCCCGCCATCGGCAGATCGGGAGTGCACGCGACATCACGAGATCCGGGATGGTGGGCATGAGCAAGCGCAGTATCCGCAGCGGACTTCTCGGAACCATGGCGCTGGCGTGTGTTCTGGGAATCTACTGGCATTACGCCGGAACCGGCGCACACACTCCCGCCCCCGCGGACAAAACCGTGCCGGTCCGCGTAGCGACCGTCGAGCGCCGCCGCATGGCCGTCGTCGAGCACACGGTCGGCACGATCGTCGCGGCGGCTACGGTCCAGGTCACGGCGCGGGTCGAAGGCACGCTGGAGTCCGCCGCTTTCAAGGAAGGAAGTTTCGTCCAGCGGGGAGACCTGCTGTTCCAGATTGATCCGCGCCCGTTCCAGGCCGCGGTCGACCAGGCCAGTGCGACCTTGCAGCGGGATCAGGCGCTGCTGGAAAACGCCCGCCGCGACCTGGGGCGCTACCAGGACCTGTATCGCCGCCACACGATCTCCGCGCAGTTGCACGACACCTCGTCGACGAACGTGGCGGTGCTGGCCGCCACGGTGGCGGCCGACAAGGCGACGCTGGAACTCGCGCGGATCAACCTCGGCTACACCCGGATACGGTCCCCGATCGATGGCAAGACCGGGCCGCTGCTGGTGCAGCCGGGCAACATGGTCGCGGCGACCAGCGGCACGCCGCTGGTCACGATCGCGCAGATCCAGCCGGTGAAGCTCTCCTTCAACCTGCCGCAGTCCGACTTGCCGCGCATCCATGCGCGGCTCGAATCGCACCCCATCCTCGCCGAGATCGACTTGCCCGGCGCCCATGGTGCCGCGCTGTCGGCGCCGGTCGACTTCACCAGCAATGCGGTCAGCAGCCAGAGCGGCACGGTCGAGCTGCGCGCCAATTTCGGCAACGCGGATTTTTCGTTGCTGCCGGGCGAGCTGGTCAACGTCCGCGTCACGCTGGACGACATTCCGGACGCCCTGGTGGTCCCCCACGATGCGATCAACGAGGGGCCCGACGGCCCCTATGTCTACCAGGTGCAGGACGGGCGCGCCGTGCAGCGCGACATCAAGATTCTTTTCGACGACTCGAGGAACGTGGCCGTCTCCGGCGATCTCAGGTCCGGTGAACAGGTGATCGTCGAGGGGCAGCTGCGCGTCACCCCGGGAGCCAGGGTGCACATCTTCGCCGCGGACGACGGCGCACGGCCGAGTGCGCCGAGCGGCGCCGGGCCGCCGGCCGCCGGGGGCGCCGGGACCGGCCAGCCGCAATGAACATCTCGCGTCGGTTCGTCGAACGTCCCGTCATGACGATCCTGGTCATGGCCGCCCTGGTGATCTTCGGGACGTTCGGCTATTTCATGCTGCCGGTCAGCGAACTGCCGAACATGGACTTTCCGACGATCAACGTGCGCGCCAACCTGCCCGGCGCCGATCCGGAGACCATGGCATCGGCCGTGGCGACTCCGCTGGAAAGCGCCTTGTCCGGCATCCCCGGGGTGGACTCGATGACTTCGTCGAGCAGCCAGGGGTCGACCAGCATCACGATCCAGTTCAACCTCGACCGCAACATCGACGCCGCCGCGCAGGACGTGCAGGCGGCGATCTCGAGCGTCAGTCGCCTGCTGCCGAGCGCGATGCCGAATCCGCCCACGATCCGCAAGAACGATCCCTCGGCACAACCGATCTTCTTCATCGTGCTTACGTCGAAGAGCCTTCCGATAGCGACCATCGACCGCTATGCGCGGACCGTGATCGTGAACCAGATCTCGACGGTGGACGGCGTCGCCCAGGCCACGGTCCACGGACCGGCCAAGTACGCCGTGCGGATCCAGGCCGATCCGGCTGCGCTGGCGGCCAGGGACCTGACCCTGGGCGACCTGGCCGCGGCCGTCAGCGCCACCAGCACGGATCAGGCGTCCGGCGTGCTCAACGGCCCGTCGAGGACGGCGGTCGTGCATACCGACGGCCAGCTCAGCAGCGCGGCGCAGTTCCGCCGCCAGATCATCGCCTATCGCGGCGGCGCTCCCGTGACTTTCGGCGACGTGGCCAGGGTCGTGGACAGCGTCGAGGATGTCCGCTCGGCGGACTGGTACAACGACCAGCGCGCCGTGACCATCGAAATCCAGCGCCAGCCGGGATCAAACACCATCGCGGTGGTGGACCACGTCAAGGCCATGCTGCCGCAGTTCTCGGCGCAGCTTCCGGCGTCGATCAGGATGCATATCTTCTACGACCGCAGCCAGTCGATCAGGGCGGCGGTCGACGATGTGCAGCTGACGCTGCTCATTGCCGGCGTGATGGTCGTCGGCGTGATCTTCCTGTTCCTGCGCACGGTCAGGGCGACGCTGATCCCGTCCCTTGCCCTCCCCATCGCCATCGTCGGCACCTTCCTCGGCATGTTCGCCCTGGGCTTCAGCCTCGACAATCTCTCGCTGATGGCATTGACGCTTTCGGTGGGCTTCGTCGTGGACGACGCGATCGTGATGCTCGAGAACATCGTCCGGCACATCGAGGCGGGGGAGAGCCCGCGCACCGCCGCGCTCAGGGGATCCGAGGAGATCGGCTTCACGATCATCTCGATGACGGTGTCGCTGGCGGCGGTGTTCATACCCATCGTCTTCATGGGCGGGATCATCGGCCGCCTGCTGCACGAATTTGCCGTGACGATCATCGTGGCCATCCTGATATCGGGCCTGGTCTCGGTGACGCTGACGCCGATGCTGTGCGCACGGGTCCTGCGGCGCGAGGACCCGCAAGACCACAACGCGCTCTACCGCTGGAGCGAGCGTGCCTTCGACCGGCTGCGGGACGCGTACGACCGAAGCCTCCGCTGGAGCATGGACCACGGCCGGTTCATCCTGGGCTTGTTCGTGGCGAGCATCCTGGCGAGCGTCGTCCTGTTCGAGGTGATGCCGCAGGACTTCCTGCCCAGCGACGACACCGGCCAGCTCCGCGGCGACGTCCAGGTCGCGGTGGGCACCTCGTTCGACCAGTACATCAAGTACGTCGCCGAGGTGCGGCAGATCATCGAGCGGGACCCCAACGTGGGGGCATTGCAGTCCGACGAGAGCGGCAGCCTGGTCATCGCCCTCAAGCCGCTCGCGCAACGCCGGCTTTCCGCCGACCAGGTGACGAATGAGCTGCGCGCGAAGCTGAGTGACATCCCCGGGACGCGGGTCACGATCGTCAATCCGCCCAGCATCCGCGTCGGCGGCCGCAGCTCGCGCTCCAGCTACCAGTACACGCTCCGGGGGCTCAACCTGGCCGAGCTGCAGGATTATTCCATCCGCCTGGTCGACACCCTGCAGCGCGACCCGACCTTCGTCGGCGTCAACAGCGACTTCGATCGGGCCGCACCCTCCGTGGAGGTCAGCATCGATCGCGCGCGGGCCGGGGCGCTCGGCGTGACGCCCGACCAGATCGAGGCGACGCTGGCCGACGCATTCGGAGGGCAGCAGGTATCGCAGATCTACGCGGCGGCGGACCAGTACAAGGTCATGCTTGAACTGCTGCCGAAATACCAGAAGGACGCATCGGCCTTGTCCAGGCTGTACCTGCGCGGCAATGGCAATGCCATGGTGCCGCTGGCCGCGGTGGCCAGCGTGCGGCCGAGCACCATGCCGCAGGAGATCAATCATTCGGGGCAGATTCCGGCGATCACGGTCTCCTTCGACATGGCCCCCGGCAAGGCCCTGAGCGACGCGGTGGCCGGCGTTCGGCGCGCGACGCTCGCGATCGGCATTCCGGCCGACATACAGGGCAGCTTCGCCGGCACCGCGGCGGCGTTCCAGAGCTCGACCTCCAACATGGGCTGGTTGCTGCTGGTCGCCGTGATCGTCGTCTACATCATCCTTGGCATGCTGTACGAGAGCTTCATCCACCCGATCACGATCCTGTCCGGCCTGCCATCCGCTTCGATGGGCGCGCTGCTGACGCTCTATCTCTTCCGCTTGCCGATGACCCTGTATGCCTTTGTCGGCATGATCATGCTGATCGGCATCGTGAAAAAGAACGCGATCATGATGATCGACTTCGCGCTGGAGCGTCAGCGCGGCAACGACGACGTGCCTGCGCGGCAGGCGATTCATGAAGCGGCGATGATCCGTTTCCGACCCATCATGATGACCACCATGGCCGCCCTGATGGGCACGTTGCCCATTGCGTTCGGTACCGGCATGGGTGCGGATTCGCGCCGGCCGCTCGGGCTCTGCGTCGCTGGCGGCCTGGTGTTCTCCCAGCTTCTCACGCTCTACATCACGCCGGTGATCTACGCGTACCTGGACGACCTGGGCGCCCGTTCCAGGCGCTGGATTGCGGGCGGCATCGACCGGGCCGCGGTCTAGCCAGCGCCTGCGCCCTCTCCGGCGGACCCTCGAAAACTGCGTGCGCTCCAACGCAGACAGTCGATCCAGAGACTTCCCCCCCCGTCGAAGCCAGCGCGCACTTGTCCCGTCCTGGCCAGCGAATGCTTGAGTTCGAGCCGATGGTGGCCAGAGACCAGATCGAGGCATTCGATCCGCGTTGCGCCGGTGGATCAACGTTGGCCACGCGGCCAACTCATGCTTTTCCGCATACAACCTGATCTTACTGCGAGTTAATCACAACCATTACTATCAAGAAGTGTCAGAAGGCCGCCGCGCAGCCATGATTTCGCGAGCAGGCTTACCGGCGTCGAATCAACCGATCCAGGCTCCATGGGCCACCACCAGCGGTCGACAGGTAGAGGAACACACGGGTGTTGCTCGAAACCTTCGCCTTGATCCGCCGCCATCCGGAATGTCTGCTGTTTCATCGTGTCGATCCCGTCGATTGTCGGCACGGGACCATGTTGCAGGTGTGTGAGACTTTTCGGCGTTGCCATAAAGCGGCTTTAGTTCGGCTCCGACTGCGTGAGTGGACACGCAGCCGGAACCGGGACATGCGCCTTACTTCACAGCTTGGCCTTGATGCCGACGAAGTACGTGCGTCCCACGACATCGTAAGTCGCCGCATCCGTCAGCAGTGGTGCGCCCGCGATCCGCGGCGGGGCTTTGTCGGTCAGATTTGCAACGCCCGCTGTGAGCATGATGTTGTGGGTCGCCTGCCAATGAGCATCCAAGTCGAAGTAGTTGTAGGCCGGGACACCAGGATCGCCGCTTCCGGCGCCGTCCATCAAGTCAGTCATCGCCGAGATGTAGCGCCAGTGCAGCGCCGCCGACACCGGCCCAACGGAGTAGCCGATCGTCGTGTTGGCCTTCCATCTCGGATGCGACAGGTCAGAGATGCTCGAGCCATCGGCCGCCAATGCCGTACTGGTATCGGCAACCGAGCCCGCGTAGTTACTGGCCGCGATCCCAGGCACGCCGGAAATCGTCAGCGAATGCACGTACGAGATGAACGTCTGCAGCCTTACCTTGCCATCGAGGGGTAGCCCCAAGTCGCGCAACGGGAAACCCCAGTGCGCTTCGACGTCGACGCCTGTGGTGACATACGAACCGATATTCTCCGAGGATTCCCGGCCCAGCGTGATGGCTCCGGTGGCCGGATCACGTGTGATTCGCTGGCAGAAGGGGTTGCTCTCGGAGTAGCCCGGATTCGAGTTGTTGGCGTTGAAACAGTTCTGCAGGACCGAATCGAGGGTCACGCCTGCGATCGCGCCCTTGATCGCGGTGTGGTAGTAGTCAACGGACATGCCGAGGTCACGCGCCATCGGCGCATTGAAGCGCGGCGTCAGCACCCAGCCCAACGTGTAGGTATCGGATTTCTCCGGCTTCAGATCCGTGTTGCCGGTGATGATGCCGTTCGCCGAATTGAGACCGTAGGTGAACGACGGATACACCGACGCGGGCACACCTTGCGCCTGGCACAACGCCTGCACCTGGGAGGCATTCGAACCGCTGCGTTGCGGACTGCCGACTTCGCACGGATCGCCATTGATGCTGTCTTGCGCCTGCACGACCGGGTTGTACAGCTCCTGCAGGCTCGGCGCGCGAATCGCCCGGTTGAACCCGCCACGGAACATCAACGCGTCGTTGACCTGCCAGCTCAGACCCACCTTCCAGGTGTTTTCGCCGCCGAACAGGTTGTAATGCGAATAACGTTCGCCGAGGTCGAGCGACAGATCCTTTGCAAGCGGCTCGTTGCTCAGCAGCGGCACACGCAGCTCACCGAACGCCTCGCCCACGTTCATCGAGCCGGCCGTCGAACCAATAAGGTCGTACGACGGGGAGATAATGTCCGGCGGGATCGGCGAGGGCATCACGTTGAATGCCGGATTCAGAGACGAATCGGCCCGGTAGTTGAACCTATCCGAGCGGTAGTCGACGCCGAATGCGGCCTCAACAGTCCCTGCCCACAGGTCCACGAGATCCCCGCTGACGGAGGCCTGGAAGTAATCCTGCGTGAGCACCATGTTGTTATGCGCGGTGCCTGTGACATACGCCAGACAGCCGGGACTTACCGGGTGGCCACCGAGTGGATTCCAAGCGTAACCGACACAGTTGTTGCCATTGGAACCAACGTAGTTCGCCGTGCCGTACAAGATATTCTCGAGCGCCGGCAGATTGACGTTGTTCTGCTGATCGTTGTTGAAGTTGGTCTGTCCGTACGACGCAAAAGCGTTCCACTTCCAGCTCGACCAGCCGAACCAGCCATTGAGTCCGCCGGTCAGCTGGTAGTTATGGTAACGGAAGCTCTCGATGCGCGGCCCGAGCCCGGTCAACCAGGCTTCCATCTCCAGCGGCCCGGTGCTCGGGGAACCGCCAGCGGTCGTTGCAGTGCGGGCATTGAGCAGGGACATCAACGCGGCATTGCCCGTCACGAATGGATTGTTCTGCGGCACGTAAACGTACTTGCCTGGACCGGCGAACGCGGGGCCGTTGTTGTCCGTGGCGGTCGAGCTCATGAAGTTGATCTGGGCATATGCCTCGAGGAATTCGTCGAATTTGTAGGTGACCTTCGAGAACAGATTGATCCGATGCGACGGAACCTGCACAAAGAAGTATTTCCCCAGATAGTTCTCGATCGTCGAGCAATTCGGTGAAATCTCGAGCCCCGGGATCTTGCCCACCGGCCCTTGGTAGTTCTGCACGCAGTTGCCCGCGGCGCGCGTGGTGAACAGGGTGCCGTTACTGTTCAGACCGATGTAGCCACCGTAGTTGCCGGTGCCCGAGATCGGCGTCGTGCCAGGGTAGCCAGCCAGGATGGAGTTGACCGCGGAAATCGGAATATTCCCACCAAGCTCGCCGGCGCTGAAAATACCTTCCGGCGCGCGCGGCACGGCGCGATTGAAGTTCACGGGGTCGGAAAAGAAGGAGCGATCCGCACCGGTGATCGCGTCGCGCTGGTTGTACTCGAGGTCGAGGACCGCGTTGCCCTTGTTGTCCGCGAAGTTGTTGCCCATAAGGATGCTGGCGCTGTTTTCCTGGCCACCGCCTTGGGTGCTGCCCCCGGTCTGGGCGGAGAGCTGGATGCCCTGGAAGTGCTGACGCAGGCGGAAGTTGACGACACCCGCTACGGCGTCCGAACCGTATGTAGCCGAGGCGCCGCCGGTGATCACGTCGACGTCTTCGAGCAGCGCCATGGGAATCAAGTTCAGGTCGACCGCGCCGTTCGGGTTGGTCGGCACCAGGCGCTGTCCGTCGAGCAGCACCAAGGTGCGCTCGGCGCCGAGGCCACGCAGGTCGGCGTAGGACTGGCCGCCCTGGAAGCCGGTGGCCCCTTGCACGTCGCCGACCTCGCTCTGGCCCTGTGCAGCCGCGAACTGCGGCATCCGGCCGATTGCCGTGTCGAGGGAGATCTGGCCGGCGGCGGCGATCTGGTCGATGCCGATCGTCGCCAGCGGGCTGGAAGAAACTTCGCTGCGGCTGTGCACCTGGATCAGACTGCCGGTGACCGTGACGGCTTCCAGCCGCTTGACTTTCTTCTGCTCGACGGGGGGCGCGACCGAGCCTGCCGCTGCGGTCTGCGGCGCGGAATCGGCAGCCGGAGCGCTCGTCCCGCCCGCGGTCGCGGCGACCGGGGAATCGCCGGTGAGGTCCGCGGCGTGCGCCGCGGCGGTGGTGGCCATGAGCCCCGCCACGATCATGAATATGGCGCGCGCGAGTGGCCGCTGTACGAATGGCTGGGTGCGGGTACCCATACCCGGTGGCACTGGATCATTCACAAGCTTAGGCGCCGGGACAAGCCGTGACGAAAATGCCGTCACAACCGGCTGCATCGCAGATGCGACGGTATGTTTGCTTTTCATGATTTAACCCCTTCCCCGGTATGTCCGAATTGTTTCGAACGGGACACTACGATCAAAGATTCCGGTCGCCCAGCAACGACTATTTTCTCCCCGGTAACTTCGATTACACGAAACCTTTCGCCATCTCTAACCGCTCGACCTAAAAGCAACCTGAAACGAAAATAAATGTTTGTTAAGGATTGAACATCCGCTCCTGTGGTTGCAGCAGGGACTACCGTCTCATCGAGGCCGACCTGGTCATCCTCGACGAACTGGGCTACTTGTCGTTCTCGCAGGTTGGCGGCGCCTTGCTGTTGCACCTCATCGGCAAGCGCTACCAGCACACCAGTCTGGCCATCACCACCAACCTCAGCTTCGCCGAATGGGCGGCGGCCGCATCGACGTTCGAGTGCAGGTACGTGGCGAACGCTGTCGGGTCGGAGTTGCCGATACTGGCGTGGGCCTGATGCAGGCAAACGATGGAACCGGTACCTGCCTCGTCAACCTGTGGGAGCGCCTGAGGCTGACATTTGGTCCCGAAGCGGCTCTCCCTCGATCCGTGTGGTTGACCTTCACGCTGCCATCTGCTGAGCCGCATGCGCCCCCCCCCGCCACCTGAGCCAGCTAGAGCACACCGGGAACCTCTGCGCTGCTTCGGGGTTGAAGCGACGGCTTTTTCACGACGACCAGCACGACGTCGTTGGTCCGTATCGGAATGCGCAGGGTGGCGGCACCTGTCGGACCAATGGTCAGCTGACGCTCCTCAGGAATGTCCCGGGTCGCGTCCTGTAGTTTTCGCAGTTGCGCCGGGCTCAGTGAGGCCGGCGAGCCCATCCGCAAGTAAGCCGTATAGGCGTCGTTGGCGTCGAAGCCGGTGCGGTGGATCTCGACGCGGTACGTGCCCGGGCGCAGGTGTTTCAGGTCGAGGCTTACCGACGGAGCAGAACGGGCAGGCAAAATCTTGGTGTAGAAGTCGCGGTCGGTCTTGTCCTGCCGGGGCGTGGCGAAATCCCAGATGAGGGCTTTCAGCACGCCATCGTCCCACGTCACGAGACTCTGCGTGTCCGGGGTTTTCAGTTCGGTCCGGCCCAGCGCGTTGAGGTACTTGTAGGCGAAGTAGGCCGGCTTGCGGATACCCTCGGGCGTCATCAGGCCGAAGCCGCCCTGGAACGGCGCGGTCGGCGGGCCTGGCTCTTCGAACAGGTCGCTGAAGGTCCAGTAGCTCATGCCTTGGGCCAGGCCTTCGCAAGCCTTGAGCTTGGCGAGAATATAGGCGGCGCTCACGTACGAGTCGTGCACGGCGTCGCGCGGGGTGTAGCTGCTGCTCCATTCGGTGATGTAGAGCGGTAGCCCCGGCCGGCGCGACGCCTGGATTTGCGCGCGCACCCTGCGCACGTCGCTGACGATCGCATCGGGCGAAGGCGAAAGTTTGGTATCGGCCTTGCCGTCCTGGTCGAGAAAGCCGCCCTCCACGCCATAGGTATGGGTGGTGATGAAATCCAGTGGTGCGCCCACCTGCACGACATGCGCGATGAATGACGGGATCCACGCGGCGCCTGCGGTGGCCGGACCGCCGACCCGTAGTTTCGGATCGATGCGCTTGATGGTGCGCGCGGTGACATCGTAGAGGCGGAAATAGGCTGCCTGGTCGGCGTTCTGCCAGAAGCTGGCCAGATTCGGCTCGTTCCAGACCTCGAAGTACCACCTGCGGATTTCCCGTCTGCCATAGCGCTGTTCCAGATGGCGCGCGAAGGCGGCGACCAGCCCCGCCCACTGATCCATCTGCGGGTGCGATGTATTGCCCTTCCAGTAGAAGACGTGCTGGTCCGAGGTCTTCATCGCCTCGGGGGTGAACCCCAGCTCGACGAATGGCCGCACTCCCATCGCGAGGAGGTGGTCGTAGAGATAGTCGATCTTGGTCCAGTCGTAGACCGGCTTGCCCTGAACCTCACGATAGGTTCCGAGTACGTCGTGGAAGATGGCGTGGAAGCGGACGTAACGGAAGCCCAGCTCCCGGTGCTGAATGCGCAGCTGCGCGAGGCTGTCGGCACGGATCAACGTACCCGGGTAGTCCGAGCCGACCGACAGATTGAAAAAGCGATCGAGCGGCGCCTTCGGGCCGTCCACAGTGACGTCGATGTGACGGGTGGGCTGCTCGGCACGGGTGGTGGACACAAGGCCGCCCAACGAACAGACGGCTAGCACCAAGGTGAATGGCCATGCGCGCCATGATCTCATGCCTGATGCCCTGCCATTGAACCGTATGGAAACTTACCACCGCGATGTCGTTCTTCCCTTCCGGTCAAGCACAGAAAAGCAAAAATTGTTGAGCCGATACGAATTTTCGCAAAGCAAATCGACAGCCGAGGGTGTGCATAATTTTGTGTAATCTGATGGGTGAGTCGCAGGCCTACTCCAGCAACTGGGCAAGGATCTCTTCACCAGTTGATTTCCGCCGAAGCCCGCTCGTCACGGACGGCAGATATGCGAGATGTGCACTACCCAACTGTTGCGGTAAGCGATACGTGCTCGAACGTCCGCTTTGCCCCACATATTTGCAGCAGTCGACGGACCGTTGTTGACCGCTCTGCGGATGCCGGCTTTCGTTGACCAGTGCTCAGGTAATCAATGACCGGCCTGCTGGCAATCTCTGACCACCTTGCTGGTGCTGACCAGTGCGGACGCCAACGACAGGCGCCTTCCGGCCATAAGCGGTCATTCGACGCGAAATTATCGCCACCTCTAGCGGATCCGCTCGTCATTGCACGACCAACCTAGTTTCAGAGAACTTGTTTAACAGTAGGTGGACCGCATAAACAAAGAACAGCGCGATGGATACAGAGATCGTGACTGATGCAAATCGGTAGAGCGAATTGGTGAACAGGTCCGTGTCGGGGCTCGCCAGCCGAACTGATCCATCGCCGAGCGCCATGGAAAACCAGGGAGGCGGTGGAACTGGCTACGCTGGAATGGGTGGCCTGGTTCAACCATCACCGCCTGCTCGAACCCATCGGCTATATCCCGCCGGCCGAGGCCGAGGCAAACTACTACCGGCAACTCGCTAGTCAGGCCGCCGCCGTGGAGGCCTGACTTAAACCAAACAGCCTCCACGAAACTCGGGGCGATTCATTCTTGCATGACACAGTCGCTTTCAGTCCTGGCTCAAACGATGCCGGCGCCAAGGGCCGGGAACACATCGCTGAACAACAAACCGATCAGTTGTTGCCCGTTGGGCGTTGACCAGTCCTGCGCGATTTCCGCCATCAGCGTGTTGGTGGCGGTGAGCACAACGCCCGCATCGTGCATCCGCTGACGGGAGAACTCTTCGGAAAGATCGCTGGGCGATCCCGAAGCATCCATCACCGCTTGCACAGCGAAGCCTTCGAGCGCAGCGTCGATCGACGGGAAGATCAGGCACACGTCAGTGGTGACGCCCGCCATGATCAGGTTCTTGCGCCCGGTAGCGAGCACCGCGTTGCGGAAGTCGGGATAGGCCCAGGCGTTGACCACGCCGGGGCGCTTGATCCGTGCCGCGTGCGCTTCGGGCAGGATCGCGGCGATTTCCGGAAGAATCGGGCCCTGGGCATGGTCTTCCTGGCTGGAGGTGATCACGGTCGGAATGCCGAGGATCTTTGCCATCTTGGCCAGCGCGATCGACTGCTTGGCGGCAAGTTCGCGGTCGATATTCTTGATCAGTTGCATCGTGCCGATCTGGTGGTCGATCAGGAGCAAGGCGGTGTTGTCGGCGGTGAATCGTTCAACTTTCATGATGGATCTCCTGGGTTGTGGTGGGGCACATGCCCCGGGCATATGGAGGCTCTTACAGCCATCCAAACTCATCGCGGTGGTATGCGGCCGATGCCGCGGTCAGACTTTCCTGACTCGCAAAAGCCATGGGCCCGTTCGAAAGCACGGGTTGGCGCAGTGGCTCGCCGATGAACACGGCGACCTTGGCTGCGCCAGAAGCGGCAACCAGCTTGTGGGTCGTCGCTTCGGTCGCAGCGGGAAGGATCGGGACGCCGAGATCGTCGAGACCGAAGCCCTGGCCATTGATCTCCGCACTACCGAAGATCGGCATGATCAAGGCGCGTTGTCCCGCGCCCAACGGCAGCTCCAGTTCGGCGCCTGCCTCCAGCGAGATATCCAGCAAGGTGACCTCGGTCGGCGGCGCCAGCGGAGAGCGCACGCCACCGAAGCTGCCGAACGGAACGCGGACCCGTGCGCCGGGACGATGGACCACGGGCACCTCTTGCGGATCAAGACTCAGCGCAAATGGAGCGGCGTCCTGCCTATCGCGAGGGAGATTGACGAAGATCTGCAGCAAGTGCGCTGTGCTTCCCGGCACCGCCGGATTCTCTTCGTGGACCACGCCCCGCCCGGCGGCGGTCCAATGCAGGCCACCCGGTTGGATCAGCTTGCGGTTGCCCTGCGAATCGCGGTTGGCGATGCCCGTTTCCGAATCGAGGAACAGATAAGTCACCGCGGAAAAGCCGGCGTGCGGATGCGGCGGGAACGTGGGCGCGCTCATCCAGGCGTGGTCGATCCCCAGGAAGGGATCGATCAAGGCGGGATCGGAGCCATCCAGGCGGTAGGCCCGGAAATGGCCTCCCCGGTTGGCACGTTGCATTCGGGCGATGGTGGTCATGACCGTTGGCCTCAGGCGGCTTCGGCTTCAGCCAGGGCCGGATAGTCGATGTATCCCTGGGCGGTAGGCGGCGCAAAGAACGTGGTGCGATCGGGGGAGTTGAGCGCGGCTCCCTGACGGAAGCGCTCCGGCAGATCCGGGTTGGCGAGGAAGGCGCTGCCGAACACGGTAGCGTCGGCCTTGCCCCCGGCCAGCACGCTTTCGGCGCTGTCCTGGGTCAGCCCACTGCCGATCAGGTACGCGCCATCGAAGCGCGGGCGCAGCAGCGCGTGGTAATCGACCTTCGTACCAAATAACGCGACATGCAGATAGGCCAGGCCCAGTCCGCGCAGCTGGTCAACCAGATAGGCGTAGGTTTCCTGGGGCGCCGCATCGGTGATGCTGTTGTAGTTCATCTCCGGAGAAATCTTGATGCCGACCCGGTCGGCACCGGCTTCCGCGATCATCGCGGCCAATACTTCCAGCATGAAGCGGGCGCGGCCTTCGACCGAACCGCCATAGGCGTCTTGCCGCTGGTTGCTGCCCGAAGAGAGGAACTGTTCGGGCAGGTAGCCGGAAGCCCCATGCAGTTCCACGCCATCGAAACCCGCTTCAATGGCGCGACGCGTCGCCTGACGATAGTCGTCGATGACGCCGGCGATCTCGGCCAGGCTCAGCTCACGGGGCGTGACGAAGTCAACCTGGCCGGCAGGAGTCCACGCCTGGCCCTCGGGCTTGATGGCGGAGGGCGCCACGGGCGTTGCGCCATCGAGCAGCGACGGATGCGAGACCCGGCCGCAATGCATCAGTTGCATGAAGATGCGGCCGCCGCGGGCATGCACGGCCTCGGTCACCTTCTTCCAGGCGGCGACCTGGGCATCGGTCTCGATGCCGGGTGTATGCACATAACCCTTGCCCATGGCGGACGGAAACACGCCTTCGGAGAGGATGAGACCGGCGCTGGCGCGCTGGGCGTAGTAGGTGACCGTCAGGTCGCTGGGAACACCTTCGCCATCGGCGCGCGAACGGGTCATCGGTGCCATGACCAGGCGGTTGGGCAGGGTGTAGCGTCCGATACGGACAGGGGTGAACAGATGGCTCATGCCGGGCTCCCAAGTGAATGATGGGAGCATGGTCCTCCGGTCCACCTGCGGGATAAAGATGGCAGAATTGAAATGATTGATCCGCCAGTGGAGCAATGAGTATGGAGCTGCTGAACGACATGGCCTTGTTCGTCGAGGTCGTCAAAGCCATGAGTTTTCGCCGCGCCGCCGAGGCGATCGGCATGCCGAACTCGTCCCTTTCCCGACGGATCACCGCCCTGGAGAAAGCGATCGGGCTGCGGCTCTTGCACCGCACCACGCGCAAGATCGAACTAACCGAGGCCGGCCAGCTCTATTACGAGCGCAGCAAACGCATCGTCGAGGAGGCGAGGCTCGCGCATGAGCAGCTCGGCGAAATGCTGGCGCAACCGAGCGGCGTACTGCGGGCATCGCTACCGGTGGATTTCGCCAATATTTTCCTGGCCCCGCTGATCGCCGAATTCGCCCGGAACTACCCCGGCATCAGCTTCGAATTCGACCTCACGCCGCGACGGGTCGACCTGGTGACCGAGCCGTTCGATGTCGCCATCCGCATGGGAGAGCCACCGAGTTCTAGTCTGATCGCGCGCCAGCTCGGCCGTCTGCCGCAAAGTCTTTACGCGTCGCCGGGTTATCTCGAGCTTTCCGGTGAGCCGGGCCAGCCAGCGGATTTGTCCCGGCACGAGTGTTTGCGCTTCTATTCTGCGAAGGCAGGCACATGGACGCTGCGTCGCGGAACGGAAACGGCGGAAATTGAGGTCGGTGGCCGCTTCCGGCTCAACAGCGTCGGCATGCTCCAGAGCCTTGCGAAACAGGGGCTGGGAATCACCGTGCTGGCCGACGAGATCGCTGCCAATGACCTGGCGAACGGGCGTCTGGTTCGTGTGCTCCCGCAATGGAGCCTTGCGCCGGTTTCCGTCTATGCCATCACCGAGACGCGCCTGTTGCCAGCGAAGACACAACGTTTCATCGAGTTCTTACGCGATCGCTTGGGACAGGGGTCATGAAAACTATCGTCGACACTTTTACCAGTGCTAGGCGATCTAGCGCGAACGCAAATCGCCGCTGATACAGTCGTGCGAGTAGGCAGTCCGCTTTGGGTCGACTGTGGCCTTCTGATGGAGATCCTCCCCCATTGATCGGCACCGGCGGAGTGATCCCGTCCAACCGGAAACTAGGCTATGTTCGGCCCGCACGCGCAGGCGGGTGGCTAGCGTCTTGCAACAAGATCACCAGACCTGGTGATCGTCCTCGCAGGAGCACGTACTGGCCAACCTTTGCTTACATCCACATTTGCGTACTGACCAGTTTCCGTCAAAAACTGTCAACGGCATTACCACTGGAAAGTGTCAAAACTGACACTTATCGGCTGAAAGACCAAAACTGGAAAACTGGCTGCAGAAGATGGTGGGCCCGGAAGGATTCGAACCTTCGACCAAGGGATTATGAGTCCCCTGCACTAACCGCTGTGCTACAGGCCCATGGAGAACGAGCATGGCATGGTAGCGGCAGGGAATGTGGGCGTCGAGACGATCGCGTCTGCTGACAGCACGCTGTCAGCAAATCGGCATAGTCTGTCCGCTCCATCCCTGTGGAGATCCCCCATGAACACCGAAGCCATGGCGGAAGCGATTGGTCGAGCTGTGCCGCAAGGGCGAGTACGAGCAGGCGCAGCGGGAGTTGTACGCACCCGATGCGGTGAGCATCGAGATGCCGGGCGCGCCGGCGGGCGCGCTGGGCGACGCGAAGGGGCTGGAGGCGATCTACGAGAAGGGCCGCCAGTTCGCTGCGATGGTGGAGACGATGCACGGCGGCACCGTCAGCGACCCGCTGGTGACCGGCAACTGGTTCAGCGTGGCAATGTCGATGGACGTGACGTTCAAGGGCCGCGGCCGCACGCAGATGTCGGAGCTGTGCGTGTACCACGTGCATGCCGGCAAGGTCGTGAGCGAGCAGTTCTTCTACGACATGGGCTGAGCACGGGCCGGATGCGGCGACGACCGTTTGCACGGCCGTCGTCGCACCCTTGCACCTCCTGCCCACCGGAGAGGAAGTACATGACCCGCTCCAAGTCAGGATAGGGGCACAGCGGCTTGGCCCTGCGCGCACGGCAACCGCAGCCTCGGCTAGATGACCTTACCAGCCAGCATGCCGACGCCTGCGGTCAACGCCATCGCAAACGCGCCCTATGTCACGACACGCATCGCCGGTTTCAATGTTTTGGCACCGCCGGTCCCGGCGCCGGCGATGCCGAGCAGGACAAGGCGCTGGATCGAACCCGTTGCCACCACCGGTACCAGCCGGGAATCCGGTGCTCCCTGCACCAGCGGCAGCGGAGTGGCGGCGCCGATGGAAAAGGTTGCCGCCGAGGTCGGTGCGGCCTGCACCGGGCGTGTGGCCGTGCTCGGAAATGCCCAGCTCATGCCGCGCATGGGCGCCGAGAACGCCGTGGGCCTTGAGCTGTTCCGCCATATGCCGCGCCAGCTCCTTCGTCAATCCGCGTGTCACGTAGATCTGGGCCAGCTCCCTGGCTTCCGACTCCGGGGCTTCCGCCACTCGCGGCGCTCGCGCGCCAGGTCGGCATGCTCGGTGTCCGACTACGAGCTCACCAACACCTACTCGCCCGTCGCTATGGACATGGCACCGGCAATCCATCCCGCCAGGCCGGCGAGCAGCACCGCTGAGCGCAGCCCGCCCGGTGCGACTCCCGATGCAGGCGACTCACGTCCCGCTGTCGCCCGTCATCCGCCGCAACACGCCGTCCTTGAGGACGTAGTGATGGACCAGCGCAACCGTGGCATGCAGGCCAGCCAGAATCACGATGGTCCAGCCGACAATGTCGTGAAGGTCGCCGAAGGTGTGCGCCAGCGGTCCGTTCCTGACGGTGGCGAAGCGCAGCGGGAACAGCCCGAAGAACTGGAAGGTTTCGGCCTGCGCCCAGCGCCAGGCGAAACCGAGGATCACCTGCACTGCCAGCAGCAGGTAGAGCAGGTAGTGCATCGCCGTGGCCGCCTTGCCTTGCAGCCCCTCGGCAGCCATCGGCAACCGCCTGCCGCGGGTGGCGCGCCACGCCAGCCGCAGCAACAACACCGCGGCGAGCACGATGCCCAGCGAGATGTGCAGGGAATGCATCTGCGTGCGCGTGGCGCGAGGCAGAAAGTCCCAGAGCATGGCCAGCGCAAAAAGCACGAGCACCAGCAGCGCGGTGAGCCAGTGCAGGACGATGGTAGTGCGGTCGTAGCGGATCGCCGCAGCTCGCGCGGCAACGGTGGATGACGTCTGCATCATGGGCCTGCGCGCTCGTTGGTTCACTGGCACAACTGGTCTTGCGGCGTCCGGGGCAGGTACGGCAAAACCGGTCCGGTGATGCCGGCAAGCCGCCGGCAGACCGCAAGGCCGGGCGGAGCACACATGCTAGCTGCGGAAACTGTGGCATTTCTGAGCCGCAAGCGCCGCGTCTCGGAGCGGAATCGGCAGCCGCATGCGACAACGGCCGCTTGCGCGGCCGTTGAAGGCTATGTTGCGGGTAACTGTCAATCCACGTCGAGGAACGAGCGCAGCTGCTCGGAGCGGCTGGGGTGGCGCAGCTTGCGCAGCGCCTTCGCCTCGATCTGGCGGATGCGCTCGCGGGTGACGTCGAACTGCTTGCCGACCTCTTCCAGCGTGTGGTCGGTGTTCATGTCGATGCCGAAGCGCATGCGCAGCACCTTCGCTTCCCGCGGGGTGAGGCCGGCGAGCACGTCGCGCACGGTTTCCATCAGGCCAGTCTCGGTGGCCGAGTCGATCGGCGAGCTGGCGTTGCTGTCCTCGATGAAGTCGCCGAGGTGGGAATCCTCGTCGTCGCCGATCGGGGTTTCCATGGAGATCGGCTCCTTCGCGATCTTCAGCACCTTGCGGATCTTGTCCTCGGGCATGTCCATTTCCTTGGCGAGCTCCTCCGGCGTGGCCTCGCGGCCGTATTGCTGGAGCATCTGGCGGGAAATGCGGTTCAACTTGTTGATCGTCTCGATCATGTGCACCGGGATGCGGATGGTGCGGGCCTGGTCGGCGATCGAGCGGGTGATCGCCTGGCGGATCCACCACGTCGCGTAGGTCGAGAACTTGTAGCCGCGGCGGTACTCGAACTTGTCCACCGCCTTCATCAGGCCGATGTTGCCTTCCTGGATCAGGTCGAGGAATTGCAGGCCGCGGTTGGTGTACTTCTTGGCGATGGAGATCACCAGGCGCAGGTTCGCCTCGACCATTTCCTTCTTGGCGCGGCGGGCCTTGGCCTCGCCACTGGCCATGGCGCGGTTGATTTCCTTGATGTCGGTGAGCGGCAGGAACAGCTTCTGCTCGATCGCGGCCAGCTTCTCCTGCTCGGCGTCGATCGACTCGCGGTGGGTCTTGACGTTGGGCGACCACTTCTGGCGCTTGCGGCCCAGCTCGGCGGCCCACTCGACGTTGCCCTCGTTGCTGGGGAAGGCCTTCAGGAACTCGGCCTTGGGCATCTTCACGTGCTTGACGAAGATCTCCATCAGCACGCGCTCGTGGTGGCGGATGTCGCCCACCACCTCGCGCAGCTTGCGCACGAAGCCGTCGATCAGCGCGCTGGGCAGCTTGAGCTTGAGGAACTCCTCGGCCATCTGGTCGCGCAGCTTGACGATCTTCTTGTCGGTGATGCTGGTGGCCTTGGGGGCCGCCTTCTGGAACTTGGCGTAATGGTCGCGCAGCAGTTCCATGCGGCGCTTGACCTCCTCCGGATCGGGGCCGCTGGCCACGGCCTCCTCCTCCTCGGAATCGGCCTCCTCGTCTTCCTCGTCGCCTTCGCTCTCCTCGCCGTTCTCGGCGGCGGCGGCCGCGGCTTCCTCGGCCTCGATGCGCGCGGCGTCGGCGGCGGCTTCCAGGTCGAGGAAGCCGGCGAGGATCTCGGACAGGCGACGCTTGCCGTCCAGGTGCTGGTCGTACTCCTCCAGCAGCAGCTCGATGGTCAGCGGGAAGCTGGCCAGCGCCTGCTGCACCTGGGCCAGGCCTTCCTCGATGCGCTTGGCGATCGCGATCTCGCCCTCGCGGGTGAGCAGCTCGACCGTGCCCATCTCGCGCATGTACATGCGCACCGGGTCGGTGGTGCGGCCCACCTCGGCGTCCACGGCGGAGAGCAGGGCGACGGCTTCCTCGGCGGCGGCCTCGTCGTCGCCGGTCGCGCCGGGCGCGTTGTCGGCCAGCGGGTCGGCGTCCGGCGCGGCGTCGTGCACCTCGATGCCGACGCCCTTGAGCTCCGCCATGATGTCCTCGATCTGCTCCGCGTCGACGATGTCGTCAGGCAGGTGATCGTTGATCTCGGCGTAGGTGAGGTAACCCTGCTCCAGACCCTTGGCGATGAGCGCCTTGATTTCGGACTGTTGCTCGTGGACTTTGTTGTTCATTCACCGACCGCCGCAGGGTTCAAGAACCGGACATTATAGCGATGTGTTGCTTTTTTGACCAGTTTTCAAGATGGAAATTTCGCTGGAACTGACAGCAAAAATCGCGCCAGATCGCGGGTTTGCACGTCAACTCGCGCGCCGGCCGTTCAGCCCGTGTCGAGCCGGAACGTCACCGGCCCGTCGTTGACCAGGCTGACCACCATATGGGCACCGAAGCGCCCGGTTTCCACTGCCGGATGCGCGGCGCGGGCCAGCTCCAGCAGCCGCTCGAACCAGCGCCGGCCGTGCTCGGGCGGCGCCGCGCTGGTGAAGCTGGGGCGCATGCCGGAACGGGTGTCGGCGGCCAGCGTGAACTGGCTCACCAGCAGCAGGCCGCCGCCGATGTCGGCGAGCGAACGGTTCATCTTGCCGGCGGCGTCGGCGAACACCCGGTAGCCGAGCAGGCGTTCCAGCATGCGCCGCGCCTGCGGCTCGCCGTCGTCCGGTTCCACCGCCACCAGGGCCAGCAGGCCGGGACCGATCGCCCCCACGGTTTCGCCTGCGACCTCGACACGGGCGGAGAGCACACGCTGGATCAAGGCGATCATGGCGACTCGGCGGGAGGCGAAGTGCGCAGCATAAGCGCGCCGCGCGGCCGGTGGAAGGTGGTCGATGACGATCCCGTACACTGCGCCGGATGCGTGCCGACATGTACCTCCTTTACCTGCTGCTGCGCCTGCTCGCCCTGCTGCCGCTGCGCACGCTGCAGGCCGCCGGCGCGCTGCTGGGCCGCCTCGCGCTGTGGCGGCGCACCCGCACCGCGCACCACGTGGCGGTGAACCTGGCGATCGCCCGGCCCGGGCTGGACGCGGCTTCACGCGCCGCACTGCTGCGCGAGGCGCTGGCCGAGAGCGGCAAGTCGGCCACCGAGATCGTGAAGATCTGGGGCGGCGGCGCCGAACGTGCGCTGCAGTTGGTGCGCGAGGTGCGCGGCGAGGCGCTGTTCGACGCCGCGCTGGCTGCGGGCAAGGGCGTAATCATCGCCGCGCCGCACCTGGGCTGCTGGGAGCTGCTGAACTACTGGCTGTGCCGCAAGACGCCGATGGCGATCCTGTACCGCCCGCCGCGCATCGCCGCGGTGGAAGGCCTGCTGCGCAAGGTGCGCGGCGCGCTGGCGCCGGAGCAGGTGCGCGCTGAGGGCGCCGGCGTGCGCACGCTGTACAAGCGGCTCGCTGCGGGCGGCACGGTGGGCATCCTGCCCGACCAGAAGCCGCGCGCCGGCGAGGGCGAGTTCGCGCCGTTCTTCGGCCGCGACGCCCTGACCATGGTGCTGCTGCCGCGCCTCGCCGCGCGCACCGGCGCCGCCGTGCTGTACGCCTTCGCCGAACGCCTGCCGCAGGGTGCCGGCTACCGCATCCACATCCTGCCTGCGCCGGATGGCTTGGCCGACGCCGATCTCGGCGTGGCCTGCACTGCGCTCAATCGCGGCGTGGAAGCCTGCGTGGACCTCGCGTTTTCCCAGTACCAGTGGCAGTACAAGCGTTGGTCGGCGCACGACCGGCCCAGCCCGTACGACACGCAGAACCACGCGTAGGCGGGCTGATACCGGCCTGTATCCGTGGCATCGCTGTAGGAGCGCACCCTGTGCGCGAATGTTTTTGTTCCGATCAGCGCCAAAGCATTTCGCGCACAGGGTGCGCTCCTACAGTTGACCCAGCACCACGCGCACGAGGTGGTCTCCGCCGTCGTTGAGCAGTGCGACGGGCTCGCTGGCGGGCAGCGGCTGGCCATCCAGCTCCAGTGTCGTCACGCCACGGCAGACGCCATGCGGGTTTTCCACGCGGATCGTGTAGCGGGTGCGGCCGCGGTGCCGGTAGTCGAGCTCGAAGCCGGGCCACGCCTTCGGTATGCAGGGGTCGATGCCCAACGCGTCACCCTGCTTGCGGAAGCCAAGGATGGCCTCCAGCCCCGCGCGGTACAGCCAGGCGGCCGAACCGGTGTACCAGGTCCAGCCGCCGCGGCCGGCCAGGTCGCCCACCGAGTACACGTCGGCGCAGGAGACGTAGGGCTCGACCTTGTAGCACGCCGCCGCGTCGGCATCGTCGCTGTGACGGATCGGGTTGAAGAACCCGAACAGCTCGTCCGCGCGGTCGCCGTCGCCCAGTGCGGCCCAGGCGAAGATCGACCACACCGCGCCGTGGGTGTACTGGCCGCCGTTCTCCCGCACGCCGGGCGGATAGCCCTCGATGTAGCCGGGATTCTCCGCACTGCCCTGGTCGAACGGCGGCGTGAACAGGCGTGAGAGCCGATGTTCGCGATCCACCAGCTCGCGCTCGTTCGAGGCCATCGCCTGCGCCGCGTGCGCCGCATCGGCGGCGCCGGCCAGCACGCTCCACGACTGCGCGATAGTGTCGATGCGGCAGGCGTCACTGATGTGCGTGCCCAACGGCGCGCCGTCGTCGTAATAGCCGCGGCGATACCAGGCACCATCCCAGGCCTGTTCCAGCGCTGCTCGCATGGCCGCGGCGTACTCGCGCCAGGCCCTCGCGCGGACGATCTCGCCGCGGCTTTCGGCCAGGGGCGCATAGGCCTCGATCGTGCGTATCAGGAACCAGCCCATCCAGCTGCTTTCGCCGCGGCCACCCGCACCCACGGCGTTCATGCCGTCGTTCCAGTCGCCGGTGCCCATCAGCGGCAGGCCGTGCGCGCCGCGGGTGAGCGCGCTGTCCAGCGCGCGGGCGCAATGCTCGTGCAGGCTGGCCTTGTCGTTCGAGCTGCCGGGTTGGAAATAGGCGTCGGTGGCGCCATCGGGAATGGCCTGCCCGGCGAGGAAGGGCAAGGCCTCGTCCAGTACCGCCACGTCGCCGCTGACCTCGACGTAGTGCGCGGCGACATGCGCCAGCCACACGCGGTCATCGCTGATGCGGGTGCGGATGCCCTGCCCGTCCGGCGGCAGCCACCAATGCTGCACGTCGCCCTCGGCGAACTGGCGGCCGGCCGCACGCAGCAGGTGTTCGCGCGCAAGGTCTGGACGGCTCACGCACAACGCCATCACGTCCTGCAGCTGATCGCGGAAACCCCAGGCGCCGCTGGCCTGGTAGTAGGCGGTGCGCGCCCACAGGCGGCAGCCGGCGACCTGGTAGAGCAGCCAATCGTTGAGCATCAGGTCCAGCGCGCGGTCGGGCGTGCGCACCTGCACCGCGTCGAGCAGGCCGTTCCACTGCGCGGCGATCGCGGCCAGCACGGCGTCGAGGTCGATCGCGCGGTACTTCGCCACCAGCGCCTGCGCACCGGTCTCGTCGGCGGCGTCGCCCAGCAGCCAGCGCAATTCGAGTTCGGTATGCGGCGGCAACTCGATGCGCAGCTGCAGCGCGCCGCAAGGGTCGAGCCCCGCGCCGAAGCGGCCGGGCAGCGGCGCATCGTCATGCAACGCCGCCGGACGATCCGGCGCGCCCAGCGGGCCGAGGAAGGCCGCGCGGTCGCCGCTCATCGATTGCTGGGCGCCACCCAGGTCGGCGAAGGCCACGCGCTCGCCGAAATCCGGCCGCCAGTGGTTGCGTGCGAACAGCGCGCCGGTTTTCTCGTCGCGCGCGGTCTGCACGAAGGGCGCGGGCACGGAGCCGTTCGGGCCCAAGGCCCATTCCACGTAGGCGGTGAGCGAGAGCTGCCGCGTGCGTGCGGAACGATTGACCAGACGCAGCCGCGCGAGCTTCAGCGAGTCGTCCACCGGCACGCATTGCACGAGCTCCAGCGCGATGCCGTGGGCATCGGTCTCGAAGCGGCTCCAGCCCTTGCCGTGGGTGGTCGCGTAGTTCGCGCCGACCACGCGGATCGGCGCCGCGGTGGCGCTCCACAGCGCGCCGTTTTCCGCGTCGCGCAGGTACATCACTTCGTGCGGGCAGTCGCTCACCGGATCGTTGGGCCAGGGCGTCAGCGGGTTCTGCTGGCTGTTGATCGACCATGCGTAGCCGCCGCCCTCGGCCGAGGCGAGGAAGCCGAACGTGGGGTTCGCGATCACGTTCACCCAGGGTTGCGGCGTGCAGCGCTCGCCTGTCAGTTCGATGCGATAGGCGCGACCCTGCTCCACGAAGCCGCCGATGCCGTTGGAGAATTCCGGCGATGCGGCGGCCGCGGCAAGCTCGCGCGCCGGCGCGGTGGCGCGCAATGGTGGCGCGGGTGTCGATGCCGCGCTTGCCACGGCCGGCCGCGCTGCGGTTTCACCGTCCAACACCAGCCGCGCCACGCAGGCCAGGCCGTCGCGCAGTTCGTCGCCGATCGCGCCTTCCTGCAGCGCGAACAGCTCGGCCTTGGGCAAGGTCTCGTCGGCTTTCAGTTGCGCCTGCTGTGCCTGCACCAGCGGAGCGAGCGCCGTCTGCGCTGCGGCACCGCCCGCATCGAGCAGCACCACGTCCACCGCGAACCGCTGCGCGCGCCACAGCTGCTGCGCACGCAACAGTTCCTGCACGCGGGGCGGGTCGGCTTCGCCGCGCGGGCGCAGCAGCGCGATCGGACGATCGCCGGAAATGCCTGCGGCCCACAGCGTGGGCGCGCCACCGCGGCCTTGCGCGATGGCCTCCGGTGCGGCGCGTTGCGCGGCATCGCTGACCAGCAGCGCATCCAGCCAGTGCGCGGCGCGGTCGGCCTCCGCATCGTCGATGCCGAACTCGCGCAAGCGTGCCTGCGCCTGCTGCGTGGCGCCGTCGAACAGCCGCGCGGCAGCGTCCGCATCACCCGCCTGCGCGGCGAGCGCCAGCACGCCGTCGCGGCTGTCGGCCAGCCGCGTCCACAGCAGCACGGTGACTTCGCTGTCCGGCGCCAGCGTGAAATGACGGCGCTGCGCGAACACCGGGTCGAGCACGCAGCCCGTGCCGCCGCCCAGCGCGGTACCCGCCTGCAGCGCCTGCGCATGGCGCAGCGTGCGGCCGCGCCCAAGGAAGGCCATGCGGTCGGTCTCTACCTCGGGCGCGGCGGTTTCGGCCGTGCCGACGACGCGCAACGCCTGCGCGGCCCAGATCGTGGCCTCGTCGTTCGAACGCTTGCGGCGCGTGCCCAGCAGCAGGCCGCTTGCGGCATCCCATTCGGTGCGCACGAACATCTTGGAGAACGCGGGATGCGCGTCGTCCGCGCCCGCCGGACCCAGCACCAGTTCGGCGCAGCTGGTGATCGAGAGACGCCGCACGCGGTCACCGTGGTTGCTCAACGTGAGCCGGCGCAGCTCCACGTCCGCATCGGCGGCCACCGCCACCTCCAGCGTGCTGTGCAGGCTGTGGTGGCGGCGCCGGAACGTGGCGCGGCCGGGCTCGAACTGCACGGCGTCGTCGGGCGCGTCGTGGCCGAACGGTTGCCGGGTGGGCGACCGCACTTCGCCGCTGTCCTCGTCGCGCAGCAGCAGCCAGCTGCCCCAGCCGTCGACCACCGGATCCTCGCGCCAGCGCGTCACCGCGAGGTCGCGCCAGCGACTGAAGCCCGCGCCATGACGGTCGAGCATCACGGTGCTGCGACCGTTGGAAAGCAGGCAGTGTCGCGGCGTGGCGGCGATCATCGGCGGAGTTTCATGCGGGGAAACGTCGAGCATGCGGGGCCGTGCGCATTCACGGCGTCAATGCAGCGCGGGCGGCACGCTGGCCGGCGAACATTCCGCCACGTCCGCGCATGCCCACCATCACTTCGCATCCTCCGCTGGAATCCGGCCCGCAGCTGCAGCACCTGCAGAACAAGGCCTGGGCGTATTTCCAGTACGAGACGAATCCGCACAACGGCCTGGTGGCGGACAAGACCGCGCCCGACTGGCCCGCCAGCATCGCCGCCACCGGCATGGCGCTCAGCGCGTATCCGGTGGCGGTGGAGCGCGGCCTGCTGGCCGAGCGCAGCGCGATCGCACGCACCCTGGCCACGCTGCGCTTCTTCCGCGACAGCGTGCAGGGCGAGGCACCCGACGCCACGGGGTATCGCGGCTTCTACTACCACTTCCTCGACATGCAGAGCGGCAAGCGCGCGTGGCAGTGCGAGCTGTCCACCGTGGACAGCGCCTTCCTGTTCGCCGGCATGCTCACCGCGGCGGCGTACTTCCGCGCCGACACGCCGGAACAACGCGAGATCCGCGAACTGGCCGACCTGCTGTATCGCCGCGCCGACTGGGCCTGGGCGCAGGCCGCGGACGGCACCATCGGCCACGGCTGGCACCCGGAGAGCGGTTTCATCCCGCACCAGTGGCAGGGCTACGACGAAGGCCTGCTGCTGTATACGCTGGCACTGGGCTCGCCCACGCACGCGCTGCCGCCCGCCGCGTTCGCGGCCTGGGCTTCCACCTACGAGTGGAAGCACGCCTACGACCTCGACTACCTCTACTGCGGACCGCTGTTCACCCACCAGCTGTCGCACGTGTGGATCGACTTCCGCGGCATCCGGGACGCCTTCATGCGCGGCAAGGGCATCGACTACTTCGAGAACAGCCGGCGCGCCAGCCTGGTGCAGCAGCGCTACGCGGTCGACAACCCGCTGGGTTTCAAGGGCTACGGCGCGGAGTGCTGGGGCATCACCGCCAGCGACGGTCCCGGCGAAACCACCCGCACCGTCGATGGCGTCGCACGCCAGTTCTACGGCTACGTGGGTCGCGGCGCGCCGTGGGGCATCGACGACGGCACGCTGTCGCCATGGGCGGTGGTGGCCTCGCTGCCGTTCGCGCCCGAGATCGTGCTGCCCACGCTGCACTACTTCATCCACACGCTGGCACTGCACGACAAGCACCCCTACGGCTTCGAGGCCAGCTTCAACCCCAGCTGGGGCGGCGACGCGGCCTGCGGCTGGGTCTCGCCGTACTTCTTCGGCATCAACACCGGGCCGATCCTGCTGATGGTCGAGAACCAGCGCAGCGGCCTGCTGTGGAAGCTCTTGCGCGGTTGCCGGTATATCGTGGACGGCCTGCGCGCCGCCGGCTTCAGCGGCGGCTGGCTGGACGCGCAGAGCAAGCGATCCTGAAATCCCGCGGTGGGCGCGCACAACGCGCCGCCGCATCCCTTCAATACACGTGGAGCAATGCGATGGAACTGGGCATGGTCGGGCTGGGCAAGATGGGCGCCTACATGGCGGAGCGGCTGGTGCAGGGCGGCCACAAGGTCACCGGCTACGACCCCAGCGCCGACGCGCGCCAGGCGGTGGCGGCCAAGGGCATTGGCGGCGCCGACTCGCTGGCGGCACTGGTCAAGGCGCTGCCCGCGCCGCGCGTGCTGTGGCTGATGGTGCCCGCGGGCAAGATCACCGACGACACCGTCAACGCGCTGCTGCCGCTCTTGGCCAATGGCGACACCGTGATCGACGGCGGCAACTCCAACTACAAGGACACGCTGCGCCGCGCCGCGCTGTACGCCGAGCACGGCCTCGGCTACGTGGACTCCGGCACCAGCGGCGGCATCTGGGGCCTCAAGGAGGGCTACAGCATGATGGTGGGCGGCGACGAAAAAACCGTCGCGGCGCTCAAGCCCATCTTCGAGACGCTGGCGCCCGCCGCGGACCAGGGCTGGGGCCGCGTCGGCCCGGTGGGTTCCGGCCACTTCACCAAGATGGTCCACAACGGCATCGAATACGGCCTGATGCAGGCCTACGCCGAAGGCTTCTCCATCCTCGCCCACAAGAAGGAATTCGGCCTCGACCTGCACCAGGTCGGCGAGATCTGGCGCTACGGCAGCGTGGTGCGCTCCTGGCTGCTCGACCTCACCACCGACGCGCTGGGCAAGAATCCCTCGATGGACGGCATCGCCCCCTACGTGGTCGATTCCGGCGAAGGCCGCTGGACCGTCGACGAGGCGATCGACCTCGACGTGCCCGCCCCCATCATCACCGCCTCGCTGATCGAACGCCTGCGCTCGCGCGACACCGAATCGTTCTCCGACAAGCTGCTCTCGGCGATGCGCAACGAGTTCGGCGGGCATGCGATTAAGAGCGAGGCGAAGTAGGTCGTCCACCCTGCCTCGTGTTTGCGCTGCCTGCGGGCTCGTTTGACGTGCCCGGGCACAACGTCGCCTTGTTGCGTGATACGCAACATGCTAGGTTACCGGCATGATCGAGTCCTTTCGACACAAGGGGCTGCGTCGTCTCTTCGAGACAGGGAACGCATCCGGTGTCCAGGCAAGCCACGCCAAACGGCTGCGCTTGCAACTCGTGGCCTTGGACACCGCCAAGGCCATCGAGGACATGGATATTCCCGGTTTCCGGCTCCACCCGCTGAAAGGCTCCATGAAGGGCCGCTGGTCGATCAGCGTCAACGGCAACTGGCGTATCACCTTCGAGTTCAGGGAAGGCAACGCCTACGTGCTGGACTACGAGGACTACCACTGATGAACATGCACAACCCGCCTCACCCCGGTGAGTTCATCACCGGCGTCTACCTTGAGCCCAACGACATCAGCGGCCGCGAACTCGCCGAAAAGCTCGGTGTTGCACCGTCCACGCTGAGTCGTGTCCTCAACGGTTCCAGCCGTCTTACTCCCGAAATGGCGCTGCGCCTTTCCAAGGCGCTCGGCCGCAGCCCGGAGAGCTGGCTGGCCATGCAGGGCATGCACGATCTGTGGCTCGCGCGCCAGCACGTCGACCTGCAAGGCGTCGGCAAACTCAAGCTGGCTGCAGCCTGAGAGCACCATGGACACCATCGCGACACCCGCGCAACCCGATCCTGAAGGAACACTCGAGGTCTTGCGATCGATCGCCCGAGGTGAGGTCATCCCGGGGGAAGTCGTCCACGCCTGGCTGGCGTCATGGGGCACAACCAACGAATTGCCGCCGCCAGTGGCGCCTGACCTCCCGCAAGCTCAGGGATAAAACGGCCAGAACTTCGGGATCAGCCACACGACAGTGCGCAGAACAGCGCGATCAGCGGGATGCCCACCTTCATGAAGTCGGTGAAGCGGTAGCCGCCGGCGTAATACACCATGGTGTTGGTGGGATAACCCACCGGCGTGGCGAACGAAGTCGCCGCGGCGAAGGCCACGGCCACCACGAACGGGCGCGGGTCGGCGTGCACGGCGTGCGCCACGCTGGCGGCGATGCCGACCATCAGCACCACCGAGGGGTTGTGGCCCATCAGCTCGGTGAGCAGGGCGGTAAGCAGGTACACCATCACGAGCGCGGCCAGCGGGCCGTGATTGCCGATCAGGCTGAGACCCGCCTGCACCACTTCCTGCGACAGGCCGGTCTTCTCGATCGCCGTGCCCAGCGGCAGGATCGCGCCGAGCAGGATGATGATCTTCCAGTCCATGCCCTCGTAGACGTCCTTGCGGCCGAAGCAGCCGGTGAGCGCCATCGCCGCCGCGCCGCAGATCGCCGCTACCGGGATCGGCAGCCAGCGCAGGCCGGAGACCACCACCACGCCGGCCATGATCGCCGCGGCCACGATCGCCTTGCGCGACATGCGCCGCGCGTCGTCGCGCTCGCTGAGCACGATGAAGGCGTCGTCGCCGCGCAACTGCGGCATGCTGCCCTCGTCCACCAGCACCAGCAGTACGTCGCCCACCGCGAGGCTGACGTCGCTGAGCTTGTCGCGCAGCACCTGGCCGCGGCGGTGGATCGCCAGCACCACCGCGTCGGGGCGGCGGCCGAGATCGGTCTCGGCCAGCCGGCGGCCTTCGGCGAGGCTGGCCGGCGCCACCATGATCTCGGCCAGCACGCGCGGATGGTCGGGGTCGCGCACGTAGCGGCTTTCCGGCACGTTGTGCAGGTGGGCGCGACGCTGGAACTCCTCGATCTTCTCCCAGTCGCCGCGCACCAGCAGCACGTCGCCTTCCTCCATCTGCTGCGAGCGCGGCGACCACATGCGCCGCTCGCCGCGCAGCAGCTCCAGCGGATACACGCCGTAGCGCTCGCCCAGTTGCGCCTCGCCGATGCTCTTGCCCAGCAGCGGCGAAGACGCGGTGAGCGCGAGCTCGGTGACGTACTTGCCGATCTCCACCTCCTCGATCTCGTCGGCGTCGATGTGGCGCGGCAGCAGCCAGCGCCCCACCAGCATCAGGTAAAGCATGCCGGCCACCGCCAGCAGCGCGCCCATGCCGGTGAACTCGAACACACCGAAGGCGGGCAGGCCATGCTGCTGCGCCAGCGAATCGGCGAGCAGGTTGGAGGAGGTGCCGATCAGGGTGCACACGCCGCCCATCTGCGCGGCATAGGCCATCGGCATCAGCACCCGCGCCGGCGAGGTGCCGGTGCGCTGGCACACGCGCAGCGCCAGCGGCAGGAAGGTGGCGACCAGCGCGATGTTCTTCACGAACGCGCCCATCGGCGCGATCGCCAGCATCAGGGCCAGCGTGAGCAGCCACGGCTTGCGGATGCGCATCAACAGCCGGCTCAGCGGCTCCAGCACGCCCGAGCGCTCGATGCCGATGGAAAGCGCGAACATCGCCGCCACCGTCACCGTGGCCTCGTTGCTGAAGCCGGACAGCGCCTCGCTGGGGCTGACGATGCCCAGCACCACCAGCGCGGCCAGCACCAGCAGCGCCACCAGGTCGATGCGCAGCTTCTCGCTGGCGAACAGCGCCATCGCCACCGCGATCACGGCGACCACCGCCCAGGCCTGCCAGCTCATGCGGCGGCTCCGGCTGGCGCGGTCGGCGACGACGCCCCGCGTGCTGTCTGCATCGGTCTCACCCTGGTGGCGGTTCCACCTTCATGCTACGCGACGGCGGCGCAGCCGCAAACCGCGCACGGTGCATTCACCCCGATCCGGCGCAGAATGCGCGGATGAATGCGCCGCTCCCCCTCGCAGCCGCCGACACGCGCCGCCAGCCCACCGTGGCGCTGGCACTGGGCTCGGGCGGCGCCAAGGGCCTGGCGCACATCGGCGTGATCGAGGAGCTGGAGGCGCAGGGTTACCGCATCACCGCGATCGCCGGCAGCTCGATGGGCGCGCTGATCGGCGGCATCCACGCG
>Ga0207695_10001090_pt1 | contig 47370 bp, 73 predicted proteins | sample KBSC54metaG_FD_184354 | JGI IMG/M metagenome (GOLD analysis project Ga0207695, IMG submission 184354) | Corn rhizosphere microbial communities from Kellogg Biological Station, Michigan, USA - KBS C5-4 metaG (SPAdes) (version 2) | ecosystem: Host-associated > Plants > Roots > Rhizosphere > Soil...
AGGCAAAACATCACCTTGGCAGATTTTAAGAACGGAAGTATTGGCGCATATTGCAAAAAATACGAATGAGATATATTAAAATTTATGGCAACCATGACTGAAACCATCGAAACGAAACCAAAACTCACGCTGGCTGATTTGAAAGAATTGCTGGCTACACCGGAGGGGCGGAGCGCATTGCAAGCCGCCTCTAAAACCCCTGTGGCGATTGAAAAACCGCACACCGAAGATGAAATCAAGAGGTTCTACAAGCTGGCAGAGCGCGAGGACGATTACTGGTATCGCATTGACCCCGCCACACAGAAGCCGTTTGAAGAGGCAAAAACATTCGTTTGGAAAATCGTATGCGCTTATCCGAACATGATTGGAGCTTGCAAAATACGAGAGACTAACCGTCCGTCTGGTGATTTGCGAGTGACATTCCAGATTCAGAAGTGCTACAAAGATAAATACACCGCCAAGCCAAAAGACGCGACGGCAGACCCCGCATTGCCGCTGGCAGAAGGCGATTCAATCCAAGTCCGTCAACACTGGAACGAGGTTGACAGTGAGGGCGGATTGTCAACACCGGGCGACAGGATGATTGATGCTAGCGAATTTGTGAAACAGTTCAAGCGCGAAGAATTGACACAGGAATAATTTAACAGCCTCCGGCTCACCCCTGCTAATCAGAAATGGTTAGCGGGATTTTTATTGCCAAAGGCCAGAAAATTTTCCTTGCCCAACTTAACCAACTTCAAATTTACAGTTATAGTTAAATTATGGATAGTCGCAATAATGAAATTGGCTCAGTTTTCAACGATGGCATCGCGGCAAAGAATTGACGCGGCAAGTGGCATCATCTATGGCGTCTCTGTCATTACAAAAGGGGAAGCGGCAACTCATGACATTTGGGTAGATGATACAACTTGTGAAAACTTGATTGAGCTATCAAAGAAAAACTCGGATGGGGTTCGGGTTAAGATGGTTCATGATGCCAAAAACAAACAGGAAACCTCGCCCGTTATTTCCATTGTTGGTGCGCTAAAAGAGTTTCGTAAGGATGGGGACAAAGTTCGGGCCGATTTTCACCTCCTAAAATCCGACCCCAACTTTGATAAGATTTTGGAAATGGCCGAAAAACAGCCCAAGGATTTCGGTCTTTCAATAGCAGCCATGGAGTTTTCAGTTGAGCGCGTTGATGGCAAGGATTTCATCCGCGTTGAGGATTTGGGGAGCGTCGATTTGACCGCAGACCCCGCCGCAAATGTTGGCCTTTTCTCTAAAAAAGATAAAGACGGCGACTACGACGACTCCAAAGAATTGTCAGAATGTATGTGCAAAGGCAAAGGAACTTGCAAATTTTGCATGAACAAAAAAGAAATGTCCGAAAAATCTAAAATAAAAACTATGAGCGCACTGTTCGCAAAAGCCCTTGGATTGGATGTAAATGCCACCGAGGAAACCATCGCCTTGGAGTTAACCAAGCGACTCACGCCCGCCGACACGACCGAACTTTCCAAGAAAATCACCGATTTGGAAACCAAGATTTCAGCCGATAAATCAGCCGCTCTAGAGCTTGCTAAAAAGACCGAAATTGCCGCACTGGTTGCAGAGGCGTCTGCCAAGGGGAAAGAAATTCCTCTTTCTGATGCTCAGTTATCCAAGATGGATGTTGCGGATGTGAAGGAAATGATTACCAAAATCAAGCCTACCGTCAATTTGTCCAAGGGCATCAAGCCTACTTTGACGCTGCCGAAAGACAACGAAGGCAAGGAAATCTTTGACCGTCACACCCCCGAAGGTCGAGCCAAGGTTGTGCAATTCTGCCGTCAAAAGCAGTCTGAAAATTCCGTAGCCCTCGGTGCTGAAATACGCGAACTCAACAAACAATTCCTTAACTAACTAAAAATTTATGGCTGCATCTGGCGCACTTCCCTCAAACCTGACCCTCTATGACCTGACGGTATTGCAGCGCAATGACCGTTACACCGGACTCATTGAGGACGTAACAACCCTTCCCCGCGAGTGGGATACCATTCCTGCCGTTCCGCGTGAGGGCTGGTGGTACGAAATCGTTAAGCGCGTTCAATATCCTACGGCGCAATTCCGTCAGGTTAACGGCGGCGTTTCGGCTTCCCGCTCTATTTACAAAAAGGAAGTCAAACAGATGCTTTTCATTGATACACAGCTTGTGATTGATGAAGCGATTTGGGATGCAGACGACGCCTCAGTTGGCTCAGTATGGATGCTGGAAGCCAAGGGCGCACTTGAAGCCGCATCCATCCTTATTGGTCAACAGACCTATTACGGCACGTCCGCTGATGCTAATGGCTTTGTCGGCCTTCGCAGTCAGTTTGCGGGTGTTGTCAAGGCTGGCGGCACAACCTCCACTACTTCGGCTTATCTAGTTTGGGCTGATGAGAAAGAGGGCATCCGTTACGATGTCGGCAAGAATGGCTCGTTCCAAATCTCCGCTCCGTTCCGGCAACAGGTTTCTAATCCGTCTGGTGGTTCCGGCAACATCTTTGCCTATGTTGGCAATCTCAAGGGCTATGTCGGATTGTTCATCGGCTCTAACCTCACTGCGTGGGGCATTACGGGCATCACCAGCACGATTACCAGTCCCGGCACTAACGGCATCACTGATGCACAGGCGCAACAGCTTGTTGGTCAGATTCCGATTAAACGCCGGAACAAGATGACGTGGTATATGAACCGCACGGCTAATGCAGTTCTGCAACAGAATCGTAACGCTGTAACCGCTGCAACTGGCATCGCGCAATATCAGCCGTCCGATACGGCTGGCCGTCCTGCTTATGCGCCGATTCCAGATTATCTGGCCGGTTACAAAATCGAAGTGACCGACAGCATCCTTAACACCGAAACGAACTCCTAATTATGAGCGTAAACTTTGCGGGTATCACCCCGAACAACTTCCCGTTTAACAATCGCATCCTTTTTGATGCGAACTACATCACGCCGAACGTGGCCCTTCCCGGCTCGCAGAACGTGAACACCAACGCATTAAACCTGTTGGTTGCCACGCCTTATCCGACTACCGAGACGATTAACGTCTTGGCGGTTATTGGTGTACAGGGTACGGCAAATACCACCAACAGCCACAACTGCAACGTCTATTTGCAGCACACTAGCGCGAATACGGACGGCACTCCGAATAGCTCTAACTGGATCAACATTTCCACACTCGGACCTGTATCCGCCGTTGATAACGCTGGCGGCGGTTGGGCTTCTCAGGTTAACGCACTATTTAAGCTGCCTCCGGGTACGCAACAGTTCATTCGGGCGCAATATGCGCTTGAAGCCAACAGCGGTAATGCGAATAGCGCGAATGGTTTCTTGGCCCTTGTGTTCTAAAACAAATTAAAAATATGGGGAAGCTCGCCACATTCGTTGTTGCATTGATTATCGGTTGCTCGGTTGAAACCCGTGCCGCCGATTTTCTTTTGCTTAATAATCAGTTCACTCGCGTTTATACGAATAACCTTTCGTTTACAGCAACAAACGGTGTCACTGTCACTAACACGCAAACGACTGCGGCATCTGTTTACCACACATTCCATTTTGTTTATACGGCCACTGGAACAAATACTACCTCGATAGTTACTGAAAGAACGATTGATGGTTCAAACTGGATTCCGGTTGTGACAAATACGTTTACGGCAACGGGCACGGCAGAGGCTCAATACACTGGCAAATGGGTCACATATCGGTTTCGCGCCACATTCCAGAATACGAATGCCCCAACGCTCACAATCCCATACATGGCCCAATGAGCACCATTTTCAAATCATCCGAAATGGCTGGATACACCAGAACGAATGGCTCTTTTGAAGAAGTTTTCATGGGCGAATATGATTTGCCCTTAAAGAACGAGCCAAAGACAGTTTTGGACATTGGCGGCAATGAGGGCGCATTTACGGCATGGGCTTTGCAGAAATGGCCTAATTGCAAGATTGAAGCCTTTGAGCCAGTACCAGAAAATGCTGATTTGTTCGTTAAAAATCACGGTCAAAATTCGCGGGTTAAATTTCATGCCCTAGCTGTTTATCCACAATCTTTCATTCGGATGTATCGCGGCCTGAACGACAGCGGAGAATGTTCAGCTTTCAATCTGGGCGAGCAAAACCTGTCTGATTCGGTTGAAGTTGGCTGTATTGAGCCTTCTGAAATTGGATGTGCTGAATTTGTAAAGGTGGACACCGAAGGATGCGAGTTTATGATTTTGTCTGACTTGGATTTGTCGCAAACCAAGGTTGTGGTGTGTGAATACCATAGCGAATTAGACCGCGAAACCATTAGCAACCTGCTTGAATCAAAAGGATTTAAGCCCGTATTGAGCAGCAAGCGTTGTGATAACAGGGGCATCTTGAAGTTTGCCCGCGAAGGCGTTTTGCGCGATTCCAGCTCTGATACCAATGGAGAAATCTTTTCTTCCGGCAAGATTCCGTTTGCCCGCTGCAAGCGCAGTGTTTTCATGGCGACAACCGCGCTATGGTCTATTGACCCCCATTTCTTTCAATGTTGCCTAAAGGCGCAACAGGAATTGCTGGTTAAATCAGCAACAGGCAATGCTCTTGTCTCTGGGCGTTTTCCTGAATTGTACGCGGGCGAATCTCCTGTTGGACGTTCGCGCAATGCTCTGGTTGCTCAGTTCCTAGCCAGCGATTGCACAGACATTCTTTTCATTGATTCCGACCTTATTTTCTCCGCACACCAGATTGAGCGCATTGTTTTGCATGAGGAGGACGTTGTGGGGGGCTGTTACATGCTCAAGGCGCAGGGCACACCGCGTATTTGTTCTAATCCAAAATCAGGCGTAACCACGCCGAATGAAAATGGATTGATGGAGGTTGCCTATGTGGGCACTGGATTCCTTCGCGTACGCCGCCATGTCTTTGAAAAGATGATTGAAAAGTTTGGCGAGGAAATGTGGTATCGCACGGATGATGGCAAGAATCAGTTGCAGCATGACTTTTTCCAGATGGGCATTTACAAATATGCCGATGGCACCCGCCGCTGGTTGTCGGAAGATTGGTATTTTTGTCAGCGTTGTCAGGACATGGGCGTAAAGGTCTATTGTGATATGAACATCCTGCTTGGACATTCAGGCAGCGCGGTTTATCCATTGGACACACAAGTTGATTTTCTTTACCCGAAAAAAGTTTCAACCAATTCGGAGACGAAAATGGTTGCCACGGCGGATGGCTCTGCGGTTCCCCTCGCGGAGTCATCCGTCAACAGGCTTGAAGGAATGGAGGCTGCACGATGAGTCTTTACTGTTCATTAGCTGATATTCAGGGCGAGATTCAAAATGCTGAATTGATTCAGCTGACCGATGACGATAATACCGGACAGCTTAACGCAACCATTCTGAATCAGATAATCAGTAATGCGAGCGGCGAAATAGACCGCTATGTTGGAAATATCTATCAAGGCTTATCGTCTGCCAATCCGTCTGTTAATAGCATGGCGATTGTAATCACCTGTTATCGCCTCTATCGTCGTCGCTTGGTTCCTGACGAATCAAACAACTATTACGAGGATTACAAGGGTGTAAGAGACTTTCTTAAGCGAGTTCAGACCCGCGAAGATGTCTTGGATTTATCGGCTCAACAGAGCTTTTCAGCCGCACAAGTTGATGCGCGTCCAAGCATCTACGGTTTCGGAAACCTAATCAGCAATTCAATGTAATGAATTTTACAGCACAGATTGATGGCAATTTTGATATTCCAAATGAACTTTGGGATTCTGCCATTGCTTCTGTTGAGACGGCGATGGCCCACAGATTTGCCACCATCGCGAATCATAACTTTGGTTTTAATGGAGAAGATAGGCCGACACCTTGGCCCGCGCTTTCTTCAAAATACGCCAAAGAGTTTCACGATGGAAACCGCATACCAAAATTGATTTTGTCTGGTGATTTGCAGCGGTCTATAAAGATTAAAGAAAGCAATGGAGATGGCGCGGAGGTTTATACCGACAATGAATATGCTGTTGACCATCAATATGGTGTGCCGGAGATTAACCTTCCGGCCCGCCCGTTTTTCTCGATTGTTGGAAATTCGCTAACGCCATATGCAGAAGCGCAGTGTTTGAACGCTGCGAATAACGCCTTGGTAAGAGCACTAAATAACTAATGTGGCTGTCGATATTCAAAATCAAATCAGCGCACAGGCAAACTTCATTGCCGGTGAATTGCTTGAATACGCCCAGAAATCTGGCGGCGACTGTCAGGTTGTTTCCAGTCCGCATGAGCTTTGGATGCAATCCGCGCAGGACAGCCAAAGGCCGATGTTTTATGTCTGTTACATGGGCGAAACGCCTTGGAGCAGCGATTCAAATATTTCTGCCCTTACGCATCGTGTCAGCCGTGAATGGTGTGTCCGAATCAAGCAAGGCAGGGGATTTGCGGCTAACCGTGGCGCAACTTTGTCAAAGCCGGTTGGGAACTCGGGGTTATTTTACAATGTGGTGGAACATACCCGCGACCTCATTCGGGCGATGCTCGGTATCAGTGAAGACTATGGGAATGACTACACCGGTATCAAACCCGTCAGACTTGGCGACCAAATCATCGACTGTTTTGACGTATTTTTCAGCACCAAAAACGATTTGCCAAACATCGTAACCACACCAGACGAATAATTTTATGACCGAAGAAAAACCTAATCCGATTAAAGAAGCGCAGATTGCCGCCAAGAAAGCCGCCGCTGAATTGAAAGCGAAACGCGATGCGCTTAAATTGAACATCGGCAAATCATTTGCTGGCGAGCGTGAATGCAAGGTTGTTGGCTTTGAGGCTGATAAATCACTTGGCGCAAAAGTTGCCGATGCGTTCCTTGTGAATTTCGGCAATCCGAATCGCAGTGACTACATTTTCTGTGATGAATTTTTAACCAACTACAAAGGAAAGGAATAATTTTATGGCATGGCCTCCCGCTTATAGCGCAGCATTTATCGGAACAGGATACACATCAATCCGTTGGGGCACCGATGGTGTAATGGCCAACTCTGGCGTCAATGGCTCTGGTGGCGGCTCTGGTGGCTCCTACATCGTTGAATCCATCCGCGGTCAGGATGAGATTGAAAACATTTACATCGAACAAGGCACGGGCTTGAAGGCGACTCGCATTCAGCTCTGGCAGGGGCGCAATTACACCCTGACCGTGGTTGATGATACAAATATGACGCCCCCCTCTCCCGGCTCGTCTATTTCATTGGTTGACACCGTTGGCGCGGGTGCCAGCACCTATGTATTTAAGGTTACATCCAATGGTTACAACGCCAATCGCAAGGTTGAAGGCAAGCGCGAAATCACATGCGAATACCTCACGTTGATTGAGGGTGCCGGAACACCGCCAGAAGCGTAACAATCTGAATTATGGGGAACGAAACCGATAACGCTGTCATTGCCAAGGCAACTGAACAGCAGTTGATTGAAGATGCCACAAGGCGGGCGGCGGCTGAACCGCTTCCTGGCCCATTATCTCAGGCGTTCTTATCTGATGCCATAGATTGCGGACACGGCTTATTTGTGCGCCGCATTGTTGCCTCTGATTGGATTGTCCTAAAGTGGCTTGATTCGCCATTGTATAAGATGACACTTGAAGTTCAAAAGGATGAGGCAATCCGTGAGGACATCAATTATGAGGAAAGTGAAGGCTATGAAATGGTCTGGCAATTCACTCATACTCCAAAGCAAAACCGAGAATTAAAAGCCAGGGGGCGTGAGGTTTATAGAGAAACTGCCTTTGAGGAATTTGGGGACATATACAACATCCAAACTTTGAGCGAGTGCATTAAAGCAATCGGCAAACAGGTTGTATCAAGTTTTGAGACAAAGGTTTCATTTGAGGAATCAGAGTCAAAAAAAAAGTAGAATCGCCTGATGACCCCGTGGCGGATTTGGCTGACAGGATAAATAAGAAGCGGGCAAGTGCGGCGGGTTTTGGCTGGCTAGTTGATTATGTTTGCAGGTTGCAACATTACTATCCTCGATTTACCGAGGAATTTGTGATGGACGAATTGAGCATGATTCGCGGCTGGATATATTTCAGTTTCGCCTATGCCGATGACCCAGCGCATAAGTTTTGCGGTGTTAGTGCCGAATATGGATACGTTGCGATAGAACGAGATAATTTGATAGCTCAGGCAAAAGAATTTTACGAGAAACAAAAATGAGCGGAGCAGAATTAAAGGTTTTATTTAAGGCCGTAAAGGATACTTCGGTTGCAAAGGTAATCGACAATATCAAGGGTGAAGTGCGCTCGCTTAATCCGGTGATGTCGGCCATCTCAAAGAAAATGGGCGGCGACATATTCTCTGGAATGTCTGAATCTTTCAAGAAGCTAAATCCCGAATTGATGAAATTCGGGGCTAATGCCTCAAAGGAAATTGCCAAGGGATTTAAGAGTTATGGAATGGCATCATTACCTCAAATGCTTTCCAGAAACGGCCCCGCATTGCCATCTTTGCCATCATTCCTGCAAAATCCTGACTTCTTTAAAAAGCAGGAAGCTACAAACAACTTTCCTATCATAAAGGCGTTTGCGGAGCGGCTAGGTGTGTCTGTTGGCGCATTGGGCAGATTGGGCGCAACCGGACTAGCCATCGCTGGCGCATTTGTCGCGCTCAAAAAGACTATCCAAGAAACAGCAGCGGCATTTGAGAACGCAAGGCAAGGTTACGCAAAGTCTTTGATGTCTGGATTGAATCTCCAATTTACCACAAAGCGTGGTGCCATTGCCGATGTTCTAGGCGTTGACGAAACACAAATTTTCAGATTTGGAGCAGCATTGGCATATCTCACACCCAGGCTCGCATGGGCAACTGACCAGATAGCCAAAACCACAGTTCCGCTAACTGGCGTTGGTTGGGAATTTAAGATTCTGGAAACCAACCTGCGGGCGATATGGTCACAGATTGCTTCCGCGCTTGCTCCGGCAATGGGAGCATTTCTGCAAAATCTGAACAAGTTTTTAGAGTCATTGGGCAAGATGCACATTTTTGAGGCTTTGGGTATTGTGATAAATAAGATGGCTATCACCATCTCAAACCTGATTGGTGTATGGGAAATCACTGTAAGCGCGTTCAGCCTTGGAATGAAGGCCATTGCAGCAGCCATCGCACTTGCTATTGTGGAGATAAACAATTCCATAGCCAAATCATTCATTGGCAAAAAGTTGGGATTCACAGAGCAGAACGGACAACCGATTAAGGATGATTTTACGGCTTCATATCAGTCATTTAAAGACTTGGTTAAAACCGTATGGGACAATCGTAATGGCTCGAAACTAGATTCTTTACCTGCTCCGGTTGGTCAAATGAAACAGTTGCCAGCGGGGGCTTTTGAAAAGATGGGGCTAATCATCGGCGGCGGCATGGGCGATAAGGCTCTAGAATTACAACGCAGGACAGCCACGGCAACTGAGAAGATTTATCAAACACTTAGCAGTCAAAACAAACAGAAATCTGGTTTTTACATGGGTAGGTCACAATTCGTAAACGGATATTGATATGAAAGCAATTTGCAAATTAGAAACCAAAGTTGATGGCAATAAAATCACTATCACGGGCGAGATAATTGACGTGACGTGGCCGCTCTTTGTTGGGCAACGCCATACCGTCTTGCACCCCGTTGAAGGAAACCCACACCATCCCCGCCATATTCAAATCAATTCTCATGGCGTCTTGGTTTCGCGTAACGGCAAGACGGATGGCGTTTTGTTCCCAAAAGGTGAACTGGCTTCCGTTATGCTTGAGGTTGATGAAAAGCTAACAGACCCCCCTAAATTTGTTCAACATCCAACAGTTGAAAATCTGACCACTGCCAAGGCTCAAAGCGAAATTAAGGCGTGTGTCAAGTATCAACATTCACCAGACGGTAAGACATGGCAAGATGTTGCAATGGACGGCAATTTTAAGCCTGAAATTGGAAAGCATTACCGCTGCCTAGCTACTTCAAAAGCTGGCGAAACCTCAAGCAATATCGTTAAAGTAACTGAATAATCATGGGCTTTGCGCTTACATGGGGTTATGACAAGGGCGAAGGCTTAACCGTTCCGCTTTCGCCTTATGGCACTGGCGGCACTGGTGTAGTGGGCACCGCGCCCGCTCCGGGCAGCGTAATCATCTCGGATGTCAATGGGGGTATAATCACCCTCCAAGAAGATTCAGACAGCCCTACGGTAGAGCGGGGCGTGCAGGCGACGGCACAGCACAAGTTCACAATGGGCTACACCCAAGCCGTGAATCTTGGCGCAAATTTGCCGATGGGCACAATCATTCAAGATTCATCGGGCAACATTTGGCGGTTATTGACTTCAACGGTTCAGGCTCAAGAAGGAACCAAGGGCAAACTGATAACCGTTTCTGAATCAGTTTCTTTTGATACACCTCCCGATGAATTTCAGGTTAACACGGTTGACCTTGGAATTGATATAATCAAGCATCCTAGATATTTCCCTAATTTGTATCCTACTCAATCGGAACTAGGAACACTTACGGGGCAAATCAAGGAAACTATCATTCGGTCAATTCAGACCTACCGAGATAGCCCGTTTTTCCCAACGGCTTCAACCTTAACTGGATTGATTAACGGGCAGGTTCAAAACATTGTGACTGGTGGGTTGGGAAACGGAACATTCGTAATAACGATTAAAAACCCCAATTATCAGCCACAGTTTAATTACGTTCAGGATACGGACATCCGCGACGGAACGGCGGCAATTACTTACACTCCAGCCGCCACCGCGAATGGGCAGACAAACGATACAGTAGTTTCTGTATCCGTTAATGCAACATCGGTTAACAGCTTCTATGACCAAGCATCTGTTGCGCTGGCAGTAGCCGCCGCACAGGAAATCATAACTAAACTTTGGCGCATGGAGGACAGCCCCTACATGGCCGGAATTGAGCTAAAATGGGCGCAATACTTTTTCCTTCCACCGTTATTTGATTTAGGAAGCTATCTATCAGACCCCACATTGATTGTCCCGAACTACTTTTTGCAACCAGACAGGCCGATAACTGAATTGCCTCCTAGGGGTGGAGGCTCCTATCCACCAGCAGGAACAGATAATATTTTTGAAGCAAACGCCTCAATTAATCCGCAAGATTATTCAAGCAATGGCATGACCAATGGCAATACGCAGATTTCATGGCTTCGCAAGGCTGATGAAATTGAATATCAGCGTACATGGTTCAAGACAACTAGAACATGGGTTGGCTCTGCAATTGGTTATTTCGATTTGCAACTTTACGGCGCAACCAATCGGCCAACTTCCCCAACTGATTACCAGACCTTTTCATAATGTCAGGCTCGACGCCAATTCAAAGAAACTGGATGCCACATTACAACGTGGGAAGTTCATTGCGTTCTCCGCTTGACCCCGACGACCTGACAAATATCCATAAAAAGGATAACGCCACAAAAGGCTCTACTTTCAATTTAGCCGCACAGGTTCAGCAGCATACGGTGATGATTAACAAGTTGAGGAGAAGGATTATCACTCCGCCACAGACTCCTCAATCTCAAGTGCTTCCTATAAATACATTTCAGATTTACAAAACCACAAATACGACCGATTCATCCAAAAGTGATTTCACTTTTCAGATTAGAGACGGGATTGTTGGGTATAGAAGCAATTTCCTTTTGCCGGGGTTTTCAATCGCCCAGACAAGGGATTTCTATCAAGGAAACTATGAGCTTCCATTAGTTGCAACAGGAACAGACGACAGTTATTTTATAACCACAAATTCGCCTTGGAATATATCGTCTCAGCCAACAGGATTAGATTTCAATCGTCCCGCAACACCTAACACAGGCCCAACCATAGCTGTTAATATCGCCAATGCTGGTGGAGCAAGCGATGGATTGATGATTTGCGAAAATAAACCCGGCACATCAAGCCCGCCCAATGTTCAGATTTGGATTGATTGGCAATCTGGTGGCGCAACTGGTTTCTGTGTATCGTTTTGGGTTGTCTTGATTGATGACTCAAGCGTTGGGCCATATACACAACTTTGGTGCAGAATGGCAAGCGATTCTGGATTTTCTAATCCCTCTTTTTACAACATTGATTCTGGAACGGCCTTAATATTGCAGCAATCCTTTTGCATTGGTGAAATTTATTATTCCAACGGATATGGGCCAAACATCATTCAGTATCAGGATGGAAACCTAATTAACCGATACTTGGAGAAGCCACCATTTGTGAATGTGGCTGGCGGAAATGCCAAGTTTACCAGAGTCGCGCAAGTTGAGCGTGGTTATTGGACATTTGACAATCTATCGGGTGGTTTGTTTTATCCCGGCGACGTTGTAGTTGACGATTCAAGCCCTCAAGCGATCATTCCCGGCACGGGCGGAAGCTCGCCAGTAAACTACTACAATTCATATTTGTATGTAGCAAATCATATGAATATTGAATCAGCCTTGGGCGGAGCGGGATGGACTAAATACGGCCTTATATTGAGATAAAACAAATTGCTTTCCAATGAAAAATGAACTATATAAAAACCTGATGAAAAGGCTTGTTTTATCGTTAATGTTGCTCTGTTTTTGCTTTGCGGCTGATGCCACAAACATTCAGATTGACATGTCTTATTTTTCGCAGAATCCGACAACCAATCGCCCCATCACATATCAGGCAATGTCCCCTGTTCAGGGCAACGTGTTCACCGCATATTCTGACTCAACAGGAACGGCTATTTTGTCCAACTGCCCGAACACGCTTATTAACATCAATATTCTTGCACCTCCCGCCAAGACGTTTATTCAGGTTCAATTATTGCCCAGTGACACAGGGTTAATTGATGCGACAAACAGACTGGCGTCCGGTTCAAGCTCGACTTATCCATCTGGACAAACCGCATGGGCCATTGCCACCTCTGACCAGCGCTATCAGTTGTCCGGCTCTGCTCAAAGCAACTCGTTTTATCCGCTTTTCAGCAATCCAAGCAACTACATAAATTCAATGCTGTTGGACAACGCCACCAGTTCAATCTATGCGCTTTTGCCGCAGACTAATGGATTTGGCAATATTGTGGCCTCAAATGCTTCGAGTTTTGTCACGCCAACATCTTTGATTGATGCGACTAACAAGGATTACGCGGCTTGGCTTGCGGCTATTCAGGGAACGAATAATCTCATTCGTGGACAACTTCAATATGGTAGTCCAATATTGACCAATCTTTCCAATACGGGAGCTTGGACAAACTCGATTGTGGCTGGAACAAATACCACGCTTTCAACAAACCTTGGCGTGGTTACAATAAATGTTCCTAATCAGGCGTTTTTGACAAACGCGTTGGCGACAACCAACTACGTTAACACGGCAACAAATGGTTTTGTTTTATCTGGAATAACCAACGGTCTGGCAACTACAAATTACGCCAATTTGACAACAAACACTATTGGCATAGCCTCTGGCTTGATGGCTTTCCAGCAAACCAATATTTGGACAACTTTTAATTATACTACAAATGCCATTGTGACGACAAGCAATGCGCTGTTGTCCATCGGAGGTACAGCTTCAAATGCTATTGCCAATCTAAATGGAAAAGGCACAAACACCTTTCTGCTAAACCCATCGTTTACAAATATAACCGTTACGATTGGGGCCACATATTTTGTGACTAACTTTTCCGTTACGGATAGCAATGCAAATTATATAGGAGCCACAAACCTTGAGATATTGGCAAATCCTGCTGGCAAGAGCGGTCTGATAGTTTTTCCACATGGCGACACAATAGCCGAATATGATATTGGAGCGGGAGCGGCTGGCGATACTGGAATTGCAATTGGACTTGGAAACAACGCCCCTATCTATGAAAATTATTCTTTCATCGCTGGTGCAAGCAATGATATTTCTGCCAATTCTGGAACGCATATAACAGGTTCAACAATTTCTGGCGGGTTTAAGAATCTCATAGGAAGCGCGGGAACTGCCCCCAATTATTCCGTTATATCCGGTGGCACTGGAAATAAGCTGCTTGGGCCATTCGGTGTAATATCTGGCGGCACAAGTAACAGCATTATTGCCAACGGCCCATTTACCACCGTATTGGGCGGCTCTAACAATGTTTCAAGCGGGGCATTTTCAACCATTTCTGGTGGCGAAAACAATACATCTGGTGGATTTTCTAGCTGGGCTGGTGGCGATAGTGCGGGCGCAAACCACAACGGAACATTTGTGTTCAATGGGCATTTAAACGGGTCTACGGACGGATTGAATACGCCAGCATTTAATTCAACGGGAACAAATCAATTCCTTGTTAACGAGATTGGAGGGGCCGCATTTAATACCAACAACCCCAATGGACACACTGTGTTCGTTAATGGTGATGTTTGGGCAACTAATTTCAGTTTGGGCGGTGTTTTTATTAGCCCGTTGACCAATATTGTTTTAAATCCGTTCAATACAAACAGCGGCAGTTTTGTAACCGGAATGGTTCAGAACATAAATTCATCCTATGCAAACACAGTTGGTCTTAATGTTACAAATCTGATTTATTCTGTTGGGGCCGGTGTGACGAATCTTGGGTATTTGATTGGCACCGGAAATACCAATCTTTCATACACCATTGGACTAGGCGACAGCAACAATGTCATTGCGGCATCAAACGCCATAACTACTGCATATCGCCTAACAAACAGCATTGCACATACAGACATGACGAATCTATTTAATCAGTCAGGCGTCAATATGACCAACATTTCGTCTGCAATCAGCAACAACCTTTTAAACTTTGTTTTAATCACAAATGGGACTGCTTTTTACCCGACCCTTAAAAGCAACATTACTTTAGGTGTTTTTCCTTGGCTTACTACTAGCACTAATGTTGTGGGGATTAACAGCACTGGTGTGATTCCCGCAAACGGAACCTTTATACAAATCGCGGTTGGCACTTGGACAAACATCCTTGGAAATGGCTCAGATATTATATTCCAAAACCCCACATATTTTCTGCGGACAAATCTGGTTAACCTTTATTCAACCTCAAATCTGTTCTTTAATTCGACATGGGTTAATGTCATTGGCTCAAGCGCAGTTCCGACAAACAGTGGATTCGGTTACATCGCAAATCATAATGGGCAATGGGATACGAATATTTGGGCATCGTCTCTGTCTGGAATTGTGCCAATGGGGAATTTGGACACGGTTAAAATCATCACAAATAATCAATCTGCGAATTTGGTTTTTAACGGCGGTTTAACTGTTGGAAATAATACCACAATCACCGCAACGGCTGGAGGATATATTGGCGGGGTTGTTTTAGGGACTACCACAACTAATGGCGATATTGGCGCGGCAAGCGTTCACGGTGGAAATTTCTATGGCAATGGTTCAGGCTTAACCAACGTTGCAGTTACATCCTATGTCCAAGGCTCTTTGACGAATTCGCAAACATTCTTGCTTTATACCAACAATCTGGCCTTTGTGCCGGGATTTGGTTACACAAATTGGCCGTCCAGCACAACGGCTGGTATTCAAGAAATCTTGAACATGTTTGCGAACAAAGCTATTCGTAACCCTGCTGGCGGTGTGGCTATCCAACTTGCCTCAATAGGCACATCAAACAAGCCCGCGTTCTATCCCATTACCAAATGCATCAATGCTACGAATTATTTTACGCTCCAAGGCAATGGCATGGGTGCCACGGTCATTGAATATAATGGCGCAAGCATCGGAACTACTAATGACGCTATCCCGTCTGCTCTGATGTTTTTCACGCCTGCGCTCTCTAGTGGTGATGCGCTTAATTATTTTGAATTGCACGACCTCTCTTTGGTTAGTGATATTGATTGCCCCGCTGCAATGATTGCGACTCATGCGAACGCGTTCAATATCTCCCGCTGCCAATTCGGGAGTACAAATATTCTTTACCAAACAAACTTTGTAAGCTCTCCTGCCTATGTTGGTTCTCAATCCTTGACGCCTCGTGGATTGATTGGTGTGTATGCCAATGGTCAGGGCAACAATCAGGACGCATTTTATAATTGCTTCTTTCAAGACCTAGCCGATGGCATTTTCGCTGATGGCGTTGATTGGTGTATAGTTCAGGATTGCCATTTTGGTTCTATTTCAATGCTTAACGGAACATCGTTCACAAACACTTGGAATACAAATGTTCAATACCATGTGGGTGCCGCTATTGGTGCGAGTCAGTCCGGCCTTGGTTGGACAATACGAAATGTGCATTCGCTTAATTGCAACACTTTTTTTTATGGAGGAACAGCAAATCCCAACGTTTCGGTCTATGATGCGCTAGTCGAAGCATGCAATTGGTATTCTTTGGGATATATGCCAAACACGTATTCAAAAGAAATTCCAAGCGGAAGTCTTGGAATTTGGAGCACGGTGAATACATTCTACCAATCCGCTAGCACAACCACCTCAACAACCGGGGCAGGTTTTATTGTGGGTCAGGATGGCAATGACGATTTCCAATATTCCATCATGGACGATACGGGGAGGTTTTTGCTCAAGCTACCAAATGCAAATGAAGAAACCGAGACTGGAACAGGTGGCATCTTGGGGAATTATATGACGTGGGATAATCACGGTGTGTTTGCTTTTAACGGTGGTGGCATCACGAATCTAAACGTAAATGCCCTAGCTAAATCAACGGCAGCTATCCCAACGAATACCGCCACCATTCTGTCAACCTCAACCAATAATACGAATAATTTTTCTACCGGCACAGTTTACACCGCGCCGAATCAGCGCACGATGTTGGTAGGTTCTGTGATGCTATCGTCTGCCGTTGGCGGCAGCGCAAATATCACTTTGGCATACACTAACAATAGCTTGCCATACTTCGTGCCCATGCAATCAGGCTCCGGTATAGCCATTGCAAACTACATACCGTTCAGCGTTCCGCTTGCCCCAAATGCAACATTTAGCTTTATCGCAACAATGGGCAGCGGCGCAAGCGGATATGTAACAAATGCAGTCATTTGGAAACAATGAAGATTTTAGTTTTCATTTTCGCATTGCTGCTGCTCAAGTGTTCTGGACAGACTAATTTTCAGGACATGGCAAGCAATGGTTACTATGGGGTTTCGTCAAATTCAGTGTTTGGAACATTCGGAAACACGGTAACGCTTACGAGCAATCAGGTTGTCGCAATGTCGGGACAAGCTGTATCGGGCAGTAATTTCCTAACTGGAATAACATATCAACAGATTTTTACAGCAATGGGAGCATTTGGAGGAACGATAAACACAAATCTAACCTGCATGGCGTCAACCATAACCACCAACATTGGCCTGACTCCATGCACAGGATTAACAGCTTATACCACAAACAATTCTAGAAATGCTGGATTCATTTACATAAATTACACAGGCGGAGCGGCGGTGACGACAACCAATATATTCAACCTTGTGTTTGGTTGTACTTACACCAATCCGCCATCGGTTGTCATATTGCCAGCCAATTTCAACGCGGCATTGATTGTCAATGGATACAAAGCAGGCGACGTGCAAACGATTGCCACAACGACTCAGGCAACTTATTATAGCACGGCAACGGCTTTTGCAGCAAACACGCCATACCTATTTTCGTATATTGTAGGCGGAGGCTACCCATGAAAGACCCAAAGGAATCTCATTTCACGCTGCTGCTATTCTTGGCTCTGGCAATTGTGCTGCTTTATCATGCGGCATTTGGTCAGGTGCCACCGTTGCCTCCCGTACTCATTCAGACAAATCATTTATTCCATGCCCCACCGCGAATCACGCGGTTTGAGATAGTAACAGACCCCGATACGAACGCATGGAATGTTTGGGACTATTCAACTAACATTAACGGCCCTTGGCAGTTCTACACAAACACCCCGATATGGCAGTTTAAAATCCCGCTGGATAGCACAAATCAGATGATGTTTTTCAGGTGCCATAGCGTTTACACGGGGGCTAATACAAATTGAATTTATGACACTTAAAAGGAAAGATGGCACATGGAGCGCGGCAAAGATAACGGCTGTTTGTGCGATATTGGCAAGTCTTGCGACCGTTGTTTCTGCGATGCCCATTGCGATAGGGTATTGCAAAGCCGCATTAGCCCCTTGGACAAGCTTGCCTGACAAGGTTGAAGCAATACAGCAATCCGTTTCCAAGATTGAATTGACGCTGCAAATCAAACAGAATGTCTACACTACAAACAAAGCCATGGCCTATGAATCAGTTTCTAGATAAAACCAAGGCTCAAGTGTTGCTATACAAAATAGCAATTATCTTTGTAATCCTTTATTCGCTAGACTCCATCGCCACGGCGTTTGTTTCTGTTATGATAGACACACAATGGAGTGAGTTGGACGGCACTCAAAAATGGATTAGGGTTGCGCTTATCGCTAAGGCATGGGCATCCTCTATGCTGGCTTTCTTTACCAATGTCGGAAAGAAGATTCAAAGTGACCAGCCGTTTTTTAATGGCGATACACAGACTTTCCGTAAGACAGACACACAGCAACAAACAACCGAAATAACAAACAAATGAAAAAACTGATTCTAATCCCATTGTCCTGCTTGCTCCTGACTGGATGCTTGGCAGACAAACAAGTCCTGATGAAAACAACCGTGTTCGGTTTCAATGCCCAAACGCCAGCCGTAGCCGGTGCCGGTGCCGTGGTTGTGCAGATTGGATTGATTCGCTCTGAATACATTTCCAATCCGACTAGCAAGGCGACTAACATTTACGCCGCGCCATTGACCTCACACGTTCAGGCCAATCTGAATCCGCTGACACAATCCGCCACGGAAGACATTGGCACAAAGTGAACTTTGGTTTTCAAAATGAATGGGTTGACGTTCGCACGGGTGATGGTTTAAACGACCAGCTTTTAACAGAGCTAGTTTACCTCACCCGCAACGGAAAAGCGCTACGTTGCCCCATTGGGGGCACAACGGACGGCCTTTCCGTGCCGCGATGCGTTCAGAACATCATTCCCGCCGTTGGCGGTGATTGGAAGTCTGGCGTTTTGCACGACTCCGCGTATAGGCGTCAACTTGAGGTTTTAACAGACCAGCAATGGCTAAAGGCCAACTACACACAAGAGCAAGCCGACAACCTCATCCTAGAGGCTATGGAAAGCCAAGGCGTAGGTTTTATAATGCGACACACCATTTATCGCGCCTTAAGGATGTTTGGGAGTAAGGCGTTTAATGAAGACGGAAATATAAAAACTTGATATGAATACCCCTTCCGTGATGGTGGTCGTTTCAGACATTCATTGCGGCAGCAAAGTCGGCCTATGCCCACCATCGGTTGAAAATGGCAGCGGCAACATAATCACGCATGGTAAAAATCTCCATCAGGCTTGGCTCTGGTCAGTCTGGCAGGAATTGACATCCAAAGCATTGTCTATAGTTGGGACAGATAACGCAGTTTTGGCCATGAATGGTGATGCCACGGAGGGAAGCCATCACCGCAATGAACGCGAATTGATAGACGCGGATATAGCCATACACACAGACATGGCCGTAGAATGTCTTGCGCCACTCGCCAAAGCCTGTTCTAAGCGATTTGTTACCCTTGGCACTGAATGTCACACCCTCGAAATGGAACACGTCCTAGCGCGAAAGCTGGGGGCAGAGACAGGCAAGGCGCGGGACAAGTGGCTAATTGAGATAAACGGCTGTCTGGTGGATATGGCGCATCACATGACAACCACAAGCAGGGCTTACCTAGAGGCGTCTGCCATGTCCATCCTAATGGGTAATGCAAGGCTTCAAAGCGTTCGGGCAGGACATAGGCCAGCCGATGTCTATCTAAGGGCACACCGGCACTGTGGCGGGCATTATAGCGATGGCGCGGGGCTATTCTGTGTCACTGGCGCATTTCAAATGCTCACTCGCCACGGTCACAAGGTTGTAACTGATTCAATCCCCAGACCGTCTATAATCGTCCTAGATTGGCGCAACAAAGAATATGGCTCGCTTCCCATGGTTCACGAATTAACCGCTAAACCCCCTCAATATGAAATCACAAGACTTTAAGGCGTCCGAAATCATTGATTCAGCTAAATCTGTTCTGGCTTCTGATTTACTGATTGATGAACGTAAATTAGACCAATCAGCCGAAACTCTGCGCGAGCTAATGGAAAAGACTGGAAAGAGCCGTAGCGCGATTGTTGAACGAACAAAGGTTTTGATTAAAGAGGATAAACTTGAACAAGTGTGGAAGCGGCAGGGCAGAGCTATAGTGATGGCTTACCGAGCCAAAAAGATTTCCTAGCGCAATTCTTCGCGTTAGGCTTCCAAAAACGGGCGGTAGTTGCATTTCCATGTTTTGTGCGACTGCCGCTCAATCTTTTTTAAGCTATTTCAAAACCCTTTTGCTCAAGCTGATATTCACATTGCTTTTTCCCAAAACACTCCGGCCATTTCAATAATGCAATGCAGTCTCCCGCTGTGTCGCAAACTTCTAAAACCCAACCGTCGCCGCTCCAGCAGGCAACTAATTTGCAATCCTCTGGTATGTTTTTACCGTTCATAATCACTCAATGGTTATTTGTGTGGCGGATTGGAGTGCTTCTTTTGCCTCTTCGCATTCTTCACATGGAACCTTTATGTAATTGGATTGGCAATCGCAATGCAGCAAATGTGAAACTGCCCTAACCAATTCTGGAAATTGATTTGCGGCGTGGCAGAGGTATGCGGCGTTAATCTCGCCCATTCCTTCCAGCATATCGTCATTATCAACCGCGACAATGTTTGGAAAATCGCTGGCGTGAATAGGAATTGATTTATCAAAACTCTGGAATGTTCCAATCCTCCATTGAAGATTAGAAATCTGTTTCAAAACCTCATCCAACTTTAGTGTCTTGCTCATAAATGTTTGGGGTTATTTTGGTGGTTCGGGTAATGGCATCCAATGGGTTGGCTCAACATAAACTCCATCGTCAGCCATCCAAGTTTCTCCACCATTAGTTTCATTTTCAACAAGCGTTCCTGTAAAAACACTTGGACTTTCAAATAGAATTGCCCGCCCTGTTTTTGGTGCAGTTTCAATCGGTTGCCATTCAACATTCATTCATAACTCCATCATTTTAGGGTTGTGGTTAAAAAGTGGTGCCAAACCTTTCATTTAAGAAAGTCCTCCGTGGCTCATGTAGCCTCTAACAGTGGTTTAAACTCGCGAGGTTTAAGCTTATCTGTTATCAAACGGTGTCGATTCAACTCATCTGGCATTAAATTGGCTGGCTCTAGTCAAGAATTTCACTTGATACAGAGGTTGGGCCAAAAGGTCACAACTTGTTTTTCAATCGGATTGTTACCGATTCACAGAGCCATTAAAACTTTTTTGCTAAAATTGGTCGGGCAGGCAGGCTTTAAACCTGCGAACATCTTTAAATCCCAGCTTTCGACAGCCCTTTGATTTTAGATGCACAAGTGCGACTTGTTCACGTGCTTCCTATAACGCTCGATGCCCGTATAAAAACCATATCAATTCTCATTTAAAATTGCAAGGGGAATTTTAATCAATGATGTATGCGAATAAGCAAAACAACCATGGTTAGCAGAATCAGTGTAAAAACTTGCATCACAAAAGTTGCGGTTCTGATGTCCATATCAATCCTTTCTCGCCATTCCCCCAAGAATGACAAATCCGAACATGATTCCTGACCATAGCATAGGCACAAACCATTTGCTTTCGTGTATAAGCAATGAAGTATAATGCAACAGCACAGCCAACAGCACAACTGGCGCGTATTGTTTTGAGGTCATTTGATTTTATGGTTTTACCAATGTGCAATTTGTTTGGATATAGTCTTTTAACATTGTGGATTTGCCTTCTATGTAAGCCGTTGAGCTATCCGACCAAATCCTAATTGTGCAATTAACATAATGAGAATCTGTGCTATCCACCCTGAAAATCTCTGAATGCCCGCTGGCTACCCACCAATAATTTGTCCAATAAGATGGTGGTATTCTAAATTCTTCATTTGTAATTCCGCAATCCCTGAAAATTCTTTGGCCAAACACATAAGTCGTTTCAGCGGCACACCAGACCTGACCGCGCTGAACTGGTGGATTGTTCGGGTTTGGCAAAAGCCTTTCGGTTGTGGTTGTAGAGCCATTAAATGTATTAACATTAGTTGAAAGGCTCCAGTTTGTTAGCTGATAAAGGGGATTATATACTTGACTCACCAGACGTTTTGGGGTAGTTTCTTGCGTATGAATGAGACGACGAACGAGTTTCCCGCAACGCTGACGGCGGCAATCAAATACTTTGCCAACCCTGACGCGGCTTTGAATTTTGTGGCCTCCATCCGCTGGCAGGATGGCAAGGCGGTCTGCCCCTGCTGCAAGTCCACCAATGCCGCTTTCCTCGCCACCCGCCGCCTCTGGAAGTGCCGCGATTGCAAAAAGCAATTTTCGGTCAAGGTTGGCACCATTTTCGAGGACAGCCCCCTTGGCTTGGACAAATGGCTCCCCGCGTTCTGGATGATTGTGAATGCCAAGAACGGCATTAGCTCCTGCGAAGTTGCCCGCGCTTTGGGGGTCACCCAAAAGACCGCTTGGTTCATGCTGCATCGCATCCGCCTTGCCATGCAAAACAACAGCATGGACAAACTTTCGGGCGAAGTGGAAGCGGATGAAACCTACATCGGCGGCAAGGTTCGTCGGATGAACACCGCGCAACGCAACAAGCATGGACGCGGCACGGGCTGGACGGGTAAAGAGATTGTCATGGGCCTGCTTGAACGCGGTGGCAAAGTTAAATTGAAACACCTTCGCACCACCAAACGCCATGACGTTCAAGGCGAGATTCGCCAGAACGTGGAAGCGGGTTCGCAGGTCTATACCGACACGCTCCGCTCTTACAACGGATTGAACAAGGATTATGTCCACGAAGCGATTGACCATGCCCGCTCCTACGTTCGCGGCAAATGCCATACGAACGGCTTGGAAAACTTTTGGAGTCTTCTCAAACGCGGCATTCGCGGGACATATATCAGCGTTGAACCTTTTCATTTGTTTCGTTATCTGGACGAACAAGCATTCCGTTTCAATGAACGAGAGAACACTGATTCAGGGCGGTTTCTCATGGGCATCATTGGTATCATCGGCAAGCGGCTCCAGTACGCCACACTCACGGGCAAGGATGGTCTCGGCGGTAGCGAAACGGCAGGGACGTGGCAAGCGGCGTAAGTCATGATTTGCGGCTCTTTTGTTTGGCGCGGGACTTTTTATATTCAGTCTCGCGCCGATCAATTTCAGACTTCGGCACTGAAATCAATTTCTGTGCAAATTGGCGGAAGTTTTCAAACTCCGAATTATCGTTTTTGGTTTTGGGCATAATTTTTAAAATCGAAATCCTTTATAGGGAAATAGGTTCGCTTTAAGCCTTGGCTTCTCCATAAGGCTGTCTTTTTTGACTCGTCATCGCGCATGTCATCTATCATTGCCTTGAATTTTTTCTTATCGGGTCGACGAAACCTTGGGTCTTGGTTTTTATTTATAATAAATTCGATTATCTGCGCCTCACCCGCAGATTGCCCCTCAAGGGCAACGTATTGCTGAACGGTATTTCTGAAATACATCGAAGTGAAATCCGCCCCCTGCAATGGCAAGCATGTTTTATCATCATCAAAAGCAAGAGTTGCAAATCGCCAATCCTTATCTTTGTATTCTTGATGGATGTGGTGAATAAGTGCTAGCCACCCCTTTTTTGGTTTTTTGGTTTTGTCTTCGTCAAAAACAATATGAACTCTTTCTTTTGGCCAATATAAATCCAGCATGGCCGTCACACTTCCGTAAAAACTTCGTATGGTTTCCTCAAATGGGTCTTTAGGAATGCCTAGTTTTGCGTTGCGTGCGGTAGCATAAGCTCCACCCACTGGAACAGCGGAATGCCCAAGCACCATGGCTAGACTATAAAGAAAATTGCGTCTTTTGACTGGTGACCAATCATAATACGAATCGCCAGGCTTAGTGTTTGCAGCTGGGCGAAATTCTCTAAAATGGAAATAGCGGACTTTTTCGTGGGGAGGCTTGTTGAATGGAGCATCATAATTATTTAATACACCACTCCATTCGCGGCAAAACTCTCTCCAATAATCGGCAGATTCCATTACGCCCCCCAAAATGGTTACCTCCGCTCCATCGTGCGTTCCAGATTCGTCTGCGTATAGCTTTAGCATCGCAAAAATCCCCCCATCGAAGCATGAAGCCCATTCGTCAAATTTGATTGCCGCTTCATTTGCCTTAATCATGCGCCAGCCCCTCCCTTGGAGTCAAGTGGTGAGTGTAGTATATAATCCCCCTGATAAAGGTGGTTAAATTCATTGCCATTAAAGACAGCTTGTTTATTTGGAAACCCACCGCCAACCATAAAGCCATAATCAAAAGATTGTGATTCGGCACACAAACAAACCAAACATCCGATTAGAATTAGGGGTTTCATATTCTTAGAAATTTCTCAACATGTTTCATTAACCAGTATGTTAGCGGACACATAACTGCCAACAAAATCATTCCTATTGCCATTCCAAGGAAAAGGAAGCACCAAAACTTTAGCGCCTCTTTCATCTCGCACCCCTTTCTTTAGACCTGATAGCGTCGTTAACTTTGCGAGCGTTCTTCACAAGTCGAATGTGTTCAATTTTGGTCATCCCACAGCGGCAAACTCCGACTTCAAAGAAGTGGTTTTTGCCATCACGCGGGCATTTCGTTGATAATAGTTCGGGTTTCATGGTTGTTTTTCTCCTCTAAAAATCAGGTATATAACGAGCATGCAAAGCGGATAGGCCATTGATAGCAGCATCCCGTGGAATATCTTTCCTTCCTCAAAGTGCCACCTAATCATGTCGTTTGTTTCTCGCATGTATTTCATAACTTCCATTTGCTTTGGTTTTTATTTATTGTTTTTATTGAATTTCCGCAGGGCTGCTTGGCTTTCGTTTCCGTAAAGCCCCCACCGCTCATTTTGATAACTCAAGCACTTTCCAAGCTCTCGCAATTCAACCTCTAGCTTGCGGCACAGATATGCAAAGTTTCTGGCGCGGGCATATTCATCCCACCCCCTTAATTCTTTGGTCATCTTGTCCGTCCTTGGAGTTTGGCTTTTCATCATCAATCCTTTTTGTTCAGTTGTTTGGTTTTTGGTATTAACATTTCTTCGGCCTGCCTTATCAGCTTTGAATTCCATTTAATCTCTTTGTCTATGGCAAATCCTGTTGCCGGATTAAGCAGTCTCAATTCCTGATTCCGGTTGCGCTTCTCAATAATCCAGTTCTTAATCTTGGATGATTCCAGTTCTGGACGGCCGGTTTTCATTGTAGTTGTTTCAGGTTTCGTATCGAATCGGCTAAAAATTCAGCCGATACTTTTACTGGTGGTTTAACTGGTTGCGGTTCATCTGCTCTACGGGATTCAAACAATGTCTGCTCTTTGGGTGTTCTGGTCTTATTCTTAATGCGCGTTTGCGCTTCTGTGGCTAGGGACAATAAATCGTTGAATCTTTCACTATCTGAAAGGAGCTTTCTAAGCTCAAGACTGCGCTTAAAATCGTTCCTTGCGTTTTCTTTTATCAACCATTTCAAAACCAGTTCAAAATCTGATTCTGAAAAGATTCTAAGAAATTCCCAAACTGCCCGCTTGTAAACCTCGTATTTGGCAACTCCATGACAGATTGAATTGTATTTATCAATCAATGCTTTGCCTTCTTGTTCTGCCGGTAACATTTGTTGAGTAATTTCTTGAGTTCAGTGGTGTGGACACAGTAAACCCGTTAAGAGTTCACTGTGCATTGTCTTGTCATTTCTTTGAGACGAGCGTATGCGTTTTTAACAATCCTACTGTTCAACCTTAACCAATCGGAAAACATCGCCATAACGCAGGCATGGATTGCAGTTTGTGTCCGCTGATGGACACTCTTTAAACAGGCCGGTTTGCCACCTGTCATTGATTCAGAGAGGTTCAAAGCATTATTGATAGTCTCTGCGCGGTTCACTGGGGTTTGCGACCGCTCGCCACTGGGGCGAATCACGGCGGAAAGTATCCCGCTCGGGGTGAAAGAGCTTTGAAATGAAGCCCGATGCGCCGGAATCGGGCATCGTCCCGAGCGGAAAGTAAATATTGTGCTCACTACCGCTATTTCATTAGCTAGGCTTTCACACCTGCTGCGAACATGGTCAATTAAATACATATTCCACCTAAAGTCAATAGCTATTTCGCAATCATTTTAGCCGAACAAACCAGCAAATTACCTGATTCAATGAAGAGTGCATTGTCAGAGTAAGAGAATTTAGCCTTTTCCTCTTTGATGGCTTTGAGACAGCGGGACAGATTTTGACAATGAATGCCAAGTTTTAGGTCTTTAAACTTGCCCTCAAACTCGTTTTCAATCTGTGTCTCGGCAGAAGTGTAGCCAAGCCACAAACCAGTTTTGGAGAACACCATTTGGGCATTAGCCGATATATCTCCATTGGCAACCGCTAGACATGCCTCTAGCGTCTCTATAATAGGCTTTAAGGCAGTTTCACCAAGGGGATGGCGTTCTGTCCTCAAGAAGCCCGCTGTGTTCGGATATGGGCAATCTAGGAGCTTGCAAATATATTCACCATCAGCATGGGTAACCTTGGCAGTCCGCTCGCTTAGATGAAATTCAGCATCTTTCCGCTCAAGATGGCTCGCAATATCACAAGCCATTGAAATGGGTATGGCACACTCGAAATCAGGGCCGATGATGGCTTCGCAATAAGCACCAGCGCAACGTCCATTTGTTCCCTCAACATAAAGCTCTTTCGCCTTAGATACAAAATGTATTGCTGCTCGCGTGATATTCTCGTGCTTGGAATCAGGAGCGAATTTAACAGCATTGATAGCCGCCGCCAGACTTGAAACATTGACACCTTGAACGCTGTATTTAGCGTCTGGAAACTTTGGAAATTCCTCCGCATTCATCGTAACCAATTTCATCACCGATTTGCCATGCTTGATGATGATATGATTTCCATCCTTTACGATGGTCGCATGTTCACCGCCAATGGCTGATTCAAAGTGTTTAAGGTTAACGCAAATTGGCTCAAGTTTTTCGTCTGATTCAACCCGCTCAACTTGCCATGAATCCAAGTCGCTTGCAGTGATTGAAAGATTAACCCCATCGCTTTCAAGTTTTATGCAATGAAGGATTGGCATTGTCGTCCTACCCGAACTGATTCCACGCAGACGGGTTAAGGCTTCTTTTAGAGATTTAGTTGTGATTTTCATTATTCAATAGATGGTGGATTAAGCTGATATTCTGTGTGTCTGGTTTTGCCGTTGGAAACGTCTTTTACTTTTACGATGTTATGACCTTGTGCTCGAAGCCTGCTAATCTCACGCGAGAATGAAGCGCACCAGCCATTAGGCTTGCCGCTACCAATGCGAGACAGTTCAGGCATTGCAACTGGAACAAGCGAGCCTTGCAATGCGGCTAATATTCGCTTCGCCTTGGCAGAACTTTCTGAATGTTTTGATTTTGTCTTGGGGGGGCACTCTTTGCGGGCATAAGTTGTCGTTACTTTATCTCCATCCATTTCTGTAGCGATTGGATAGATAACAAGTCTTTCGCCGCCAAGATTCAATATGCGGGTTATCTTGTATGGCTTAACTCGACTATGCGCCGCCCTTAAAGATGCATCATTGTGTGGATTCATATAAAATTCTCCGTCTGGTTATTTTTAATGGGGTGGTTATTTCCTGACAGCAACTTGTTCTTTTTGATACCAAGCGATTAAGCGGTTGAAAATTGGGCGTGGCAGATCGATTTCCTGCGTAGGCATTTCGCCCATTTTTTGCAAACGAATTAATGTATTAAATCCATCCGTCATTATGGTGCAATCTCCAATCGTGAAATTATCACGCGAGATTCTGCATATCTGTGCATTGGTTGCAGTTGATGGCTTAAATTTAGTTTTCATACTCTATTTCCTTGTTTCAGGGGTTATGGTTATTGTTGGTTTATAAAATAAATCATTTCGGTCATGGAGTGAATTACGGCGTATTTATGTCCCAATGCGAGCAGGATGTGGCGAACAACGGTTTGTTCCTTTGACAGCTTTCCGTTTTTTCGCTTCACTTCAACAAACCATGTAGACCCATTGGGGCCACAAATCACAAAATCTGGAGTGCCAATGTTATTGGTAGAACGCTTGTCCGTGCGACTATGGATATAATAGAAGCGATTCATTTTCAGATAATCCTCAATCTGCGAATGAAGCTCGCTCTCTTTACCAATCCAAGGCGACTCCGGCTTATCCTCTTTCATACTCGCGTTAAAAACCTTGGCGTTCTGTCGGTCAACATCAAGTTGGCTCATGCGCTGGCTCATATTATTCTTCAACGCCACAATTTGACCATGTTTTGCCGCCGTCCAACGTATAAAGATATTCTCTTTCAATCTCAGTGAATCGGTGAGGCGAATCGGTATTGGTAGAGGGATGCACAAAAAATATCCCTTCGTTTGTCACTAACACTGGATACCTAACCCAATCCTCGATGCCTTTATGCTTAAATGCCGCACCAATCGGAACTTCTTTTGAGGTTTTCCACGCCCTAAGTTTTTTCTCTGGTTTAATACGGTATCTGCATAATGGTCTGGAAAAATCCAAACAGTTGGCATCAACCCAAACGCAATTAGATTCTTGGAGTTGAATCGTTTTTCCATCTGCCCATGCTTGAATAATTGGCAGAAAATCTTTCGCTTCTTCTTTTAACATACTTTTATTTTAATGTTTGCTGGTGGTTAGTTGTTGTTGTGAATTAGCGGCTTCTTGTTTCATTTCGTCTAGGAGTCGGAAGCGGTTTCTGTTTGCCGTATCACCAATCCACTCATGGTTTTCGGCGCATTTGGATATGAATCCCAATAGTTGCAAATAAATTACGCCATTTGTCCATTTAAATGAGCCTCTCACAACGTATACTTGGTTTTTGATAAGCCCAATCGGATTTTTGCAAGTTCGGCACGGGCCATCATCCACGCAAACCACTTTATCGCCTATTTTCATAATTCATCCTTCTGTTTTTGGTTATTGTTTGATTAGTTTGCGGCCATCATAATGGGCTTCATATCCCATTGGCTGCATCCAGCGCGGTTCATTGTTCGGCTTAATCCTTCCGCTTTCCATTTGTTCAAACTGCTCAAAGCATCTGATTTCTTCTTGTCTCTCACGCTTAATCTTGTCCTCAAGATAGCCCTTTAATTCGTGAAGCTTGATTAGCATCTTGGTGTGCTTCTCGCCTAGTGTTCCGACAGCTTCAATTGTTGCGCCGCCACAAGCGGGAGCATCACTATCTCTGAACATTTCACTAAACCGAATGTCGTCTAAACATTCTTGAAGTTGTTTTTGTGTGCGGGTCATGGTGTAAAATCGTAATTGTTTTCGTGTTGTTGAGCCGGTATCGCGTCCGGCTTCTTAAAAGGTATTATATCATCCTCTGGCTCCGGTGGCGCGGAATGCTTAACGCTCCCACCCCCTGCCTGTTGTTGATACTTTTCCTTAGGCTCCCACAAATCCACGCTCATGCTGTGAGTCGCCACAACCTTGGTTGCATCGCGTTTGCTCATCATGGGTTGCCGCATCTCAGTGATGTCCAATCGCAACCATCCATCTTTGCCATGTTTCACAAAAGCATCTTGCAGGGCTTTGATTGCATCGTGGCTCATTGATACCGATAGTTTGGTTCCACCATTTGGAAACTCAAACTTCTTGATTAACAGACCGTTAATGTATTCTTTTTGCATAGATTTATTGGTTCACGCTTTCTCCATCACAGAACGCCTTAACTTTGCGTTCAAGGTCAGCCATTTCATCGGCGGTTGTCGGCACCTTGGATAAAGGCCAATCAGTTTCAGCGTTTTCAGTTGAAAGGATGATGCTCGCTTTAACCGCAAATTCCTGAATCGCGGGAGCTTCAAATGATTTCAATAGGCGTTGAATCATCTTGGCACGATGCTTGTCAGTTGCCACAAGGGGCTTTGCTGGCATCTGGACAGGGCTAGGACGCAGCGGGGGAGGTTCAGCCTCAATTTGTGCCGCCCGCATGTTTTCCGCGATTTCTTCCACGTCCTGTGTGAATATGTCGCTTGCTGCCGTTGCTGTCAGGGTTGCCGCCACCAAAGCCCTCTTACAGCCCATTTTTAGGACAGTATTGTAATAGTCGGCAGGATTATCATGTTCAACCTTTTCGCTTGAGCCTTCGGCAATCATCCATTGGCCCGCATCGTTCTTTTTGGTTGAAAATCCTTTACCGCCAAGCATCACTTGTGCGGCGGCTGGGTCTGACTTGCGAACATCCCAATAGCTAGACGGAACGGGGCGATTTGTCAATGTCTTTGGCGCAACGCGGTAACGCCACTTGCCCTCCATTGTGCTTGCACTGCCAGCACCCTGACCAACGAAAGAACCGCTCCCAATGGTTTTAAGTGTGCAAAGGATTTGATATTCACGGTGTCCCTTTTCCAGCATCTTTTCAGTGATGGCATATTCTGGCGCAAGACGGAATGTAACGAGCAGCTTTTGTGCTCCCGGTTGAAGCAATGCCGGTTTGTCGCCGCAGCCGGGTATTTTGCCAAAATGCTCACCATCTTTCATCACGGCTCGCATCACTTCTTGAATCAAGTTTACTTGTCCAAGCAAGTCTCCAACGCTTAATGGCGCGTCTAATTTTCCGTGACCAGTTGTTTGTATTTCATTCATAAAATCTCTTAAATCAGGCGGGGGTTATTTGCATAGATTGAGCAAGTCAGAAAGCTTGGCTATATTTGCAGTAGCCGCCGCATTAATCAGAAAGTCATTTGGTGGTACATAATATCCGCCCAAAGTTTTTGGTTTTACGCCAAATTCCTTCGCCGCCCTTTCAATATAACTATGATTGAAAATCGTTGCCCAAAAATCCAGTTCTTCCTGATTCTCACAAGTCACTTGAAATGTGACCGGCTTGGATGTTTTGGGTTCTTCTTTGGTTACTAATTCAGCTTTCATAAATTTATTCTCTTGTGTTTAGGGTGTGGTTTGTGCTTGTTCGTAAAGGCTTCCAGACTTGCCGCATGGATAAACTGTCACATTGTCGCCCCCACGTTCTGTTGAGCAGTGAACTTTAGGCCTTCCAGTCACAAGCGAAAGCAACTTGGGGTGCGAGCAAAGAGCTTGTTCGCCTTCTCCAAAAAACCATTTGCAGTTAACGCAGTATTTATTTTCGTTCATAGTGTTATAATTCAGTCAGTTTGATTTCGCGGGTGAATGGTCTGCGTCCTGCAAGTGATTCAAAGAATCTTGTAGCGTATGGTTCAGACTTAGCATCGCAAGCCTGTTGAGTGGCTAAAGCACAATCCATTGAGCCAAATGGAGCGGCTTGATCCGATGAATGGTCTAGTAAATAAACATCGCCCTCAATTTCAATAGCTTCAAATCTCATAGGATTTCCTTCTGTTGTTCTTTCAAGTGCTGAATCCGGTCAAGCTCTTTGATGCGATAACAATTAGCCAAGGTCAGGCAGATTGTAGATGCGCGGTCATAGTCTTGCAACTGTTTCGCTGATTCAAGCAATGACAGATTCAGGTTAATCTCAAAGTCGAGTTGTGATGGTTCGTTCATATTATTTCTTTCTGTCATCGGACAGGATTTTAGCCGCACTTGAGATTTTTCCGATGATGCCGTCAAAATGTTTCCGAATCGCTGACACCGTGCCGCCCCGAATCGCTGACACCGTGCCGCCACAAATCTCTGACACCGTGCCGCCCCGAATCGCTGACACCGTGCCGCCACAAATCTCTGACACCGTGCCGCCCCAAATCTCTGACACCGTGCCGCCACAAATCGCTGACACCGTGCCGCCCCGAATCGCTGACACCGTGCCGCCCCAAATCGCTGACACCGTGCCGCCACAAATCTCTGACACCGTGCCGCCACAAATAACATTTATCACCATTGCTTTGGCGCATTCCACTTTCGCCCTCGGCGCAATGATGAATTGTCCCCCAATCAATAGCTGCACATCGCCAGTCACAATGATTGATTTGACATAAGACTCCATCTTGGACTGAACTTTTTCTTTCATCTCATCATCAAACCAATCTGGCGTCCGTTCTTCATCAATGATTAGCCTATATTTTTCAATCAGATGAGCATTTTTCATTTCATCCGGTGAATACTCTACCTTGGCCCAATTCAGCCGCGAGCCATCACGCAGTTTGAACATGATTTCAAGCTCTGAATGTGATTCTGTCCAAGGGGACATTAGCAGCTTGAAACCACCTTTTTCTTTGAGGTCACGCAGGACGATTGCAGATTTATATTGGCACATTTGATTTGTTCTTTCTTGGTTAAATTATTTCTTCTTGGTTATGCGGCTGACTGCCTTGATTTGATGGCGCGAATCTTTTCAATGTCGCAAGTGATTCCTTCTCTGCCTATAAATTTATACTTATCGCGGCAGGATTTACAAATGTTGGCTGGCTCATATCCTGCCCCGCTGGCTGAATAACAAACAATGTATGCAAGCCGATTGTGTTTTGTTGGAACCACTTCACAAAGTTGGCAGATTTTAGTTTTCACTTCAACTCCTCCTTGAGCTTGGCTTTTCCTTTTCCGAAAACGATTTTTAATCCAATGCCACGGGTTTTGGTTTTGCATCCTCCGCGAGCTTCACAGATATGATGTGCGCCATTTAGGCAGTTGTAACATTGCCCACCATTGTATGCTTTGCATTTGCATGGATAAATCATAGCGACTCCTTGAGCTTGGCGAGTTGGTCGAGGGCTTTTGGCAGCCCAATACTAGCATCCATCATAGCCTTGTAATCTTGCAGTGTTAGCTTTGACAAAAAGCCGGGATTGGATTTCGCAAGGTCATCAAAGTAGTATTTTTCAAAAGCCTTAGCCGCTTCCGCCACCGCCTCATGCGCGGCCAGCAGGTTGACGGCGCGACAAATTAAATCCGCATCCGCTTCACGCTTCTTTGGAATTGAACAGACCGGCATTCCGCAAGGTGTTCCATCACCTAAATTGGCGGTTTCAATATGCATCAAAGTTTTGCCATACATCACGCCCCACGGCCTCGGCGTGGCGTTTTTAATTTGATTACTCATATTTTCCACCTTTGGTTGCGGTTTATTTTACAGACGGTTGATTGGTTAATTGAAAACTCTTTGGCTATTTGACGCTGCGATATTCCAGCGGAAATCATGCGCCTTATTTCTGCCACCTGACCTGCTTTAAGGGTTGACCATCCGTTTTTCTCACCCTTGGCTGACCTTCCTTTTGCGGTTCTGTCGGCTGTATTTGCGGCGTTATCACCAACCCACAAATGCCTTGGATTCACACATGAAGGATTATCGCATGAGTGCAAAACCCAAGGCTTATCTGCTGGAATTTCTCCCGTAAAATGCCGATATGAAAACCTGTGCGCCCGATGGAAATTTCCAGCTACAGAAAAATAGCCGTAGCCATCATCGTCCTTTTTTCCAGTCCAAAACCAGCAATCCCTACCGCGCTTAAAATGCGACAGAAAGAAGCTCGTGGCGGCATCGGTTGGGGTTGTGTTCATATCATTCAAATAGTTGTATTAAATTGTTCTGCCGCTGTAGTTACTTTGGCGGCAGGGCAGAGCAATCACGCAACTGCCAAAGCTTTGGTTGAAATTTTCGAGAACGAAACAGCTTCCCAAGCGTTGCCAATTCTGCGAATAACCTTGTAGTGGTTTTTGAGCAATGAATGCTCCATCCTGAATTGACCAAGTGTTTTACTGCAAACAACCCAACCTTTTTGCTCAAGGCTGCATATCGCTTGTTTAGATGTTTTAAATTTCATAATGATTGCTTTTTATTTTATTGTTTCGTTTTGTCGTATCGGATTTGTTCCGAACTGCAATCAAGTTAGCAAAGACTTTTCATGCTTGCAAGGATTTTCTTCAATTATTTTCACTTTGTTTTTAAACCTTGTAAATCAGGATTTTGCCTTGGCCGATTTATCCCACCTCGCTTCATTCATCTTGATGGCATGGGCTTTCTTTGCCGCCTTGGTCATGTTTTTTGCCCGTTCAATTCCGCCGCTTCTGGCGAAATCAATGCGGATTTGTTTTTCTATACGTTCGCGGGTTGTCATAAATTAAAAAGTGGCGCACAACAGAGGCTTTGGGGAAGCGCCAGTAGCTAAATCAAACCTGCCAAAACGAACGCCAGCGCATTTATGCCCTTGCGGGTTTATAGCTTGCACCCGCGAACGGCGCGGGCTTCTGGTTTCAGGATTGGCGAGCATGGTTAATGTTGTGTTAGGCGATTTCCAAGCCGATGAGTCTATGTCTGGCCTACAACGGCCCGCGTGTTATCACGCCTCGACTCCGGCCACGTCACCGCGCCAAAAGTGTTAGAGACGATTAAAGAAATCGGTGGCAAGCATCGCGGCATCAATGTTCTGGTCTTCAATTCCAAGGTCATCAATGAACTCCTGCGCGTCTTTGGTTAATGCCAACACTTGTCCCACTCCATCGCCAGCCATGCAGGCGGCGTAATTTTCGACTTTGGAATTAAAGAACAAATCCGACAGTGCGAGGCCGGAGATTTGTACGGATGGCAATTTGCAGTTCATGTTGTTGTATTTTGTTTGGCTCAAGCGTGATTGCCCGAACTTGCTAGAGCATCGCTGAACACTCATTTACTTGCAAGGAAAATAACGCTCAATTATTTACAGGCTTTGTGTCTGTTTGGCTTAATCCATGCTTGCAAGGCAGGCTCGATATAAACCATTTTGATGCTTTTTAAAATCTGAAAAAACACAAATGAATATCGTTAACTTAAAATCGTCCGCTATGGTCATATTGCCTGAAAATAATAGGGGCTGATTTTATCGTTAATTATTTTCCATTATGTGGACAGCGTGAAAATGAAGCAAAGATTTTTACATGGATTGGCATGGCGATTGCATGAACTCCATTGAAGATTTATTCATTTTGTTGTTGCAAGCAAGCAGGCGAACTGGTTGAATGTGGGCATGAAAACGAACACGTCTGAAAACAATAACGAAAACTGGACTTTTGAATATGAAACCAACCACATCGCCGAAGGGCAGGAAATCGCAGAAGAAAACCTTGAACCTGAATTGCAATGAGCCTGCGCGATAAAATCACAGAGACGATTGAAAAGACCGGGCTTGTTGTGTGCGGCGAATTTAACGTTGTCAAAGGCCCAAAGGTGAAAATGGACATTCTTGAATGCTGGACTGTCCCCGTCCTTAGTGATGGCCGGAAGATGATGATTGGAAGTGAATACACTATGACAGACTTGCTTAAATGTGGATTTACGCTGGTTCAAAACCCTCCTAATAGTAGCATTTATGGTGACCTTGTAACCAAGCCAAGCGAGCAGTTTTTTCACCTGCAAAGGCAGCGCGAATGGGATGCTGCGCAAGCGCGGGCAAGCGCAGAGGATGACGAAGAATTTCACAACGCATTAAAAGATGACCAACCCCCAACCACGAGCTGAATATGAAAACTGTCTGCCATGTTGGTCACACAGAATCGCAGGATGATTTTAACAGAATCATTGAATGCATCGAGTGGTGCGATTCAAATGGAAAAGAATGGCCGAGCAAGGGGAAGTTTCTGGACATTCAGCGCGGACAAGACTTTTTGTCGATGAAATCAAAGCATGATATTGTTGTCTTGCATTTCATTTTCAGGGGCGGATTTATGGTGCCAACCCAAATCGGAAATGCTTTAGCTGTTTCGCCATTATCGTCTTGGAGCGCATGGCGCAAACGCATAATTAAAACCGGCGCAAATCTTGTGTTTGCATTTGGGGGAATCGCAGAAGTGAGCGGTACATTTCTATGCAATTTGGATGGCTATAAAGTTCACAAAATTAGGACAGAGGATTGTCGTTGTTTTGGAGAGCGGGATTCTGGATATAATGGTCTTTGGATTTTTGAGAAACAAAATAACTCAGCGAATTGAACTATGAAAGAAACATTCCCCGACAACTCATGGATTGAAACCGATACTGATGGAAATCGCACGGTCTATGGTTCAATGGCGCATGATGAGTATTTGAAACGGTTGAAGAAAGAACGGGAGGAGAAACAACAACTCTTTGAGAAAGGTGAATGATGAAGAAATGGTGTAAACATTTATGGTGGTGTAAATCTCTAAATACTTTCAGTGCAAGAACTATATTGGGCGTTGAATGCGTATTTATCCCTGACTCATGGAAACTCTGCCCAATCTGCGGAGCCAAACGACCAGTTAAAAAGAAAGGAATGAGATGAGATGGTATCTTTTAACACTTGCATGCATTTCCTTATTTGGAATGTATAATCATTGTGAATCAACTAAAGCCAAACAAAAGGGAGCCATATTAACGGCTATCTGTTTTTATGTGATTGGTTTTGGCTTAATGGGAGCAGTGTTGTATTTAACACCATAATCCTATGAGTACCCAACAACAGATTGAGGAGAGATTCTGGTCAAAGGTTAACAAAAATGGGCCTGTGCCAGCCCATGTTCCGCACCTTGGAAACTGTTGGTAGTGGTACAGTTTGACTAGATTGGCTTCTTGGTACCCAATCCTGTCTATGTCCGGCAAATTAGTTTATGAAAATCATTAAAATTGAACTAGAATCAAAATCAGACCATATCAAAGGTCAGTGGTGGGATTGGTTTGCAACTGCATTTTATGAAAACGGAACACACAAACAAGGCACAGTCCAATCGGACGGCCACGAAATCGCATACTATACATTCCAAGCCGAAGACTGAGCCAGTTTGCGGTCACGGATTGCCACTGGGAGAATTCTGCCCGCATTGTCACATGAATATGTTTATGGATGCTGCCAGACAAGACCATTTTGGGGGCGCGAATAAGTATTAAATTCCATTCAATATCAATGCTTTATGAAATATGTTAAAGATTTTTGTTGCAATACTAAGCGGCTTTGTGTAATTTAATAGCATATGAAAAACATTGAAACACTCAAACGGAACGAAGTCGTAATCCTCAATCGTGATTGCTCGCCCATGTCGGGCCTTCAATTCAAGGCAGGCGAAACCTTCAAGTTTCTTGGCTGGTATGGCGGCACGGGCAATCTTTGCCGGTTATCTCGCGTTGGCGACAATGCCAAGCTGATGGTTGTTCCGGCCGACATTGGCTACGGTGTTGAAATTCAGGCCAGTACTGTTGAAACCGTGAAGCAACCCGAACCCTCAAAATATGACATCGAGCACAGCGACGAATCCGGTGCGTCCAAGCGCGTTGTGATTGCTACCGTTCTGGCTGGCAAGGATAGTGGCGAGATTGTGATGCATATGACGCCAATGGAATATAAGGGATATTGCGATGGTTGCGCGAAGATGGCGGAAATGTATCCCGGCTGAATTATGAATCTTAAAAATCCTAAAACTTGCGGCGACTGCAAGGCTCTTTCAGAGATTGGGGGCAGACCTATTTGCCACTTGAGATTTAAGATTGACACAGTGTATAAGCGCGTGGTATGGGGAAGTATAAATGACCCAATACCCGCCGAACCGTGTTTTAAGCCAAAGACAATCAAAGAATACATGGATTGCCTCAAACACAAAGAAATGGTCAATCACATCATATGACGCCTGAAATCAAATCCTACCTATCAATAATCGGGCGCAAAGGTGGCAAGGCGTCGTCACCAGCCAAAACCAAGGCTAACAGAGCCAAGATGATTAAACGCTGGCAGGAATGGCGCTTAAAGCGAATAACAACCAAATGAAACGCAATAGTGAGGATGAGATGAAATGAAACTAACTGTTAATATTTTGGCCTATCAAATATGGATTTTGAATCATCCTTTTATGGCTTGGCGAGATGCCAAGGAAGAAGCTGGGTTTTGGTTTTATTACAAGCAATCAAATAACCCAAAACCTAAAACGATTTGTGAGGATGGGGCGTTATAGACTAACCACAACACCCCGCAATCGCTCTAGGATTGGTTATGAGCTACAAAGAAATAACAACCGGCTGGCCTGACAATGAAAAAGTAAAACTCCTTTCAAAGACGGAAGTAAAGCATCTTGTTAACACAAACCGATGGCAAAAACTTGGAAAGGTTTTCAACTTCGTTCCGGTATTTCATTTTGAGGGAAAGAATTTCATTGATTGGCGATGTGTTCCAAAATCGTTGCTTGAACTTTTAAGGACTAAAGAGCAAAAATCTACTCTGAAACGCTCTTTCAATGACCTGATTGCGATGAATCGTGCAGAAAAGCGAAAGCACATACGCTTTCTAATGCTTCACGCTGAATGGAAAGACTTGGAAAACATTTACAAATTCAAGCCCCAATTTATCACCATGCCCAACGGCAAACACGTCATTGATTGGGGTGTTTTGCCGTGGCATATCCACGAGATTTTAAAAGCTGGCGGAAGCATAAAGAACACACCATATACACTTGAAGGCGGCATTTATGACCCCAATCAAAAGGTCAAGATTAAGCGGCCACACATTAGTGGCTATCACATGCCATCTATTTCCAAGGCATTGCGTCATGCGCGATTGCCATTGGTTGACCGATTGCCTATCCGCCAGAGGCTTTATGAGTCGCAAAAAGGTATATGCTATTTTTGCCATCAATTCTTTATGCTAGATGCTTCTGCTAGACAAGTTGGATTTAATACAGACCACCTTACACCAATCTCACGGGGTGGCACAAATGAAGAATCAAACCTACGGGGCACATGCACAGATTGCAGCTTGAATAAGGGAAACATGACAGAACATGAATTTAATCAATCGCCATTTTTAAAAGCAAAGCTGTCTAGTCTATCCATTCATCACAATGGCTCATAGTCTTTCACAATCAAGCCATAACACATCTTGATTTAGTTCTGGTACATTCTGGCACAGAACTACAAAAGGCTTGTATAACCGTTTCTAGCAGCTTCTAGCTGATATTGGATAGATATTGATAGAAATGGAGATTGTTTGAAATAGTTGTTGCACGTCAAGGGCAGGTGTGCTTTATTGGGCGCGTGAAGCTTGTTTGTCTCATTTTGCCCGCTGTTGTGTTTGCCGCTAGGCAAGCTTCACATCTTTCAGGTGTCGAACACAAGCAGCGGGCGTTTCATTTATGAGCTATTACCGAAAGGTTTATCTACAATCTGATGAATGGAAAAGCCTTCGTTTAATCGCTTTAGTGAAGGCGAATTTTACTTGTGCTATTTGTGGAGAGCGCAAAATGTCCCGCGATGTTCATCATTTGAAATATAAAAATCTTTGGGATGTTTCACACAATGATTTAAAGGTTTTGTGCCGCTCTTGCCACGATAAAACCCATATTCTATTAGACAAATACCCAAAACTTAAAAAGCTTCCAAAGGGCGAAATGTGGAGAATCATAATGCAGCGTTTATCTCCTGTGCCACGTCGAAGTCATTCGGCCATAGTTCAATCTAAAAGGCTTATTTTTGGGCGTATGCGCGACGTTCTGTGTTCTCTTCATTTGGCCAAACGCAGGAGAATGGTATGCCACCCAAAGATTTTGCAGAATAATTTTGTACCAATCCGGAAAAATCCATTGCTTTATTTGAAGCAATATATTGCTGCTACGGGCATAGACCCAAGATGCAGACGCGAGCGGATTGGGCCGCACAAGTTATTGACTTGGAGCGGAAAATAATTTCGTTTGCTGGCATTCCCCAATAAGGACTAGTGAACAAAGGTTAAACGGCTGTGCAACTGATGGCTCTGACATGCGATAGCGTCAACCATGACAACCGCCAAGTGGCGATGGAGTAGCAGCATCTAGCCCCGAATAAGCGTTCAAGCTACCAGTAACGCAAGTAGGGTGAAGCAGATAGGGAGACAAGTTGTCTTGGCTCCGGTGGAATAAGCACACCCAACCTGTCACCAAAGACAGGGAAAGCTATCGCTTTCACCAATGGAATAAGTTATTTAATACTCTTTAAATCAATTACTTATATGAATAAATGTATTTGTAGATACTGTGGTAAAACACTTCTTTTAGAAGATGCAGTTGTGAGCTTAACTTATTGGAATCAAATTAAATTCTTTGTTCATCCTGAATGTAAACTCGCTGGTGAAAAACAAGAAGCATTTGACTGTCAATGTATAGACGCTGATTGTAATGATTGCAAACACTTTAAGCGTGGCAAATTGGCTCCTCAAACCATATCTCAACTACATAAATTCAATGGCGATTTAGTTCCTGTCATTCATCAACCGAATGTATTTAACGGGCATTGTTTGAAATTGAACAAACCAACATCAGCCAATCCAAATAAGTGGACAGGTCATTCATGCTTTGAACACCGCCGTGCTTGATTTGTCTTTTCTGATATATCACTAATCGCAAAAGATTAGACTTGCCAGCTATTTCCCGATCTCATTAGAATCGCTCCCGCGAGATACCCCAAAACACCATTCAGAACGAACACAGTTGACTTTTAGCGCATTTTGATTGATAAATGGTCAAATGATAGCTGAAATAGATTCAAATCATTCTGACAGCCTTCCAGAAGCGTTTAAACCAGTTCCTAAACGCAGACGTATAACCATGCAAGACATGAAAGCAGTATGTGACATGGTTTCAATGCAACTTACTGAAGCTGAAGCGTGTTTACAGCTTAACATCAGACCTCAACAATGGTATCAATGGAAACTTAGAGGAAAACACAAGGCAGAGTTTGAGCATATTCTTTCGCGCCTGAAAGGTGCTTATATTCAAGGGAATATAGAACAAATCAAGAAAGCTGCCAGTGGCAGAGACGGCATTAGACATGACTGGCGAGCAGCAGACCGGCTCAATAGCATTATTGCACCAGAACGCTTTGCCCAGAACAAGGACGGCTCGCAAGACGTAGCCAAGGCCATGCTCCTGACCGCAGAAACAATGGGCAAGATTGCTGAGCAGATGATGAAAGAGAGGCAGAGCAGATCACAGGCTGTGGTTGAGTGTCCTGTGGTTGAGACTAAGGCTATCGCTTGTGGTGTCAGTGATGCACAAGACAAGCTGTAATTCATCAGTTGACACACTATTTTTGTTCAATGCCAATGATTAACGATAATGATAAGGCTACGAATGATGGGTTATATTTAGTTGCTTCTGTAAGTCATTCATTATCATAGTATTAATATACGATAAACAATGTGTAAGGAATTATTACACATATGTCTGATTGGTTTACAGTCTTGTTAAGAAACAATAAGGGTACGGCATTCGCTTATCCATATACCGTCTCATAGAAATTTCACACAATATAAATAAATATAATTGACGTTTAATCAAATAGTGTTAATGTTATTATATGAATACGGTTTTTAAACGCGGAAGGCCATTTGGCACATTTAAGGGCAAATATCCTCGTCGTCCCGGTGGGCGCTCTACTATGATGTTTTCAAGGTGGGTAAATATGATTCGCAGATGCCACAGTCCAACATCAGCGCAATGGAAAGATTATGGCGGCAGAGGCATTACTGTGTGTGACAGGTGGCGAGGGAAATATGGATTTGATAATTTTTATGACGACATGGGGCTTTGTCCTAATGGGCTGACCATTGAGCGGATAGACAACAACCTTGGCTATTCACCGGAGAACTGCAAATGGGCAACATGGAAAGAACAATGTGCAAACAAAAGGCGTCATGGAATAGAGCGAAACCCAAACAGCTTAATGAGCAAGGCAAGGGCGGCAGGGCTTAGATATGGATTGGTTTATTACAGAATAAAAAGATTTGGGTGGACTGAGGAAGAAGCATTGAAGACTCCAATTCAGCGCAGGGGGCGACCAGTTGGCTGGCAAAAAAACAAACCCGACTTGCAAAAAAATTTCAAACCTATATAAAACCTAGTTGTGGCTAAAATAAAACCCATTCCAGAAGCGGAGCGGTTGTATCGTGAATACTTGGCCCTTGGTTGGGACATAGGCTGCCCCACCGACCAAATAAATAATTTCTTCAATGCCCAGATGTTTCTGCAACCAAAACAACTGGAAATGGCGGCGGCGGCACGCCGATGCGATATAGAAGGAAATCCATCGGCGGTAGGCGTGGGGGGTGCGCGTGGCGGTGGGAAATCGGCTTGGATGTTCGCTCAAGTGTGTTTGGATGATTGCCAGCGATATCATGGGTTAAAATTCTTGTTGCTCCGTAAATCAGCCACGGCATTGCGCGAGCAGATACGCGATTTGCTTTTAAAGACGTGCAAAAGCATTGACTACAATTACAGGGAACAGGCCGGAATAGTAGAATTTCCAAAAACAGGCTCGTTCATCATCATCAAGCACTTTAAGGATGAGCAGAACATTTCAGACTTTCTCGGACAAGAATATGACGGCATCGCCATTGAAGAATTGACGACGCTCACCTTTGACAAATGGAAAAACCTGATGACGTGTTTGCGTACCAGCAAGCCGGGATGGAGGCCAAGATTTTACGGGGCTTGGAATTGGGGCGGAATAGGCCATGCTTGGGTTAAGAAAGTGTTTTATGACCCGTGGGAAGAAAATCGGCAGACAGATACATTTTACATCAAGGCCACGGTTCACGACAACAGCCATGTGAACAAGGAGAACAAGCGCATCTTGGAGACGCTTACAGGTTGGAAATATAAAAGCTGGTATCTTGGAGACCCCCACTTTCAAGCGGGACAATTCTTTACTAACTGGAATGAAGATGCCCATACCTATCCGAACAAGGATTTTTCATTTGATGAACGAAAAGCAATTGCTTGGTATGGCTCGCTAGATTATGGCTTCGCTCATCCAACTGCGATGCACTTGCATTGTAAAGACTCATTTGGAAATTCTTATACGGTTGACGAGGAACATCACAAGGAAACTTTGATTTCTGAACATGCTGAAAACTTCAAGGCAATGTGCCGTCGTCACGGGTTGCAACTTTCAGACTTAACATCAATCGTGGCGGGCAAGGATTGTTTCAGCCGGAAGCAGGACGGGCGCACCATAGCAATGGACTATGAAGATTGTGGAATTGACCTTACGCCTGCGGAGATTGACCGCGTTAACGCATGGGCCGTCATGCAGCAAAAACTTGGAGACATTGAAAAAGGAATCAGGCCAACGTGGTTCATTCATAAAAAATGCGTTAATTTGATTGCACAGATACCAATGGCGCAACACCATGAAACGCGGGTTGGCGATATTCAAAAGATGAACGCAGACGAGGAGGGGGACGGCGGTGATGACGCACTTGAATCCGCACGAAATTACATCGCCACTGATTCAACTAGCGGGGTTATGCGATTTGCCGCCCCGATTAGCTACACAGGATTTCAGGGCGTACTAATGAACGCTGGCAGCTAAGGTTTTTTCACCTTTTCCAACGTAGTCCCCGAAAGCGTTTTCCTTTCAACGCCAAGGAACTTGTAAAGTTCTTCAAATCTTTTGTGGATTTCTGTTCCGTGGTAAGTTCCAATTTTTACGGCACCAAACATTGAAAATGGCCGGAACTCATAGGCATGGAACAGGTTTTTAAGCCCTTCAATTTCAGACTCAAGTTCGCCAACTCTTTTCCTCAATTCATGGTCTTTCATAGTTTAATCGGTTTTATTTTTGACCGCTCTTTCTTCACATGCCTAGTGATTTGCGCTTTCTTTGCTCTTACCGAGTCAGGGGTCTCTTGCATACCATAATTTTTGTCCAGCCTCTCAATCTCAAACCGCTTAACGTGAGGTCTGGCTTCTGGAATCATATAAAAATCACGGTACACCCATCCTCGTTCGCGTGAGTAAGCCCACCAAGTAGGATTTCCAGTGCCGTCTTCGTAAGCCGAAAAATCTTGTGTTGTGTCATCGGTGAAAAGTTTCATTCCGCAGTTATGACAGTTGCCGGGAACAAACTTGCGCCGAACACCGCAGCCGGGGCAGCGGTTTTTCGCATGCATTAAAATATAATCCCCACTCATTCAACCTCCAATTTCAATGTTGCTTTCCCACCTAAATCCATTTTCTGAAACTGTTCGCTGGTGATGGGAATATCCATTTCGTAGCCGTTATCGGGTTTAAATCTTGCAAAGAATCCTTCGCCGTCCTGATATACGCCCAGAAGTTTTCCGGTTAGGGTGATTAGTTTCATTTGAAAATAAGTTTAACGGGTGCCGATTTGGTTAAAACAAAACTGGCGATTATTTTGCCGTCTTTAAATTCACCTTTTGGTTGCTCGGCTGGCTCACAAGAAAATACTTCAAGTTTGCATTTAAGCTCTTTTATCTTTCCCTTGTCATCCACATAGAAGGCTTTCGCTGTGGATTTCATTTCAAAAACCCTTTGTTCAATCGGAAACACTCGCGGATATTGGCATTAACATATTTGTGACACAAAATTTTTTCGTGCCAATAATTGAAGATTGAACGGTTTGATAGAATGGAATAATCATCCATCCATCTTTGAAATGAATTGTGCTGCGATTCCCCATAAGCACAATTGAAACACAATCTTGAAATTATGCAAGAAAAATCGGCTAGATTTCATAGTGCCAAAGAGGTAAATGTTTCCAGTTTTTACGCCTCTTTATGAATCCAACAGCAGTTTGATTTATTCCAAATTGCCTTGCGATAACCTCTTGAACCACTCCATTTTCAAGCAACGCCCTGATTTTGTGAACCTTGCACTCGGTTAGCTTCGATGCGCCGTGATTTTCGCCCCTAGGAATCATATATGGCTTTGTGTTAGCTCCGTTAAACACTCCCTTAGCGCACCGACATTTTCTTATCTTGTCTGCCATGTTGTCTTTTTCGGTGCCTAGGAAAAGATGGTTTGGATTACAGCAACGCGGGTTGTCGCATTTGTGGCAAACATCAAGTGCGCCAATAGGCCCGCAGAAAATCCTATAAGAAAGCCTATGCGATGTGGTGTTTTGATGATTTACCGAAAACTGCCCATACCCACGGTTATTAAGTCCATTTTCTTCCCATTCCCAACAATTTCCCAATTCGGGCGTGTGCGGCATGATTTTTCCGCTGAAATTTATGCGGCTTAGAAAAACAAAGAATTGCCTGCGCGAAAGAGGCTTGATTTTATCGGGACGACCAACGAGGATGGGTGTAGCGGATTCATTCATATTCACAGTATGTTTGGTTTCGTTAAACTGGGGGCGATGTTTCTGCATCGCTCTCAGTTATTTAATTATATCACACTTAGGGCTTGACGCAATCGTTAAATTATGAAACTTTAACGCTAATGGCAACCGCGTCCGGCATACAAGTTTGCGCCAACAGGATTGAACAAGTGGGCGAAGATACCTTTATTATCAGCAAGTTTGGGGGTAAAATCATTAGAACAGAAATTCCATTAGGCTCAAGCCTTGTTGAGATAAATCAAGTATTTAGCAATGGCAATTTGATTGGCGTCGAGCTTATTTGCGAACCAATAAAGTAAAATGGCTGTAAGTTTTCCAATTAGGCGCACAACCTCAAAGAAATTGGAGGTATCGGAAAAGCCATCCAATTCATTTGATCCAGTCATTGCCACTGCCCGCATAGCTCGCGACTCGGGATTGTCGCAACAGACCTACCAAGCAACCCAACTTGACGTTCAGCGCATCCAGAACGCCCTACGCGCTGCCGAACGTGGGCAAACATGGTTGATGATGACCATCATACGCGATATGTGCGCCAGCTTCCCGCATTTGATGGCTGAATGGGGGAAACGCAAGGCCGTCATTTGCGGGCAACCAATGTCATTAATTCCCGATGACCCAAATAATCCCGATGATGTTCTGGCCTGTGAAGTTATCCGCGAAGCAATCAAGAATTGTCGCAATTGGCAGGATGGCTTGCAGCATCTTCTAGACGCCACACTTTACCCATTAGCCGCTGCTCAAAAGGTTTTTCAGCCCATTGAAATGGCCGAGACAGGTGTAAAATTCAAGTATCTAAAGCGTTTTTATCTCAAGGAACTTGCACCGATTAACCACCAGCTTGAATGTTACGAGGTCCCTTATCGGCCCAATATGTCAGTTGGCGCAAAGAATGACGCCACTGTTTTTGATGCTGACCAATGGGAAAGCTGGCTAAGATTTTACTCCACTGAGCCAAACGGCAGCATTGATTACACATTGCAGGATGTTTATGCGCCCAGTCCTAATGTTCATATTGTTCATCGTGGCTGTCTTTATTCTCCTACTATTCCGCCTAACTTTGGCGGGGTTATCCGTGCTATTCTATTTCTGTACCTGTTTGCAACGCAAGACCGCGATTGGTGGACATTGATGATGAGCAAATACGGGATGCCTATTCCAGTTGCAAAGGTTGATTCAAACAATGCTTTAACCATGTCGTCCATGCGTCAGGCATTGGCTCTAGGCGTACAGATTGGCGGCATTGTCATTGATAAAAAGTCTGAACTTGAATGGGGGGCGGTTGCCGGAACTGATGGCAGCAATGCCCATAAGATTTATCAGGACTGGTGTAACAGCGAGGTTTCAAAACTTGTGGTTGGTCAGGTGACTAGCGCAAGGCCGGAAAAAGGCGGCTTGGCTGGGGGCATGGCAGAACAAGCGGAGGCTGTTAGGGATGATATTAGAACGTGGGACACTGGCAAATTATCGAATACACTTGAGACTCAACTTTTCCCTCAAATTCTAGCAATCAATGGTTATCGCGGAAGTTGCAAGGTAACTTGGGGCGGTGTTCGCCCTGAGAACATGAAGATGCTTGGGGCATCTGTTCAGCAATTCTATTCAGGCGGCATGAGGCCAACAGAAAAAGGCATACATATCATTTCGGAAAAGACTGGTATTTCCTTTGAGCGCATCCCCGATGAACTTTTGAAAAAAGGTGGCGGTGAAACCAATGCGGGCAAACCGAGTCGAGGGAAAAACTCTAATGATGATGGAATTTGATTTATGGCCTCGAATTGCATTCCAACTTTATTTGGTTCAACCAGTCAAGCGTTTAAGCAGACGAGCGTCAGGGGAGAAAGCGGGTGGTTTACGGTGCCCACCGGCTGGGCGACGAAACCGAATCCAAATAATGTTTCTGAACTAATTGTTTCGCCAAACGCCGATTTCAGTGTGCCCGTGTATTACGCCGTTCTCGATGACAGTCAGCAGTGTTATGCGTGGACTGACCTCTGGATGCAGAAGCTAATGGGAATAGGCAACTAATTCAAAAAATGGGGAACATAAATACATCGCCTTACGTCTCAAGCCGAATAGTCGCAGAGCGTTATTTTTTTGTCAGTGTAAACACAGTAAACCGCATGTGCCTGAATGGAGTTTTTAAATCAGCGCGAAAGATTGGAGAAGGCAAAACATCACCTTGGCAGATTTTAAGAACGGAAGTATTGGCGCATATTGCAAAAAATACGAATGAGATATATTAAAATTTATGGCAACCATGACTGAAACCATCGAAACGAAACCAAAACTCA
>Ga0207695_10001094_pt1 | contig 47280 bp, 69 predicted proteins | sample KBSC54metaG_FD_184354 | JGI IMG/M metagenome (GOLD analysis project Ga0207695, IMG submission 184354) | Corn rhizosphere microbial communities from Kellogg Biological Station, Michigan, USA - KBS C5-4 metaG (SPAdes) (version 2) | ecosystem: Host-associated > Plants > Roots > Rhizosphere > Soil...
TAACCGCTTGGGGGTGAGCGCATCACCCCCGGAATTTGAGAGACATGCTAGAGACATTCCTTGATGTATTGCTGATTGAGGAAATTCCGGTAGAGAACGCAACGGATACCGGGATTGTGGGCGCAAATAACCAGAAGATCGTCCGTTCTGAACGTGCAGCGCGCAAGCCGCAGACGGGCATCGTGATCTCCTGCGACACCAAGTTTCCCTGGTACGGGCAGATGGTCGATATGCCGTACAAAGTCGGGGATGTGGTTCGCACCAATGAGTTCGGCAGAGACTACATCCTGCTCAACCCGGAAGACGAGTTCAGGCCGGATGCCAAGAAGTACTACCTGATTCACTACGCGGATATTCAGGGGCGGGTGAAATCGAAGTTTCTGCAATCCGTAGATGTCAGGTTCCGCAACAGCGGAGTCGAGATGGTCGATGCGTCGTAACTGCCCGCAGTGGTTCCAAGAGCGCCTTACGCAAGTCGGAGGCCGCAATCAGCACGGCGAACCCCGCTTCAAGCTTGTCTGGGGCCAGTCGGAAACGATGCGTGACGGCGGGTACTTCGTGCGCGATGGCTTTCAAGGCTACAGAGACGTTCCTGCGATCGGTGGAGAGGCGTGCTGGACCCTGATGATGTGGGAGCCAGCAGAGAAGTGCGGAACGCCCTACCGCTGGTACAAGGAGCACACCGACGAAACCACGGGACTGGTGACTCTAGGCCAATATCCGTACAAGGGCCGCTACCGCGTCATCAAGAAGCTGATTCATCGCGAACTGATTGGCGGAGAGTGGTTCACCACCAGAATGGAGCCCACGCATTTCATTCTCGACGTCATGGTTCCGCTCATCATCGGCTGGAACAAGATCAACGACCAGCAGAGGCTCGGAATCATTCAGGAAGAGATGGAGCGCGAAGAGCAGGAAGCCGACCGCATTTTGGCCGACTCGCTTCATGACAAGAAGATTCGTCGGGATTCGCCACTTGTGCAGAAACGCCTTGAGTTGATGGAGCGCACGATGGCCCAGGCAATGGCAATTGCAAGCAGAACACAAACAGGACTCACCCAGCTAGGAGCATAAGAGACATGGCAACTGAAACCGTAAAACAAACCCACGGATTTACTGATCCGCTCGGCAAATGGCAGATGCAGTCGCAGAACCCTGAGCTCTACGACCCAGCGATGCCGCGCATGTACCCGATCCACCGTCACATCCACATCTATTCCGTCGCTCGGCGCGGCTTCAAGATCAAACATCCCTACTTCAAGGGAGAACTGAAGGGCTGCAAAGACGAAGAGCGCTACGTGAAGTGCGTCAGTATCCCTGATCCTCCACAGCAACTCGCCATCAACGGCGACGGGAAAAAGGTTGTGGAAGTAGAGCCTCGCGATGAGGCGGGTTGGCGCGTAGCGATCGACATCCTGAACCCGAACAATCCGAGCACGGACCCATATCTCAGGATGGACGCGCAAGCAGAGGCTTACTACGCCATCGGCAAGAACGTAAACCTGATCAAGTATGGGTTATTCCCTTCGCTGAATGATCCGCCGACAGAAGCCGAGTTGATTCGCGCTGAAAAGTCTCGCGACGATACCAGGCAGGAAGTGATCGATGAAGCATTTGCCGAGCAGGCATCGAGCCCTCAGACCTTCCGCGCATGGCTTCGCGAACATCCCGAGATCAACGATGCAATGAACGCCTTTGGGGTGGAAGCCGACTGGTTCAAGCCTCAGGCGATCAAGATGAACTGCCCCAATTGCGGAGACTCTGTCAAGGCCGGCGTTGCTTATCACACGCGAGCCAACGGCAAGGATTGCATCATCGATGAGAAACGAGCCGCCAAAGCAGGCGTAAAGTCGGCGGCCTAAATGTTTGAGTCCATTCTTCGCCGCGAAATTCAAGAGATTCGCAGGCTCTTCGAGGACCGGGAAGAAAAGAAGGTTCTCAAGGAAATTCTCTGCGAACTCAGACATATTCGGCACCAGCTAGAGCCGAAGTTCACCCTTCACATTAAGCAACTCATTTGCCCCGACCCCAAAAGGAGAACAATTTTCATGCCATCCATCGTCGCAGGACAATCCGGCACCTTTGTTTTGAGCGCAACCGCGAGCGACAATTCCACAGTCGTGCTCGCCAACCCCCAACTCACAGCCGATGATTCAGCAGTAACCATCGTCGCCGACAACACAGATCTGACCGGGCTGACGTTCGCCGTCACAGTTCCGGCCTCGGATACGCAGACCTCCTTCAACCTGAACGCGACTGCCGATGCGACGAGCGATACCAGCCCCACGCCGCAATCTATCTCGGCTTCGCTGTCCGTGACTATCTCGCCTGCAACTGTTCCCGTCACCTTCACGCTGGCCATCAACCAGAAGTAGGCAACCCTCTTTGGGGCGGTGACGATAGCGGACGAGCGGCCCATGTCTCTCCGCATCGCGCTGTCCTAGCTGCCCCGAAGTAACGAAAGGATCAGATGCCAGCAGCGGTAATCGGCGGGAACCTACGGTATCCAACGCTTCAAGCGATTGCGAACCTGTTCCGCGCGCAAATCAACGATGACTTCGAAGGGGCAACCAACACGCCCGGGGAAGGACTCATCGCCTACAACACGGCTCCCTTTCTGCTGACGATCATGGACTCGTCCATCCGCGAGCTCTATTCTGATCTGCGCAATGTTGGCGACCCATCGCTGATCCTCGACAACTACATTCTTACCGGATTACCTGCTCTCACATCGCCGAATCCGACAGTGCAAGTCTGCCTGTCCTATGCGGGATTCTTCGACGGGTTTCAGTGGCACCCGCAATGGACTCTGCCGATTTCCTGCAACAAGGTCGAACGAGTCTGGGAGCGCTGGACGGGAAGTGAAGACAACTTCTGGGACATGGCTCCTGCTCCTTTCGGCCTGCCTCCGGTCTACCAGGTATTCCGCATGGGCCAATGGGAGATGAGACAGAACGCGCTGTGGATGCCGGGGTCTCTGAATCAGACTGACCTACGCCTGCGCTGCAGAATCACCTTCCCCGACTTTCTGAATCCCGAAACAATCAACTTCTCGACAGCCTACGTCCCGATTGTGGACTGCCAGAACGCGATTGTGGCGAAGATGCTCATTCTCTATGCGAAGCGCTACGCGCCAGAACAGTATCCGCTGGCAGTGCAGGATGAAATGCGCTTGATGGACAAGCTGAAGCTCGAAATCGTGCGCAACATGCAGCTGACCGAGTACCAGCGTGCGACCTACGGAGACGAGGCTACGGCCTCCTTCTCGTGGACGTGGACTGAACTGTAGGGCGAGGAGCCCGAATAACCGCAACCTGCTCTGAGGAGGAGCACTCAACATGGCACAGACCGGCGTAGTAACACTCCAGCTTTTCGACTTTCCCAAAGGCTCCGACAAGATTCAGCACACGCTGATTCTCGAAGGCCCGTTGGTTATCGGCACATCGTCCACCGCAAACATCGCGATCACTGCATGGTCGATCACCTCGAACGTGCTGACCCTGACGGCGGCCAACTCGCTTACGACAGGGGGCGGGGATTCAATCACAGTCTCGGGATTCACAACCAGCACGTTCCTGAATGGCATTTACACCACCTCTTCGGCAACGAGCACAACCATCGTGGTTCCTTTGACTCACGCGAATGGATCGGGCACCGAGGCGGGAATTGCCGTCCTGACGCCGCAGTACATTACGGGCGGTCTGCCGATCACCTATGCTTTCACGAACTCGCAGGGCGCGACGGTTGTCCCTCCTCTCGGCTCGGGAGCCGTGCCGAAGTGGATTCAGGCCGTCTCGAAGAGCGGTGGAGCATTCAACTACAAGTTTGATCAGACGGTGACGCCGAACACGCTCCGGATCTACTCGGGCATCACAGAAGTGACCACCGCAACCAACATCACCCCCGACACCATTGTTTACCGTGCTGAGTTCGCATACGACATCGGGAGCAACGGCTACTAATGCACGGAACGCAGGGAACTCCGGTTCCTTTGACAACCTGGGGAGGGCTGGTCACACTGGCTGGCCCTGACTCTCTGCCGGAAGGCGCAAGCCCTCGCTGCTATGACGTGGATTTTCTCGTAGGCAGTGCAAGGACTCGCGACGGACTGCGGAGTGTGTATACCTACGACCCAGCAGGAGAGCCAGTAGGGCCGAACGGCGCTACCCAAGCATCGTCGGCAACATGGACAAACCCCAACGGAATTCTGCACCTCGACGCAAGCTATGCATCTTCGGCAGCGTTTCCGGCTTCCGGCAATCTCGACGTAACCAAGTTCTCCTTCGATCTGCCCTCAACAACCTACGTACAAGGTTTTCAGATCAAGATCGCAGGCTACGCCAACACAACGACGAATGTGAATGTGCAACTGCTACGGAACGGGCTTCCGGTAGGAGTGGTCAAGAGCGTTGCTCTGCCATCGGCACCGGATACTGTGACACTCGGCTCTCTCTCTGACCTCTGGGGCGGGGCATTCACCTATGCAGATGTGAATAACACGGCCTTCGGAGTGCGGATCACCGTCTCTTCGATCTTCTCTCTCGCCCAAGCCTATCTCGACAACGTGACAGTAAGCATCGGCACGGCGGTTGGAGACGCGAATTTCAAATTCATCACCACGTTCGTTACGCAGGATGGAGACATAAAGAACCTCTCTCTCGACGCCAATGGAAACTTCTTTGTTGAGGATGTGACGAATAACCCCGGCGTGCTGGAACTGGCGCTTGCGGACGTGACGCCTGGATCGTATGCCGTAGGAGTGCAAGGCGAAGGCGTCGAGTACCTTGCTTTCAATAACGGCTTCACGGGCTCCGACATTCCACGGCAATATACCCCCGAATGGATCGACAAGATTACGCAGGTCGGCCCTGGAGCTTCGCCGGCATTCGCTCCCGGCCAAGCCTCTGCAAACACCTTCGACATCCTGACCATCACACAGCATCCGGCCATGTCGGACATCATCAACGCGGGGCACCTATCAGTCCTGCTACAGTCTGCAGGCCCGACTACAACGGCTCCGGGAAACGTCATCACGGTCGCATACTCGCCTTCGTTCTATGGCGGCTCACCGCATCCCGAAGCGGAAGACAGGACGCTGGTTGATGCGTTCAATTCCGGCGTTCCGGTCTACGTCTACATCTCAGGAACTCCGCTCTCGGCAGCGAATGGAACGTTTCTAGTCACCTCAGTCGGCAATGCACAACCTCCGGGAGTAGATCACTTCCGCTACTACTTCACCGTCCAGGCGACAGGTATCGCCTACGCGCAATTCAACGACCAGGTTGGCCAGTATCAGATGTCCGTCGCGACCATGACGATGGCCGATCCGGTTCCAGGCTTGACGGTAGGGAATATCGTAACCATCGCTGGCACATCGGTGACGGACTACAACACCTCATGGCCAATTTCGCAGGCGATCAACTCGGCTTCAATGGCGATTACGAATACTTCTGTGACCGGAGGCGTGGCAACCTTCAATTACTCGGTAATCTCAGGCGCAAACCCCGCGACCGGGCAGCTAGTCACGATCACTGGCACGAACAATGCCGATGGTCAGCTGAATCTCGTCAATGCGACGATCGCAAGCTCCACTGGAGGCTCAACTGGGAGCTTCACCGTCGCAGTTTCAGCGCCAGACGCATCTTCTGTGCCTGAAAGCGGACAGGCAACCACCGCAGGCACCATCTTTGCCTTCGATCCCGGCCTGAACACGGTAGGAACCGGAACAAGCCCTATTTTTGGCGATTCGACAGGCGGAACCCTGACCTTTACCGGCGCGGCAGCTCAACTTATCGGCCCCGGCACTCGTCAAGGCACGGTTTTCTTTATCACGCGCAATGGATACTACACCGCGCCCGGTCCTCCAGTGACTTTTACCTGCCCCGACAACACTACGGCAATTCTGGCGTCTCAGATCCCGATTGGACCGCCCAATGTAGTCGCGCGCGGAATTGCATTCACGGAAGCAGGGCAAAACGGCGTTCCGGGAGCCAATTTCTACACCATTCCGACGCCTGTAACGTACATCGTGCAGAATGTGAGCTATACCGCGACGTCTTTGATCATCAACGACAACACTTCGACGTCTGCGAGCTTCTTTTTCACCGATTCCGTGCTCTTGAATGCGCAGGCGATCGATGTATATGGCTACAACCTCTTCAACCAGATTGAAATCGGCAATCCGGGCTGGATCACAGCTTACTCGGATCGCAATTTCTACGGTCTCTGCCAGAACAAGGTGCAGAACTTCAACAATCTGAGCTTCGACGGAGGATATTTGCCTGGTGGCCAGATTCTCCCTCTCGGATGGAGCTCGCCTGATATTTACGGAAGCCTTCTGGTCTCGCCAATCTTCGGCAATTCCTACTACATCACCAACTCAACTACCGGTGAGCTTGCGGCGGCAGGGTCGATCTCGCAGACGGCTTACCAGGACGCCTATCAGCAGCCGATTATCAATCCAAACACTACGTACTCGATTCGGGTGACTGCCAGAATCCCATCCGGGAACACTGCGGGGGCGATCGTTGTTTCTTTGACTGCCAACGGCGTGAATTACGGGCAATTCCTGCTCCGGTTTTCATCCATGACGACCTCAATGGCGATCTATACCGGAACTTTGCTGACGAACAAGTTCCTGACCGTCCCTCCCGCATTGATGCTCAACATGGAAGCCGCGACGTTGGGCGTCGGTGCGGACGTCGAAATCGATCGCATCGAAATCTTCCCAACAGAGATTCCAATCCTGACCACAACGGTCTACGGCTCCTACGCGGGGCTTCCCGAGCAGGTGGACGGAGTAACCGGGCAAGGCAAGTTCACGAGCCAGAATCAGCAGCCGGTCAACGGTGCAGTGGTCATGTACGACACGTTCTACGGGCTCAAGGGAATCGGCCCCAACGCTTCAATGTATTCGTGGCAGCAGAGCCCGAATCTTGAGCCTGCGGATTGGGATATTCCCGAAGTGGCGCAGCGATCTGGAGCCTCAGGACCGATGGCCTTTGACTTCGGAGAGCAGTGGATTGTCATGGCGTGCCGGAATGGGGTGTACCTCTACGAGGGCGGCCAGCCGGGCAAGATCATGCAGGAAATCTTCCAAGTGTGGGATGCCATCAACTGGAGCGCAGAGCAGACCATCTGGGTCAGGAATGATGTGACTGGGCGGAGACTCTTCATCGGCATTCCGCTGCCTACTCCGAACTTCTGGCTTCCCGACGCTCCGGTCAATGCAAACCCGACCAGCCCCAACGTGATTCTCATGTTGAACTACCAAGGCATGGATACCGGACGAGAGATCGAGATGATGCCCGGGATGCATACCACCATGTTCGGCACTCTGAACGCAATCGATATGCGAAGGAAATGGGCCCTCTGGCAGATTCCGAGTCCCTATGGGGCTACAGTGCAGACCGCGACAGACAAAGCATTCTACATCTGCAATGGCAGAGCAAATTCGAAGGTCTACAAGCTTGACCCAACCATGCTGACCGATGACGGGCAGGCGATCGACTCGCTCTACACCACGGCTGGATTGGGAAGTCCTTCGAAGATGAAGGAGCAGCCGGAACTTGGCGCGTTCAATAAGCGCATTGGGTACATGAGTCTGAGAGCAACCGGAACAGAGAATCTGACTGTCCGCTTCCTGCCTGATACGTTGCTGGGCCCAGGAGATTCAACGGTCGGCTATAACGCATGGACGGTTCCGGGTGGATTCAATCTGACGCCGACTTGTCTCCGCGATTTGAGGGCATCGGTGAACTTCTTCGCTAATCGCGCCTTTGTGGAGTTTCGCGGAGCCGACTTTGACGCTTCCATTCTGACTTTGTTTGTGCGCAAGGATGCCTGGTCAGCGCCGTGGGGGCCGAAGTGAGCATCGTTTCGAACGAACTCTTGACGCACATTGAGAACAACGACAAGAAACTCGGCATCTACCTGCGCAAGCTCGAAAAGCTGGTCAATACCGGGCTCACGAATGCGGGAGTTTCGGGAACAGGCAAGGTAGCAGCCCCGGCCCCGCCTGAATCGGTTTCTGTCGCTCCGGCGGCGAGCGGAGACATGTTCCAGGTGGTGGTCAATCATGCCGCACCGATTCGCAAGGGAACGCATTACATCTACACCATCGCGAACAACCCGCAGATGTCAGACGCAATCATCGAAGCCAAGCCGGCTACGCGCGCGCCAGCACATTTCGCACATCCGACATTTGCAAGCGATGGCACGACCAAGCATGACATTTACGTCGGGGTGCAGGTTCAGTACCCGGGTTCTGACCCGTCGAACCCTACCTTCCACGGCGGGGACTCGCCTTCTCCAATTCAGCTGAATGGAACGGCAGCGGCAGACATTCTGCCCGGTACTGGATCAGGGACCGCAGTGAATGGCGGGCAGACCTTGGTGGGGTTGGGCAAGACGCTGCTAAGGGCCGCCCCAGCTCCAAAGCGGAGCGTATGATTCGCGATTTCAAGACAGAAGATTTTCGCGCCATTCAGACGTTCCACGTGGAATCCGGCATTGATTACCAGATGCCCAATTTGGGTGGCCCGTTGGTTCCAGTAAAGAAGATTTGCGAGTTGGATGGCGAACTAGTTGGAGCGATGGCGCTCCGTGTGTGCCCCGAGACATTTCTTTGGCTTGAAAAGCGAAGAAGGCCACAGGAAAAGATGCAGATCATGAGCGAACTGCAGACGGCAGTCCTTCGCGAAGCATGGGTGAACGGCCTCGATGAGATCTGGGCCGCAATTCCACCCATCGGCTTCGATAAGCGGCTGAAACAGCTCGGATGGGAACCCGACCGGAACGGTTGGAGACTTTGGACGAGGCGCACAGGATGAGATCAGCAGTCAATCAAGCAGGGGACGCTTACAAAACGGCAGCGGCAACAGGCGACCGGCTGGGCTCGGAAGCCTCAGGCATCAGCTCAAACCTGACGCCGTTTCTGACTCAGGAGATGCTGCACCCGCAAGGGTATTCGCAGGGAGACACCTCTGCGATGCTCTCGGCAGGGCTGGGGGGCGCTGGGGGAGCGAACTCCGGCCTTGTCGGGCAGGCTGCGCAACGAACTGCGGTCTCGCGCAACGGGGGAGCATTTCAGGCAGCGCTTGACGATGCCGCCAGACAGCGCTCCAAGGCCGCTGCAGCCTCTTCGGAGGGCATCGCAGCCAAGAACGCAGACCTCAAGCAAACGCAGATGCAGGAAGGCGCTGCAGGGCTCAACAAGCTCTATGGAACAGATACCAGCGGAATGCTGAATGCGATGGGTCAGGAGCACGAGGACATCAATTCGGAAATTGAAGGCAACAAGACTGGCTGGCTGCAGAACTCTCTTGCAGTCATCAAGGCGCTCAACCCGACAGGAAAAATCGGCGGCATGGGATTTGGAGGATAGATGGCCAGCCTGCTTCCTAAATCTCTGACCGCTCCGCTCGACGCCGCACCGCCTCTGCCTTACGCTCTGGGCGATCAGCTTGCAGCCGTGACGCAGGATCAGCCTTTGGCGAAGATGCCGCAGTTCGATGCTGCGCCTACGCCCAAGACGGTCTATGCTCCCGACCCTGAGCAGCAAATGATCGACCACGACACCCAGAAGCTTCAAAAGGTGCAGTGGAACCAGTCACACCCTTGGGGGACTGCTGAAAACCATCCCGGCACATGGGGCAAGATCGCGCACGTTCTTTCGGTAGCAGGGAATATCGCAGGAAACATCGTTGCGCCGAACGTCATGGCGAATATCCCCGGCACGCAAGCCAACATGCAGGAGCAGGAAGCAGGCTTGGCGCATCGGCTGGATACCGAAACACAGCACAGCGCAGAGAACAAGCAGAAGGAAGCCTCGGCAGCACTGCAAGGCGCAGAAGCTAGCGATGAGCCGGGCAAGGCCAAGAGCCTCGAAGGCTATCAGGATGCCGAAACGCGCAAGATCAACGACGAGCTTCAGCAAGGCCCCGCGCTGCAGCACCTCGAAACCGATCAGGGAATCTTTGCGTTTAATCCGCGCACTAAAGAACTGACACCGCTGACGTATCAGGGCAGCCCTCTAATGAAGCCGACGCCCGACAAAGGGCTGATGCAGTCTCAGCCAGTCATTGGACCGGACGGCAAGCCGCACACCTACCTTCTTGACCCAAAGACGGGCAAAAAGATGGCTGATGAGGGGGTGCATTACGAGCGCCCAATCACCATCAACAATAACCAAGAGCACAAGGAGAAAGGCGAAGTTCTGAAGCAATTCCAGCCCGCTCTTGATTCTGCGGAACGCTTCAATGTGATGACCAAGAATTACGAGGATGCGGTCAAGAACCATGACCAGCAGGCCATGCTTTCGCTTCTTGCAAACCACCTTGGCATGACGATGGGCCTGCAAAAGGGCGCTCGCTTGACCAAGGACATCATCAATGAAGCGAAAGACTCTCGTCCGTGGCTCCAAGGCATGGCCGCTAAGTTCGATAGCAACGGAGTTCTGAGTGGCGTGACGTTAACGCCAGAGCAGATGCGCCAAATGGTCGATCTGGGACGCGGAAGGTTTATGGAGGACACAACCAAAGCTCGCAATGAAGCCAAATACCTTGGCTCGACAGATGACGGGCCAGAACGCACTCCAACCAAGGCGACAATTAATCACTACATCGCACTCGCGAACGGGGACAAGCAAAAGGCCAAGCAGCTAGCTATCCAAGATGGCTGGAGCGTGAAGTAATGCCCGAAAAACAACAGCCAGTACAGCCCGATCCTTGGGACGAAGCAGCCAAGAACTTCCATGCGCAGCCGGGGGAAACTGCCGCTGCGCCCGGATCCGCAGATGACGACTGGAAGATTTGGCAGCAGGGGGGCGGTGGAGCGGGCACGACACCATCAGGCGGTCTCACGGAGATTCGGCCCAACCAATCTGACACGCTCCCGCATGCGCTCGAAGATACATTTTCGAACATCGGCGCAGGCGGACTCGGCACGCTTGCCACTCTAGGCAGGATTTCACCGTGGGGCGCTCTTGCTGACCACATGCAGGGTAAGCCGACGATCTACGAGGACGCCTACCAGGCAGTGACCCATCCGAAAGAGACTGGTCAGGGGTTAGTTCATGCCCTTAAGGACGTTGCGCAGCATCCGTTAGAGAACGTCGCCGGTGCCATTGGTGCCGCTGGTGCCGGAGGAATGATCCCAGAGGGCGCAAACCTTGTGGCAAAGATACCGACCCGCGCCAAAGCGGGTGCTCTATTTGATCAGGTCATGGCCCGTGCAGGCGATGAGCCCGTGACGCTCACAAAGGCACTGGCTCCGATGGAGCGAGCCCAGCAATTGAGCGCGCGCGGTGGCGGCACAATCTCTCCTATTGACAACCTCTACAAGCGCATCAACACGATCAACCCTCTGGACTACAAGGAAGCCCGCGATTGGGCTTCGAATCTCTCACGCCTAAGTGCAAACGACAAAATGAATGCCTCCCCGGCGCTCATGGCAGAGGCGAAGAAGCTGAGCCACGCACTTAACGAGGATATCGGCGGTGCAGCAGCAAGGCGCGGTGTCGGTCCGCAGTACGAGCAGGCTATGGATATGTATAGCCGCGCTTCGCGACTGCGAGAAGGCCTGAAGAATACCGCTAAGTGGGGAGTCCCCATTGCAGCAGGCGGGGGAGTCGTCGGAACAGTACTGAAGAAAGCTCTTCAGTGATCGTCACGTGATGGTCGGCCCCAAGCAAACCACCACCAGACAAAAGCTACTCCTGCTCCAACAAAGAAAGCCATAACACCGCACATTACCACAGTTCCCACTCCCGTAACTAGACGGAAGGAAAGGCGAAAACATGCCCGCATACATCAACTCCGCGTTTCAAGGTTCGCAACTGCTTGTCAGGGGCGTGGCCTCCTACCTGTTTGGTTCCTACAACTATAAGCAGGACAACACCAAACTGCTTATCTCAAACGTGGCGCTCACCTCAAACGTCGCTACGCTCACCGTGCAGATCGTTGGCGGAGAAGTGCCTCTGGTAGGCTCTCTGATTTCCGTCCAGCAGACCACATCTACCTCTGGCCTGTTCAACGTCAATCGCGTGGCTCTGGCCTCGGTCACCATCGATGCCACGACGGGCGCTGGAACGGTTACCTTCCCGCTTACCCATGCCAACGTGGTTTCGGCTGCCGACACGGGCTCTGCTGTAGTTGAGGTTCCTGAAAAGTCAGAAGCCCTGGCAGCGGGAGCTTCGATCGCAGTGGCTTGCACGATGCCATTCGCAGAGCAGTTCACCGTGCCGCTGGCGGTGACGTTTCCGGGTGGAGTTCTGCCGACAGCGGTGACAGTGACTCTTCAGGTTGCGCTCCACAACATTGACTCCGAATTCACGAACACAACGACTGCGGTGGTTGTTGCTACGGGCGCATACACGACAGGCAAGGGCCCCGTAGTCGAAGCGACCCTAGAGCGCGGGTACTTCTATCGCGTTCTTGTCTCCGGCCTCACTGCGGGCTCAGCTACCGGAATCATCGCGAAGATCGGCGGGTAAAAGATGGCACTGGCGCGGCGTGACGACTACCTAACGGATGCTCAGGGAAGAGCTTTAGCGGGGGCGCAGGTCTACTACTGCACTCAGCCGGCAGATGTGTCTTTGCTCCCCCCTTCTCCTCTGGCGGCGACGTTCAGCGATCTTAGCGGGACGCCGGAAGCGAACCCGCAAATCACGGATGGATTCGGGCACGCCATCGTGTACATGGACAATGGCCAGCTCTACACCATCGTCTACGTGCATCCGCTCTTTGGCCCCGATCCGCAATACAACAACCAGCCCATCATTGTGCTCAAGGATCAATCGCTCGGTGGGGGTGGGGGCGGAACGACCATCGCATCGTTCAAGGGAACCCCGACAGGCACCATCGACGGCACCAACAAGACCTTCACGGTGGTCAACGGAACGATTCCTCTGACTACGCTGCCGACCCAGATTGAAGCATGGCTCAACTTCCCCCTGATTGAAGGGCTGGGATTCGCGCTGTCTCTGGTTGGAGGGCAGGTCAAGATCACCTACGCCAACGCACCTCAGCCTGCAAGCGACGGCAGCCCCGCTGACGCAATTTACGCGCAAGGATACACGCTCCTATGAGAAAGCTATTGTTCGCCGTCTTCGCGCTGGCCCTCCCCGCGTTTTCGCAGGTCATCGACCCTCGCACGCAGATTAACTGGCCCCGCGTCTCTGGAAACGGTTCTCCGTTGTCGGCAGGGTTTGCCTGTACTGCGTCGAATTACGGGCAGATGTACACCGACAAATCCGGACCGCACTACTGGACATGCGCAAGTCCAGGCGGAACACCTACGTGGTATCAGGTGGATTCAGCAGGCGGCTCTTCGACGATCCTGCAGGTCAACGGCACCCCAACAACTCCCGTTTCGCCGGTAAATTTCAACGATACGACTCCCGCAGCTCCCACAGGCTTTCAGAACTGCAAATTCCAGCAGGACGGCACAGCCGATGTGTCCTGCTACGTCCCTGCGTCCAATCCTCCTTCCGTGCAGGATCTGGTTGTCCCTCCCGACTCCAATCAAGGCATCTTCATTCCGTTCACGGTCTGCACCAAAGTTCCAGATAACGTGTCTCTGCTTGTCACGCAGACATGCAAAGGCGATTCCGGGTATCAGCAGACTATCCCGGGGGGGAATTTCAACCACAATGCGCACCCGTCCATCATCTTCTCGGTGCCCGATCCTACGCTCGTGGCTGCGCTTTCCGGTAAAACCATCGGAAGCATTTTCCTTGCGGCATGGAGCAGGCTTGGGGGAACGACCTCGGGAACCGTCAGCTGCTCTGCTACAGGACTCGGAACCACGTTAGTCCCAATCAGCGTTCCTTCGGGTTCGCAGAGCACGGTTTCGGTGCCTTCTCTGACCGGCCCCAACGTTTCGACGACAACCTGCACACTGAATCAGTCGCAATCTGTCAATGGCGACTACGGCGATACGCAGATGTACCAATCAGGACTCTGGGTTGAGTACACCGGAACTCCTATTACTCCGACCAATGCGCTCAATGCGCAGTACCCGCTGGTGTATTCGCTCGACGGCAATGCGCTCACGGTTTCTCCGTTCTTTCCTGACTACCTGTTTCCGCGCCTCTTTGCCAATCTTCCCTCCTCGGATAAGTGGCAGTTCAATCAGGCAGGCTATCCGACATTCGTAGTCAGCGACAACGACACGACGACGATCGGCAACCAGTGCCACGGAACCGGAACATCTACAGGGCCTCCATATTCGCTCTGCCAGATGGATGGAACAGGGGGATGGCTCTATGCAGGCACCTTCGGGGGCAGCGGTCCACCGGCTGTGTCTTCGGTAGATAGCCCGCTTGCCAGCCTCTCGATTTCTCCCAGTGCCGGGGCGGTGCACGCGGATATCAATCTAGGGCATTTCAATCACTGGAGTGCAAACCAGCAATTCGACGCCGGAATCAATCTCGGCGGTGCACACTCTGAAATCAACCTCAACGGATCAGGCGGTGCAAGCGGAGACTGCCTGAAGTCCTCGGGAGGCGGCAATACGCCGTTCTGGTCATCGAGTTGCGGAGGTGGGGGAACGGTAGGACCAGGCACGGTTGGGTTCCTTCCGAAGTTCTCTACGACCACAACCATCGGCGACTCTCACATAGACGACGGCGCAACGACGTCGGGCCACGTCACCATCACCGAACCCGTGGACGTAAGCTCCACTGGCCCATCTCAGTTTGGCTTCACCTACAACGGCACTCCGCTGGTGCCGGGGTCAGCGACAACTGCGGTCTATGGAGTCAATTCCTCAGGCCAGGCAGTGGCATCGGAAGCGGCGGGGGCGGCATCGCGTATCTGCACTGCAGCGAATGCTGCGACGAACACGGGATGCCAAGGGTCCAGTAGCAGCGTTAGCGTCAACGGGTCCTCTGTATCCAGCCCGAACTTCAATGGCACGACTCCAGCCGCAGGATCGAATGGAAAGAACGTCACATGGCAGGCGTCCGGCTCAAGCGTAAGCGCCGAGATCGTAGGCGACGGCAACGCTACCCATTACTTGGACGGAACCGGAAACTATTCAACCCCAGCGGGAGGTGGGGGAGGCGGCTACACCAACGTTACCGGCTCTGCCTCAGAAACCACCGTAGCTCTGATCAACACGGCTTGTGGTTCAGGCACCTACTACGCGACCACTCCGCTCTCTATCGCAACTGGGGGCACGATTACCTGCCCTGTACAGTTCTCCAAAGCAGGATTGTGGACGATTGCCAGCGGGCAGACGGTGACCTTCTCGAAGCCCGTCAGCGAAACCGATGCACCCGCTCAGCACTTCGCTGGATCGGGTGTAGTCGTATTTCCATTGCAGAACAATCTCCGCGCTGAGTGGTGGGGATACGTTGCAGATGGGAATCTCGGATCGAACACTGGCACAGATAACTACCCAGCAGTCCAAGCAGCCATTACTGCAATGACGGCAGGAACGCTCAACTTCCCATGCGGATTTGCGCGGTTCACTTCCGGCACACCTACAGTCAGTGGCAAGTCGAATATTCAACTGAAAGGCTGCGTTCTGGGCGGCAACAACACGAATCAGACCACATGGTTTGCTTCGACCTCGACGCTTGGCAACGTGAAGTTCGCAGGGTCTTCGGGCGCGCATGACAAGTGGAACGGAATCGATTCAATCACCTTCGCTCGTGCTGTCGCTCCGTCCACCACGGCAGGGCAGGCGAGGGGTCTGGATGTTGAGTGGAACGAGGGTTTTGTTTGGCAGAATTCTCGCGTAGAAGATGCTGGCACCCAAGCAACATACTGGCTTTTCCCAGATGGCGCGTTCTCTGGGCACACCTCTTATGTCGCAGTCGAATGGGGCTTCAACGGCATTTCACCGGCTGCCGGAACATACTCCTGCTACTACATTGACGGCTCACAGGCTCTTTCTTCCTGGGTCACAGACCATCGCGGATGCCTGACGAATAACAAGGCCGATGGGACTCATATCTTTTATGGCGATAACTACTCCGGTCCGATCATGGAAGACGTGATGTCGGACTGGTTTCAGACCTTCCAGATTACGACATCTGTTTTTGCCAATGTGACTCCGACTGGTGGATTTCAGAATGGCGACATCCACTACGTGCATTCTGTCTTCGATACAAACAAGGGTTCCGTAGTCAACCTCACGGGCCTGACCTCAGGGGGCGCTAACGTCAACTTCGACGAAGGGTGGTGCACGAATAGCGGAACGCCGTATGGCTTTGAGATTCATTCCTCTCAGGGGATTCACCTATCTAACTTCGAACTGTCTCAGTGTGGCACGACAGCCTCGGCGTACTTTGATTCAAGTACGCGCGTTTCGTTCACGAACAACCATTGCGATACGGTGATCAGTAGTTTCGCCGGATGTCTGAAGGTCAACGCGACCAGCGCCAGCGTGTTCACCGGCAACGACGCAATCGGGAACAGCGCATCGGCCACCCTATTCGACTTCACCGGATCAAGCAACAACACGGTGCAGGGCAATGTCCTGACTGGCACGGCGTCCATCGGCATCCACTTCGACGCGACCAGCAACACCAACAACGCCTCTTACCTGAACAAGATCATCTCTGCATCAATCACCACACCGGTGTCAGACTCGGGCAGCGGAAACAACGCGATCTCGGTAGCGGCAGCGACCATTACCGGGCAGGCAGCGGCAAGCGGAAACAACTGCCTTCAGATCGATACCTCTGGAGTGGTTACGAAGACAGGCTCGGGTTGCGGGGCTTCTTCATCTCCCTACCCGCTCTTCCAGAAGTACGCTTACGTGGCGGAAACCAACTCAACCCCCGTAGCGTCAATTACCGCTGGTCCCATCACTGTATCTACAACCGACCTTCTCGTTGCTTTCTGCCGGACGGGAAGCACGGGCACCACCAGCATCACAGTGACCGATACGCTGGCTAACACATGGACGCCCATCGGCTCCGCGATTGGAACCAATCCATCTATCGCAATGGCATGGACCAAATCAACCTCGTCCGGCTCGGATAGCTTCACCTGCACGCCGAACGCAACCGCAGCCTTTCAATCGGCAATCGTCGTGGATTATCAGGTGCAGTCTGTTCCCACTCTCCATACCTCGGCATTCGGAGCAGAGGGCACGAACACAATGTTTACCAGCGGAACGTTCTCGACTACGGTTCGCACGCTTGCAATCGCCTGCTGGACGGGCGGCTCAGGAACCAGCTTCCCACAGATCGCGCAGATTGGCGGGAGTCCTGGCCGTCTCAGGGCTGTGGCAGCAAGTGGGATCAACACTGCGGCTGACGCTGGATGCGCTGATGCGGTTCTGGAGGCTCCTGTATTCACAGGCACGGTGCAGGGGTACTTGTCGCCGAACTTCCCTTACGCAACCTCCAACCTTCCGGGGAACTCGGCAGTGGCCGCGTTTACTTACTGATGAGCAACTGCAATCAAATTCGCGCTGATGGGATGAGTGAGCGCAGCTGCGCCAATGCCGGAAACGGCAACCACGCGCCACGCGCAACCCACGGCGAATTGCAGACCACTTCGAGTCACAGCCATCGCCGCGTTGACCACCGGATTTCTTACCGGAGACACGCGGTCATGGCCTCGCACGACGCGCTCCACCTGGAAGCCAGCGTTTTCGAGAACAAAGGACAAGGATTCTCTGGTGAAGAGGAAGTGATGTGTCCAGTCAATGTAGCGGGCATAGGAAGCCAGCGGCCAAAGAGCGTTCGGGACCTGGCAGACCAGCCTTCCACTTGGCTTCAGGGCGGTTCGGATTCCGCTCAGCAAATCAATCTGGCTGTCGCGCGGCACGTGCTCCAGAACGTCGATAAGAGTTACCGCGTCGAACTCTCCCGCACGGCTCAACAGATACGGAAGAACGTCAGGGACAGCGATTCTCTGCACGGGCAGACCTTGCTTGTGCGCGAGATCGACCTGACCTGGATCGGCGTCGATTCCCTCTGCTGTGTATCCGGCCTTCATAAGCGCATTCAGCAGAAATCCGGCCCCACAGCCAACGTCAAGGATGCGTGCGGGAGCAGGCGGAAAGTGCTTCAGGAACGGCTTATAGGAACGAGCCATGCTTGCGTAATAGGCATCGCTGAACTGATGAAGTCTTCGGTAGTGGAGGGTGTAATCGAGCATGTCTAAGTTCAGGCCCATCAGTCTAGCACTCTGCCTCCTTGCTCCTCTACCACTTTTAGGTCAGTTCTCCACCGTCTCCTGTACGCACGGGGAAACGGGAACCTGTCGGCAAGCAACAACCTGCAATCAATCGGACGTTCAGGCAGCAATCAACGCTTCTTCGACCGGTACAGACGGCTACATTAGCCCGACGAGCTTTCATGGGGATGGGGTGTATGTTCCGAGCGGGTCCTGCTCATGGGGAACTGCCGTTTCTTGGACCGACAAAAATATCAACCTGATCGGTGCGAATCCCACCATCGCAGCCTCCGATTATTCATGGCGGGTTAGGGTTACCGGAGCGGCGGGGAATCACCAGTCAACAGCAGCAGCCTTCAGAATCTCGGGCTTCACTCAGAGCAGTGGGCACGTCCTGAACATCAACTCCTCTAACCCCGACATGACCACATGGGCAGGGTTCTACCGTGTCGATAACATCACCTACACGGCAACAGGCGGCGGCAATGCCATCAACGTCTACGGGCCTGTGTATGGCGTGTTCGATCACTTGAACGGCACTGCGTCGGGGATGAATCACTTCGAGCAGTCGATGTACCTGAACTCTGAATTTCCGCCTTCGGCCACAGTAGTTCTAGGTGAGACAGTCGGCAGAACATTCGCGGCGGGACTTGGAACACAGAACTTCGTCTTTATCGAAGATTCAACTTTTAACTGCTCGGGAAGCTACGGATCGGGTGCCTTATCGGATTCCGAGTCCGGCCCTCAGCGCATGGTCTTCCGCCACAACACGGTGACCGGAACCTGCTACCACTACGCGCACTGGACGCGCAATGGCGAGTGGGATGGCGGCGTGATGGAGATCTACAACAACAACTACGCCTGCACTGGCTCAGGATGCTCGGGAGGGTACTTCGCGCGATTCCAGGCAGGAACGGGAGTTGCGTTCAATAACACGGTCACTGGTTACGGCGTGACTTCCATTCAGATCGATGAGCTTCGCGGTGCGGGTTCGCAGACTGGAGGAATTGTCGGAGAATGCGCCGGGAGTCCACCAGGCAACTCGCAGTTTGATGTGAACGCGGGAGACACGAACGCCCCGGGCTGGCCTTGTGCCGGGCAGGTGGGAACGGCATGTATTGCCGGAAGCTGTTCGCGCTCCTCGATGAATTCAGTTCCCTTCATCATCTGGAATAACGGCACTCAGTCGGGATGCTCGACAGGCGGAAGCTGCACCAACTCAGTGGCGTTCAATCTCGACGTCACGGGCACGCCCCGCAATATGGCGAACTACCTCAAAAGCACTGCACATTCTCTGGCAGGGCCTTACAACGGAGCGGTTGACTATTTTTCAGGTTCAGCTAAGCCGTCGAGCGTCGGTATCTATACCGGCATCGGCTCGTATGCGCCTTTCACCTACCCCTACCCGACTACCACAGGTGGCGGAGGCGGCCCATTCGCCCTCACAGTCACAACAACTCATACTTCGGTAAGTGGCCCTAACTGTTCTACGGGCTCCCGCCCATCAGGAACGGTTATTGGCCCTTGCACAGCCACGCCAGACACGGGCTACAGCTTTGCGCCGGGATGGTCTGGTGCGTGTTCAGGAACGGGCCTTTGCGGTCCTTTCCCGTTGTCCTCGAATACGTCGCTTGCAGCAACCTCCACGATCAATTCATGGCTGCTTTCCACGGCCATTGGTGGCTCGGGTTCGGGCACGATCGTATGCACTCCCGCAGCCGGTTCAACCGTCAACTATGGCACTCCGGTGTCCTGCACCATCACCCCCGCAGCCGGTTCAACGGTCACATCGGTGACAGGCGGTGGAGGAACATGGACGAGCAACCCCTACCTGTTCAACATGCCGAACAGCGCCGCTACAGTAACAGCAACCTTTGCGCTGAATACCTACACCTTCGCAGTCTCAACCGCAGGCACAGGCACCGGCAATCTGACAGGCCTCAACTGCGTAAATGGCACCTATAACTACCTGACCAATATCTCCTGCTCTGCCACGGCAACGTCAGGCACGTTCGTCGGCTATACGGGCACGGGTTCAGCTTCAGGCTGCTCTGGGAGTCCATGCGCTCTCTCGATTGGTGCTAATTCAACTCTGCAGGCGACCTTCTCGCTTAGAGCCGCAACCCCGACATTCTCGCCGGTAGCAGGCGCATACGGCGCAACGCAGAATGTGACCATCTCGACAACCACCGGGGGAGCCACGCTGCGCTATACGACCAGCGGAGTCGATCCGACCTGCTCGACGGGCACGGTCTATTCAACACCTGTCTCTGTAGCGTCTTCGCTCACTCTCAAAGCAATCGCCTGCGCATCCGGCTATTTAGATTCAGTGGTTGGTTCGGCAGCGTACACAATCAACGGCACTGCGGCTGCTCCGACCTTCAGCCCTGTAGCAGGGACCTACACCTCCGTGCAGTCAGTGACGTCGAGCACGGGAACCTCTGCTTGTGCGAGTTTCCTCTACATCGGCACAGTCAACCCCCCAACTTCGCTTGGAAACACGATCTCAGTGGCAACTTCGGAGACGGTCTACTCCTACGTGCACAACTGCCCGGGATACTCCGACTCGACGGTTTCAAGCGCAGCCTACGTCATCAACCTGCCGACAGTCTCGGTATCGATCTCAGGCACAGTCAAGATCTCGGGCACAGTGACACTTCAATAGGAGACATATGAAGAAACTTTCCATCCTCGCGACGATCTTTACCCTGGCACTGGCTTGCGGTGCAGCGCTCCCGCAATCCGGCCACACGGTCACCATCAACGTCACAGCGACTGCTCCCGGCACAGCAACCGTGCTCAGAGCGGACGGGCTGTGTCCTGCGACATCTACCCCCTCCTCGGGTACGACGCTCACCAGCACGCTCTCCGTGCCTACAGCGGGCACTGCGGTGCCCTACAACGACACCACGGTAGTCGATGGAAATTCCTACTGCTACTGGTCAACCTTCAAGGCAACAGGAGGTGGCAGCGCTGTCTCCAATACCTTTCTCGGTCAAATCGGCGTCACAGTGTCCATCTCAGGGCTGGTTAAGTAAGTTGTTTTGCACCCTGTTCCATCTAGGGTGCCCGAAGTGCACGACAACTCTGCAAGTGAACATCCGTTGAACAGAGGAGCCGTATGAGCGTCATCACCATCTACGAAACCACGGGCGATACTTGGAAATCCAATATCGGGCCAAGCATCAATTCCATTCCCTCCGACGCGTTCTTTGCGCAGCAGGACTCAGCATCTGGAAACCTTGTTGTCGTCAACCAGGCTTCGAAGGAAATGGCGGGAGGGCTGATAAGCGAGAATCTGCCTGTCCCTCCCAACACAAAATACTTCGGCATGGATATCGTGCTCGATCTCTCGCCGGAAGACTTTCCTCATCTGGCCCGCTGCGAAAACGATCTGAAAGTGACATTCTCTGACGGCTCACAAGCCAACTTCTCGACGCAATGGAATGACAAGGGCATGTGGCAGCTCGACCCCACCGGAAAGACGTGGGTGGATTCGGGATACAAGGCACCGTTGGTTGTCGGCAGAAACGTTTACCAGTTTCGCGGCTCATTCGATGGCAAGACATGGAGCGTTACCGGCCTTCGGCTGAACGGCGACACGCCTTTCGTTCCTGGGTCGCAATTCCAGAATCTGCCGGCCATCGCTTCAGGTTGGGGAGCAGGGCTTCATCCTCAACTGCAAACTGAGGCAAAGAAGGCTCCCTGGTATCTGCGGGAAGTTTACGAACATGTGCGGGTGATTGCTTCAGACGGGCCGATCCCGTTTGAGTTTGGGCTGTAAATGTTGAACCCTGCTAGAGCGGTAACAGCTCAGCCGAGAGGTGCAGGGAATCTTAGCGGGGCCTTGGGGGAGAGCAGTGCCTGAAGACTATGGTGCGGAGATTGCAGGTATCAAGCGCGACCTCACTTCTCTTGAGCGCCGCGTAATCAAAACCGAGAAATGGTGCGAGGAAGAATCGCCGGAGTTTCATAGACGCGTGGAGAGATTCGTTACCAGATACGAAGCCATCGAGTCAGAGCGCACTCTACGTGATGCGCAGCGGCACAGAGAAAACATCGAGCGCATGGAGCAGATCAGGCTCCGCAACGAGCATACCCAGACACGCAATGACCGCTGGAACCTGCTCATCGCAGCCTTAGGACTGATATGCGCCATATGCATGCTTTATCTGGCGGTCAGAGCCACAACCCATGCCAGCGTAAATCCGCTGCGCATCGGCCAGCACAATGACCCGCAAATAGCCCAGCAGGAATCAGCACACATCCCAATTCTCTGAGGTGAACGATGAGCACGACACCCGTTAATCCGCCAGTCCAGCCAGATCCCAACAACCCCAGCCCCACCAAGCCGAAAGACGAGCCGAAGCCAGCATGAGCACAGAGAGCAACGTCACCTATCGCCCCCTGCCAGCAGGCGTAACGAAGCCTGACGCAGTGCTTTCGGATTGGCAGGTGCAGATGATTCTTTCTGGCCTACTGCTCCCCAACGAAAACGCCATTCACGCGCTAGCTAAGGAAGTAGCGAAAGCAAGAGGGATTGAGTAGTTCGGGGAGATGACATGCGATTGTCCGACTGGAAGTGGGAGTACGAGTGCGAACCGAGCGACGACATTGTGCTAGCTGCCGCTTATCTCGAAGCGCGAGGTTTGCAATTCCTAAGCGATTTCGGCTTGGACAACGCCGTGGTGAAGGCTGAGGCACGCATGAGATTGGAGGCAATGGAATGTGGGTCTACAACTCCTCCAACGGAAGCCTGATTCGCAACGGGATCATTGTCGGCACTGGGTATTCGGGTCACCAGGCAGGCGTCAACAACCCTGAAATGGAGTCGATTCACAACACCGGGCCCATCCCAAGGGGGAGCTGGACGATCAGCCAGTTCTTCGACGATCCGGGCGGAAAAGGCCCTCTGGTAGCACGGCTGAGCCCCGATGAAGGAACAGAGACGTTCGGCAGGGGCGGCTTCATGATCCACGGCGACAACGCCATGCATAACGAGGGTGCAAGCTACGGCTGCATCATTCTGGCACGGTCACTCAGGGAGCAGATCGCCACATCGGGCGACTGTATTTTGCAGGTTGTGTAAGGAGAAATATGAACTGGAAAGCATGGCTTCACTCACTGGTAGCAGCGGCCATATCTAGCGCGGCGTCTGGCGTCACGCTAGTGATCGTGGCTCCTGATTCCTTCAACTTCACTTCCGCTGGACTGAGCAAGCTTGCTACCGTCTGCGGGGTCAATGCGCTGGTTGCGGTTGCTGGCTATCTGAAGCAATCCCCGCTGCCAACAGCGACCGAAACCGTAACCACCACCGTCACCGCAACTCAGGAGACAACCAAACCATGAACAGAAACTACGCTCAGAAAGTGCTCTTGCTGATCGTCCTGGGGGTCGTAGCGGCTCCCATCATCGGATGCCCAGCCGGAACCCAGCAATCCGCTGCCAAAGCTTCACTACAGGTCACCGTAGTGATGCAGTCAGCACAGCAGGGCGAAATTGCAGCCCACAACTCAGGCCTGATCCCTGACGCAGAGCATCAGTTTATTCAGCATCAGTTCATCTCGCTTGCCGAAGCAGACAAGGCCGCAAACGCCTGCATCGCTGCTGCCCCAAACAAAGGAGCGGTCATTGCCTGCCTTCAGACGGCAGTTAACACCGTGGACTCGATCAACCAGGAGGGCGGAACGTTCTTGAAGTCGCCGGCGGCTCAGGCGAACTTCACTCTTGCTCTGACCAGCATCAAGTCCATCCTGCAAACCATTGAAGTGACTCTCGGAGGTGCGCAATGACTCCAGCAGCAATCGCTCAACTCGTAGCCCTTGCAGAGCAGCTGTTCCCGCTCACCGTGCAGCTCATCAACAGCCTGAGAGAGGCAGGAGTGCCGACCAAGACAATCGAGGAGTTGCTGGCGCAGGCGAATGCCAATGACGATGCGATCATCGCAACGGCTCAGAAGGAACTGCCCCCTACGGCTTAACGAACGATAGCAGGAACGCCAGCAGGCACCAGAAGGCGTAAATCACCAGCCGCGCCTCTCGATACTTGCGATCCCACATACTCCCGTCTCAGCCCTCACGCCCCGGCCTTGTGCTGGGGCGCTTCTATTTGCGCATCAATTCTTCCAGGGCCTTTACTTCCTCTTCGGCCTCTGGCTTATCTGTTTCGATGAAGTGGGCGCACTGGCACTCTCCCCAGCAATCGCGACCATCAAATGTCTTGCCGAGTATTCCGAAATGGCATCCCATCCTGCCTTCGCTGTGGTAGCAACGCAGGTGACCGCACTGACAAGGACGCTCCAGCTTCTTACGCTTCTGCCAAAACCACCGCATCTCTCCACCTTCCTCTACATACCCCGGAGAGTCACCCGATTTGAATTGCGCGGTCGGGAATCGAACCCGAATCTCTGCCCCTATGGACTAGCAAGGTCCAATCCGAGGCAGCACATGAAGGCCGGACGCTTACTCGCGAGGTCACGCCACGCTCATGCTGCCGCGCAAACTTGCTACTGCCTCCCCACGCATACCGTCCCCACCAAGAGGGCTAACCAAATGAGCTTCATGGATGCTCCTCGAATATGAATTTTTCAACTGCCAATTGGTCTTCAATGAAGACCTGTTCTTGGTTAGATACGAGGCAGTATTTTTCAACCATGCGGCGAGCCTCAGAAACGCTAGAGAAGAACTGACCATGCAGCGGAAGGCCGGGACCGTTTGCGTAAACCCCCTCTGGAAGACCGCTGATCACCCCTCCGCAATACATTGCCCCATCCTCGTCTGTATATCGATATGCAATCGCGTCATCAGCCCACCATGTAACCCGCACCTGAGTCTGCCTTGGAACCGATATAACGCGCCGCTGGCATCCGCACAGGATCACCAAGAGGGCTAAGGAAAGAAGTTTCATGGCTCACGCTCCCCAAGTCGTCTGCCCCTGCGCATATCTTTCCACGTTCCCCATGCCAGCCACGCAGCAAATACAGTTACTCCCAAATAAGCCGCAGCGAACAAATACCAAACCGTGCTCTCGCTCATTCCGGCTTACCGTCCTTCCCTTGTGGCCCCGACCACACATACAAGCGGCCCATTATTATGCGGTAATCAATTGGCAGATTCCGATTCTTGGCAAGTGCCAGAACCTTATCTCGTGTCTGCAATATCGAGAGATGCTGAGGCTTGGGAACCTCTACCTCTCCGCCACGAGCAGCAGAAATGCGATCCATGATGCTGGACCAATCGACGGCGACTCTGCGTCTTGAGCGTCGCGGCTTGAGTTGCTTTGCCAGAGTAGGGCACCCAGTGATATGGATGTTCCCGTCCTCAGTCGCACCTGCATAGCCAGTACAGGTGTGCGCCACGCCTTCCGTAACCGTTATCCACTCGCTCATTTCGCGTCCTTCTGCTTCGGGGGCCACGCACCCTGTGCTGCTGCAATCGCCTCATCTACATGCCCTGCGCCGATTTCATAGAATCCGAGGTCTAGCGGCGCTCTGGCGAAGTTGATGATCTTCTGCGCATCGAGGAGGGCTTCGTACATCTTTGGGGCAGCTGCAATGAGGTTGGCGTTGGCTTCAGTCAACTCCAGCGCCTCGCGGTGTTCGCCGTTTAGGTAGTCGAAATTCGGGGCTGGCGATATATGCCCGTACCCAAGATGCGCGACTACCCAAGCATCGGGTGTCAGCTCTGCGCCGATAATCTCGCCAGCGCTTTGTCTCCACGGTCCCGGCGTGAATTTGCTCACTTGCCCTCCTTGGCCTTCGGGGGCCAGTAGCCATGCCGTTTCAAAGCAGCTTTGATGATCTCCTGCACTGCATGGCTGGCGCTGTCGTCGATGTTTTCAGCATAGCGCTGCATCGCCTCTTTCACTCTCGGATCAATCGTGACTGTCCAAAGAACCTTCGGGCTCATGCCTCTATATTATGCGCTAAATAGGATATCGGTAGAAACTCGTTAGTAACTTACTAGATTCTTATTGCAATCGTTTTCAGGCTGTGCAATTATTTGCCTTCGTTACTTCCCCACCGGGCCTAGGGCCTTTCGTACCGTTACCCATATTCCCCAAAAGTGCCAGTTACGAGCAGGTAACTGAGGAGTAGAACTGTGTCCACACCCAGCCAACACACCCTGAACCATCTGGATTGTCCAGCGTGCGCGCTCGAAGCGGGCCCTCAATCAATGCTCACACCAGATTCGCCTTTTTCTGCTGCTGTGCAGGTTTGGTTAGCCGATCACTCTCCCTACATCAAGCCGGGAACCCTGAGAGTCTATCGGCAATATGCCAAAACGCTAACCCAGTTCCTAAACGACATTCCTCTCAGCCAGATACACATCGGCAACGTGCGAGCATATCAGCGCGAACGTTCGCAGAGAGCCTGTGCGCAGAGGATCAATGCCGAGGTCATCGCCGTTCTTGCCCCCGTGCTCAAGGAAGTAGGGCTCTGGCATCGCATGAGCGATGTTTATAGACCGCTGCCTGTGCCCAAAAAGAAGGTGCGCCAGAACATGAGCGAGGAGGAAGAGAGACGATTCCTTGCCTGTGCGCTGGACTCGTCCAAGCCGAAACGCCTCATGGCCGGCCACTGCCTGGTAATCATGGCCAACACCGGAATGGGCTTTGGCGAGTTACGACATTTGAAGCGGGAGGACGTTACTTTAGATGTGGACAGGCCATTCGTAACTGTCAACCCCGAGGGAGCCAAGAACGACTTCCGCGTGCGCACGATCCCGCTGAACTGGCTTGCGCTGAGGTCTATGAGATGGATCCTGCTCCGATGGCATAACCTCGGCGGCAAAAACCCGACAGATTACATCCTGCCTCATCACGGAGTACGCACAGAGCACGAGAAGAACGATCCAAGCCATAGGGCCAGCTCTGCCGACTTCTCGCGGCCAATTACCGGTATCTATCGCGGCGGCAACGACATACTGAAAGAAGCTGGTTTAGAACACCTGAAGCTCTACGACATGCGCAGCCATTTCTGCACCAAGCTGCTCTCCGATCCCAATGTCTCCGATCAGATGTTCAAAGAGCTGTTCGGCCATACCACGCAAGACATGCGCAACCGATATTCAGCGCAGAGGATTGAAAAGAAGTCCGCGGCTGTGGAAAGACTGGCGCTTGATCCGGCTCCCGCAGTCAAGTTGATTGCATTTCCGGGTGGTCGCAAATAAATACAAAATACCTCTTGACTACTACCAGAGTCGCGACTATAGTCATTTCAGTGGAGGCAAGAGATGACAAAGACAGAGGTATCATTCAAAGGTTTTGACAATGCTGGCGAATTGCTCGATGCTCTGGAATCACTGATTTCTGATGCTAAAGCTCTCGCCGTAGGCCAAGAGTTGACTGGCTATGAAGTTTCAGTAGACGTGAAGTTTGAGGCTAGCGAAGAGAGCCTGAGTATCGCATCTCTCGAAGAAGAAACGCTGTCTGATGGCTCTAAGGTCTACAACATTCTGTTGAGCTAACTTTTCCACTTGACATTCAACCACCGTCACGACTAAGGTTCTTTCACATGAAAAAGATCATCCGGTACGAGCACAAATGCAAGCGGTGCGAGATGACATTCGTGTCGCGCATGCAGAAGCCGAAGTGGTGCGGCAAGTGCAAATCCGCTTCGTGGGATGTGAAGCCGCAGCCCAAAGTTCAAGCTCAGCAACAGAGCGCAGCGTAGCAAGTAACCAAAGGCGAGAGTACAAGTAACGTACCTCGCCTAGATTCAGCCCAGAAAAGGAAAGCGTATGAGCCTTACCTTACCTCAATCTTTCCGCAGCCCAAAAGACGATAGTACGGTGCCTCAACAAGATGCGGCTGTGCCGAGCATCACTTCGACTCTGCTGGAGCTTGCCGTCATCGACGCCAGCCTAGAAGCCCATCGCAAGTGCCTTTCCACTCTTGAGCGCATCGCTGCTGACCTCGCGAAGATCAAGGCGGAAGCGGGGGTGCGGCAATGACAACCAAGCCTGAAGTTGTATCTGACGAAATGCTCGATTATCTGGACGGCCTTCGTGAGTCTGGCGCGACCAACATGTTCGGTGCAGCGCCCTATCTCGCCGATGAGTTCGGCATGGAAATCAAGGATGCCCGTTCGGTGCTGAGCTACTGGATGACTACGTTCTCCGAACGGCACCCGAAAAAAGACGGGAGGCAGCAATGAGCACCTTCCCTGATATCGATCGCCGCACAGAAGCTCCGATGCCGTATGAGCTTTACCGCGATGAAGCCTTTCGCAAGTTCGGACGGTTCTTTGCAGCCTTCGTGCTGATGTCGCTGCTCTTTGCTGGCGCAGTTTACCCGTGGCGCCATGAGCTGGCAGCCCTTCCCTTCTTTGTGCTGTTTGTGGGCGGCATGTGGGTGATGGCGGGTGGGAGGAAGCAATGAAGACGAAGAACAAGCCCCTTCCCATGGGCGTTCAAATGCTTGGACATTTTGCTGATCGGATCGCAGAGGCAAGGATCACGCCAAAGATGCTGGCCGCTGAAGAGATGTACGAGGCGCTGAAGAACATCGTGGCTTCGCATGACAAGCGGGGTTCTGTCGGCTACGGGCTCATAGAGGCTGGGGCAATCGCACTCGCCAAAGCGGAGGGCCGTCAATGACCGACTCCTGCTACTACCACGCCTGCTGTGAGTGCGGCTTTGAAGCCTGCGAGTTCGACAAGAACCTGCAAGGCAAAGACCTGCTGATAGAGGACGAAAAGGACGTTTGGTTCTGCCGTGAGTGCTGGAAGCAGATGGATGCCGAACGGGAAGCGAAGTACACGGAGAGTGCAGCATGAGCACACTGAATCAGCAATTAGAAGGCAGCTTGCAGTTGATTGACAAGCGCAGCGCTCAGAACATCCCGGTTGAGCCCTTGAGCCCCATGCAGGAACTGCAGATGCAGATTGTGCGCACTGGAGATTTGGAGAAGTTGAAGCAGTTGCGCGAGATAGAGCGGGAGTGGAAGGCGGATCGGGCGAAGGAGCTTTTCACGGAAGCAATGGCGGCGTTCAAAGATGAGCCCCAGGTTGTCCGCATCCTGAAGGACAAGAAGAACAAGCAATACGGAGATTCGCCATATGCGTCACTAGGGCGGGAGGCATCGGTTATCGTGCCTCTCTTGAGCAAGCATGGGCTGAGTGGTGACTGGAAGTTGTCCCAGACAGATAAGGGAATCACAGTTTCCTACGTGCTCACTCATCGGGCAGGCCATTCATCGGAGCCGGTATCAATCACGCTCCCACCTGACGCATCGGGCGTTAAGAATGTCGCCCAGCAGGTCAAGTCTTCTATCACCTATGGCCGAATCATCACGCTGGAGTGCGCGTGCGGCATAGCTCCGATTGACAGTTTCGCCAGCCTTAACGATGACGGGAACGCAATCGGGCAGGAAGAGCAGGGAGAACTAGACGAGCGCGATTACGCCAATATGGTCGATCTGATTGAGGCGTCCCGCACCCTTGACGAACTCAAAGTCAACTACCGCAAGGCTCAAGATGCAGCCGAATCAGCGAAAGACCATTCGGCCGCAAAAACGTTTGCTGAGATCAAGAACAAGATGTACAGAAAGCTGGCCAAGGCATGAGAAACACGTACGGCTCTCAGCAGGGAGATGCTTGGCTCAAGAACAGAGTGGGGCGCATCCCCGGCTCCAAACTTAAGGCACTGCGCCCAAACAAGAAGGGTGGCTACTATGCAGAGCGCGAAACATTGCTTGAGGAAGTCATCACTGAGCGGCTTACCGGACGGGCGAAGGATCACTACGTAAGCCCTTCAATGCAGCGCGGCTCGTCACTCGAAGAGGATGCACGAATCTACTACGAACGCGCCCTAGGTGTGATGACTGCCCCGGTGAACTTCGTGCTTCATCCGAAATACGACTTCACGGGCAGCAGCCCTGATGCGCTTGTCGATGACGATGGGGTTCTGGAAATCAAGTGCCTAGAACCGCACAACCATGTGCACTACGTGAGGCGCAAGGAAATCCCCGAAGAGTACATGCCGCAGATTCAGTGGGAGATGGCCTGCACGGAGCGCAAGTGGTGCGACTTTGTACTGTATTGCCCCGACATCCACGAACCAAAGGCGCGATTCTTCTACCGCAGAGTGGATCGTGATCAGGCACTTATCGACTACTACACCGCCGAAGTGCTGAAGCTCAATGCAGAGGTTGAATACTACTTTGCCGAAAACGGCTTCACTGCTGTTGCCCCGTATCCAGTGGAAGTGATTACCGAGGATGGCGAAGTGATCGAAGACGGGACCGGAATCACAGACGAAGACTGGGCCGTCATCGAGCGCAGAGTGCAGAGAGTGGAAGAGGGGGTTGCGTGAGCGAGTTGGTTTGTCGCATTCAAGATCGCGAAGGCAGAGGCCCGTATAGGCCGGGATTCTCGCATGTCTGGTCTGAGCGGGAGGACGGACCTGACCCGGTGTTCATCGCATTCCCCGGAATTATGGCGAAGGCACGAAAGATAGTGGACGAGAAGGGCGGTTCTGTTGGGTGCGCATTTAGAACACTAGAACAAGCGCAGAACTGGTTTAGTCCATCGGAAGTGCTCACGCTCGCCAAGCTGGGGTATTCGTTGTGCTGGGTAAAGCCTGATGAGGTGCTAGCGGAGAACACTGATCAGACGGTGATTTGGACTGCTAAGCCGCTCTCTGAATCGGTCATCGCTACTGGTTGGAGGCGCCCATGAAGCGCACCCCCTTGCAGCGCAAGACTCGGCTCAGAGCGCGCCGAAATAAGCTGGAGGCCGTGTGAGCTTCTTCATCAAGCAGAAGGGCGTCAAGGTCTATCCCGATGGCAGAGAGGTATGTGACCTATACAGCGTTGCAGGCAAGCGCGAGTATGCACGCCGCATTCAAGCAATGGTCAACCGTCAGCGTGGCATCTGCTGCTTGCACGGATACGCTCCTGGCTGCCCCGGAAGATTCGGCGGCGATCGCCAGACTTTTGAGCACGAGAACGGCAGGGGGATGGGCGGCGCTCATCGCGACGACCGCATTGAACTGCCCGATGGAACATGGATTAACGGTGCTGCACATTACGCCTGCAACCTATGGAAAGGCTCCCGCAGGATTCCGTACAACGTTCCATTTAACAGCTTTGCAAAGGAGCTACGCGCATGACCACCGAGCAGCTAATCCTGCTCTCTCCCTTTGTACTGCTTGGTTTGGGCATGGCATGGATTTCATTTCGGGGCGCTGCATACAAGTCTACGAGGAGGACGAAGTGAGCCCGTATTACGAGCATGCAGGAATCACGATCTACCACGGCGACTGCCGGGAGATTCTGCCTAGCTTGCCGAAGGTGGATGCGGTGATTACGGACCCGCCGTATGGAATCGCGTGGAGTAGAGGCATCAACAATGCCCGAAGTTCCAAGGCACATGCTGGCATAAAAGGAGATGTGGACACCTCGTGCAGGGATGAAGCTTTCTCATTGATCACGTGTCCCGCAATCGCATTTGGCTCTTTCTATGCTCCATTTCCTAGAGATACAAAACAGGTGCTTATCTGGGCAAAGCCAAATGATGCCGGAGTGGTGGGCAGCACAACCGGATTCAGGAGAGACGCAGAGCCGATCTTTTTAATCGGAGACTGGGAGACGCGAAAGGTAGAGCGCTCGAGCGTGCTTCGCAGTTGCCACGAAGGGATTTCGGCAATCGCTACCGAGACAGGCCACCCGCACACTAAGCCGCTTGATCTGATCGAATCGCTGATTTATTGGAGCAACGCTCAGACCATCCTCGACCCCTTCATGGGCTCAGGGACCACGCTAGTCGCTGCCAAGAATCTAGGCAGGAAGGCAATTGGCATCGAGATCGAAGAGAAGTACTGCGAGATAGCAGCAAAGAGGCTCAGTCAGGAAGTTTTTGACTTTCCGGCTGCCTAGCTACACGCACAAGCGTAGACGTTTTGAAGCACGTACCAGTTAGTTGGGTTGTATCGCAAGTCGGGGGAAAAGTGAAGCTAAGGCCGAAGAATTGGGACACATTTCAGCACTACAAAGATAGGCGACCACCCTGGATCAAGTTGCACCATGCGCTTGTGGATGATCCGGCATTCCATGCGCTCAAAGGCGAAGACGCGAAATATCTAATGCTCATCTGGCTGATAGCAAGCGAGGACCTGGATGGATATCTACCAAGCAATCACGACCTAGCGTGGCGCTTGCGGATAGCGGAGAAGCAACTTACTCAACTGCTAGCAAGGTTGCAAGCGTGGATCATATACGACGCTAGCAAACCGCTATCGCCACCGGAGCAACCTGCTACCCCAGAGGAGAGAAGAGTAGAGGCAAAGCAGATGCCCCCCGCGCACGCGCAACCCGAAACGCTCGGCTCGGACGAGGAGGAAGAGCGAACCATCCCCGACGATCTGCCTGCGGGCCCGCTTGGAAACTACTTGCTCCAGCGCCTCTCGATTCCCCGCAGTTACGCACTGGCGATCAAATTCGCGGACGCAGTGGACTTGCTTTCTCGGGATGAAAAGCTCTCTCGCGGCAATGCGGCAAAGGTGATCTTGGACCGCGCACGACAAAGACCCCCGAGCGATGGCAAGTGGAATTTTTGGCTAGACGATGGCAGATGGAAGGAGGTCGGCGGTGAACAGGGAACGAATGCAGAGCGACTTGGAGCGAGTAAGCCAAGCCCAGCTAGAGAACGCGTTGACGGTGCCAGACGAGTCCTCGCGGGCATTGCTGTCAAAAGGGGACTCGGCCCGACTCTTGGCGGCGATGGACAAACTGACACGGCGATACCCCAGCCAGGATCAGGAATCGAGCATCGAGGCATACTTCCTGGACTTCGAGCGGTTGGCGGCGAAGCATTCAGTCCGCAAAGTCGAGAAAGCCATCGCAGCGCTGCGCATCAAGCCGGGCCAGTCATTCTTCCCCCGGCCTGACGAAGTAGCCGAAGAGATCGAAAGGCAAACAGAGCGGGGAGTTGCGAACGATGCACGGGCCGAAGGCGAGAAGTTTACGGACATGTGGCGCAAGCACCTGGAGCAGATCATGCAGCCCGAAGAAGTCGAATGGCGGATCAAGAAGTTTGGGCGAGATCCATACGCCGGGAAGGTGAGCAAATGAGCCCTGAATACGACGCATACATCTGCTCCGACGATTGGAAGACGCTGCACTCAATGCATCCGTCGCCGCGTGAATGCGTGGCCTGCAATGTGACTTACAACTTGCGCCTGCACCACATGATCTACCCCAAAGATATCTGGAAGGCGCAGTGGTATCACTGCTGCTGGCTTTGCGAGGGGTGCCACGACTGCTTCCATCGTGCCTGCACTGGAGAGCGCCTGAAGTACAAAGCGTGGGCAACCGACGCCTGGAAAGTGGCAATGATTGTTCGGGCCCAGCGCAAAGAGGAAGACATGGAACCGATCGGCGCAACGCTGGCGAAGATGAGGTTTCTGCAAAGGAGCGATTGGCAATGACCGACTTCTACGCACTGAAGCGCTATGAGCGTAAGGGCCCGAACTGGGGATTGATTGTGGCCTTTTTGTTCACGATGGCTTTTTGGGCAGGCGTGATTCTGCTGTGTGTTCATGCAGTGCAGCTGAAGGATGCTGCTCAAGAGTTCTTGCAGAAGGTGGGGCTGGGGGGATGAGACTTTCAATCGTGCCCGTTACTTTCGCAGAGGCTAACGCGTTTGTGGCGCAGTATCACCGCCACCACAAGCAAATGCCGGGTTGCAAATTCGTTCTTGCCGTAGCAGATGGTGAGCGGATATGCGGTGTTGCGATGGTTGGCAGGCCAGTAGCGCGTGGTTTGGATGATGGCTGGACCCTAGAGGTCAACCGCGTGGCAACGGACGGCACGAGGAACGCCTGCTCGATTCTTTATGCGGCTGCATGGCGCGCGGCTCGTGCTCTCGGATACCGCAAACTTGTCACTTACATTCTCGACTCTGAGCCGGGAACGTCTTTGCGAGCTGCTGGCTGGAAAGCCGTTGCCGAGATCAAGGGGCGTTCATGGGATTGCGTGTCGCGCCCTCGCATAGACAAACACCCGACGCAAAACAAGATTCGTTGGGAGGCAGCATGAACGTAGCCGAGCTGCAGCAACTGCAATGGTTCCCACTGGCAAAGGCTTACTTATGCAGCGATTGCCAGAATGTCAGCAATTCAAATTCGTGGTGCCCGTGCTGCTCTAGTTCTCAGATTGTTCCGGTAACCAAGTGGGTAGCCGAGCTGGTGGCGCGGTATGCGAAGGAGAGCAAGTGAGCGAGCTAACGTTTGTTGCCTATGGCACGCCACGTCCGCAGGGCTCTGCTAAAGCCTTCGTTCGCGGAAATCGGGCATTCATCACCTCCGACAACCCGAAGCTGAAACCGTATCGCCACACGCTGACCCAGGTAGCTCTCGAGGAGTTGCGCAGAAACGTGCCAGAAGGCCCGCTGTGCTCTCGAGGAGTCGGGGTTGAGGTTTCCATCGTCTGGCACATCGCCAAGCCCAAGAGCAAGGCAAAGCGCGTCACGCACATCACAACCAAGCCCGATACCGACAAGCTGGCTAGAGCAGTTTTGGATTCACTGACTGGCGTGGGCTACGAAGACGACGCGCAAGTGGTTTCGCTATATGCACGGAAGCTCTACGGAACACCGGAGCGAACTGAAGTGCGAGTGCGGGCGATTGAAGACCCGCTGATCTGAAAGGAAAGCAAGTGAGCACGGAAGAGCAAAAAGCGCATAACCGCAGAGTGGAGTACATGCGGCGACTCAGGAGGGGGGAAGCTGATCCCACCCTGCACATCATAGCGGCCTATGCAGAGCGCTTCCGGTGCGCGAAGAAATGCATTGTCCGTATCGGAACTGAGCAGTTGAGTTTGTGCCGATCGGACGAAGCGCGAAGGATATTGATCCATGCGCAGCAGATGGCTATTGCCTCGGCAAAGAAGGCCAACAAGGTATCGAACATCCGCCGCAAGAAGGTAAGGCACAGTATCGAACGGCTCGTAGCCCTGGCATTCCGCGAGACACGCAAATGCGCTTGATCATCTGGGACCACCGTTTGGGCTGGCTGCCTCAGGTGAGGGCGAGATGGAAGAAGTGGAGGGGGAAGTGATGCAAATCGGTGGACCCCTGATGATCTTCGGATCGTGTCACGCAAGTGGCTTGTTGGCAGCAATGCCTAGACTGGTACAGGCACCGACAGGGTTGCTGGATAAGGGGTCGGTTCTGGCAACCATCCTTCTGCTGTTCGCGGGTCATGCAGTCTGTGATTATGCGCTTCAGGGGCAGTTCATGTCGGATGCCAAAAACCATCGCAAGCCGATACCGGGCATTCCGTGGTATCACCCGCTTGCTGCTCATGCGCTGATTCACGCGGGGATGGTCTACATCGTCACGGCATCGCTCTGGTTCGCACTCGCAGAGCTTGTGATTCACTGCGCCACAGACTACGCCAAATGCAACGGCAACATTGACTTTCAGGAAGATCAGTTTGTGCACTACTCATGCAAACTGCTTTGGGCAATTTGGTAGCCCCTATCAGGGCAACACAGAGGAGGGCGATGAACGAGGAATACATTCTGCGTATCCAGTGCATTCTGAAGCACTGCCAGCACATGGAGCGCGATGGGCTTGAAAACTCGCTTCATTATCTGCGCCAGATCGAGCAGGACGCACGGGCTCTAGAAGATTTGGTAATCGGAGATCGAACAGAGCAACCAGTTCACTTGGCTTAGAGGGGGATGCACAGATGGGCGTCGAGAGACAGATACCGGGACTCAAGGCCGAGCACTATGAGAGCAAGCGGAAAGACTACATGGTGCCCGATTGGAACGAAGACAGCGTGATCGACCAGTTCGAAATCACCATTCAATCACATGATCCTGTTGAGTTGTGGAGACAGGTTTGCGCCTCAATGACGGCATTCTGGCAGGCTGATGACGCCTACATAGAGTCGAAGCAGCGCATCGCCGACCTCGCCGCAGAGGTGGAGAGGAAGGATGCGGAGATTGAGAGGCTGACACTAGCTCTCGACGGTCTTCTCACTGGCATCACGACTTGCCACTATTGCGCCTGCGAATTGATTCCAGAGCGCGGGGTGCCACACTGCGAAGATTGCCCCTCGGGATGCGAAAGTCACGATGCACCTGATTGCATACAACTTTCAGAGCTGGTGGACGCAGCAAGAGAAGCACTCGGCACAGACCAGCAATTGCAGCCCAAGGGAGAACAACTGTGAACGAGTTGAAGCCGTGTCCGTTTTGTGGAAGTAAAGCGAGCCTATGCAGTCCTGCCGACAGGCACGGACGGTTCTATGTGGCTTGCATGGGCAGCGATTGTTGGTGCGCAATGGGAGAGTACTACGATCCCGACGGAATGCCTGACCACCGCTACTACACCGACGAACAAGCTATTGAGGCATGGAACACGCGCCAGACGCAGGGAGGACAGAGCAAGTGACAGGAAGCAAGAAGCTTCATATCTTCAGCCACACGGATGCACGGCAACGATGGGTGTCGTTCTGCGGCATGGTAGGCGTACCGTTAGTAATCTCCGAGAAGCCTACCTGCAAACGCTGCATTGCCAACAAGCTGCGGGCAGATAGGGGACAGGAGAGATGAGCCAGACACCGATTCCAGATGACTTGAAAGAGATGTATCACTTTGCGCAGGAGTGGCGTAGAGAGTTCGGCGGTGAGCGGCGCTATGGAGCGGGAACTGTCGAAGTCCTCATTGAGCGCATAGGCAAAGCGGAGGCTGAGGTCGAGGCGCTGCAACGGGAGAATGACCGCCTGAAGGGAGAGCGGGATAGGCAGTATGAATTCAATGCCGGAGCGATTGCCAAAATAGCCACTCTCGAACGTGCGCATGTCCCTTTTAGTACGGCCGATGTCTGCTGGTGCCAGCCGTTTGAAGGCCCCACGCATCCAGAATGCCCTATGCACGGGGCCCCACAGCCAGCCACACAGAGCACGGAGAACGAACGATGACCTGTTTTTGCGGAGCAACGGCACTACGCCACGTAAACGAGGAAGGCTTCTGCAAACTGCATGAAAAGGAATCCTTTGCAGCAGCAGCAAGGGACAAGAAGCTGCAACAGAGCATTGCCGGCCTGCTGATGAGAGATCATCACCTCAGAGGCAATGACGATCAGACTTTAGGAGCGAGGCGGCACAGGTTTTAACGTCTCTCGTCTTGTAGTGGGCAGCATGGAGTATCGGCGCTCAGGGAAGATGAGGACTCGCTCTGATTTAAGACCATTGCTGTGCTGAACATGGATGAGGAGTCGGACTTGTGGTTTGAATTGCATGCATCGGCCCCGAAAGCCCTCTCGAGTTTGTTTCGGTTGATGAGAACCAGCAGCTCATGGATGCCCATGCAAAGAACGTAGCAAGATCAATTCTGAGTTGCTGTTCCGGATTGCTCACCTGAGAACGCCGTGCCCAAACACCGGGAATGCCCAAGATCCAGTTAGCAGCGATATAAGCGCAATCAGGCAAATGATCGCGAAGATCACGCGCACAACCCAGACCATCGGTGCTGGAACGGGAATCATGGTGATAATCCACCAGACGATGCCCAGGATTAGGCAGAGAATCAGCAGAGAAATCAGTAGGCTTAGCATTTTCCAGAGTTCTCCTGCACATATGATGCTCGAATGTTTCCACGTGGAACGTTTTGTGCTTGACACCATCTACAAACGCTTTATATTTGCAATTGTCCTTCCTTATTGCCATTTGTGCGGCTCTCTGCCCCGATAGGCAGCGATCAACAATGCCAAATAACCCTCTTGTCTTCAATGTGACACGCAAGTATCGTGTGAGCCTCAAGCAGGCCCGCAAAGCTGTCGAACTGTGCTCATGTGCATGGGTTGACGGCAAAGAGGGGCTCGAGGTGAGAGATTTGAGCATTTCAGAGGCAATTGCTGCAAGAAACGTGCAAGCGAGAGAACGCGAGATCGGCGCAGAGATACTCGTCTCTTGTGAGATCCCAGGCCTGATGTTTAAAGGCCCAACCACCGCAAATCAAGTGCCGAGAGAGGTTTATGAAGAGCTCGATACTCCACTAGCTTTTCGTAAATGCAATTGGCCCCGCCTGAAACAGGCAAACCAGTTCTGCCAAGCACATACCTAAATGGGAACGCCACTCTACAACAGGGAAGAACTAATCCCCGAAATCCTCGAATGGATCGCAGAGGGGAAAACGCTTCGTGAATTCTGCCGCCAACCTGAAAAGCCCTCATATGGAAGTGTTTACGATTGGCTCGAACAAGATAAAGACTTCGCTTCACGCTTCGCGCGCGCGAGGGAACAAGGCGAGGAAGTTATTGCGCAAGAGTGCCTTGCAATCGCTGACGATGGCACGAATGACTACATGGAAGAGAAGCACGGCGACGATGAAGAGAGCTCTTGGCGCTTCAATGGTGAGCATGTGCAGCGCTCCCGTTTGCGCGTAGATACCAGGCTGAAACTGTTGGCGAAGTGGAATCCAAAGAAGTACGGCGATAAGGTTGAGCATTCCGGCGAAATCGGGTTTAAGCGGGTCGTGGCCGATCTCTAGCCTTAATTGTATTAAGTGCGCTCGCCGAGCCAACTTAACATTGTTAAGTTCCCTGACAGAATCTAAACCACTTGCAGACATTTGAAGACGTCAGCCTCCGAAACCTGATCAAGCCTGAGCCGAAGCAGGACGAATGCTTCAAGGCGACAGACAAGTTCCGATTCGTGCTCTATGGTGGGGCGGCTGGTGGTGGGAAGTCCTACATGCTGCGCTGGTGGTGTTTGCGCCAGCTGATCCGCAGATACGAAAAGACAGGCATTCCGAATCTGGTTGCAGGCCTGTTTAGCATCGATTACCCCACGCTGCAGGACCGGCAGATCTCGAAGATTGAGCGCGAGTTTCCCGCATGGTTAGGCCAGACAAAGCGCACAGAGAAAGAAGGCCTTTGCTTCTTCATCCATCCCGACTTTGGCGGTGGGCGGATCGCACTAAGGAATCTGGCAGATGCTAGCTCTTATAAGTCGGCTGAGTTCTGCGATATCGCGGTTGAAGAGCTTACGGAAAACAAGCGCGACGTATTCGAGGATCTGGTTCTATTCCGACTTAGAACTCCTGGAATCGAACGACCCTGCTTTCTGGGCGGCACAAACCCAACGGGCATCGGCTTGCAATGGGTCAAAGCCCTCTGGATCGATCGCAAGTTCCCCAAAGAACTAGAGAATCTGAAGCACGAGTTCTTTTATGTTCCAGCCTTGCTCGATGACAACCGCTATCTAGGCCTGAGCTACAGACAGTCGCTCGAAGGATTGCCCGACAAGAAGCGCAAGGCGTTACTTGAAGGCGATTGGACGGTTCCCGAAGGGCAGTACTTCACGAACTGGGAAGAGCGCGAACGTAAGGTTCCGCACTCCATAGTCTCGCAAATCGTTCAGCCCTGGTGGAATCATTGGATTGGGCAAGACTGGGGTTTTAAGCATCACAGCCCTACGATCTGGCACGCAGTGGGGAATGTTCTTCCCGAGCAGGCAAGGCTGTTAGGCCGCAACTGGGATACGCCTAGGCGTTGCGTCTTCACGTATCGCGAACTAGTTGTCTCATTGTCCGAGCCGCCTGAGACTGAAGCCAGCAAGACCGATGAGCAACGTCTTCGCGATGACGATGCATATGATCCACGAGATGTGCCCCGCAGCGAGAGGCAATTAGGCCGAAAGATTGCATACTTGAACGGCGGCCAGAAGATCAGCCGGCACATTCTCTCGGCAGATGCTTTTGGCAAGAAGACAAGCCAAAAGACGCCAGCAGAGCTAATCAACGAAGGGACTGGATCAGCGATCCCCAGCCCAACGCCAGCAGACATGAGCCCAGGTTCCCGCGTCCCGGGCTGGCGCTTTCTATCGAATCAGATTCAGTCGGATGTGTGGTTTGTATCAGATCTTTGCCCTGAATCACTAGCGGCAATTCCGGCTCTCGAATACGACAAAGACGGTCCAAATACAGAAGACATTCTCAAGACGGACCACATTTACGACGACGTTGGCGACTGCCTTCGCTATTCGCTGGCCGACATGCTAAACAGCGCAAAGAAGCCTTACGAAGTTGAACTAGCAGAGCGTATTCAGGCCGAGCCCAACGAATTCAACCGGCACTTCATGCGGTTAGCTGAGACAGAGCGCAGGGAGAAGGCGAGTCAGCCAATCCCTTACTGGGAGCAGTGATGAACTGGCTACGAGACATAATCCGCAAGTGGCTTGGAGTGCTCTACGGGCCGGAACTCGAATCCGCAAGGGCAATCACTGAGGCATGGCACAACGAAGTTACAAAGCTTCGCACCGAACTCGACGCGCTCAAAAGTGAAGTTCGTGCACGCAACCCCGAACCCCAGCAAGTCTCTCTGCGCATCAGCGTAGACGACTACGAAGCAAGCCAATTGAAGACGCTCGAAGAATTCAGGGAAGAGAAAGGGAAAAGCTGATGGCACGTGGATACTCGCGACATTCAAGGTTTAGACCAAGAGAAGGAGCACTGATGCGAATGCTTGGTCGCGTCATGGAATATTACCGACGCTTAGCGGAAACCGGCTGGAGCACACAGCAAGAAGCACAGGCATATTGCGATGCAGCACGAATCGTATGGTTGCTGCAATCGAAACCTGAAGGAGTGAACTGATGGCACACGTAGCCAAAGACGGCTCAAAGCACACCAACATCGACTCGATGAAGCGGGCTGACGCCAAGCACGCTGCCAGGCCAGCTCATGAACCCCAAGAGCAAGAGCCCGATCCTCAAGATCCCGCTGAACCACAGGAGCAGGAACAAGGCGAGATGAGCTCCGATGACGTGCTGAACGCTTTCGAGCAGCACATGCAGCAGCACATGTCCGGTCAGCAGCCCGACCCGCACAATGCTAAGCGATTGGCAGACCACTTCACGAAGTACGCGCATGGAGCCGCCCATGTCCAGTAACCCCTATCTCGCACCGCTCACCGAACGCATGCAGAGGCTTCGTCATCTGGGCGGGCAGGCCTTTCAGGCTATCTCGCATCCAGTGGACACTGTCGAGTCTCTGCTTGGAATGCCGATCGATGGCGCGCCACAGCCCACAGGGGACGCGCACGAGCAGGCAATCCAGCAGATGAACCAGCAAGCGCAGGCGCAGCGCGTACAAGGCGCAACGCAGAGCTTTCAGCCAAAACGCAGGATGCCAGCCAAGTGACGACCGCAAAGACAGATGGAGCGGAATTCCGCGACGAATGCACTGTAAGTGGTCCGTTCTCCGCATTCATGCAGCCCGGAGCCGCCCGCGATGCGCAAATCATTGCTGAGAGTATTGCGATCGCCAAGCCGAACGTTACAGCACGTATCGCGCGCATCGATTACGAAACCAGCACAATCTACTTCGAACCATGAGGATGAAGACTGTCAATCTCGGCTCCAAAGGCAGCTTCAAGGAGAAGCCTGGAGCATTGCATCGCGATCTCGGCATTCCGCTGGGCGAGAAGATTCCTGCATCCGAACTCGCACCCAAGCCGGGTGATTCGCCACAGTTGCGCAGACGCAAAGCCAGCGCTAAAGGCTTCAGGGCAATGAACCATTGAGCACTCTCGCGCTTCCAGTCACAGGCCAGACGAACGAGCAACCTAAGGGTATCCAGCTTAGTCCGCTGGCATTCCCTGAAGGCTACGTGCCGGGGAAATATGCTTCGTTCCCTGTCTCGCCTGAGGATATGTTTGGCCCGGATGAGCTGGGCGATTACAAGGCTGCGATCGATGATCTGGACGAGATCGTTACGCGCGCCGATTCTTCCGCTCGTCTTTGGGAAGTGCTGCAGGCATGGGAAGCGCGGCTATTCTCTCGCGGCTACCAGTTCCTGAACGCAAGCAGGCAGGGCTGGGGGATGTACGGTGCGGTAAACGGTTCGCGCGCATCCGGGCAAGAGATCATGCAGTCGCAGAACCAGGGCAAGATGTTCCCGGTGAACGTCTATGCCGCGCGCGAAGACAAGATCGTGGCTGCGTTGTCTCGCGACGTACCCGGGCTCACATTTGTTCCCAAACGCGATGCCGACCCGATGGACCAGACAGCAGCCGATGAAGCGAAGAAGTACCTCAAGGTCTGGCTTAATGATGCGGGAGTCAAAGAGCTTGTCGGCAAGATTGCGCAATACTTCTATACCGATGACCGCGTAGTTCTTTACACGCGCTCAGTCGCTGATGAGCAGGAGTGGGGCACCGAAACCCCGGCAGAGCAGCAGGAGGCGTTTGGTGCGCCTGTTCCCGAGGGCGTTACGCCGGAAACGGAGATGGAGAATCCCGCGGCCGACGGGGAAGTTCCCGCGGTCAGAGAGATCACTACTGCCGTAGGCAAGCTCGAAGCCAAAGTTCCGATCTACGCCGACTCGCAAGGGCAGATGCCGTGGATTCGCATCTCGACCGAAGAGAACGTCAATACCCTCAAAGAGCGCTACGAGTGGATTGCGGACAAGATTAATGCCGGAGCTTCCGAAGGCAAAGATCAACTGGACCGCATGGCGCGCATCAATGTTCGCTTGGCTGTGCAAGTCTCGTCTAGCTCGGGCGAAAGTCTTCAGCAGGACGCAACGGAGACGCTGACGTGGTACCGGCCTTCGCAGTATCGCGCCATCAAAGACAGGGCAGTACAGCAGCTATTCAAGGAGCAGTTCCCGGATGGCTTGCTAGTGGTTCGGGCCGGTGGCCAGTTTGCCTTCTGCCGCAACGAGGGAATGGGGAAACATCTCACCATCCTCCACCCAAAGCATGGTTCGGGGCAGAACCGCAGGGCAATCGGCTCGAATTATCTTCCGCTACAGAAGATTCTCAACGCCAACATCAACCTGCTTGATCGCTACTTCCGCAATTGCATCGCGCGCCGATTCCATGACGCGGAGGCGATCAACTCAGAAGCGATTAACACTCAAAGCAACGACCCGGCCAAGAGCACACCGGTCAAGCGCAAGCCTGGCGAGTCCATCTCTGACTACACCGGTGTTGAAAACGTACCGGAACCCAAAACCGGCATCTTCGAGTTTGTCCAGTGGCTCATCGACGGTGGCCCGGAAGCAATGGACGGCGCATCTCCTGCCATGTTCGGCATGGAAGATGCGGATACCTTCGGCGCAACCAAGCTGAATCGCGACCAGGCGCTGCAAGTCTTCTCGATGCCGTGGTCTCAGATTTGCATCGGACTTGCCAAAGCCGCAGAACAGGCCGTTGAGTGCGCAGCGCAGAATCGCGTTGCCGACATCTCTTCGAACGTGCCCGGGCAGGGCAAGCTGATGATCGAACTTGAGAAGCTGCAGGGCAATGCTCTGTGCTATCCCGAGTCGATGGAGATTCCGCAGACCATCGCAGAACTGGAAGCGCAGGCATTTGAGGCAATGCAGTTCGCCGACAAGGTACAGATTCTCGGGCAAATGCTGGCTGACCCGAGAAACCTGACGCTCATCGCGAAGTTCCCGACATTCGAAGGCTGGGAGATTCCAGGCCTCGATGACGTCGAGCAGCAGCAGGGCGAATTTGAGCTCCTGATGAAATCGGCCCCGCAGGATAACCCCGACTATCTGGCAATCCAGCAGCAGATGACAGCAATTGAAAAGCAGGCAGGCTCGCCCGAAGGACTGCAGGCTAATCCTGACCTGTTGGCGCAGGCTAAGCAGCTCGTGGAGCAGTTGCAAGGCGTTCCGCCCAAAGTCAGTTCCGTTCCCGTCGCACAGGATGGCTCAGAGAACCACGCCATCCATGCAGTCATCACGCTGGGCTGGCTAAATTCAGCCGAAGGGCGCAAGTACAAGAATGGCTCGGAAGAGATGCAGGCTGTCTATCAGAACTTCAAGCTCCACTGGCAGCAGCATGTCGAGATGGGCCAGAAACTCACGCCTCCGAAGGAAATGGAGTTCAAGGGCACACTGAGCGTCGATCCCAGCAAGTACTCGCCCGAAGTGCAGGCCAAAGTGTTTCAGGCAGCCGGTCTCCAGGTCTCGCCCGAAGAGGCAACGGGCAATCAGGATCTTGTGCCGCATGAGGTTGTGACCGAGAAGGAAGGCGTGGACGAGAGCGGCATCCCCGTTAAACAGAAGATTGCAATGGTAGGCAAGGGCCTACGGTAACAGGAGAGACATGGACGGACTAGAGACAGTTATTGAAGAGCCGATTGAGCAGGAACTAGACGGCGGGATAGAGCAGCCAGAGCTTGCCGCTGAAGAGCCTGTTGAGGGCGAAGGTGAACCAGTTGAGCAGCAGGAATCCCCATCCAACCCCTACACCACGCAGTTCAGCCGCGAGATGCGCGCTGCGCTCAAAGCGTGGGAGCAGGCCAACCCGGAAGCTGCCAAGTTCGCCAAGCAGGCAAGAGATAACCATGCTCGCCTCTTCGCGCTCACCCAGCTAGAACCAAAGGGCATTGACGGGGTACGCGAGAAGTACGCGCTGCTCGATGGTCTGGTTCGGGGCGAAGCCAAGGGTGTTGATGCTCTGACGTCAATTCAGGAAGAGCTCGCAGCGGTTGAGGAAGTGGACAACCTCTTAGCTGCTGGCGATCCCCGAGCTTTCGATGCGCTGGGCGAAGACTTCAATCAAGGACTGGCTAAACTCGCTCCAGCCTATCTTGAGCGGGTGCAGAAATCCGACCCTGCAGCGTTCGAAGCAGCAGTCATGCCGCATGTGGTTCGCACTCTGGCAGGCTCTGACGCGCTCAAAGCATTCAATGATCTCGTAGACGTCCTCAACACGAAGGATGATCCGCGACTCGATGACGCAGCCAAGTTCAAGTATGTGTTCACGGCGCTGCAGAAGATGGCAGAGGGCCTTAATAGCCTCTCAACCAAGGTGCAGGCCAAGCCGACTGAGCAGGCGCAAGGCGATCCGCTACAGGACCGCCAGACGAAGCTCGAAAAGCAGGAGCAGGAGTTCCACTGGAACACCCGAATCCAGCCGGTCGCAACGCAGCACGAGAACCAGACCTTCGAAACGCTGTTCAAGCCGTATCAGCAGAGACTGAAACTCGATGCCGGGGCAAAAGCCGACCTGCTCAAAGCATTCAAGGCTGGAATGAAGGATGCCGGTAACGGTGATTCCGAATATCTGCGGCAGATGAAGATTTACCGGGGCCAACGAAACCCCGATCCGCAGGCAGTAGCCAACTTCGTCAAGAATGCAATCAACAAGCATTCGAAGACGGTGATGGAATCGCTCGTAAAAGCACGCTACGGCGCATTCCTGGCAGGCAAGGCGAAGCCGACAGTGCAGCAGAGGACATCAACCAAGCCCGGGCCGACTGCTCCCAACGTCGAGATTCGCACAGTGAAACCGCCTGCCCATGAGATCGACCACAGAAACACTCCCATTGAATGGATGGCCAAAAGCTATCCAGGAGGGCCGAAATACAGGCTCTTCGGCGGCAAAGTAGTACAGGTACGAGTGCAGTAGAAGGGCGCTCGGGAACGACCTCGGACGGCACGCCGGGGCAGACGCGGGAATTCATGCCCGCCCCTTGAGTGGTGGTTCCTAAGCTCCGCAAGGATGCAGATGGCACCGAGCGCCTAAGTGCCGCACAGAGACATAGCAGCACAACGTTCTGCCCATCCAATCAGGCCCGTCGAGCCGGGTTTCTATCTCGTTAGCCCTGAGAGAAAAGCAAACGCGAATTGAGACATCGCGCAGGGGAAACACGCCCTAGCTCACTTTCAGGACAAACATCATGGCAAACCCGATGACAGAACTGGCCGCAGAGGCCATTGAACTCGATGCGTGGGTGGAAGAGATCCCTGACTATCAGGCGCATTTCGACCGCTTCCTGACCCGCCTTGAAAAAGGCGCTCACAAAATTAACATCTCCAACAACACCACGGGCGGCGGAACAACCCGCTCTCCGATGCGTGTGCCTTTCCGTGCGCAGGGCGGCGGCGGCATCCAGCAGTTCGCTGCGGATACAGCCGGAACCGTGGCCATCTGGCAGCGCGGTACGGGTTCGACCTACGACGGCTTTGTGGCCGCCCCGGTTCGGCTCGTCAACGTGTGCGAAATTTCAAACCTTGCGCAGCAGGCAACAGACGGCAAAGACAGAGGCCTGGTCAAGATCAAGCGCGAAGAGCTCCAGAACACGCTCAAGGCGTTCGACAACCAGGTTGAGGGCATCATTCACCGTGACGGCTCCGGCACAATCGACCAGATCCCAACCACGGCAACGGTTAACAACGCGACGGGCGGCGGGACCATCGGCACCGCAACCTATTCGAGCATCGTTGGGCTGAACACTGCGGCATCCTTCCAGGATCAGCAGACCGTTCAAGTGCTTTCGGCAGTCGGCGGAACGAATCGCGGCTCTTTCACGATCTCCTACGTCGATCCGGTTTCGCAGACCATTTACTCGACCACAGCTCTGCCTTCGGGAACCACCACGGGCGATCTGCTGGTCGTGAATGGCGCTGCGGGAACAGCCGGCACGTCGATTCTCGGCAAGGATTACTGGCTGCAAAACGGCAACACCGGCACCATCGGTGGAATCGCCAAGGCCAACTATCCCGGACGTCTGAGCACGCCAACCATCAACTTCGGCGGCAATGGAGCCATCACCAACTCCACAGCGCAGAGGATTGAAGCCATTCGCATGCGTGCGATGGGCGACGACTACGACGCGAACAAGTCGTGCTTCTGGCTGGCCAACCCGTCCCAGGGCGTGACACTGAGCAATCAGTTCTACAATCCCGGATTCACCCGGCTCGATGAGGGTTCGAAGGACTACGTTCCCGACACGGCACGCAAGATGATGCAGAAAACCGTGCTGGGCGAGGATGTGGTCTGGGCAACCACCGCAGAGCCGACCCGCATGGACCTGATCGTGCCGGATACCTGGTACTTCGGCGAACTGTTCCCGACCCGCTTGCATGAGTGGACCCCCGGAAACACCATCGCTGCAGTTCCCGCCATCGGCGCGGCTGCTGGAAGCACCTACTACGACTCGCAGATGTTTGCCTACGAGCGCGGATTCCAGCTGGTCTGCAACGACCCGAAACAGAACTTCTATCTTTCCAATCTCCCGGTTGTCAGCCTGTAACCCTTAACCGCTTGGGGGTGAGCGCATCACCCCCGGAATTTGAGAGACATGCTAGAGACATTCCTTGATGTATTGCTGATTGAGGAAATTCCGGTAGAGAACGCAACGGATACCGGGATTGTGGGCGCAAA
>Ga0207695_10001101_pt1 | contig 46990 bp, 37 predicted proteins | sample KBSC54metaG_FD_184354 | JGI IMG/M metagenome (GOLD analysis project Ga0207695, IMG submission 184354) | Corn rhizosphere microbial communities from Kellogg Biological Station, Michigan, USA - KBS C5-4 metaG (SPAdes) (version 2) | ecosystem: Host-associated > Plants > Roots > Rhizosphere > Soil...
GGTGGCGGGATCGAATCGGCACTGGCGCGGGTCGTTGAGGACTCCATCGGCGACGCCGTCGAGTTTGTCGCAGACGGCTGTGACGGCCTTGCCGATGGTGGCAATTTTGGCTGGAGGGATGAAGCTTGCGGGAGTGGCGGTAACAGCCTGGGTATCGACCACCGCGAGAGACAGCAGGCCCGTCCAGTAATTTGCAGGGGCTCCTGCGAGGATGCCGTCGTAGTCTTCGGGGTAGCGCTGAGCTTCCATAAGCGCCTCGCGTCCGCCGTCAGAGCATCCGGCGAAATAAGATCGCTTTGGTGCTGAACCGTAGAAGGCCGGAACAACGAGCTTGGCTACGCGCGTCATCTCGTGAATGCCGCGATACCCGAAATCGATGATTTTTTCCGGGTGGCCGAGAGCCCAGGCTGCGTCGACCGGAGATCCGGTATGACCGGTATCGGTGCCGGTGGCGACATAGCCGTGCTGGAGAGACGCTCCCAGTTCCAGGTAATTGATGGCTCCGGCGAACCCTCCGTTGGCGAGACCCTGGAGCTTGCCATTCCACTTGTCTAGGGGCATCCAGACTTCAATGGTGATGTCGGAGTCGGAGGTGGGGTGAGCTTTCGCGATGACTCTGCAGAATCCGGGCAGGGTTTTGTAGAACGGCGTGAGGTCGGCACCAGTGAACGGGTGGCGTGGTCCGGCAAACTCTCCTGCGGGCTCTGCCTTGGCGGTTGAAATAGTCACATTTGGCAGGTTCAGTTTGGCCAGCGTCTCGCATTTTTGAGAACTGGAGATGCCGGGCTGAGCGGCGAGAAGAGCGGCATAGAAAAGAAGAGCGGCGGGAGCAATCATGGCGGGAAACTTCATCGTGCACTTTCCTCGATTGAGATTGCGATGCGACCATTCTATTCCCGCGAACCCCTCGCAGGTTGGCGACGGATCGCGGGCCGAGTGAGGTTGTATACTCGCCAAGTCATGCAGGTATTTGCAATTCTCCCTGCGGCTGGGCTAGGAACGCGAATGGCCGGGCCGCAACCTAAGCAATTCCTCTCTCTGGACGGGCTGCCGATCTTGATTCATTCGTTGCGGGCTTTCGCGTCCGTCGATCGTGTGAAAGCCATCTACGTTGCAGTGCGAAAGACCGAGATGGAACGAGTCCAGTCACAGGTGTCGGAACATGGGTTTGCAGATCGAGTGCATGTTGTGGAAGGCGGCGACACGCGCCAGGAATCCGTGGTGCATGCTTTGAGTGCCCTTCCGGCACAGGCCGATGACATCGTGTTGGTACACGATGCAGTCCGACCACTGATCGACAAGGCCACTATCGAGCGCACGATCGAAGCGGTGGCGGAACATGGGGCGGCTATTGTGGCGTTGCCTGCCGTAGATACGATCAAGCAGGTGGAGCGTACGGCTCATGGCGCGCTGATTACCTCAACGATTCCCAGGGAGTTCATCGTGCAGGCGCAGACGCCGCAAGGGTTCAGGTTTGGCCTGCTGCAAAAGGCAATGAACGACGCGGTGGAAGATGGGTTTGTGGGAACGGACGAGGCTTCGGTTGTGGAACGCGCCGGTTTACCAGTAGCCGTGGTGCACGGTTCTCAGGTTAATCTGAAGATCACGCAGCCGGGCGATATTGAGTTGGCAGAGTTCTATCTGCATCAGCGAGCACGTTGATCCGGCGAGACTTTTGAGGAATGACCCAGCGAAAGCGGCTGGGAGGGCAGGCATGCAAGGCATGGAGACTCGCATCGGATTTGGATGGGACTCGCACGCGTTCAAGGCGGGCATCCCGCTGCGTATCGGCGGCATGACGCTGGATCACCCTGAAGGACTGGCCGGGCACTCCGATGGCGATGTGCTGCTGCATGCCATCACCGATGCACTGCTGGGTGCGGTTGCTGCCGGAGACATCGGGAGTTTCTTCCCACCAGGAGATCCGCAGTGGAAGGATGCCAATTCGGCCATCTTTTTGAAGCTGGCGCTGGAAGAGCTGGAGCACGCCGGCTTCCGGATTGTGAACGTGGATTCGACCCTCATTCTGAACGCTCCGAAGATTGCGCCCGTGGCAGGGGAGATGCGATCGTCCGTAGCTGACCTGCTGGGAGTGGAACTGGAGCAGGTGAGCATCAAGGCAAAGACCCCAGAGGGGCTGGGGCTGGACCATGTGGCCCAATGTCATGCGGTTGTGCTGGTGGAGCGTTCGGTGGACCCGGACGAACTCAAGAGCATGAGCGCGGTGATCGAAAGCCAACGGCAGCTTGAAGACGTAGTGGATGATCTTCTCGCCTCGGTGCACGGCGTGCAGCGAAAACGTACCGATCCACCGGTTTACGACACCGAAGACATCACATAAGGTGGAGATTGCTCAGTAACAGGGGCAAAACTCTGCTGGCAATCTATTGACCTGCCCAAAATATGTTGCGGTACTGATGTGGGTGCGGGTATTCTCGCGGCATAACCACACGGCTCGGAGCACTAAACCTCGGGCGGGGCGAGGCCGGATGCGCTTTTTGTCGCAAAGACTCAGGACGACGATCCTGCTGATGCTTGTTGGCATGATGAGTCTATCTGCTCATCCAGGAGAAGTGCGCGCAGACGATCTGAAGCCTTCTGCGGTTTCTCCTTCGCAATCCAGTTCGCAATGGGCTGAGCAGGTCGTTCTTGGATCGTCGAGTGTGGAACTGAACGGGCCCTGGAAATTTCACAAGGGCGACGACGTCCAGTGGGCACAGCCGGGCTTTAACGACTCCGGGTGGGCATCGGTGGATTTGACCCCGCCACCTGGCTCGTACGACCCATTCCTGGGAACCAGCGGTTTCATGCCGGGATGGACTGCGCTAGGCAGTCGAGGTTATTGGGGATATGCGTGGTACCGTCTCCAAATTAATGTTCAGTACGACCCGGGATTGTCGGCGGGCGGGCTCAAAATCAAGATGCCCAATGACGTCGATGACGCCTACCAGGTCTTCGTAAACGGACAGCAGATCGGCGAATTTGGAAAATTCACTAAATCAGGCGTAACGACATATCTTTCCCTGCCCCGCGCCTATGCTTTGCCGAAAGAAGTCAACAGCGGCCCGATTACAGTGGCGATTCGTGTATGGATGGATGCATCCACGCAACTGACGAATCCCGATTCCGGAGGCCTGCACGGACCGCCGATCCTGGGCCAGGCGGGACCAATCGATCGAATGCTGCGTCTCGACTGGGACGCGGTGACACATTCGCAACTGAGCCGCTTCCTCGAGCTCGGGGTTCTATTTCTTGCAATCACCGTTTGCAGTGTCCTCTTCTGGCTCGACCGGAAGGAAGCTTCCTATCGGTGGCTGGGAGCGACCTGCTGCGCGATTTCTCTGCAACTAGCTGTATCGCTCACAGGTAATTACACGGCTCTGCTGCCCGGCTGGCTTAATTTTCTGTTACTGGATGTCTTGTTCTCTCCGCTGGTGATTTCGCTCTGGATTCTTTTCTGGGCGTATTGGTTCCGCATGGGCCGCATGTTGCGGATGCATTACATGGTGTGGGGATTCACTGCGGGACTGATGCTTGCGATGGCCATGATGCGTGCGCCACTCTATGGCAAGATTGTGCCGGTGCAGTGGCTGGTCGTGCTGGCGCCGCTTGCGGTGCTTTTGAAGCTTTTGCTGGGAAGTTTGCTGCTCTGGGTCGCCTGGGAAGGAATGCGAAAGGATCACGCGGGGGCATGGCTGGCGCTGCCCGCGCTGGCCCTTGTTGCCGTCTCGCTCTATCAGCAGGAATTGCTGATTCTGCATCTGCAGCTCATGTTCTTCCCGTTCGGTATGGCGGTGAACATCAGCCAGATTGCGGTCGTGGTGTCACTGGTGATCATCACGGTGTTGCTGATGCGCAGATTTTTGGAATCGCTCAAGCTGCGGCAGCAATGGGAAGCTGAAATCGATCAGGCCAGACAGATTCAGCAGCTCCTGATTCCGGAGGCGATTCCGACCGTGCCGGGGTACGTGCTGGAGACCGAGTACAGACCAGCACAGGAGGTTGGCGGCGACTTCTTTCAGATTCTGCCCGATGGAAAGGGCGGAGTGCTGATTTTGCTGGGGGATGTGACCGGCAAGGGATTGCAGGCTGGAATGCAGGTAGCGCTCATTGTTGGAGTGATTCGTACGCTGGTGGAATCGAGCTATGAGCCGCATGTGGTTCTGGAGGGGCTGAATCGCAGGCTCTGCGGCCGCGGGCAGTCGTATGCGACTTGCGTGGCCATGCACATCGATGCCGACGGGAAGACGTCAATCTCCAATGCGGGGCACATTGTTCCCTACCTGAATGGCAAAGAGCTGACGATGGCGGGAAATTTGCCTCTGGGGCTGAATCCCTCAGTCACGTTCGATCAGGTGACGATGCAGTTGAAGCACAAGGACCGGCTGCTAGTGATTACCGATGGCGTGATCGAAGCGAAGAATGCAAAGAACGAGTTGTTCGGGTTCAACCGCGCTCGTTCAATCAGCCACCTACCGGCAGCATTCATCGTGAAGGCCGCTGAGATCTTCGGCCAGGAAGACGACATTACAGTCGTGTCTATCGCGCGCATGTCGCAGGAGAAGGAAAGCGAGGTCGCCACGACCGATGCATCTTCCTTCAAGTCGGAAGTGGCATAGATCGCCTCAGGGTCGCTGATTCTTGTAAGAGATCGGGCCCAGCTTTTCCTCTGAAATTCTGATTGCGAAAATCTGTGATTCGACGTAGTTTGGCTCAAAGTCCTAAACGACTTGTAGGGAGTACCAACTATGCATTTGCTTGCAATGATCCTGCAGGAAAGCTCGAACCAGCCGAATCCGGAGATGATCCAAAAGATGGTGGTAGCCATGATGGCGATCATCCCAATCCTCATTTTGGTGGGAGTCGCCGTTGTAATGGTGCCCTGCTGGTTCATCTTGAAGAAGGCGGGCTTCTCACCGTGGCTTGCGCTTTTGTGCATTGTTCCGTCTCTGGGTACGCTGGTGCTGCTGTACATCCTGGCATTCGCTGAGTGGAAGGTTATTCCATCCCCTCAGGCTGGCGTGTATCCCCCGCCGTATCCGCCTCCACCACCGCCGCCGTATCCCCCGCAGGCGTGAGACTGGGCACGCGGTTTTACAGGGAGCGAATGCTAGCATCGTGATTGGAAGATATTTACGCGATGTCTGATTCTGCTCCCTCAACAAATCACGCTTTAAGGGTTCGATTTGCACCTTCGCCGACTGGCTTTCTGCATGTTGGCAGTGCCCGCACGTTCATCTTCAACTGGCTATTTGCCCGCCATAATCACGGGACCATGGTTCTGCGGCTTGACGACACAGACGTCGAGCGCAACACGGATGCGAGTGTGCAGTCGATCTTCGAAGGATTGCGCTGGCTGGGCTTGAACTGGGATGAAGAGTACAAGCAGTCGGAGCGGCTGGCGCTGCACCAGAAGGCGGCTCAGGCGATCTTCGAGAAGCGGCTGGCGTATCGCGATTTCACTCCCGCTCATGCGGGGGATGACACGCAATCCTCGGCTCAGGGGGCGTGGCTCTTCAATCCTGGGATGCGGGAGATGTCGCACGAAGAGTCCGACCGGCGGGCGGCTGCCGGCGAGCCTTTTGCGTTGAGATATCGCGTACCGCGGAGCCAGGACAGGACACTTCGCTTTCTTGACGGAGTTTATGGAGCACAGGCCAAGGCTGCGGACGAAGTGGAAGACTTCGCGCTGTTGCGGTCGGACGGGATGCCGACCTATCACCTGGCTTCGTGTGTAGATGATGCGGACCTGCGGATAAGCCATATCATCCGTGGGCAGGATCACCTGACGAACACGTTCAAACACCTGCTGATCTTTGAAGGGCTAGGAGCGGAGCCGCCGCAGTTTGCCCATCTGCCCCTACTGGTCGCGCCCGACGGCACCAAGCTATCGAAGCGGAAACACGGGCCGGTTGTGAGCGTAACGACGTACCGGGATGCAGGTTTTCTCCCACAGGCATTCGTGAATTTTCTCTGCCTGCTGGGCTGGTCGCCGAAGAATGACCGGGAGTTTCTGACGCTTCAAGAGCTGACGGACTTGTTCACGCTCGAGGGAGTGAACCGAGCGAACGCGGTAGTGAATTTCAAGGATGAGGACCCGTTCGATCCGAAGGCGGTGTGGCTGAACTCGGAACACATCCGAGCGCTGCCGGTGGAGCAACTGAGCGCTTTGCTGCTGCCCGTTTTTGACCGAGCTGGTTTCAAAGCGACTCCTGACAAAGTTGGCGCGGTGACTCCGCTCATTCGGGAGCGGATAAAGCTGCTTGGCGAAGCAGTGGGAGCGGCAGATTTCTTTTTTCTGGATGAGCTTGCACCGTACGATCCGGCTGAGCTAATTCCGCAGAAGGGCGATGCAGCGCTGGCGGAGCGGGTTCTGAAGAAGGCTCTGGATGTTTTGCCTGGCGTTGAGTTTGCTCACGATCCGCTCGATGCAGCCCTGCGCGGGGCTGCGGCTGAGCTGGGCGTGAAGGCAGGGCCGATGTTCCAGCCGATCCGGGTGGCGGTATGCGGACGCAAGAATGCGCCTCCCTTGTTCGAGACGATGACCGTGCTGGGGCGCGATGTGTGCTTGAAGCGGATTGAAGAGGCGGCGGCGAAGATTGGGAGTCTGGCGAAGTAGAAGAGATTTAGGACCACAAGATGGGGACGATGAGTAACGAAAATTCTGGAAGTCCTGAGATTCGGCCTTCGAACTTTTTAAGCGAGCGAATCGCTGAAGATGTGCGTACGAAGAAGTATGGCGATGCGGTAATACAGACACGGTTTCCTCCGGAGCCGAATGGGTATCTACACATTGGGCATGCGAAGGCGATCTGTCTGGATTTTGGACTGGCTGATGAGGTCGGCGGCAGGACGAATCTGCGCTTTGACGACACGAATCCGGAGAAGGAAGAGCAGGAGTACGTCGATTCGATTCAGAAAGACATTCACTGGCTGGGCTTCGACTGGGAACGCCTTTGCTTCGCGTCGGACTATTTCGGGCAGCTTTATGAGTGGGCTATCAAGCTCATCAAAGACGGCAAGGCCTACGTGGATGATCTGACAGCCGATGAGATCCGGCAGTATCGCGGAACGCTGACAGAGCCGGGGAAAGACAGTCCCTATCGGAATCGCTCCGTCGAAGAGAACCTGGATTTGTTTTCCCGCATGAAGAAGGGCGAGTTCCCGGACGGAAGCCGCGTGCTGCGCGCGAAGATCGACATGGCATCGCCGAACGTGAATATGCGCGATCCAGTTATGTACAGAATTCTGCACGCTACGCATCACCGTACCGGTGACGAGTGGTGCATCTACCCCATGTATGACTACGCGCACGGGCAGTCCGATTCGATTGAGAATGTCACGCACTCGATGTGCAGCCTGGAATTCGCGGATCATCAGCCCCTCTACAAATGGTTCATCGAAAATCTCGGAATATTCCCTTCGCAGCAGATCGAGTTCGACCGGCTGAGCATTACATACACGCTGTTGAGCAAGCGAAAGCTGCTACAGCTGGCGCAGGAGAAGCGGGTGAGCGGATGGGACGATCCGCGTATGCCTACCCTCTCCGGCTTGCGGCGGCGCGGGTTTACGCCGGAGGCGATCAGGGCGTTTGTATCGGCGGCGGGGGTATCGCGGACGAACGGAATCGTCGACATCGAAATGCTGGAGCATTTTCAGCGCGACGATCTGAACAAGCGTGCACGACGGGGCATGGCAGTTCTGCGGCCGTTGAAAGTCGTGATAGACAACTATCCAGAGGGTGAGGAGTTCGTCGAGGTTGCGAATAACCCCGAAGATCCGTCGGCCGGAACGCGGCAGGTGCCGTTCTCGCGCGAGATCTACATCGAACAGGACGATTTTCGCGAGGTGCCTCCGCCGAAGTACTACCGGCTTTCCCCAGGGAAAGAAGTGAGACTGCGCAATGCGTACTTCATCACGGCACAGAACGTAGTGAAGGATGCTGCGGGCGACGTGGTTGAAGTCCACTGCACATACGACCCTGCAAGCCGAGGTGGAAATTCGCCGGATGGGCGAAAGGTGAAGTCGACAATCCATTGGGTGTCAACGAAGCATGCGATATCGGCGGAGGTGCGGCTCTACGAGAAGCTGTTCACGAAGCCTGATCCGAATGATTATCCCGAAGGCGGAAGCTTTCTCGACAATCTCAATCCTGACTCCCTTGAAGCGATCGCGGATGCAAAACTCGAACCCTCGTTGGCCAGCGCCAAAGTGGGAGAGCCTTACCAGTTTGAACGTGTAGGTTATTTCTGCCTTGATCCGGATTCCACAGACGGAAAACTGGTCTTCAACAGGACGCTGTCGCTGAAGGATTCGTGGGCGAAGATTGAGAAGAAGGCGGGAAGCTAGCGTTTCCGGGTGTTTCAAGGAAGCTACGCAGCCCAGGTCTCGAAGTCGGAACTTGATGGATTGCTGATAAGGCCTGCCTCCGCACTCAGACGCGAATCCCAATCAGCATGCTCACAAAAGCAAGACTCAACGTCAGCACGCGCCAGCGATGAAGCATGTCCCACTTGGCGTGTTCCTGCTTGAGTTCGTCGGAATAGCCGTTAGGATTCATGGCAGCGATACGGTTGTTGATAGGCACCAGAATGAGCAGAGTGAACGCGATCGTGATGACCCAGAGTATCGGTGCCACTGCAATCCAGCTGACTCCAGCATCGTGACGATGAATCAGGCCTTCCACGATCATCAGCAGAAGATTCATCCCATACCAGAAAGGCATGATCCGCCCCAGATTTTGCGCGAACAAGGACGTTGCGCGAGCTTCGGCAATGGGTTCAAGCTTCGAGAGTATGGGGTTGATGAATGCGGACACAGAGAATTCTGCTCCAATCAGAAGCCCAATAGAGACGATGCTCAGGACATCGAGGATCATGGCATTTCACTCCTGAGCTTTCGACGCGTTCCCGACGTATACTGACTCAGCGAAATGCACTGACAAAGTTGTCAGTATAAGGGCAGACCCAAGATGCCGGTATCCAAAAAGGAAGTATCCCCGTGCCCGATCGATGCGATGTTGTCGGTGATCGATGGCCGATGGAAGGGGACGATTCTCTGGCGCCTTGTTGATGGACCCTTGCGGACCAGCGAACTGCGTCGCAGCATTCCCGAGATCACAGAACGTATGCTGATCCGCCATCTGCACGAGCTTGTTGAAGATGGAATTATCATTCGCGTGCAGAAGGAAGACACGCCTCAGCAGGTGCGCTACTCCATCTCGAAGTACGGCAGGACGCTCATCCCGGTGCTTGACACCATATGTTCATGGGGCCGTTGTCATCTGCAGCACAAACGACAATCGGCTGCGCAGCCCAAACGACCTTTGGCAACTGGCTCAAACGCGCAGAGCTTAAGGCAGGCCCCTACTTCCCAATCACGTCGATCGGCACTGTGATCGTTTTCGGCGGCAGGCACTGGGTCTGGTCGCAGGCCTGGTAGCGAAGCTTCGCTTCCACGAGATGATTGCCGGGGGTGCTGACGATCTTCGTTTGAATGGCGAAGTCACCGGTGTAGACGGAAAGCTTCTGGTCTGGATCGGCGGGCAGGGTGAAGTCGGTGCCAGCGGGATAGGCGGCGTTGACGAGCTTCACTCCCGAGTTCTCGGGCAATGAGAAAACCGTAGGAATGAGATACTCCGCCCGGGGCTTGTTGGAGTTGATGTGCAGGTTGTCCCGAATTCGAAAATGAAGGGTCACCGGGCTGGTTTTGCCGGCCGGCACTGAGACCTGTTCGGGATAGAGATATTCGACGGCTTGCAATTTCAAAATGGATTGACGCGGAGAGCCGCTGAGGGAGTCTTCCTGACAGAACACAGCCGCCGAGGAGATAACGAGGAGAGCGGCGACCGCAAGCATATGGGACCTCAACCGAAAGGCAATCACTGGCCTTCTCCCATGGCCTTGCGAATATGCTCTTCCATGTCGTCTTTTGAGCTGATGCCGAGCTGCATCGCTACCACCTTGCCGTCTTTGTCGACGTAGACCGAGGTCGGCATGGCATCGAGTCCGCCGTATGGGGCGGCGAGGCTGTCGCCGTTGATCAGCACCGGGTACTGCATGTGCTCTTCTTTCACAAACTTTGCAATGGCAGCCTTGTCATGAGCCCAGCCTTCCTTGTCGTCGGGCTTGAGGTCGTCGCCTTCGGCGGAGATTCCGATGATCTGAAAGCCCTTGGGCCCGTACTGATTTTGAAGTTCGACGAGCCATGGAGTTTCAAGCTTGCATGGGCCGCACCAGGTGGCCCAGAAATTAATGAGCAGCGGCTTGCCCTTGTAGCTGGACAGCGAGACCTTGTTGCCGCTGAGGTCTTCGAGGGTGAAATCCGGGGCGGGCTTGCCGGTAAGCGATGAGCCGCCAGCGGGGACATCGCCGGGAGCAGACGGAACGAGGTCAGCGTGCGAGGCAGAGGCGAGGGCGCGCTCAGCGGCTTGTTTGCGATACATCCAGTTGGCCCATCCCGCCCAGGCGAAGGTGGCGAGGACGAGCAGTGTGATGCCGATAACGATGGTATTGCGCTTCACGGGGGCTTTAGACCTCTCGTTTGTATTGTAAAAGCGAGAATGGGTCGGACTTGTCATGGATCGGTCATTCATCCGGCACAGGGACCAGCAAAGCGCGAAAGACAGGAGTGTTACCATCAGAAACCGATGAATCGAGACAAGAAGCAGGACTGCCTGACGCCGGCGGATCTGGTGCGCACGGAGGCTGCAGCGCTGGAGGCGCTGGCGAAGCGGCTGGATGGGCCGATGCTTGCGGACTTCGACCGGGCGGTAGAGTTGGTTGTTCGCTGCGGCGAGGGTAACGGGCGCGTGGTCGTCACGGGAATGGGCAAGAGTGGCGTGATCGCGCAGAAGATCGCGGCCACGCTCAGCTCGACGGGAAGCCCGGCGCTGTTTCTCCATCCGGCAGAGGCAGTGCACGGGGATCTCGGCGTGCTGATGCCCGGAGATGTGGTGGTCGCGCTCTCGGCGAGCGGCGAGACGGAGGAAATCCTAAGGTTGCTGGCAACGCTGAAGCGTAAGGGCGATGCACTGGTAAGTTTCTGCTGCAATCTGCAGTCGACCCTGGCGCAGGCGAGCGATGTGGCGCTGGATTGCAGCGTAGAACGCGAAGCATGCGGGCTGAACCTGGCGCCGACGGCGAGCACGACTTCGATGCTGGCTCTTGGAGATGCCCTGGCAGTTGCCGTAAGCCTGCGCAAAGGATTCAAGGCTGAAGACTTCGCGGAGTTGCATCCGGGCGGGAAGCTGGGCAAGCAGCTCGCGAAAGTCCGGGACCTCATGCATGCGGGTGAGAACGTTCCGACTGTTGCGCCTGAGACCAGAATGTCGGATGTGATCTTCGAGATGTCGTCGAAGAAGCTGGGTATGACGACGGTTCAGCAAGGCGGCAAGCTTTGTGGGGTAATCAGTGATGGCGATTTGCGGCGTCTTCTGGAACGCGAGGGGGGTGCCGCGCTCAGCAAGACAGCAGGCGAGGCCATGAATGCGACTCCGCGTACCATCGCTGCGGGGGAGCTTGCGGCGAGGGCGCTGGCGATTCTTGAGGAGCGGAAGATCACGTCGCTCGTCGTGACGGACGGTACGGGCACGGTCGAGGGCGTCGTTCACCTGCATGATTTGTGGGGAGTGGAGCTAATTTAGAGACCGGGATTCGGGAATAGGGACCGGGGAGTGGATTGCCTGCATCGCATTCTGTGTGATTAAGACTGCACTTATCACCGGCGCATCGAGCGGCTTCGGGCTGCTGACTTCTGTCACGCTGGCGGAGCGCGGTTGGCGGGTGCTGGCGACGATGCGCGACCTGGGTCGGCGAGAGAAGTTGGAAGCAGCTGCGCGCCGGGCCGGCGTCCTCGAGCAGATCGAGTTTTTAACGCTCGATGTGACGAGTTCCGAGCAGATCGCGACGATTGCAGAGTTCATCGAAAATCGCGAAGAGCCGCTCCATGCACTTGTGAATAATGCTGGGTTTGCTGTGCCGGGCTTTGCCGAAGAGGTCACGGACACGGAGCTGCGGGATCAGTTCGAGACCAACTTCTTTGGAGCGGCTGCAGTGACCCGGGCAATTCTGCCGCAGATGCGGCGACAGGGATTTGGACATGTGGTGATGGTGAGTTCGATCTCAGGGCGGACAGGGTTTCCCGGAGTGAGCAGCTACGTGGCCTCCAAGTTTGCGCTCGAAGGGTGGACGGAGACTCTGCGCCTGGAGATGGCTGCGCTGGGGCTCAAGATAGCGATCGTAGAGCCGGGGTCGTTTGAGACTGATATCTGGACCCGCAATGCGAAGGTGACGGCGAAGATGTCCGATGCCGAGTCACCCAATGCTGCACGGCGGGCGCGATGGCAAAGCAGAATCGAGGCCAGTGCCAAACGAAGGGCCGACCCGCAGGTGGTTGCGGACCTGATCGCCCGCATTCTGGACTCTCCAGAGCCGAAGTTGCGTTACGTCGTCGGCAGGGATGCGCAGCTAGCCCTGCTGATGCGCAGAGTGCTGCCAGCGGGCGTTTTCGAGCGGCTGATGTTGAAGCTCTCAGGCACGGATCAGCCGTGAACTGAACTCCTCCCTTTCCCGTAAAAAGCAGGCCTGCACTGTGTCAGAAGCAGCACGCGTGTGTCCCGCAAGACACGGATAGCATGGCTGCGGAACAACTCAGGTCCTTTAGTTTCAGTCGGCGTACATTGGCCCTTTACCTGCCATTTCTCCGGCAGAGGCGAGGAGGGCCTTAGCTGATGGTACGTTCGGTAGAAACCTGGATTGCCTTGGGCAGCACGACTCCCCTCGCTTCACCAGAGTCTCAAGAGAGCGAACATTTAGAATGGAATCAATCTGTTTTGATCGTCTTGCGTCCGCAGGAACCCCAACCGGAAATGCGAGTTGTTCACCGGAATGAAGCGGACGGGAAAGCATGTAAGTCCTCATTTATGCATCGTTGGTCGAAGCTCTTTGTTCCCACTCTTCGTGAGGCCCCCTCGGATGCCGAGGTTGCCAGCCATAAGTTCCTACTGCGAGCCGGGTATATCCGGCAGCTTGGTGCGGGGCTCTACAACTATCTCTTTCTAGGGCAGCGGTCGCTAAACAAGATCACCGCAATCGTGCGCGAAGAGATGGACAAGATCGGGCAGGAGTTCTATCTGCCGGGCATTCTGCCGAAAGATCCCTGGGAAGAGAGCGGCCGCTGGACGGGCATGGGCGACAATATGTTCCGGTTGAAGGACCGCAAGGGGGCGGAACTCTGCCTTGGCATGACGCACGAAGAGATCATGACCACGATTGCGCGAGGCGAACTGCGCAGCTATAAGCAGTTGCCGCAGATCTGGTACCAGATCCAGACGAAGTTTCGCGACGAGCCTCGGCCGAAGGGCGGGCTGCTGCGCGTGCGGCAGTTCATCATGAAGGACAGCTACAGCTTCGACCTGAACAAGGAAGGGCTGGACAAAAGCTTCGATTTACACGACGCGGTGTACCGAAAGATCTTCAAGCGGTGCGGCCTGAAGTTTGTGTCTGTCGAGGCAGACTCCGGCGCCATGGGCGGATCGCAGTCGCAAGAGTTCATGGTGTACACGGATGCCGGCGAGGATCTGATCGCGAGCTGTCCTGCTTGCGGGTATGCGGCGAACCTCGAGAAGGCGACTTCTCACCTCGAAGACGTGACGGAGATGGAGTCGACTGGAGATGGAAAGCCGGAAGAGGTCTATACGCCGGGTTGCGCAGCGATTCCCGATGTTGCTGCCTTCTTCAAGATTTCGCCTGCCTCAGACATCAAGTGCGTTGCGTACATGGTGCTGAAGCGCGGAGCCGCGGGCGCCAAGGACACGTGGCATGGGGTTGCGACCTTTCTGCGCGGCGATCACCAGGTAAACGAGACCAAGCTGCTGGGTGCCGTAGGCGGAGCTGAATTACGCACCATGCAGTCCGAGGAGTTGCAGCAGTTCTTCAACGGGCCTGCGGGCTATCTGGGCCCGGTAGGCCTGAAGCATGGAGAGAAGCCGCTTGGCGATGAGCTTACGGTGTTGGTCGACAAGTCGCTGGAAGGCCGCAAGAACATGGTGTGCGGGGCGAACAAGCTCGACTATCACCTTCGCAATGTTGTGCCGGGTCGCGATTTCAGCTGGACCGTAAGCGCCGACATCCGAAGCGTGAATGAGGGCGAGGCATGCCCCAAGGACGGTTGCGGCGGCAAGCTGGTGGTGGGCAAAGCTGTTGAGATCGGCCATATCTTCAAGCTTGGGTATAAGTATTCCGAGTCGATGGGTGCACGCGTGCTGGATCCAAACGGCAAAGAAGTTACGCCGATTATGGGAAGCTACGGCATCGGAATCGAACGGATTCTTACTGCGTCGGTCGAGCAGTCGAATGATGCAAATGGGTTCTGGCTGCCAGCATCGATTGCTCCCTTCACCGTGGTGGTCACGGTTACAAATGTGGCTGATGCTGCGTTGAAGGATGCAGGCGAGAGGCTCGCGGCAGAGTTGGAATCTGCGGGTCTGGACGTGCTGCTCGATGACAGGGATGAGCGCGCGGGCGTCAAATTCAAGGACGCGGACCTCGTCGGCATTCCCTACCGGATCAATGTTGGAAAGAAAACAGGGAGTGGACAGGTAGAGCTGGTGACGCGAGCAAAAGGAAACAGTGTGGATGTTGCCCTGGCCGACGTTGTGGCACAGCTGAAAGAGCGGATTCAGGAAGAAAAGCTGCTGGGCGAGAGCGAGTAACCGCCGCTCTTGCCTTCCCACCCTAAACCGCAAAAGGTGCGGTTTAGGATGGGGCACCCAATTAAGAGCGAGTGGCGGGAAAACGATCGTACGGAACTTGGAAGTGGAGTTAAGGAACGATGGCAATCAAGGTCAGGCTCGAAAAACCAAAACTGAAGATATCCTGGCCGAAGTTGTCGCTTTCTTCGTGGCTGGTGCGCGGCGTCATCGGATTTGTGCTGCTGGTCGGCATCATCGTCTTCAGCGTCTTCCTGCACTACTACAACAAGTACGCGCGAGTGGTAGACGAACGGCTGAAACAACCATTGTTCGCTGAGACTGCGAAGATCTTCGCTGCTCCCCGCGAGGTGAGGCCAGGTCAGAAACTCACGGCTCATGCCATTGCGGCAGAACTGCGTGCGGCAGGGTATTCGGTCGATGGTCTCTCGCATCCCTCCCAGATGGGAACGTTCACTGAAGAGAACAATGAGATCACGGTTCATCCGGGCCCGCAGTCATATCACGCGCCAGATTCTGCGACGATTCACTTCAGCAAGGGCGAGGTCGATTCGGTCAAAGATGTCAAGGGACAATCACTAGCCAGTTATGAGCTGGAGCCACTGCTGGTCACGGGTCTCAGTGAAGATGCGAACCGGACCAAGCGCCGACTGGTCACCTACGATGAGATTCCGCCGAACCTCGTGCAGGCAGTGCTGGCGATTGAAGATCGCAAATTTTTCGAGCATGGCGGCGTCAACTATTTCAGTATGGCGGGTTGGGCCTGGCACGACATCATCGGCGATCGCAAGCATCGGGGCGGCGCCTCGACAGTAACAATGCAACTCGCCAAGCTCCTTTTCGTCGCGGATACGGGAACGATCAAGTACAAGGTCAGCCAGATCCTCGTAGCCTTCCACCTGGAACACCGCTTTACGAAAAAGCAGATCTTCGAGGCGTACGCAAACCAGATCAACCTCGGACAGCGCGGCAGCTTTTCGATCCAGGGATTTGGCGAGGCTGCGCAAGTCTACTTTGGGAAAGACGTAAAGCAGCTCGACCTGGCGGAATGCGCGATGCTGGCGGGAATTATTCAGCGGCCAAACTACTTCAACCCGTTTCGGCATCCGGAGCGCACGATTGAGCGGCGAAACCTGGTGCTCGATTCCATGGTTGAGACAGGCTCCATCAGTAAGAGCCAGGCTCAGAGAGCAAAAGCTGATCCGTTGCACCTGGTCCCCGGAAGCGTTGATGCAAGCGAGGCCCCCTATTTTGTAGATATCGTTCGCGATCAGCTCGTACAAAAACTCGGTGATCGCGATTTCAATCGAGAAGGGCTGCGCATTTACACCTCGCTCGATCCCGATCTACAGCGCCTCGCAACTGCATCCGTGGACGAGACTCAGCGCATCGTCGATACCGCAGTAGACAGAAAGCATGCCCGCGATCGCAAACTCGGCAAGCAGTATGTGTACCCTCAGGTAGCTCTCGTAGCGCTCGATCCTCACACAGGTCAGGTCCTGGCTTTGGTCGGTGGCCGAAACTACGGCGCAAGCCAGGTTAACCACGCCGTAGCCCATCGACCTACCGGCTCCATCTTTAAACCTTTTGTCTACGCAGCTGCCTTTCAAACCGCGATTCAGGGCACGGTGCTTCCGGGGCAAACTGCTCTCTTCTCGCCGTTGACGATCCTGAACGACTCGCAGCAGACCTATGACGAGGGGACGGAGAACGAGTACACACCGCGCAACTTCGAAGGTGCATTCTACGGCGATATTACCGCGCGTTTCGCGCTCCTGCGGTCCGATAACAACGCCACCATCAGTCTGGCAAGCATGGTTGGGTTTGACCAGGTTGCCGCTTTGGCCCGCGACTCGGGCATCAAGAGCGCGAAGGGCACGCCATCCATGGCGATCGGCTCGTATGATGCCACGCCGCTCGAGATGGCCGGGGCCTACACCGTCTTTTCAAACGGCGGTGTCCACATTGATCCGTGGACCCTGGCCAGTGTGCGCGCACCAAATGGCGATGTAATCGACGACTACCCTCCGAGTTCGCGTCAAGTGCTGGACCCCCGTGTAGCCTTCCTCACTACGTCCTTGATGCAGGCTGTCCTGCAAGGCAATGGAAAGCAAGGCTGCAGAGTTGACGGCAAGGTCTACTGCGGAACAGGCGCCGGCGTTCGTAACATGGGCTTCGTGTCGCCAGCCGCCGGAAAAACCGGCACCAGCCATGACGCATGGTTCGCTGGCTTCACTACGAATCTGCTGTGCGTGGTCTGGGTCGGGAATGACGACTACACCGACATCAAGATCGAAGGCGCAGACGCAGCCGCACCCATCTGGGCAGATTTCATGAAGCGCGCGGTAAAGCTGCCGCAGTACTCAGACACGCACGAGTTCACGCCGCCCGACGGAGTTGATGTGGTGAAGATCGACAGAGTGACAAATCTCCTGAGCAATGATGCGTGCCCCGATAGCTACTCTGCGGCATTCCTGATGGGGACCGCGCCAACGGATACCTGTGATCATCCAACTGACCATCGCAATATTCTGCAGAAGCTTTTCGGCGTTGGCGGGAAGACGGGCGACTAATTCGCGACTGTTTCGCGGTCGAGAGCAACGCAGACAGTCTGGTCAGTATCCTTCGATGTCTATGCCGTCAGGCATGGGCTGGCAGCCAGGACACCAATAGGTGACTCGCGCATCTCTCCCCTGCAGGCGATGCCGGATTGTGGCGCCACATCGGCGGCATGAGTTTCCGGAGCGGCCATAGACCCAAAGGTTATCTGCCGGACGGGCATTGCGGGTAGTTCGCCGACCGACTCCACGGTAGGTGACAATCCTGTTGCCGGAATCCTCGAGAACATTGGATGAAACGAGATTCTGTGCGCTGCGAACCAGCGCTTCGATCTTCACATCGGTGAGCGCCGCAACGAGGCAGAACGGGTTGATGCGTTCGACAAAGCAGAGCTCAGACTTGAAAACGTTGCCGACGCCAGCCATCACGTATTGGTGTAGAAGCACATTCCCTATCTCCTCGGAGGCACAGGCGCGAATGCGGGTTGTTGCGGAGGCCTCGTCGAAGTCATTGTTGAGTACGTCTGAGCCAGGAGGTGGTATGCGTTTCTCCCGGGCGAGTTGCTGTGCGGTGTAGATGCGAGCAACGGGGACCGTGAAGGCAACGGCCTGGTAGTCGCGATTTTCAAGGACGATCCTCATATCGCGTGCGGGTCTGCGCCAGCGTTCTCCTCGCGGATAGAGATGCCACGAGCCGTTCATCAACATGTGAGTAGCGAGTGTCGCACCACCCGATAAATGGACAAGCAGCCACTTGCCGCGGGATTCCACGTTCTCGACGGTTTGTCCTGTGATGGGAGTGTCGTCGTGGAAGCGCGTGAGCAGGGGGTAATTGGAGTGGAAACCGATGATCGGTTTGCCGATCAGGGCGCGGCCCATGGCACGTGCAGTTCGAAAGATGGTATCGCCTTCAGGCATGAACTATTGCAGTTCCTCGCCGGCAGACCCGGCGTGCTGCGTGCCGTGGTGAATCGGTGTGGGAATGCGGCGGAGATGCAGACCAAGCGGGCCGGGATGGAATCCAGCGTCCATCAAGAAGCGCAACATTGGGTGCGCTGCAATCGGCTGACCGTTGATGGTCGTTATGAGAACGCCCTGATGGCTGCTGGCGCGCATACGGTCCTGGCCGCGGGCGGAGAGAAATTGTGCGAGCCCCGATGCTGCTTGCGAGCGCTCAGGTTCGTCTGCTGGAAGGAAGACGAGTAGATGTGGATTGTTGCGGCGGAGCCAGGCGATCAACTGGCCATTGCGCAGGATGACTTCAGCGTAGGCGGCTCTCGTCAGTACGCGCGGCGCTGACTCGGAGTCTTCGTCCAACACCGGCAAGTCGGGCCAGCGAAGGACGGAGCCGTAGGGGTTAGCCGGATCCGATGCGGCGAGCTGCACAAACTCGGGCTTCTCTTGCGGCGGCTCGCTGCGAAGCTGGCGGAGAAGGTCCACGGCTGAAGGAAGCGCGAACTGAGTCGCGCCTAATCCGGCAACGAAGTAACCGCGACGGATGCGGCCGCTTTCCTCGAGGGCTTTCAGCACGTCGTACACAGCGCTGAACCCACCCGGAATGTTCTCGGCAGCAACGGATTCGCGGGTGAGTACTCCGTAACGATTGAGAAGTTGCAGGGCGAGCGCGTGACTGGCTTCGGTGCGCGTGGGCGCATCCTCGGCTGACTCACGGGAAGCAAGAGAAAGCAACGCCCAGCGGCCTTGAGCGTTAGGCGGCGTAGTGCGACGCGAACGGAAGACCATGCCGGTGTGCGTGCGGCGCTGAGGCCGCGCAGAGTCGGGGCGGGTGCTGTAGGCACGCAGAGCGTGCAGCGAATCGTTGGTGACAAGGCCGCGCCAGACGAGGCTCCAAAGGGCATCGATAGACTCGCCGGGATAGCCGCCGCCGATTGCCTGATGAAGCGGCTCGAAGAAGCTTGCGCCGGTCGACTCGAGAACAGCGATGATTTTCTCCTCACGTTCAGATAACGGCTCTGTCAATGGACGCCGCTGAGCGAGGATCGGGAGCTTGTCCGCGAGAAAGAGTGCGATGCGGCCGTCGCGTTCGCCGATCGGATCGATGCCGGCCCAGGTCACTTCGCCCGCGGCGATAAGCGTGTCCAGGCCAGCGGATTCGTACCCGGCGACGCGGGCGGGGAGAACTGCTGTTTCGAGCAGAGATGCGGGAATGGGCGCGCCTTGCAGGCTCTCAATCGCATCGAGCAGCGCGTCAAGATGCGCGTGCGAACCGCGGCGCGGATTGAGCAGACCTTGCCAGTGCGTAAACAGCCGTGCCAGCGTGTGCTGCTCGACGGGTTCAACCTCGCGGCGCAGTCTCGCGAGGGATTTGCGGCGGATCTGGCGGAGGATCTCGGTGTCGCACCACTCTCGGTGAAGTCCTCCGGGACGGAATCCGCCTTCCAGAACTCTTCCTTCTACTGCGAGCTGGCGCAACGTGTTTTCGACGACCGTTGGATCGAGCGCGAAGCGGTCGGCAACGTCCTTCTGGGTGAACGGACCATGAGTCCGGCCGAAGCGGCGAACCAGTTCGAGCACCGGCTGAGCAACGGGATCGATGAGCGATACAGGGAGGCCCGGAGGAAGCGGGATGCCAAGTGCGTCCCGATATCGCGCGGCATCTTCAACGGCGATGAGACGGCGTTCGCCGGCGATGCGGAGCTCAAGAAGGCGCCGGGCACGGAGGAGGCGGTCTACGAATTCCAGCAGTGCCGGGCTGACTATCCGGCGAGCCAATTCCTCACGGGTGAGATCACCAAGGCGGAGTAGAAGGTCGTGGATGCTGTCGGCTGAATGTGCCCGGCGCGACTCGACGAGGCATTGTGCGGTTTCTTCCACCTCGGCCATCGCATCGGCGTCGAGGAGTTCGCGAAGGTCGGCTTCCCCGAGAAGTTCCCGGAGCTGGTCCTGATCGATGGTCAGGGCCTGGGCGCGGCGTTCGGCCAACGGGGCATCACCGTCATAGACGAAGTTAGCGACATAGCTGAACAAAAGCGACGAGGCGAAGGGCGAGGGCTTGTGAGTTTCGACAATGTGAACGCGAAGCTGGCGTTGCTCGATTCCACGCAGGGTTTCGATGAGTGCTGGCATATCGAAGACGTCGCGAAGGCACTCGCGATAGGCCTCGAGAAGAAGCGGAAACGATGGGTAACGCGAGGCAACGCTAAGGAGGTCGTAAGACCGTTTACGGAGTTGCCAGAGTGGCGAGCGCTGATCGGCACGGCGCCTCGGAAGAAGCAGGGCGCGCCCGGCAGCTTCGCGGAAGCGTCCGGCGAAAAGCGCGGTTGTGCCGAGCTGGCGCAGGACCATCTGCATTACTTCGGCCGATTCAACCATGATCCAGTCGGGATCAGGCGGCTCGTCGGTGTCGGGAAATCGGAGAACAAAGCCGTCGTCGCCCCACAGAGTTTCGACTTCGGGGCCGCCGGCAGCGCGAATGCGAGAGCTAATAGCCATGGCCCAGGGAATGTGGATGCGGCTGCCGAACGGGGTGAGAACACAGACGCGCCAATCGCCTAGTTCGTCACGAGTACGTTCGACGACGATGGTGCGGTCGTCGGGAACCTGGCCTGTAGCTGCTTCCTGATCCGCGAGGAATTGGATGAGGTTTTCGGCGGCGCCTGGATCAAGGTCGTGTTCGGCGACAAGCCGGGTGAGGGCCGCGGGTCTAGGCATGGCGCGAAGCTCGCGGACCAGTGCACCGATGCGGCGGCCAAACTCAAGTGGACGACCCGGGCCGTCGCCTTTCCAAAAAGGCATCTTGCCGGGTTCTCCCGGAGCGGGGACAACGAGAACTCGGTCGTGGGTGATGTCTTCAATTCTCCACGTGGATGCGCCGAGAATGAATGTTTCATTGGGGTGCGACTCGAAGACCATCTCCTCATCGAGTTCACCGACGCGCACCGACTTGCCCTCAGAATGCGCGAGGAAGACGCCGTAGAGGCCGCGGTCGGGTATGGTCCCGGCGTTCAGGATGGCGAGACGGCCAGCCCCTTCCCTTGCTGTCAGGACATTGCGGATGCGGTCCCATGTTAAGCGAGGACGGAGTTCGGCAAATTCGTCGGAAGGATAGCGACCGCTGAGCAGGTCGAGTACGCCATCGAAAGCCGAGCGGGTAAGAGCGCCAAATGGGGCCGCGCGACGGACAAGATCGTAAAGTGCGTCGGCGTGGACTTCTGGCTTGGGATCCTGCTCGATAGCTTCGTAGGCCGAGTTCGGCTCAGATTCGTCGACCTCCACTGAAGCACGGGAGTATCGGCGCGGCCCGCCAACACCGGGGCGATGATTGCGCCTGAGCGGCTTCACCTTGCTCGGCGCCCGGTAGCCCGGCGGGTGAGCAACGATGGCGACAATCTGCTGGCAGAGAACATCGAGCGGATTGCGAGGGTAGCGGGTCGACTCGATGTGGCCTTCGTGCATGGCCCGGGTGACGGCGGCGCAAGCGACGAGGTCGGCTCGAAATTTCGGAAACAGGACGCCCTCGCTGACGGCATCGACGGAGTGGCCCGCTCTGCCTATGCGTTGCATGCCGCTGGCAACCGATGGAGGGGCTTCGATCTGAATGACGAGGTCGACGGCTCCCATGTCGATGCCGAGTTCCAGAGTCGAAGTCGCGCAGAGGGCTTTGATCTGTCCGGCCTTGAGTTGCTCCTCGATGATGGAGCGCTGGTAGGCGGCAAGCGATCCGTGATGGGCACGAGCGATCTCTTCGCCTGCGAGTTCGTTCAGCGCGCCAGCAAGCCTCTCGGCGACTTGACGGCTGTTGACGAAAAGAATGGTGGAATTTCGCTCGCGAATGATCTCTAGGAGACGCGGGTGAATTGCGTTCCAGATGGACACGCGCTTGGGTGCCTGGGACGCAGCTCCGGTCGGGATCTCCTCCATGGTCTGGAGGCGAGCCATATCTTCAACTGGAACTTCAATCCGAAGCTTTAACTGCTTGGGAGCAGAAGCATTAACAATAGTGACTGGCCGGAACCGCAGAGACGAGTCGGGATCAAGACCATGGTCAGATGGAGCTATTGGGTCGAGCGAAGTTGCGACTTCAGTGGGCGACGAGAGTTGGTCAGTTCTTCGGCCTTCAGGTTTCGAATCCGGCTCGAGTGAACTCGAATTTGAAGTTAAAGTATCGCTTTCGATCAGAGCGGCTTTGTGTCTGATCAGTAACGGTCCAGATGAGGGCACTTCCAACCCACCCAGAAAGCGCGCAACCTCTTCCAGGGGTCGTTGGGTGGCTGAGAGCCCGATACGTTGAAGGCGGCGTCCGGTGAGAGACTCAAGCCGCTCGAGCGAGAGCGCCAGGTGAGCACCACGCTTGGTTGGGACGAGTGCGTGAATCTCGTCGACGATGACAGTATCAACAGTGCGGAGCGCGTCGGCAGACTGAGATGTCAGGAGAAGGTAAAGAGACTCTGGTGTGGTGATCAGGATCTCAGCCGGGTCACGGCGGAAACGGGCTCGTTCCTGCTGCGGGGTGTCTCCAGTGCGAACGCTGATGAGCGGCTCGTGAAACGGAACGCCTTTGCGGCGCGCCATGTTGGCGATGCCAGCAAGGGGCGAGCGAAGGTTACGCTCGACGTCGACCGCCAAGGCCTTGAGAGGTGAAATGTAAACGATGCGGCAGCCCTTGCTTTGCCGTTCCGCCGATGCCGAGGGTCGGGCTTTCTTCTTCTCCGCTTTCGATTCGCTGGCTTGGGCCGGCTCCAGATCGTGGAGCATGAGCCGGTCGAGGCACCAGAGAAAAGCAGTGAGGGTCTTGCCGGTTCCGGTAGGAGCAAGGATCAGGGCGCTCTCGCCGCGAGCGATCACCGGCCAGCCAAGGCGCTGAGGAGCCGTCGGACCATCGAAGACCGCTTTGAACCATTCGGCGGTTACGGGATGGAAGCAGGTAAATGGATCGATTTCTGGGTCCGGTTTTGAGGGGGCTCGGGACATCTTCTGCTTTGACGCTTCTAGAGCATATCGCGGACGAAAGGGAAAGAAAAGGCGAAAGCATGGTGACAGGGCAACAGCTCATGAACGACCCGCAGCGGCGATGGAGTCTGTTGGGTCGGCTCCTGACCAAGACACATCAGCAGTAGGTCCGTAGGTGGCGGGGACCTCTCGGTTGAGCATCCTGAGAAAAACTGTTAGCTGGGTGCGGTGGTGAGCTGTGTGGAGCACTCGGCGCCAAAATATCCAGATGCGCTGGCGTTGAACATCGAAGAAGGGAACGGCCTCGAGCCACCAGACGTCCGTCCGTGCGGCGAAGTAGTCCAGCCGTGGCATGACAAGTTCGATGAAGCGACTTGTCGCGGACTCGATTGTAAATGGTTGCGGCAGTACGTGGTCAGGGGTGGGCTCTGGCGTACCAAGGAACTCGCCGAAGAAGCGGCGCTCGGACAGCAGTTGATGGCGCAGGATCTCACCAACGTTACTTGAACGGGGATGCGGTTTGTAAGGCAGGTCTGAATCGTTGAAGTGCTTCCATGTCGACGCGACCTTGTTCGACTCGCTGACGTAGGTGTCGAGAAGACTCTGGAAGATGGGATTTGTGGCTCTTGGAATCCTCGTGTCGGGTATTGCGGTCCAGGGGTAATTCATGTATGCAGTCCTCAAAGTCTCACGACTTTGATGAATGAAACGAGCTCAGGATTTCAATTTGTCCAACGATGTGCCGGTTGAACTCATCGAGTTCTTCGGCGGGAATCCAATACTCCCGATGCTCTCGAGAGCCTGCAATCTGGACGGGGTATTTCGAAAGGTAGTCCGTTTCGATTCCGAAACGGAGAACGTAGCCGGTGCCACCATCGCGTGTATTCCAGTCGCGTGCGATCTGGATGGCGTAGCTCTCCTCAAGGACCGGATAGAAGATAGGCTGCTCCGGGAGTCGAGGTGGAAACGCGCGCCAACCTGCAGCGCGAATAAGTTCAAGTTCCTTCTCCCCCGTGGGTCTGTAGAGCGTCGATGTGCCGGGCATATCTTCAGTCTGACATGGGCGGAAGACATGGAGTCATTCGCATTTGTGCCACTCCGCGAAGTATCACAGCCGTGAACCTGCGACCGTGCTGCTCGCTGCTAGGATTCGAAACAGGAGTAAGAACACTTGCGCGAGCACCTGGCGACACTGTTGGAGGACTTCAAAAAGCACGAGAACGAGATTGCCATCGTGCGCACCCAGGGGGTTCGAAGGAGAGAATCGACCTACGGAGATATTGCTCATCTGGCGGGCCGCTTTGCAGCGCTGCTTGAGGGCCGCGGAATCGGGAAGGGCGATCGGGTTCTGCTGTGGGCTGAAAACGGAGCCGAGTGGGTGGCCGCGTTCTATGGGTGCATGCTGCGCGGAGTGCTGGTAGTGCCGCTGGATGCATTTGGGAGCGCGGATTTCGCCCACCGAGTGGCTGTCGATGTGAAGCCAAGGCTCGCGGTCGGCGATGCGTTGCTGATGGCGAAGCTCTCGTCGGAGAGAGAACAGACAAGCGAGATCAGGGATCAGGGGTCGCTCTCGATTCCCACGCTTTCTTTTGAAGGCTGGGCTGATTCCCTACCGCAACGTGAAGCAGGTCCAGTGGAAGGGCTCTCGCTGGATACACCCCTGCAGATCCTCTTCACATCTGGAACTACTGGAGATCCGAAGGGGATCGTTCACACGCATGGAAATGTTCTGGCGAGTATAGGGCCGATTGAGCAGGCGGCTCAGAAGTATCTACGTTACGAGAAATATGTTCACCCCCTGCGGTTCTTGCACACACTACCATTGAGCCACGTTTTCGGGCAGACAATGGGGTTGTGGATTCCTCCCATCTTCGCTGCGGAGGTTCATTTCGATACCCGGCTGGTAGCACCGCGACTGGTAGAGACGATCAAGCGCGAAAGAATCTCAGTGCTTGCAGCGGTGCCTCGGGTGATGGCGCTGCTGAAAGCTCATCTCGAAAGCACGACTCCAGGTCTCACAGAGCGGGTCGCGACTTCCCGAGGGCTGAAGGCGTGGAAGCGGTGGTGGGTCTTCCGCGATGTTCACCGGACGCTGGGTTTCAAGTTCTGGGCGCTTATCTCAGGCGGGGGAGCTCTGGCGGGACCGCTGGAGCAATTCTGGAATGGCTTGGGCTTCGTGGTTGTGCAAGGTTACGGAATGACCGAGACGACCGCCCTCATCACACTGAATCATCCGTTTCACGTGGCCAGCGGCACCATTGGCAAGCCCCTGCCAGGGCGCGAAGTGAAGATCGGCGCGGATGGAGAAGTGCTGGTAAAGGGGCCGATGATCTCGAAAGCGACGTGGAGCGGCGGAGAGCTTCGACAAAGCGGAGATGAGTGGCTCGCGACAGGTGACCTTGCCGAGACGCAGGCAACCGGAGAATTGCGCTTCATGGGGCGTAAGAGCGAGACAATTGTGACCGCGGCGGGTGTGAACGTTCATCCGGAGGATCTGGAGGCGGCGCTGGAGACGCAGCCGGAGATTGCCGCAAGCGCGGTCGTCGCTCTCGAAACTCCGGCGGGGCCTGAGCCTTGCGCGGTCCTTGCCGTCAGGGGCGGAGAAAAGGAGGCAGGAGAGGCGGTCGACAGGGCAAATGCGCGGCTCGCGGACTTTCAACGCATGCGCCGCTGGATGATCTGGCCGGAGCCCGACTTACCCAGGACTTCAACCGGCAAGGTGCGAAGAAAGATCGTCGCGGAGTGGGCAGCAAACAGATCAGCTCCTGCGAGCACTGCCGAAATCAATGACAAGCAGTCCCCCAGGGCTGGTGACTGGCTTTACACATTGGTCGCGGAGATCGCGGGGGAGCGGCCGACCGGCGGAGATGAGTTGCGACTCAGCGAAGACTTCCATCTTGACAGCCTTGGGACAGTGCAACTGGCAGCGGCCCTGGAAGAAAGGTTGACTGACGCGCCCAAGGAGGGTTCGGTTGATGCTGCGCGAACACTCGGAGATCTCAGGCGGATAGTTGCATCCGGGCGGGTGGCGGAACGAGATGAGCGCAGATTTGACGGAATTCAGCAGATTGCGTCAGACCTTGCCAGCGGAAATGCAAGCGGTCTGAATAATGATGAACAGAATGTCGCGATCTCGGATATCGATCATTCGCCTCGACCGGAAACAGCTCAGAATGAAGTTGCTGTCCGGCTATCGCCGCCACCGGAGAAGGCCGGCTTTATCTATCCCCGATGGCCGTGGTCGAGACCGATGCAGTGGATTCGTTCCTGTTTCCTTGAGCTGATCGCACAACCGTTCGTGTGGTTCCTGGGTAATCCACGAGTCGTGCGTATGGAGAATCTGACTGCATACGAACCAATGCTTATCATCTGCAATCATGTGACGGCCTACGATGGCGCACTGGTGGAATACGCTCTGCCGGGACGCATGCGGAGGCACGTAGCAGCAGCGATGCTGGGAGAGATGCTGGACGACTATCGGCACTCCCGCAATCCCGATACGGGACGATTCATGCTGCTCGGTCCCGCGGCCTATTGGCTGGTGACCGCACTCTACAACGTCTTTCCCCTGCCGCGAAGGCGTGACTTCCAGCGAAGCTTTGCGCATGCGGGTGAGGCTCTGGATCAGGGCTACAACGTCCTGATATTCCCTGAAGGCACACGATCTGCAGCAGGAGAGCTGGCCCGGTTTCGCCCGGGGATCGGGCTGCTGGTGAAGCAGGCCCACGCACCGGTATTACCGGTTGCTCTGAATGGGATCGGTGAGTTGAAGGCCAGAGGGAGTGGATGGTTTCGATCAGGGAAGCTTGAAGTGCGCGTCGGACAACCTCTGCGATTTGGGCCCCTTGAGACCGAATCGGAGATTACAGAGAAGCTACACTCGGCGGTTGAGGCACTCATGAGGGCGTCTGAGGGATAACCGAAACAAAAATCAGCTGGATTGGGGTGTCTCCCCGGCAGGCTTCGCTTCCGGTATTGATGGCTGACCCTGGTGAGTAGCGTAGTACTCAAACGGTGCGCCACGATGCCCCTGACATCTTGCAAAGAGTTCCAGGCCAAGCGCGGTAGGGGTCAGATTAGCGGTCTGCGCAAAGGAGAAATACTTTGCCTTTTCGCGCGGTTCGAGTAAGCCCAGAATCGAGAGCTGGAGAATGTTGCGATCGATCTTGGAGAGATCCTTGGTCCCGGTGAGATGGATCATCTCGTCAGCAGTGCACATCAGAGGACTCGCTGATACTCCGCCATTTGTCGCGAAGACTTTCGGCGCTTTAGAACAAGCCTCGACGTAAAGGCGCGTGTCGACTGTTGCCATCTCGGCAAGCAGATCAATATAGGGAAGGTTGGCTTCGTCATCGCCCGTCATGGTACATGCGGTGACAAGAATTCCTGCCCAGAGATGTTGAGTCGCGCTGTCTTCCGCCCAGGAACCTTCCTTCACAATTCGCAGTACAACGCTGGCAGGTGCATGCAATGTATCAAAATTGGGCTCAGCCGCGAGCATGATTTCGGCCCGGTGGGCAATTGCGATTGCATTCGGAACGCGCATATTTCCGAGGCCTTCGCGGAATAGAAGCTTGAGATCCTGGGTGGCAGAAGGACAGATTCGGCGCAGGAAGGCAAGTGCGCGGGAGAGTCGGAATTCACTGAGAATATTTTCGGGCTCTATCCGTTCGCCAGCATTCCAAAGCCAAAGATCCATACAATCCGGAAGGACGAAGGAAAGGCCCATCCCGTCCTCTCCCCAGCGCTCAGTCCTGGTCTCAATGGTGACTTGCTTCTCGGCGGATTCATCGGTGAGTTCCGGATAGACAAGGCGAACTGGATTGATTTCGCCTTCGGTCCAACGTTCTCGCGTAACTAGATACATTCCTGTTGAGCTGATATTTCTGACGATATCGAGGCCAGGAGAAGAGCCTGTCCAATGGATAGCTTCGAGACCGGGAACTTCCCGGCGTTCCGCACGTGCTTGCTTGACCTGTTCCTGCGGAAAGGCCTTCTCGAACCAGCTCCTCAGTGACATCCCCTGCCCTCCCGATGTTTGCGGCAGTCGCTCTGTAACGCGGCTATCAAGTGCACCCAACTGAGCATTGTTGCTGAGTGAATGCTACTCCCACAATCGCCACTTCGTAATGGGGGAGGTAATTACTTAGGCAGCACCGGGCGCCTCCAGCCACCTGGACGAAGGTCACGCAAGGCACGACAAATTCGCCTAGTCGGCTGAAAACGCGACTGAGACCCGAGGTTCAACATCGTAAAACGTTGCAGGATCGCCGCGATGCGCATGACAACGGGCGTAAAGCTTGAGAGCCAGAGGCGTGGGGGTGATATTGGCTTCCTCGATCAGCGAAAAGAACTTCCACTTTACGGTCTGCTCCAGTATGCCAAGCCACGAAAGATGCTGGATATCCCGCTCGATGTGAGCACGATCATGAACGCCGGATATCCGGGTTAGCTCATCGGCCGATCTCGAAAGAGAGTTGGCGCGGACGGTTCCGCAGGAGTCGATGTGCTTGATTGCGCTGTCGCAGGCGGCGGCGAAGATGCGGGCTTGTATCGTGGTGAGCTGACTTAGCAGGTCTGGCAGTTCCAGGTCTGCTGCGATGGCATTCTGATCAGACGTGCAGCAACTTGCGAGCAAACCGGACCAGTAATGCTGGATCCAGTCGACCTCGGGCCACGAGCCGTTCTCGATGATATGCAGAACGGCATCAGGATGCGCTCTTACACGAGCGCTCCCAGGAACGAGCGCGAGAAGTTCCTCAGCATGCAACGCAACTTCCAGCGCGCTTTCGAGCCGGTGGCTACTCAGCCCGCGCCGCAGAAGCCAAGTCGCGTGTTCCACTGCACCGGGAGAGATACGGCGAACGAAAGCAATGGCAGCCGCGGTACGGAACTCACGAACGATATCTTCTGGTTCTGTTTGCGGAGCGTCGGCTTTGATAGTCGGCTGCCACAGCCGCAAATCGATATCCTTTGGCAGCATGTATGCGACGCCGACTCCATTTCTATCGCGCCGAGTGGCTTTGACCTGAACGGTGAAGCGATTGCGGGGCGAATTCTCGAGAGTACCCTTGCGCTGAAGGGTGAGAGAGACGATTTCGCCGGGGTTCCAGTTCTCTGATGTGAGAACGTAGGCCCCGCTGCTGCTTAGGTTCGCTACTCGACTCTGATGCGGTGTGTGGCCATTCCAGTGAATGGCAACAAGGGCGGGTGACTCGTGTCGCTCGGCACGTGGCCGGTAAACAAAAGGCAGACGAAACCAGGACCTGGGAGAACTCAAAGAATCCCTCCGGACTGCAAGAACTTATCCGGTCATTTCCAACCTCGATTTAGGAGTTTCTTAACCGAGGTTGGTGTTTTGACTAGGGAGATTCTATTGAGAGTCAACTTTTGCGTTTTGTGTTCGGCGTCACTCGTCCTAAGCGAAGGGGTGACAATCTGTGCAGGACGGGAATCCGCCCAGTCCGGAACCAGAATGGAACCAGTAGTCAATAAGCGCATGATTGCCGATTCGCACGGCACCATCGTTGCAGTCAGAAGTGCTTACTTGTCGAAAGCGAGCGCGGCGGCCGGAGTGACTGGAAGCCCGTAGAAGTTCTGAGCAGTTCCGCGGTGACCGTTGCAGCGGGCATAAAGCTGCAAACCGAGATTGGTGACCGCGATTGTCGTGTCTGTCATCTGCTGGAAGAACGCTGACTTTTCGCGAGGGGCGATGATTCCGATGTCGGCCAGATAGTTGAGTTCACGGTCGAGCTTGATGAGATCGCCAGATCCGGAGAACTTAATAAGGTCGGAAGCATTCCACTTTAAAGGGCGCGAATACATGTTTCCGGGACCGCCGGAGACCTTGGTCGATTTAGCAGCGGCCGCGGAAAGGATTCGCATGTGAAGAGCCTTTAGCTGGCCGAGAAGCTCTGCGAAGGCGAGCGTAGAGTCATCATTCCCATTTGAACTGCAAGAAGCCGCTAGAAGGCCAGCCCAGAACTGAAGCATCCATTTGTCATCCGATGACCACGAGCCGGCCTCGACAATACGCAGGACTACTTCGGGCAGGGCGCGAAGCTTGTCTTCTTCGACTGCAGCGCCGAGCATCCGCTCTGCTTTGCGAGTTATCTCAATGGCATTCTCCAGGCGGTAATTGCTCAGTTCATCGTGAAGAAGTCTGCTGGCGAGAATTTGGGTCTCGGGCGCGATGCGGGTGAGGAACGAGATGGTTTGGGCGACACGAAACTCGCGCAGAATATCTTCCGGCTCATTCTGCAGGTCAGCGCTCTTGAGCGGGCTTTGCCAAAGACGGAGATCGGCGCCAGCCGGCAGCATGAATGAAACCGCTACCCCCTGGTCATCCCAGCGGACAGCCTTGGCCTGAACCGAGAACGAGTTTTCCTTTTCAGGAGGACCGCTCCTCTGGAGAGAAAGAGAAACGACTTCTCCTGGCTCCCATCGCTCCTGCGTCAGCAGGAATGCACCGGTTGAACTGATATCCCGAATCGAATTAAGTCGAGGGTAGGGGCCCTTCCAGTGATAAGCAGCAAGGGAGGGCGAGCTGCGCCTTTCGGCACGCCTGCCCTGTCCGGTTGATTGTCCATCGAAGCGGGTAGAGGAATTCGTCATAAGGCCCTCAGGAAAGATCAAGCCGGTAACTCGCGCAATTCAAGGAAGAAAGCGCTGTGTGGGAGTGTAGGAGCTGCTCCCGGGATGAACGCGCCACACTGACAATCTTACTCCCGCAAATACCACCTTTGTGGGATTCGTTAACGTTACTTTCGATACATCCCAGCGGTTTTCGAGCGTAGACGGAATAGGGTACGTTGGATAATAGAAACAACCCCGACCGTTGAACCCGTTTGATGGAGCATACGGCGAAATTGCTGCGAGGTGCTGTGTCGATACTCCTGCTGACTGAGATACTTGCGGCGTTCAGTCTGTTGAGCGCTGCCTGCTGCTGCCTCCTTGAGGTAGCAATGGTTGCGGAGATCCGCCGCGGTCTGGATGGTTGGGATATCCCCAGGTTGCAGCGGGATATCGTGGTCACTTTTCGCAGCCACAGGCGGTTCTACCCGTCGAGTCCTTTGCGGAGAGCATTCGTGGCGTCCTCGGTCGTTCTGGGATTCTGCATTGCTGGGCTGGTCATGATCCATCGCACAACGCACGGGCTCTAAGACTGCCGCCATTTAGAGGCCGAGGCTGAATCTGTTAGAAATGCCATCATGAGCACGAGCACTTCGCAGATCACACTCGACGACCTGTTGAGAAAAGCGACGCTTGCTGCCGAAAAGTCCTACTCGCCATACTCAGGATTCAAGGTTGGAGCAGCTCTGTTGCTCGATGGTGGGCAGGTTGTAACTGGCACTAACGTTGAAAACGCCAGCTTTGGATTGACGGTCTGCGCGGAGCGGACCGCCCTGGTGAGAGCAGTCAGTGAATTCGGGCCCGGTATACGCATCGCCGCTGCTGCTGTGGCAAATCTGAATGGGGAAGCCAGCTCTCCTTGCGGAGCATGCCGTCAGACGCTTGCAGAGTTCGCTGGACCCGATTCCGTGATCGTATTCCCTACGGCAGAAGGAACCAAAGCGATGCACTTCCATGAGCTGCTTCCGCTCGGGTTTGAAATGAAGTTGGAGAAGTCGCCCCGCAGAATGTAGAAAAAATAACACTCATTCGAATCAGGTTTTCAGAGGGAGAGAAGATGCGTTTGTGGCTTGGACTGGTGGCTCTTGTGGTACTGGTGGTGGTGCTTGTCGCGGCAGTGCAAAGATCAGAGCGGAAAGAAGCTGAAGTACGATTTCAGAACACGCTCGCATCCTATCGAGCAGCATTGAAGCCCGGTTCGACACGAGAACAGGTAGAGAACTACCTTCAGCAGCAAAACACTTCTTTCACGCCGGCCGATTGCAAACCCGGACCTTCCTGCGATCGCATCGATCTTGGAGAAGAGCCAAGAAATCTTTTCTGCCAGCCCTGGAAAGTGTCAGCCGAATTCCAATTCAAGAGCGCAGAATCGCCCGCGGGCGCTGGCAAGGCCTCTGATCTGCTGAGCGACGTCGGTCTCCACCGCGAAGGAATCTGCTTCTAGGGTCCACATCACAGTGCACATTCGCCGGGTGCGGTAGTCTCAATTGTTTGAGACCGAGGGGCTGGATGCCTGAACAGAGAGATGCAAGTGCCGGCACTCCCTTGCAGATGGTTGACCTCATCCGCAAGATGCGGGACGGCCAGGTGCTTGATGACCGCGAGATCGGCTTCATTGTTGAAGGTGCCGCTAAGGAATCCATTCCGATCGAGCAGCTCTCTGCATGGCTGATGGCCGCGTGGATGAATGGGCTTTCCATCAACGAAACGCGCGCCCTCGCGATTGCGATGCGCGACTCGGGCGAGAAGCTGGATTCCACGCATCTGGGAAAGCCCGCTGTAGACAAGCACTCAACTGGAGGCGTCGGAGACAAGACAAGCTTTCTGGTAGCTCCTCTTGCAGCTGCATGCGGAGTGGCTGTGCCGATGATCAGCGGGCGCGCGCTGGGACACACGGGAGGGACGCTCGACAAGCTGGATTCAATTCCGGGCTTTCGTTCGGCGCTTACGCTCGAGGAATTTGAGAAAGTTGTGAGGCAATGTGGTGTCGCGATTGTGAGCCAGACTCCGACTCTTGTTCCTGCGGATCGAGTTCTCTACGCGCTGAGAGATCGGACCGGAACTGTTGAAGACCCGGGCCTGATCTGCGCATCCATACTCAGTAAAAAACTGGCTGCCGGTCTTCGTGCTCTTGTCCTGGATGTGAAGACTGGGTCGGGAGCGTTTCTGCGGAAACGCGAGGATGCTGAATTTCTGGCGGCGCTCATGGTGGCGACGGCCGAAAGTGCCGGCACTCGAACCGTCGCGCTGATGACGGACATGAGCCAGCCTTTGGGGCGTACAGCGGGCAACTGGATTGAAATTTCCGAGTGTGTCGAACTGCTGCGAGGCGAAGCGGCGCGAGACAACAATGACCTACTTGAGTTGTCGCTCCGGCTGGCAGGCTGGATGATTCATCTGGGGGGGCAAACCGAATCAGCGGAAATGGGATATCTGGCCGCGGCCCGCGCCCTAGCGGATGGAACTGGCCTGAAAGTCTTCCTTAAGATGGTGACCGCGCAAGGTGGCGACGCTTCGGTTTTCGACAATCTCAAGGCAGCCCACAAGCCGGGAGCGACTCTGACCCTCGAATCGTGGGAGACCGGCTATGTCTCAGAGATGAACACCATGGAACTGGGGTGGGCCGTGCAGCGGCTCGGGGCGGGGCGCATCAAGGCCGGAGAACCGGTGGATCCACACGCGGGCATCGAATTTCACGCACGTCTCGGTGCCCACATTGAAAAGGGTCAACCGTTTGCCACGCTGTATGCGACTAACGATGCCATGTTGGAAGAGCCGATCGCTCGAATCAAAGGCGCGGTCAGATTCTCGAATGAAGTTCCGGAAGCGGTGCCGCTCTTCAGCCGCATCTTCACCAGTGAAAACGCGGAAAGCTTCCTGAGGGATGCGTTAAGGTAGTGGAGACAGTTTGACCTGGAAACTATCGCCGAGAAGAGACGCATGTATCTTGCGTCACTGGCGAACCCCTGGTTTGGGATGCGAGAAAAGCTGAAAGCCTGGTAAAGGAGCGCCTGATTGCAACGTTTCACCGGTGTGCTGGGAATCCTGGCTGTTCTTCTCGCGGCATGGCTGTTCTCAACGGCAAGGCAGCGGATTCGCTGGCGGACAGTTGCGTGGGGTCTAAGCCTTCAGCTCCTCTTTGCTTTTTTTGTGCTGCGATTTGATTTCGGTCAGAGAGCAATGTTCTGGGCGGGTGGCGTCGTGACAAAGATGTTGAGCGCGACAGCTGCCGGCACTACTGTTCTGTTCGGAAAGCTTGGTACTCCAGACACTTCATTGGGTTCGATCTTTGCGTTTCAGGTTCTGCCTACCATCATTTTTATTTCGGCCTTCTTTGCGGTGATGTATCACATCGGCTTGATGCAGATCATCATTCGCGGGCTGGCATGGGTAATGCTCAAGACAATGCGCATTTCTGGTGCCGAGAGCATGAACGTGGCGGCCTCAATCTTCATGGGGCAGACCGAAGCTCCGCTGACAATCAGGCCGTTTCTAGCCGGCGCAACACGCAGCGAGTTGATGACAATCATGACCAGCGGCATGGCGCACGTCTCCGGCGGCATCATGGCGATGTACATTTCGCAGGGAATCGAAGCGCGCCACCTGCTTTCGGCGGTGATCATGACCTCGCCGGGAACGATTCTGATGGCAAAAATGCTGGTGCCTGAGACGGAAACCCCAGCGACCGAAGGCAAGGTTGTCATTCCAAAGAGTGAAGAGCATCAGGAAGAGAACCTGATTGGGGCGATTGCGCGCGGGACCATTGACGGCGGCAAGCTGGCACTGAATGTGGCGATTATGCTGATCAGCTTTCTGGCGCTGGTCGCATTGCTGGACATGCTTCTGGGCTGGGTTCACGTCCATGCAGGGTTCCACTGGGTGCCCGGGAGCCTGGGGGAAATTCTCGGTTATATCTTCTGGCCGGTTGCGTGGCTTATCGGAGTGCCGGCGCAGGACTGCAGTCTGATTGGAAACCTGCTCGGCACGCGTATGGCACTGAACGAGGTGATCGCATACATCGCACTGGGCGCCCACAAAGCGATGATTCTGCCTAGTTCTTTCACGATAGGGACATTCGCGCTATGCGGATTCGCGAACCTCGGTTCCATCGGGATGCAGATTGGCGGTATCGGCGCCCTGGTCCCGGAGCGTCGAAACGAACTGGCGCAGCTGGGCGTGCGAGCCATGCTGGCCGGAACGATGGCCAATTTGATCTCCGCTGCGATTGCAGGGATGTTTCTCGGATAGAGCCCGCCAAGAAGTCCCGTCTATTCCACAGGGCAACGAGCGAATTGAATTGCGCTTCAAAAGAGCAGGCTCTGCGGGCCAAGACCCCCCTCCTTGTGCTGACGCATCGCAGAGAGTTCTTTTCCTCAGCGGAATGTTGAGATCCTCGCGCCACGGCACGAAAGACTATGGCTCATTCTTCTCTAGTTCAACCTGTGCATGACGACCCTCCAAGTTCTCCTGCGCCTGAGCGGGGACCAAAGAAGCACAAGATTGGCGGCAAGGTCCGGAGCATCTGGCACGAAGCCCCTTTGTGGGTTCACATCTCGATCGTAGCTGGGGGCGCCCTGCTTGCCGCCGCTACGGTATTTGTCACGGCAAACTGGCCTTACCGGCACCGAAAAATACACGCGATGCTCGAAGATGTACTCACCAGCGACGTGAAGTTCACGGGTTATCACCGCGTTTATTTCCCTCGCCCCGGCTTCGAGGCAACGGGAATCACAATCCGAAGGAAGACGTCCCCGGCCAACGTTCCGCCGCTAGGACGGATCGCGTCGATGAAGGTTGTCGGCACGTGGAGCGATCTCATCATGCTTCGTCAACGGGTGGAGCAGGTGGACATGACCGGCTTCCATATCGTAGTGCCGGCGGTAGGCGGAAATGAGAGCAGATTAAGCTTCCCTGCCGGCAGCTCAAAGGATTTCACCGGACCAGAGACGATGATCGAAAGGCTGATTGTGCATGAGAGCCTGCTCGAGGTCTTGCGGCAGAGCGGAAAGCCATTACTGTTTCCAATCAAGCAGGTTGAGATAACGAACCTGCACAAAGGGGAAGCATTCACCTACGGCCTGGACATGCAGAATCCGATTCCTCGCGGACGAATCATCGCCAGAGGCAGCATGGGGCCGCTTCGCGAAAATGGTTTCGATGCAACTCCGCTTAGTGGCACGTTCGCGTTCACCGGTGTGAATCTGCATGATGTCGGCGAGATCAGCGGCACGCTCGATTCACGCGGCGAATTCAAAGGCTCCCTGGAGCAGTTGCAGGTGGAAGCGTCAGAGACGACTGCGAACTTTGCCGTACAGGATGGCAAACCGACTCGCGTCGAAGGGACACTGCAAGGGTTGCTGAATGCTGCAAACGGCGATCTGAATGTTCAAGCGATTGAGGTGAAAATCGGCACAACGACAATTCATTCGACAGGTTCGATTGCGGGCGCTCCGAAGAAGACCAATCTCGACATCATCGTGGATCGAGGAAGGGCCGAGGACGTGATGCGCCCCTTCCTTCACGACGATGTTCCCATCAGCGGCCGGGTCACTCTCAAGAGCCACGCCTATATCGGTCCCCCGGGAGATGGGTTTGTCGAGAGGCTGAGAGTTACAGGAACCTTGAACGTGCCAGCGGAGAAGATAACGGACCGCGATACCGAGAAAAGTCTCTCTTCGTTCAGCCAGAGAGCACAGGGCAAACAGAAAAACACGGGACTTGAATCTGATCCCAGTGCGCCGCCGCCAGGAACTGACGTGCTTTCGTCGCTCCAAGGCCCCGTAAAGATCGAAAACGGGGTGGCGACTACGTCCCGCCTGCAATTTAGAGTTCCGGGTGCCGAGACAACGCTGGCGGGAACCTATCGCTTTCACGATAACGCCGTGCATCTGACAGGGAATCTGATGATGGACACCGACATCTCACACACCGCCACCGGGTTCAAATCTTTCCTTCTAAAGCCACTTGCCCCGTTTTTCAAGAAGAAGAATGCCGGAGCGGTGATTCCGATTGCGGTGACGGGGTTGCCAGGACACTATCAGGTTTCCCAGAATATTGCGCACAACAAGTAATCCTGACACTTAACTCAAATCTATGAAAACAAGTTGTTTATAGATAACTACCCGAAGGCGACCAACCGCTGTTTCAGGGCTTGGCATCACACCATGCAGGAGACATTTGCCGGTGGCGATGCAGCGCACAATTCGAATTGCCGTTTGCCTGCTCGCAGCCGGACTGGCATCAGGACTGGTAGCGTTTCGCAGCGATCCCGCACCTGCTGAGCCAGCTCGCATTGAAGTTCCGGTAGTGCCAGCACCCGTACTGAAGCCAGCTCCCTCCACACCGATCGCAGAACAAAAGGCCTTCCTGGGCGATGACGACACGTGGCAGCCAGAGTGGGATGCCACGATCGAGAAGGCGCTGCCGGATGAATTGATCTCTCCAAAAATGGGTCACAAAGTTGCGCAATTCTGCCCCCGGTACGGCAGCATCAGCGAACCAGACCGCCGAGCCTTCTGGGCATACTTTTTCCAGGCGCTGGCCGGAGCCGAAGCGGGGTTGCAAGCTACGGCAGACGTTCAGCATACGGATCCACAGGTAGCCGTGGTGGATGGCGTCAGCCATCGCATGGTCCGGGCCCAGGGGCTCCTTCAGCTGACATACGAAGATTCGCGGCGATACGGCTGCGATTTTGATTGGAAGGCCGACAAGCACCTGCCCCCTCATGATCCGCGAAAGACGATTCTCCAACCGGACAACAATCTGCTGTGTGGAGTGAGCATTTTGGCAAATCAGCTGGTGGAACACAAGAAGCCGCTGATGTCGGTCACCAGCTATTGGTCAACCCTGAGGCCGGGATGGCCGGGTAATCGGGTCTTCGTCGAGCAGATGCGGAACGTTCCCGCTGCGTGTGGACGGCCTCGTCTCACCGTTGAACCGAGGCGGATAGCCTCAACTCAGACAACAGCACCGGCGCAAATTGGCGACTGACTCAGTGTTCGGTAAGCATAGCCCTCGTGGCCTTTGCAGGGTCGGGAGATAATTGCATGAGTTCCGACTTGGCATCCTGCAACGAAGTTCCTCGATCAATCTGCCTGAAATGCGACTTCACATCGTCTTCATTCTCTGAGATGGTTTTGAAGATGAGGGCATGACCCTGAATATGGACGTGCGTCTCAACGATCTCCCACACGGTCGGCGCCAGTTCGCGGCGTTCAACGTCAAAGGTTCCTCCGGCCTTCAACTCTCCAAGAAACCCGAAACCAATCTTCACATCGTGGATCAGATGGCCTTTGAGGGTGGCAATGCGATGCTGCCTGCGGTCAATCGCCATTTCGCCCTCCATCGCCGCGAAGACGCGTGCCTCAAGATCCGGGGGGTGAAACTGCGGATCGGGCCTGAAGTGCAGTAGCGTCAGACTTCCCTTCTCACCCTCGATGTTCCAAAGGAATGCGTCCGGGAGGATCTTGAGAAGTTCCGCGGCCTGCTCATCATCATGCTGACCGCTCTTGCGCTTTTTATTCTGCGCGCCTGGATCATTGATGAAAGAACTCATCTCCTGACGCTGCTGAAAGTCAGGCAGTGGCTGACCATCTCTCTCTACCACGCGCTCAAGGCTGACAGAACGAGCCTCGGCCACCCACTGCTTCACGCTCTTTTCAGGTTTGCGGTCCCATTCGAAATAAAGCCAGTGAGTGTGATCCAGGTTGGAGGCGGCGAGCTCTGTCTGCACTGCTTGCCTGACGAAGTCACGCGGAGCCTGCGCGCTTACGACGACCGGAAACAACAACGTGAACGCCAGAAGTGGTGGAGTGCGGGTCACGGAGAACCTCCGACGGGCCACAGACAATGGCTTAGATGCGGTTGTAAGCCGGGGAGGGTTACCTGAGAAGGACAGAAGAATGTTGGACCGCGCCTCAGACAGCGCGGGACGTCCCAGTTTTTCCCAGCCGCCGAATTCGGTAGAAGACCGTCAGCGCGGTAACAGAGCCACACGTCAGCAGGCTGGCCGCCATGCCGATGATCAGCGATGGATCGCGCTGATAGAGACCGTGAATGATTCCGATTATCTGAAGAACGCTAAAGCCTCCGAAGGTGATGAGAGATATTCCTTCGTCGCTCTTCTTGCGCCACACGGCGATGACCTGGGGGACGAACAGCAAGGCGTTCCCAAGCAAGCCAAGACCGAAAATGACTGCGACGATCTCTTTCATTGAGTCACGTTCCTGGGAAATCTCTCTTCATTCTTCAAGCGCGCTTTAGCTGCTTCTTCCTCGCGATTACGCGCAGGCGAATTGGTTTCGAGCGAAACCAGGAGGCGGGCGGATGCGGCCGCGACCTCGTCGATGGCGGTGAAGAATGCGGCTTCGTTGACCTTCGACGGTTTGTTGAACCCGCTGATCTTGCGGACAAACTGCAGAGATGCAGCTCGAATCTCGTCTTCCGTGACAGGCGGGTCGAAATTAAAGAGGGGTTTGATATTCCTGCACATCGGGACCTCCAAGGGGTAAGGTTCGCATCACGCGGAAGCGATCCTGGTCAGTTGTAGAATCGCAGCAACGGAACTTATTCGCAAAATATGAGCTATTTTGACGATGTCATGATGGCCGCGCAGTATGTTCGCGGCAAGCTGGGACGCTTACAACCACATCTCGGAATCGTACTTGGCTCGGGGCTCGGGGCCGCTGCCGGATCGGTGATAAACCCAGTCATCATCCCGTACGAAGATATCCCGAACTTTCCGCGGTCCACTGTCGAAGGTCACTCGGGACGTCTGGTCGCGGGGACGCTGGGCGGGGCCTCAGTTGTAGTGATGCAAGGCCGCGTCCACTACTACGAAGGGCATCAGCCGGAGGCGGTCACGTTTCCGATGCGCGTGATGGGGGCTTTGGGGATTCGGGCGGTAATTCTGACCAACGCTGCCGGCGGTATTTCGGAAAAATACCGTATCGGGCAATTGGTGCTGATCTCAGACCACATCAACATGATGGGCTGGAACCCTCTGGTGGGTCCGAATGAGCCGCGCTTTGCATTCAAACGAAACAACTGCGGGCTGCGTTTTTTTGACATGTCGGAGGCATACTCCAAGCGGCTGCGGGAGATGTCAAGCCGGGCCGCCGCGCTGGAGGGCGAGAAGCTCGATGAGGGCGTGTACCTGGCTGTGAGTGGCCCGAGCTTCGAGACGCCTGCGGAGATTCGCGCTTATCGGACGATGGGTGCGACGCTGGTGGGTATGTCCACCGTCCCAGAGACGATCGTGGCGCGGCACATGGGTATCGAGGTGCTGGGTATCTCGTGCGTGACGAACCTGGCGTCGGGCTTGAGCGCAACCCCCTTAAGTCATACGGAAGTCTTCGAGGCGGGTCGGCAGGTAGAACGGAAGTTGGCTGAACTGCTGGAGCGTCTGGCGATGTGGATGGCAGCTCTCGTGGATGCAGAATCGTGAGCGAAAGTGGACCCTCAGAGCTAGCGCAGCGACTGCCTTTTCCCCCGGCGGTAATAGGAATCGCCGGGACATCGGGCTCGGGAAAGACGACGCTCGCCGCGGAGTTGGCACGAGATCTGGATGGTGTTTACTTCCCTCTCGATAACTACTATCGCGACCTGAGTCATCTCGATTTCTCAGAGCGAATCAGACAAAACTTTGACGACCCAGCGTCGATCGAGGATTCCCTGCTGGCAGAACACGTGGGCGCACTTGCGCGCGGCGAAGCGATCGAGCGGCCACAGTATGACTTTTCCTGTCATACCCGCGTTCCGAACCGAACCGAAACGATTCGGGCGAGTAACTTCGTGCTGGTGGAAGGACTATTCTCGCTCTACTACCCAGAGCTTCTGCCTCTTTACCAGCTGCGGATTTATGTCGATACCCCGGACGACATTTGCTTCGAGAGACGGATGAGGCGCGATACGGTAGAGCGTGGAAGGTCGCCGGAATCTGTCCGGCTACAGTACGAGTCGGCTGTCAGGCCGTCGAGTATCAGCTATGTGCAGCCGACCAGAGCTCACGCTGATCTGGTCATCGACGGCACAGCAGCCCTCGACTGGAAGGTTGAGCAAGTGATCTCCGCAATGAGAAAAAGGGGCCTTCTGCGGCTGCCAGCCTGATTTCTCTCACATTTCTGACACTTTGGACTGGACCACTGCGGCTAAAGTGGGAGGTCTTTTGATCGTCAATGCGGCCTACGCTGGTGAATAGCAACTCGTCACAAGTGAAACGGACGAGGCGGGCGATGCACTATTGGTTCAGTTCACCGAATTCACGCAAAATCCATTCGGGAACGGGATTCGTATCAATAGCGTAGGAAACAGAGATGAGAAGTTCATTGCGAGCGATGCGTACAAGAGTCGAGGGCTGGCTGAGCCAGGGAACGTCACCTGAGCGACTTGCGCTTACGCTTGCGTTGGGATTCGCGATAGGGTGTCTTCCCATGATAGGCATTCCCACCGCTCTGTGCCTCGCGATCGCAGTTGGTCTTCGCTTGAATATTCCAGCAATTCAGGCTGCAAATTACGCAGCAATGCCTCTGCAAATCGCGCTGATGTTCCCATTTGTGCGCCTGGGCGGTTGGATGTTCGCATCGGGCAGTCATGTTTCGCTACACCAGGGAATGGACACGCATACGTCGCCCCTGAAGTTGATTTCGGCCTCGGGAAGTCTCGCCGGGCAAGCCCTTGGAGCCTGGTTCGTGACCGCAATCCCGATGGTGCTGCTGATGACATTTGTGCTTACCGCTCTGCTGCGTAGAGTGCCCGTGCTAGCGAACGCAGAAGCCGGAGACTGAGCGGAAGGAAGTGGCTCACAGTCCCAATCCACTTGTCAGCGTTCCGCCGAAACCCACGAACGTCCGACGTAAAGCTAATTGCCCGAGACAGGACGTTGCGGTTCAGGATCGGCACTGCGTAGCCATGCCGAATAGACCATGTCGCGAAGCATACTCGCGCCTGCCGCGATGCGGTCCGCAGTAAAGTCTCTCGATTGCTGAGAACCAGAGCCTTCAAAGCCACCGGCCTTTTCGAGTTGATAGACCCGCTCGACATACTTCGAAGTCCGGCGAAGATAAGCAACATAGTCGTCGAAGACGTCTCCTTGGAGCGCGTGGGTGATCGTCATTCGCGGTTGCACGTCGGATTCGTGGATGTTGGCTCCAACGAAGGGTCCTTCAAACTGCCAATGAATCTTGTGTTCAGTGGTATACCCGTTGGGATTCGGGCCAGTCCAGCCGTTGTACTGAACGGTAGTATGGAGGGGCTGGCAGGCGTCACCCACATAGTGGCCGAGCCAGCCGGCATAAAAAATGGCAGCCTGTTCGACATCGTGCGTGTCCTGGTTGGCGCTGGAGAGGCGACGGTATTCGCGCAGGGCTGCTTTCAGCCTTTCCCAGACCTCGGTTGCCTGCCACGGCTGTAGGCCGATCTTGTCCGGTCGTTGCCCCGAGGCATATACAGCAGCTTCAAAATCAAACCGGCGGTGCGGAAGCGGGCCAAGAGGATCGGCAAGCTCAAGGTCGATGAAATGCTCAGGAGCCTGTACGGCCAGCAGTTCAGGCTCGGCCAGGGAACGCCAGCGGTCGGCTTCAGGACCTAGGTATTCGATCTCAGAAACCGCTCCAGCCCCGCGCAGGAAGCCAGGGGCGTCCTGAGGCAAGCTGAGAGCAGCGAGACGATTGATCAGCCGATGACCTTCGTTACCCCAGGCATAAGCGAAAGGAGCGTGCACGAAAGTGCTTACAACGAGAATGAAGACAGGCAGATAGAGCTTCTTGCGCATGTGGATCCGCAGCATGGAAGCAGTATACGGCTGGGCCTGTTTTAGGTCTTCAGTTGCTTGCCTTGAAGGATCGCTTGATTTCGCGTTCGAAACTGATGCCGTTTTGGGTACAAACGTTCTTGGGTTCAGTAACTTACGCTTGAAAACATGTTCTGTTTGTGGGAGGGTGCAGATAAGTAAATCTGCGCTCGCACTGATTCCCACTGTCTGGCATCCATGCCGGGTCAAGGACAGTTGACGTTGATTGCATGTATTCTCGCTGAAACAGTGCGAGCGGATGTGGCAGTAAGGATTCTGCCGAGGAATGCCCGTGCGATCTAAAGCTTGTCGTGCGGCGAAGTTGTTACACCGGTGCAAGCGCCAGGTTCCGTGAACGAGGGGGCTGACGAAGATCCGGCACGGGATTCAGGAGCGCGGCAAAACGGATGGACTCACGCGAAGCCAGGCAGTTGAAGCAGGACGCAGAGAGTCAATCTCCGCCGATATGGTCATCGCTTTCCATTTTGGCTGTAGCGATGGCTGCTGGAGCTATTCTCGCCCGCGTCGAGGCGGGTCCCAGTTACGACTGGCTGCTGATCATGATTGCCATGGGACTGACTGCCGCGGTCCTGATGCGTGTTCTGGCCGACAATGCAGCTGAACAGGAAGCCGCTGCCCGCTATGCGGGCGATCCACTCAAAGACATTCTGGATTCAGCTGGAACACTGGTTCTCTCCGTCGGCCTCGACGGAAAGCTAACCTACGTTAACCCTTCTGCGGAGCGCCTGCTCGGATATCACGCCTCGGAGTTGGTGAATCACGAGAGCACCGAGAAGCTGATGGCGCCGGGCGAAGAGAATCGTCTCGTTTCGGAACTGCGACGGCTATACGGCATTAACAAGGCGGGTACGATTGGACAGGAGGGTTCGCTGGCTTCGTACGCTGAGGTTGTGCATTCTCTTGCACCTAGCCAGGTTCCGACATTCGAAACTCACCTGCGGCGGAAAGATGGGGTGCTCTTCCCTGTCCGTCTGCACATCTCTACTCTTCGGAACAGAGAGGGAGTGCCTACAGGGCTGGTGGCGGTAGCGCTTGATCAGTCCGCGTCTGGAACGCCGAGCGAAGCGCTGAAGATACCGCGTGACCGTTATCGCGAGTTGTTCGAGAACTCGAGCGAAATGATTGCAACGCTCGATCTGGAAGGCAAGTTCCTCTATGCGAATCCCGCGTGGCGGACGATTTTTCGGCTGGACCCAACCGCTCCCCTCGAAAGCGAGCTCTTCGCGGATATGTTCGGGCCCGGAGCGCGGGAAGAGGCTGCCATCCTGCTGAGGAAAGCGCAGGAAGGCCTCACCGTCGATCGCGCGCCTGTGCGCACCGAGACTAGCGACGGACGCGTTTTGCAGCTGGAGATGAGCCTGCATCAGCGCCGACGTGCGGGTAAGCCGGTCGCCATACAGTGCCTTCTGCACGATGTCACGCAGCAGAAGCAGCGCGAACACAGGCTGGCGCTGCAATTGGTGGTAAGCCAGATTGTCGGCGAAAATATTTCGGCTGAAGTGGCGACAAAGCGCGTGCTGGAAGCCCTGTGTATCTCGCAGGGGTGGGACGTCGCAGTGAAGTGGGACGTAAATCCCGAGGAGAACCGCCTGGAATTCAGCACGGGATGGGGTGTACCGGGAAAAGACGCCGAGGCGCTAATCCAGGAGAGCATGGGCGTAACCCTGGCAGCGGGAGGAAGCTTGCCTGGGCGTGCATGGAAAGAGGGGCGGCTGGTCTGGGCTTCAGATCTTTCGGTCATCAACGCCACGCCTCGAGTTCAGACTGCGTTGCGCAGCAGGATGATCTCTGGCTGGGCAGCGCCGGTGCAGGTTGGCAATCATGTGCTGGCGGTTCTGGAGTTTTACTGCCACTCTCGTATCCGCGAGGATCGGGAAACGACCGCCGCAATGGAGACCGTGGCAGGATCCCTGGCACAGATGCTGGCGCGGACGCGAGAGCGAGAGCGCGCCGAGGAGTTGAGCCGTCAGCAGGAGATTCTGCTGGGCTCGGTGGCTGACGGTATATGCGGAATCGATCGCAACGGGCTGGTACGTTTCGCGAATCCTGCAGCAGCACGGCTGCTGGGAGCGCGTCCGCAAAACCTTATCGGCAAGCCGATTCATCAGCTGGTTCACGGCTCAGCGCCTGCGGAGAAAAAATGCGCGGACGATTGCCCCCTGCGGCGTGCAACCGGCCAGCGGAAGTCCGTTACGGGAGAAGGCACGATCTTCCGCAGCAATGGAACTGGTTTTCCGGCGGAGTTCTTCCTCAATCCAATCCTGGATCAGGGACGGTTCTCCGGATCGGTGCTCAGCTTCAGAGACATTAGCCAGCGGTATGCGCTGGACCGGATGAAAGATGAATTCGTCTCGACGGTGAGCCACGAGCTTCGCACTCCGCTGACTTCGATCCGCGGAGCTCTCGGGCTGCTCTCTTCGGGCATGCTTGGGGTGATCAACGAAAAGGCCGCGAACCTGTTGCGAATTGCGCTGAACAACTCGGAGCGGCTGGTTCGACTCATCAATGACATTCTCGATCTGGAACGCACACAGAGCGGACGCGAGCCGCTCGCATTTCGCCAGATCCAGCTTGGCGAAATCGTTCGGCAGGCAATCGATGGTGTTCAGCCCATGGCCGATGAAGCCGGGGTGTTGCTGATTCACGATAAGACGCAGACCGAAGTCACCGCTGATCCGGATCGTCTCCTCCAGGTCATCACGAACCTTTTGTCCAATGCGATCAAGTTCTCGCCGGCAAACTCCGCAATCTCCGTAATGCTCCGCTCAGGAGCGAGCGGAGTGACGCTCTCTGTGATCGATCAGGGCCGCGGCATCCCGGCGGACAAACTGGAAGCTATCTTCGGACGATTCCAACAGGTCGACGCTTCCGACTCGCGTCAAAAGGGCGGAAGCGGCCTCGGACTGGCGATCTGCCGCGCTATCGTGCTGCAACACAGCGGACGAATCTGGGCGGAGCGGAATCCTGTTCGCGGATCGACTTTCAGAGTCTTTCTTCCCTATCAGCCGGTTGCGGCAGCGAAGCACCAGGAGAATCCGGCCAGCCCAGCGGCGCATGGAGCAGTATTGATCGCCGATACCAATGGAATGACTCGCCCGCTTATCGCGGACCAGTTGGCTCGGTTCGGATATCGCATCGTGGAAGCAACCACCGTAGACCAGACTGTGGCTGTGGCGCACGATGGGGTTTCCGCGATCGTCCTGGATACGACTTTGGATGGCATCAACGGGTGGGAGATTCTGCCACTGCTTCGAAGAGAAGAGCCCGAGGCAAACACGCCAGTCGTTCTGCTGGGTGTGGCGAATCCACAACATCCGCCCGAACCAGCTAACAGAAGGAAATCGGACAGGTTGTTCCCTCGCCCCAGCGATGACGTTCTGCTGGAAGAACTGGTGAGGGTTCTATGCGTACCGGGCGAGCAAGCCCGGGTCCTGGTAGTCGAAGATGATCCGGAATTGGGTCAGGTAATCGGCGAGATATTCCGACGCGAAAACACCATTGTGCACGTCGCGGCATCGCGCCAAGCGGCGCTTGACGATTGTCTGAGCTTCCAACCGCATATGATCGTTCTCGACATTGGGATGCCCAATGGCGACGGGTTCAACGTTGTTGACTGGCTGCGACAACATGAGGACCTGTGTAAATCGCCGCTCATCGCCTACTCCGCGCACGGATTGACGCAGGCAGAGCGAATGCAACTGGTGCTTGGATTGAATCACTTTTTGGCGAAGGCCAGCGTTGAGCCAGAGCAATTGGAAGCGCTCGTTCTAACCATGCTGCGCAGCCCACAAGAGGCCGAAGAGACGGTTCCTGAAGTCTCAGCCAATCAGGGTTCCTAACCGAGTTTGGAGAAGTAGTTCATGCACCGCATTCTTATCATTGATGATGAAGACGATATTCGCGAAGTAGCAGCGTTGAGCCTGGAGACAGTGGCAGGCTGGGAAGTAATGGTGGCGAGTTCGGGAGCTCAAGGACTTGCCCGCGCAGCGACCTATCAGCCGGATGCAATCCTGCTGGACGTGATGATGCCCGGAATGGACGGACCGGCGACATTCCGTGAGCTGCAGAAGAACCCGGCTACTGCACATATCCCGGTAATGCTCCTGACAGCAAAGGTGCAGGCGACAGATCGATCGCGTTTTGCCGATCTGGGTGTGAAGGCCGTGTTGGTGAAGCCGTTTGATCCGATGTCCCTGTCACAGCAGGTAGCGGAGATTCTTGGCTGGAACTGAGGGAGTGAAGATGGGGGACCCAGCTGCATCTCAGATCTCTGAGGCGATGAACCGCCTGTGGCAGAAGTTTTTACCGCAGATGGAAGAGCGGGTTGCTACGTTGCAGTCGGCTACGACCCAGCTTGCAAATCGCGCCACT
>Ga0207695_10001102_pt1 | contig 46977 bp, 55 predicted proteins | sample KBSC54metaG_FD_184354 | JGI IMG/M metagenome (GOLD analysis project Ga0207695, IMG submission 184354) | Corn rhizosphere microbial communities from Kellogg Biological Station, Michigan, USA - KBS C5-4 metaG (SPAdes) (version 2) | ecosystem: Host-associated > Plants > Roots > Rhizosphere > Soil...
GCCGACAACGGGCTGACGGAAAAGAAATGTGGTGTTTCGACAATCACCGGGCAACCGTCAGCAGTTGGTACGATGAGGCCAGCGACGATTAAACCGCCCGTTCCCCTTTCACAGTTGCCCCGGTGAATAGCTGGGGCGACTGTTTTTCTTAGCGTCTTATTCCAATTCGGCATTTAACCTGGAGCGGAGACAATGCCCGATCAATCTCTCTTTCCCGATTTGCGGCCGGCAGATTTGCCCATATCGCAACACGATAACGTTAGTGTTTGCGACAACTGTAGGGGTATCTGCCGGACAGAAGACAGTAACGAAAATCCCGATGGGTTGCGTTACTGTCCCGAATGCGCGTGGTGTGAAAGGTGCCATAGCTTCTTTACACGTGAAGACGGCATCCACCACAACGGTACAACCTATTGCCCCGATTGCGTGTATACGTGCGATCAGTGTGGGGATACCTCGTTAGATGAATTTCCGACGGCGTATGATAGCAATCGTCGCCGTAATGAAGTATGCGCGTGCGAGGAATGTACCTGGACTTGCGAGGATTGCGACTCGCGATATACAAACGAGGTAGACAGTATCAGGACAGAAGACAGCCGTACGATTTGTCAACATTGCTATGAGAATGACTACTTCACTTGCGAGGGCTGTAGTTGGGTCCTGCCGATGACCGAATACGCTGACGACGGCTATTGCAACGGTTGCCATACGTCCGATGACGGCGAAAATGATGAGATTCGGGTCATTCATGAGCACGGTTACAAGCCTACGCCCCGATTCTTGCCGCAAGTGGGCCGCGCTTGTTACTTCGGCCTGGAAATTGAAGTAGATGGGCCTTACCGGCCCCGTTCGGAACTGGTAAGCGCCGCCGAATTACTCCCAGACGATTCATGGTATGCGAAAGACGATGGAAGCTTGGAATATGGCTTTGAATGTGTTTCGCACCCTGGAACATGGGACCACTGGCGGGACGATCCTTTCAATTGGTGTGGCCAATTGGTTGAACGCGGATTGCGATCGTACGATACACAAACGTGCGGATTGCACATCCACGTAACGCGATCTTTCCTGAGCGAATCACAGATTCTAAAGCTACTCATGTTTTTCCGTGCGAATGTGGATACGGTTACGCGCCTTTCACGCCGCAAGGGAGAACAATGGAAAGGATACGCTCGCATTGATGAGCGGGACACGCGCCAGCTTGTCAAGAAAGTGAAAGACGGCCCCGATACGCGATATGAGGCGATTAACCTGGAAAACGAAAACACGGTTGAGTTTCGCATCTTTCGCGGAACATTGAACGTGCAATCCATCAAGCGTAACTTGGCGCTAGTGGTCTCCCTTTGCATGTATGTGAAAGAGTCTAAGCGTACTCAGCTATCTTTCACAGAGTTTTGCACGTGGTTGTACCGTCGCGGTGCGGCAATCCTGGGGAATAACGCAATTGCACATGACGTTTACCTATGGGTAGTTAACGCTGCTGGTGGCCACTTGCCAGACGATGACGGCGAATAGTATTCCCGCTTTGCTCCATGGGAGACCATGGGGCAATGCCGCAATACTAACGCGGAGATAATGGAGCGGAGATTATGTGCTGGATGATATATGCCCCGATCGGTCGGGCGATACCGGAAGATTGGATACGTACCGCCTGGAACAAAAACCATGACGGGGCCGGTTACATGTTCGCGGTGGATGGGACGTTGCATGTCCGCAAAGCCTATTGGAAACTGTCCGATTTGCTAGCGGCGTATCAGGCCGATTTACTAGCCTACGGCGATCAGTCGGCGTTCATACTTCACTTGCGATGGAGTACCCATGGGAAAGAGGACGATCGCAATACCCATCCGCACGTGCTGGACAATGGCCGTGCCGCGCTTTGCCACAATGGTGTACTCAGCAACTTTGAACCGCCCTGGAAGAGTGACATATCCGATACGGTTTTCTTCTGTAGCACGGTACTTGCCGCACGTTCGGCAGAGCAATTACTTGATGAGACATTCGGCAAGTTGCTGGGCGAAATGATCGGTAAAGAGAACAAGTTTGCCCTGATGGATTGCGCCGGCAACGTGGCGATCGTCAATCAGGAAATGGGCACATGGGATGGAGACTTCTGGGTATCCAATCTGTCCCACGATACGACCGTGTTTAAGCCTAAGCCTATCGTGCAAACGACGGCGATTGTGCAAACGACGCCCGTTGCACGTGGCATCGTGTTTGACGGTAAGGATAAGCTACCGGCCAAGTATCAGCCCGACTTGTGGGAAAGGGAAGTGGATGAAGCCTGGGAGCGCTTTCACGCGACGGATAATCCGTATGAAGACGCGTACGATGAAGCCATGGTTGAACTAGCGTACTACACGGAGACCGGCCCACTGGAACGCTTGACGGCGAAAGACTTGTATGCCATGTCTGATGCGGCGTGGCGTGCGGCCGATGCAATTGACGACGATACTGATTATCAGGATGCGTTGGACGATGAAAATGACGACGCTGCCGCGTGGCTTCGCGAACGTGAACGCCAGCTAGGCGAAGTCCCATAACTGTTTCCGCTCCGCCCGGTAGGACTGCCACTACCGGGCATCTTTATTTAACACCCTGTACAATCTAACCGACTAAGAGCGCACGGAGGGGCCATGCTAGCTGTACCGTATGTAACATCTAAGCCAGTCACGCTGTTTTTGAACCATTGTGAGCATGAACGCGGATTAGCGGCGCTGACGATGCGGCGATACCGCCTTACGCTTCACGCAATTGAGCAATGGTTGCAATCGCAAGGGACCACATTGCTCGATGCGAACGAGAAGCACATCAGCGACTACTCACAGATGAGGACTAAGACCGGCAATGGATCAGGTGCGGTGTCGAATGAAATCCTGTTGATTCGCGATTGCATGCGCTTTTGGACGGAGACCGGACTGGCCGACAAACGTAGCGTTTGCGCCCGTCTGGATACGCCCAAATTAGACCAGCGATTGCCCCGCATACTGAATAAGGATCAGGTTGCCCGACTCATGGGCGCGGTGCCGGCAAACGCGATGCACCGATTGCGAGACACGGCGATACTTGAAACGCTATACGCGTGCGGTCTTCGCGCGGCGGAGCTAGGCGGATTGCTCTTGTCTCATGTGGACCTGGGCGGTAGCGTGCGTGTCACGGGCAAGGGTACACGTGATCGACTGATACCCCTAGGTGGACCGGCAGCTAAAGCTATTGCCGCGTACCTGACGGAACGACCGAAGTACGACCGCAGGCAAAGCCCCTACGTCTTCTTGACGCGATCAGGTTTACCGCTATCCGACACGGCGATCTGGTCCCTTGTCGTGAAGTATGCGGCCCTGGCCGGTTTGGAAGATGTTCACCCACATACTTTGCGGCATTGTTTTGCTACCCATCTGTTGGCCGGCGGCGCCGATCTTCGCGTTGTTCAAGAGCTATTAGGCCACGATGATCTAGTCACGACGCAACGCTACACCCATCTAGACACGACACACCTGCGACACATCCACGCGACATTTCATCCACGTGGTTGATTTGCCGCAGTCCCATAATATGGTATACTGAGGGGCCGGTTAAAGCCGGCCTTCTCTTTTGGCGATGATCCTGACAGGCCAATGAGGCCAGAAAAATTCTGTCCGATAATTTGCCAAAACATGAAGCGTGTCGTATACTGATCGAGTCCAATAAATCACTTCCGCCGATAATCTCTCAATACGTCGGCTGAAGTGGTGAACATAAACCCTTTATTTGGAGAGGTTATGCCCACTTTGTTCCCGATTGAGCTATCGGCCATTAAGCAGTTGCGGGATAAGTTCCCGACCGTTCCACAAAAGACCCTGGCCAACCGGATCGTCGCTCGCGAATTCAACCACGAGTCCGACAACGTGACAGCCCGCACGGCGACGACCGGCGGCATACGTGGCTTCTATTCGGTCTATAGCGTGATTCGCCGCTACGACAAGGCGAAGGCCATTAAGACGACCAAAGCGGCCTAAGCCACGTTTTCCCCTGTACCTAACCGGAGACTGACAAATGTTCGGTGCCATTGCTGGCGTTGGCGTGATTGCCCTGGCCTACATCGTGGGCCTTGTGATGGGCTTGGCGATTGGTGCCTTTCTGGCGAAAGCCGGATGACCTGAGCGGAGACCGGAGAATGAATGCCGTGAAACCTAACGAAATTGATGATCGCGATGGACTGGTCCACGACCCCGACTTCGATCTGGGCGCGTTGATGGGGGATGAAGAAGACCCCGACTACGACCCCGACCTGGACGCGGGCGATGAGGACTTGGAAGACGAAGACGAGGACGAGGCCGACTTCGACGACGAAGATGACTTCGAGTTCGGCGACGAGGACTACGACGATGAAGACTTCGACGACGACTTCGAGGACGAAGAAGACGACGAAGACTTCGGAGACTGAGGCGCAAGAGCGGCGGCAGCAATGGATCAATGACGGGCCTACCCGGCACGATCAGATTGTTCGGTGGATCAACGCTTTCAACTTAGAGACCGTAGCGGTAATGTATGGGGCGCAACGTAATAACTATTACTTGCCCCCTGGACCGCCACCGATACCGCCATTGCAAGAGTGTTTCGACGGGGTACGACAACAGTACGTCTGGCCTACTCGAATTTCGGTGGCATAGTCGTATGTATGCCTAAGACACTCTATATCGTCCGTTCTCGTAGTCCCAAAAACAAAGTCGAAGTACATTGGCGTACGCCCGACAGGGGTAAAGCTGAGACCCTGGCACAAGCTGTCGCCGACAAGCTGGGTCCGACGTACGAAGTGTGGATTGACGGTGAAGTGAAGTCAGTCACCACTGATACGACACGGCTGGATTGGAGACCGAAGTAATGAGGAAAGAGTAATGCCGTACATTGCCAAAACCACACGTAAGGCGCTCGATGACCGGGAGATACTTCCCGTCGTTTCCGGTAGCTTGAACTACTGTATCACGAAGCTGGCGCACGACTACGTCAACAGACATGGCCTTTGCTACCAGACACTCAACGAAGTGTACGGGGCGATGCTCGCGGCGGCAGCAGAGTTCTATCGTGCCGTGGTTGTCCCATATGAGGACAAGAAGCGGCGTGAAAATGGGCCGATCTCATTGCTCGATGAGGTCATGGAGCAGCAAGGATAACCATGCATTCAAAAACCGCAATCATTCTCGCATCACTGCTGGGGCTGGGCATGGGCCTGAATCTGGACGCCTTGCCCCGGTATGAAACGCAACCGTTGTCACTCAACGGCTTTCGACGCGCCCGCACCGGCAAGCATAGCAAGGGCTGGCATCCGAAGAAGCCACGGAACATCACATACCCCAGCGATTCGCGATGAAAGGTCCACCGCGTTACTACCCTCGGACCCTGGCGAAGCAGTTTGCCAGCGATCCGTTTGACCCGCGTATGCACGCCGCGACAGCGAGCAGGGATCATACCCCGCTGGGTCTTTTGGTTGAAATCTGGCACTGGTACCAGACGCACAAGGCCGAAGTCGGCCCGGCTTTCGCTCCGATCGCTGGCTCGATTGAGACCCTGATACGCGCTGAAGCACCGGATGCCGTGGAGTTTTTGGAGAAAAATGCATGACTGGCCAAATGAGCAAAGCAGACGGGCGGCGATCAACGCGGCACGCCTCGTATTACGACAGCCTGCCGCCCCGTATCGCGAAGCGCAAGGACCGCAACGTACGGCGATCCGTTCACCTGTCGGCCAATCACTGGACTACGTTCGTTCCGTGTCCGCGTGATTATTCAGGTCTTCTGTAATTCCATGGGAGAAAATGTGACTCTTGTTGACCCTGTTGCTGCGGCGGAAACTGAAGTGAAGCTCGATCTGGCCTTCCGCCTGCGCCGTGCGTTGTGTGCAATCAGTGAGAAGCGGCCATCCATCGAGCGGGCACGCCTGGACGGCTTCCTGCGGTTTATCTCAACATCGCCGTCCATCCTGCGGGCGAAGGGCGTTGATTTCCCCGTGACCTGCCGGCGGCATCCAAATTCGCCTGAGCGGACAACGGAAAGCTCGAAGGCCACGATCCTGTACTTCCACGTGGGCAACGCAATCCTGGGCTTTTACGACTACATCGCGGCCACGAAAAACCCTGATCTGTCGCCCTCACAGGTGGAAGAGTTCGAGGTTATCGCGACGGCGCGGGTGCAGCAATTGGAGTACATCGCCCGTGCCGGCTTGGATCAGTGCGAAATCAATGGTGATGATCTGACCGGCCGCAAACTGGTGTATCCAAATGTATCCGATTCAAAGCCGGCTACGGCAAAGTCCTGAATTGCTGCCGGAAGAGTATCAGGTGATGCGGGCGTTGCGGGATTATTCCTTCAACGCCAGCAGTCGTGACTTCACGCCGACGCATGTGCTCTATGAAGCGTACCTTGAATTGAATCAGCAGTACATCGGCGGCATCGACAGCCCCCAGCGGCTCAACGCGACTCAATTTGGCATCATCGTGCGGAAGGTGTTTGAGATCGAGCCGGAACGCAAAACGAAACGCTGGTACAAGGGACACCGTGTCTACGGCTACCTCGGCGTCAAGGGGCCGGACTCGATCATACTTGAACATGAAGGACCGGGTAGACCATGCCAACAGCGGTCAACAGTGGACCCCGATACTACAGCCAGCACGGCGAAGATCGGTGGATCGTCGAAAACCTGAAGCTCCCTGAAAAGGGTGTCTTCGTCGAGGTCGGCGCCTTCGACGGCGTGAACCTGAGCAACACGAAGCACTTTGAAGAGAAGGGCTGGACAGGGCTTTGCATCGAAGCGGACCCCCGCCAGTGGCATAAGCTGCTGGTCAACCGGACGTGCCAGAAGTTCTTCGGCGCTGCCGGGTCTAACCCTGCTCTGGTCTTCGACATGCACAGCGAGCCGACATGGAGCGGCTTCGGTCGAGGCGGTCAAGGGGTCAGGGTGCCAGTGTTGGGATTGGATGATCTGCTGATTTCATACGGAATTGATCCAATCGACGTGTTGAGCCTTGACACTGAAGGGACCGAGTTGGACGTGTGGGATTCAGCAGGTTTCGGAGAGCACCATTATCCGATATTCCCCCGCATCGTCATTATCGAATGGGAGACGGCGGGCCTGACCAGCAACGAAGACCGGATCAAAGGGCATTTCAGCAAGCTGCCCTATCGGCTCGTGCATCGCAACGTCGGCAACCTGATCTTCGAGCGCGTATGAACATCGAACTGACGGCAGAAGATGAAGTGGCATTGCGTGAGGCGTTTCCGCCAAAGGAAACGGAGACGCTGGGGACGCAGCTTAACCGCAAGCTGATAAAGATGCCGCCCCCGCCCCCGATGCGGCAGAAGCCCTTGGCGCCGAAGACAAGCATCGTCACAGGTACATGGGGCGAGCATCGGCCTAATGCGCCAACGCTCCCCATGGCGGGCGATGTACCGGCCTGGGTGCCACTCTTGAAAGAGTTCGGCTATCCGCCGGACGTGCTCGTTCTCGACTTCGAGTGTTACTTCGATGATGAATACTCAATGGGTCGTAAGGCCAATGCCCTGTCCACCTATGAATACGTCACTGATCCCCGCTTTGAAGTCCTGTGCCTGGGCCGGCTGACAATGCACTCGCATTCGCCGTTTGCCAGCTATGGCGTGAATGATCGCACTTGCTGTCCCATGACTGAAGCACAGGTGGCCGGCGATCTGAAGTGGATGCAGCATGAGTATGGCCAGAACTTGGAACGTGCAACCGTCGTGATGCAAAACGCGAAGTTCGATGCTACGGTCCTGGCCGTTCGTTATGGCATCTTCCCGCCCTTCATCATTGATACCCTGGGGCTGGCGCGACATTGCCACACCCGGCAAAAGAACGGGCTGGAACAACTGGCCGAGCAGTATGGTCTGGAAGAGAAGGGCGAGACAGAAGAGTTTCGCGGCGTGACATTTCGCAATCGCGTGAAGCGGGTCAAGAGCCGCAAGAAGGGGCCGAAGCTACCGCTGCCGGTTCCGAAAATCACGGATGAGCAGCAGCGCAAGCTATCCGCTTACTGCTGCAATGACGTGATGCGGGAATGGGAATTGTTCACGATCCTGCTGCCGAAGCTGAGCAACCCGAAGGTCGAGCTTCGCCTGATGCAGCACACAATCGAACTTTATACCAAGCCCTCACTGCGGCTGGATTTCGACAAGGGTGCCGAACTGATAGGCATTTTCGAGGGGGAAGTGTCCAAAGTCCTGGCCGGCGTGGATTGCACGCATGAGCAGATCAGTGGAGACCACAGCTTCGGCGGGTTGTTGAGCGAAGCCGTTAAGGACGCGGGGGATAACCCCACGGCCTACTACAAGTTCGGCAAACGCGGGGCGATCCTGGCGATCGCTAAGACCGATCCTGAGCGGGAGAAACTGCTCAACCATGAATCGCCCCGCGTTCGTGCGCTGATGGAAGCCCGCATCGCCCTGGACTCATGGCCCCTGCACATTGGACGCGTGCGGCGGATGATGAATCAGGCCAAGTCTGCCGGTGGGCTGCTGCCCGTCCCACTCAAATACCATGGCGCCCACACAGGCCGGTGGTCGGGCGATGAAAAGATCAACCTGCAAAACCTGCCGAAGACTGGCGTGCTGGCTCAGCTTCGTCACCTGATGATTGCCCCCGATGGGCATACGCTGGTGATTGTGGACTTGGCGGCGATCGAGGCCCGTATCCTGGCATGGATCGCTGGACAGGCCGATCTGGTTGCCAAGTTCGCGGCCAATGCGGAAATCTATTGTGACTTTGCCAGCAAGGTTCTGGGGTATCACGTCCGCAAGCCCAAGAAGTCTGGCGGCATACCCGCCGTCGAAGCCCGCATGACCTGGGCACGAAACAACATCGGCAAGGTCGGTGTGCTGGGCTGCGGTTACGGAATGGGAACGGACAAGATTCATGCTTACGCCAAAGGCGCGATTACACTGGAAACCGCCGAAAAGATCAAAACGACGTACCGTGCGGAGAACGATCAGATCGTCCAATTCTGGCACGACATTGAAAAAGCCTTCACCTACACCCTCAAATACCAGAAGCCCTGCCAGCTACCACGGGGTCTTCGCTTCGACAGCTATCCCGATTGCGACATTGTTATCACGCTGCCGAACGGGCGCGAACTTCATTATCCCCAGTGTCGGCTGAAGCCTGATAAGTACGGGGAGAAGCTGGAAGTTTTCAATGACATGGAAAAGCACTGGGGCCATGTCTGGGGTGGGCATCTAACCGAAAACGTGGTGCAAGCAATCAGCCGTGATGTACTGGCTGAGGCCATGCTCCGCCTGGAAGATCAGGGGGATCATACCGCCCTGCATGTCCATGACGAGGTAGTGCTCGTCGTCCCAAAGGACAAAGCCAATGAGGCCAAGGCGGCTGCAATCCGCGAACTATCAGTATCGCCCACCTGGGCGCCCGGTGCCCCCCTCGGCGCCGAAGGTTCAATCAGCGATCGCTACACAAAGTAAGTGGCCTGATCTGGCCAAGTGCTGCATCATCGCGGCTTATACCGCGTGGGTACTTTTTTGGATTCTGAAAATGGTTTACGCAAGCATCGACATTGAAACGACAGGATTAGACCCGGACCACGATCAGGTTCTACAGATCGCGGCGGTTATCGACGGACCCGCGTATTACACGCGACGTGTCGATGAACTACCAGCCTTCAACATGCTGGTTAGACGGGATCGTGTCTCTGGCGATCCGTTCGCCCTGGCGATGAACGCTGATCTATTGAGGCGGATCAGCGAACACAATAAGTGTCTCTCGCTCCCGCAGGAAGTCGGCGAGAAGCTCGCGACATTCCTTTCAGGGTACCTGGATAACGGGCGAATCACGGCAGCGGGCAAGAACTTCGCCAGCTTTGACCGGCAGTTTCTTCGTCGCATGGCCCCCGAAGCCATTGCACTGATTCATCATCGGTCGATTGACCCTGGCACGATGTACGCCACGCCTGAAGATCGCTGCCCGCCCAGCACAGAAGAATGCCTGAAGCGGGCTGGATTGAGTCTTCCCGTGACACACGATGCGCTGGCGGATGCACGCTTGATCGTTCGCCTTATTCGCACCAAATGGGGTGGCAATCAAGCATGAATCTGCCCCTTAAAGACTTCGCCTACTACGCGGGTATCGACCCTGGCTTCAGCGGTGGCTTCGCCCTGATGAGCAGCACCGGCATGACGTGCCATGCGTGGCCCATGCCCGTGGTGGAAAAGGATTATGACAGCCAGCGAGAGATCGACCTTAACGGGCTTCGAGCGGTATTGGAGCAGATCAGACGGTTTCCAAATGTCTGCATCGGCCTCGAATGGCCCACGACCCGGCCGGGTGAAGGCGCCGAAAGGTGCGAGCGGTTCGGGCGGCAGAAAGGCTACCTCGAAGCGTTCTGCTTTCTCAAAGGGATGAGCTACTACAAGATTGCCCCCAACCTGTGGAAAGGTCGTCTGGGCCTGGATGGCAAGACAGTGGTAGGCGCGAACGAGCGGGCGGCAAAGCTGTTTGAAATGTACTATCCCGGCCACACTGCCCTGATTCGCGGGCCGAAGGGTGGGATTAAGGATGGTATCATGGATGCCCTGCTTATTGCACATTTCCTACGTACGAGAAGTGGGCAAGGTATGAAGTCTGTAGTACAGAGGTTCGGCAAGGACTCTGTTGAAGCCTTCGCACTGATGATGGGCGGAGGACGTAGGAAGCGGAAATTTGGTACCCGCTCGACCGACCTGTGAAAATTGTGGTATACTGAGGGACGCGAATGAAGCCGGTATCTCACGAAACCATACGGATGCTACTACTGATTGCAGGTCCATACACGGAGCGGGACCACATAACTGACTTTAGGTATCGCGTGACGAACTGTGAAGACTGCTGGAATACAGGCTTGTGCCGTCAGCACCACGAAGAGGTACATAAGGACAAGATACTGTATCGTTATGCGATGTGCCAGAGCAGGTAATATTTATGCCTTCAGTCAATCCTTCAACGTACCACATGTCTGCATCGAGCATCGCCAGTTTCAAGGCGTGCCCGACCCGCTTCCGCCTTGCCTACCGTGAGGGGTTGCGGCTGGCTGAGGACACGGAGTCCCAGCGCATGGGTACCAACTGGCACGCCATGCACGAGACATTCGCTGCCGCCGTCGTGGCGTATCAGCAGGATGAGCACCGCACGGCTGATCGCGATGAGTTGGAAACGGCTGGCCTGCAAGCTGTGGTGAACCTGCTCAATGAGCGGTACGAGCGGATGCCCGCCAGCAAGACGACGTTTGAATGGGCCTTGGAACGTCAAGTGCTATTGACCAGCTTTATGGGGTATCTGTGGTACTGGCAGAATGATCCGGTGGAAGTGCTGGCCAGCGAAGTGCCTTTCGAGCTTCCGATCCACATGCCCCGCACGGGCTTGCCGCTGCCAACCAGCGAAGTGCTCCGCGTGGGCAAGATCGACCACGTAATCAGGTGGCAGGGGGCCATCTGTGCCCTGGAACGCAAGAGCACGAGCCGGGCGATCGGACCTGATTCGGATTACTGGGATAAGGCCAAAAAGGATACGCAGGTGTCCATGTATGCCCTGGCGTTCAGGGATATGCAATCATGGCAACCTGATACCACGGATGGCTGGTTCAAGGTATTGGAGACACTCGATAGCCGCTATGGGAACACACTTTATGACGTGTGGCACAAGCCCACGATAAAGCCGTCAATGCTCACGCAGGCTGAGACGAAAGCCCTGATTGAGACTGGCAAGTATTGCGGTCAGGAATTCAAAGTCGAAGTCTGCTGGCCAGATAACAGCAAGCCCAACGAAGGCATTGTTCTAATCGCGGTGAACAGCAAGACGCCTACCGAAGTCAAGCAAGGCAAGCAGGGCTTCGCGATCAAAGAGACCATCGACATGTTCGGTGCCCGTCTCTTGCAGGACATAACCGAGCGACCGGACTTCTACTTTCAGCGGCGTGAGATCGCCCGCACTGATCTGGAACTGGCTCAGTTCCGCCAGCAGTTGTTCGCGGTTTACACCGCCCAGAAGGCGTATGCCAAATCAGGTTGCTGGTTCGAGAACGAGAGTCAGTGCCGGGCCACGTTCCCCTGTCCATACATACCGATCTGCTACGGCCCTGGGGCCGATGCCGTGTGCGATGGCAAGACCACCCCGCCCGGCTTCAAGCGAATCTTTGTGGACCTGACTGTAAATGGAGAGGCGGTGGACGAATGAAATGGCTAATCCTGATTCTCACAGTGGTTCTATTGGCCGGTTGTGAACGATCCGCCCCGCATTCACGTCCATACTTTGGGGCAGTATCAAGTAAGATGCTCGAAGTCCGCGACAATAAGTACCATTATGTACTGTTCATCCAGCCACCTGATACCGGCGATTTAGACATGGTGGAAGTGGACTGGGACACTTGGCGGCGCGTCCAAGAGGGAGAACCGTTTAATGTCCACTAACGAGGCCGGCAAGGGCGATTCCTACCGCCCCGTCGATCGCAAAAAGTGGGACGAGAACTACCAAAGGATATTTAACCATGACCGAGACCCTGAGCAAACCACCCCTGATCCGCAAGCCGCCGACGATGCCAGCCGGCGTCAGCAAACCGGCGCCGCCAGGCCGTGCCCAGCATGTCGTGAAAACCTTCAGCGTGGCCCCCTGGGCGGGGACCAACGAGGGCAAGAAGGTTCTGCTGTACGGTCCATCGGGACTGGGCAAGACCACCCTCGCGAGCATGGCCCCACATGCAATCTTCATTGGCCTAGACGACGGTGGAAGACAAACCCGACACCCCAAAACCAATCAGCCACTCAATGCGATTCAGGGGGTCGAGACCTTCCAGCAGCTTCGTGATGCTTTGCATCAGGTCGATCTGTTTCCCGCTGGCTCATCGGTCGTGCTCGATACCATCACGAAAGCTGAAGCTCTGGCCGAACCATACCTGTTCGAGACCGTGCGATCGGACAGCGGCCAGACCGTGGATAGCATCGAAGGCTACGGCTGGGGCAAGGGGTACAAGCATCTGCTCGATGTGATGCGGCTGCTGCTGACCGACTTCGATGCGCTGGTCCGGCGTGGCGTCAACGTGATTCTGCTGGCCCAGCAAGGACAGGCCACGGTGCCGAATCTTGAAGGCACTGACTACCTGAAGGATGGTCCACTTTTGTGCGGCCAGCCGAAGAACGGCGGCAACGTCCGTAGCGAAGTGTGTGCCTGGGCCGACAACATTTTCCGCATCGGATACCCTGAAGTCTCCGTGGTGAAAGCCAGCAAGACCGCCAGCAGGGGTAAGGCGTCCGGCACCACGGAACGGAACATCTTCACCGAGCCTGAAATCTGGTTCGAGGCCAAGAACCGGATGAATGGTACTCTGCCGCCGGTCGTGGCCTTCAGCAAGCGGGATGATGATTCGATCTGGCAATTCGTATTTGGTGCAACATGAAAGAGCACCAACTAACGAGGTTGAATTCCCTACGGGAGCAACTTCTTCGCTGCTTCACAATCCCGCTTGAAAGCCCAACGCAGATTGAACTGATTCGAGAAGTTCTGCTTGGGATTTTGACCACACTTCTCGATGTGGACGATTAACGACAAATGATTCAACCACGTAACACGCTCGTTCTGGTTCGGCTTCACGAACAGCCCGCACGTCAGGTCGGTAAGATTACCGTCCCGACCAACGCGGATCAGTTCACCGAAGCCGAAGTGATTGCCGTGGGGCCGGGCAACGTATCGGCTCAGGGTGGCGTCAGTGAGACGTTTGACCTGAAGGTGGGTCAGCGCGTGCTGGTGCTCTACAAGGACCGCGATGCCAACCGGGTTCTGAAGAACTGCGGTGTCCCTGTCCGTCAGGCTGAAGAGACGCTGTACCTGTACGAACAGGCCCGCATCATGGGCGTGATCGCCCAGCCGGGTGAATATGAGGCGTACGCCAAGCTGGTTGGTGTCTGTGCCGAGCGTACGCCCAGCCCGATCATTCAATAATTTCAGCACCCGCTGAATCGGTTCCTCTTACTGAAACACGGAGACAATGCACTATGGCAAAAGTTGAAACGACTGGTACGTATCTGTGGGAAGTCTTGGAGTCGGGTGTGAACCTGACCCAGACCGGCAAGCCCCAGTGGGTGGCTCGCTTGAAGGCCACGAAGAAGTACATCGAAGACTCAGCCGAGATCAAGCACTTCCAGGGTCAGGGTCTTCTGGCTGATGGCCAGCCGGCCTACGTGGACTGGTCCTCGTTCGATGAAGAGATCGTCGCCTTCATGTTGCTGTTTAACTCCGCTGATGAATTCAGCGAAGAGACGGCCATGAAGAACTACGAGCAACTTCAGACCGCGACCGGCTGGGATGGACAAGACTTTGACTCGCTGCCGGCTCTGGCGGGCAAGATCATCCTGGGGCGTGTGCAGGAAAAGAAGCCCTACACCAACAGCAACGGCAAGGTCGTTGAAGGTGGATTGGAAGTCGCATGGATCGACGCACCCGATGCATCCCCCGAACGGCAACTGAAGACCGTCAGCGTGGACGAGATCAAGAATCTCAACGCCAAGCTGAAGATCAAGAAGGCCAAGCCAGCGGCAGCGGCGGCACCGGCGCCAATCACGAAGCCTACATCTGCCCCCACTGTGGCTGTGGCACCTGCTACTGCTGCCCCGAATGCGGCGAGCAGTGCCCCAACCACCACCACACCTGCTGCTACCGCCACGAAGACTAAGGCGCCCAAGGCGCCCAAGAAGCAAGCCGAAGCCCCTGCGGCTCCCCCCGCTCCGGCTGCTTCCCCGGTGCCGGCCAAGGAAGTGACGATGGAAGACGCCTGGGCTGCGGTGTGCGCTGCCAAGGGCGACAACGAAGATCAGGTCGTTGAAGAAGCCTGGATCGCCGCCACGGGTGAGATCGCGGGCGACAAGGATCAGGAACAGGTCACGCCCGCCGAATGGGCCAAGATTCGTGACATTGTTCTGAAGGACTTGGCGGCTTAATAGACCATGACCGCCTGAGCGTCGGTAGCCCAAAGTAGAGGCGCCGTTGACAAAACGGATGTTGCTGGTTCAAGCCCAGCCCGACGCTTTTCCCAATGTCAAATAAATTTGAATCGCTACTTGAGCGATTTCAGGGGAACGCCTACCCGGCGATGCTGGATGATCTGGCATTGCACCTGGGCGTCTCATCTGATTCGCTTCGGCGGCTCGCCCTCGGATGGGTGCCCATTGTTACCTTCAAGAAGAAGGTAAGCTATTGCGGCTGGTGGGCATTTCCTGAACGCGATGCCGATGGCCTGTGTACTGGGTTGGCCCTGCGTAATCAGCAGGACGACAAGACATGCTTTCCTGGGAGTCACCATGGGTTAATTTACGAGGTCAACCCGAAGCACAGCCGGGGAGAGCACGGATACAATTCCGGCGCCCATAACTGGGTACGTACCATGGACGCGGGCGTTCTGTGCCCGGTCTGCGGCAAGCCCGATGGGTGCTTGCTTTCGGCGGAGAAGCCAACTGATCCGAAGGCGGTCGTCTGCATTCGCGGTAAAGCGGGTGCGGTTAAGCCGATGAAGTTCGGCTACCTGCACATTCGCAAAGCCGATGGACACTTGGCGGATGCGTCCCCGTTGGGCAACAACGGCGGGCCGGTCGTGATCGTCGAGGGAGGTACCGACGTTGCCGCCGCCTTCGATATGGAATTTGACGCCGTGGGGCGTCCGTCCAATCTGGCCTGTCTGGACATTCTGAAGGATTTGGTCCGGGGCCGGCAAGCGATCATCGTCGGGGAGAACGACCGCAAGGCTGATGGGAAAGAGCCTGGGCGTGAGGGCATGATCGCCACCTTCCAGGTGCTTCAGCGTGTCTGCCGCAATGTGCGGATGGTCATGCCGCCTGAGCACATAAAAGACCTTCGGGCCTGGAAAGTCAAGTATGGCCTGACTCGCGAGAAGTTCCTTGAATTCGTCGAGAAGCATGGGCAAGAGCATCAGGTCTCGACGCTGCTGCCGGATGATCGGCCAACCACGATCGCACGCGCTTTTCTCGATGCGAACTATCGGCTGGCCGGCCGGTACAGTCTCCGTCGCTGGGAGTCCACATGGTATCGCTACGGCGGCAGTAAGTATGTGCCGCTGAAGGACGAGCCGTTCACCAAGCCTATATACGATTGGGCCTACGATAAGAGTGTCCAGAAGGAAACGCCCAAGGGGATTAACATCCTTCCCTTGGTAGCCAATCCTACCTTAGTAAATGCCGTGAGTCAAGCGGCCATGGCGGAAACGCTGGTCCCTGCGACCAACGTACCCTGCTGGATCAACGGGCACACCGGCCCCGATCCATCCGACCTGATTGTATTCTCAAATGGGATTCTCCATGTATCAGCGTTCCTTGATGGTACCGGGGACTACCTTATCGACTCCACGCCCGATCTCTTCACTACTGCATCGCTGCCTTTTGCTTTCGACCCGACAGCGACTTGCCCGACATGGCTTTCATTTCTCGAAAGCAGCCTCGGTGACGAGCCTGAGAAAATTGCGCTGCTACAGGAATGGACTGGCTATGTGCTCACTCCCGATACCCGCCTTGACAAGATTATGTTCTTCCGTGGCCCAACGGCTGCGGGAAAATCAAAGTGTCTCAATGTTCTGTGTGCCTTAGTAGGTGAAGAACAATCCGCCGCCACGAGCTTCGCCGATCTTGCGGGACAGTTCGGTATCGCCCCACTGATGGGCAAGCTGCTGTGTGTGATTCCCGACGCCCGTACCCCCAAAGGTGCTGCGGTGCGTGGCCTGGAACTGCTGCTGAACCTGGGCGGCTCAGACGGGGTGCAGATCAACCGCAAGTTCAAGGATCAGTTGGAGCGGCACAAGCTCACCGCCCGCATCACGATCGCATCGAATGAATTCCTGAAAGTGCCTGACCATGCCGGCGCGTTGATCCGCCGCATGAACCTGATCGAGTTCCAGCAGTCCTTCGTCGGTCGGGAAGACTTCGGGCTTGAAGCCAAGCTGATGAAGGAAATACCCGGCATCGCGATCTGGGCACTGGAAGGACTGCGGCGCCTGCGGACCAATGGCACCTTTACCGTACCCCCATCGAGCCGTTCCGCCTTGATGGATATGCGTACCGCCAACAGCCCCGTTGCCGGCTTCATCGCCGAATGCTGCAACATGAGGGCCGGGGCTGAAATCACCAAAGCGGAAATCTACGACGCCTGGGTTGCATGGTGCGAAGCCGCCAAGATTTGGTCCTGCGGCAAGAGTCCCTTCTTCGAGCGCCTGAAGATGAACGCCACGCAACTGGTGTTCACCGGCGATCGGGTGAAGGGCATCCACCTGCAACAGTGGGCTGAGAAAAAGTTTTTAGGGAGACCCACGCGATGATCCGTCACTTTGCATCAGACGTGTACTTGGAACTGAAGCGAGCACGGGCCAAGCACCCCCGGCCTATGAATTCGGCTCACGAGGGGTACGCGGTCCTGCTTGAAGAAGTAGATGAAGTCAAGCAGGAAGTGTTTCACGGCAGCGATCGTACGAAACTGCGTGACGAACTGATTCAGGTCGCAGCGATGGCCCAGCGGATGGCCGAGGATTTGAACCTATGAAACAGCGTGACCTGAACGACATTGTAAATACCAAACCAGAAATCAAGGTCACGATTCCAGAGCATCAGCGGTTCCTAGCCTTCCGCCATGACCGTGATGCCGTGGCCTTCGATGACTGGTGGTTTGAAACTGGTGGGCCATCATTCCGCAATTTCATCAACGAACGGGAGAACAATGCAACTAACGACTGACAAGAAAGCACGCAAGGAACAACCCATGGCACGGGGTCTTATTGACTACTTCCCCAATGCCCTGGCCGAAGTCGCCCACGTCAGCTTCGTGGGCAATCAGCAGCATAACCCCGGACAGGAACTTCACTGGTCGCGGGGCAAGTCAGACGATCATGCCGATTGCGTGATCCGCCACATCATCGAGCGTGGCTCGATCGACGACGACGGCATTCGGCATTCTGCAAAGGCCGCGTGGCGTGCGCTGGCGATGCTTCAAATCGAGCTTGAGCAGGCCGAGCCTGCGAAGCAGGGGCCTGTTGCCGTGAATTGTGGGCCAACGTTCTGCGATAGCCGCGTGCATGCGATCTACAACGGGCTGAAGGCCAATAACTGCCCGGCCGACGTGGCTGAACTGATTACCAAAGGTACATCAGTCTGTGAAGGCCCAGCCGATGCCGCCCGGCCGATCGTATACGTGGCTGGCCCGATGCGGGGGTATGAACACTTCAACTTCCCGGCCTTCGACAAAGCCCGCGATGCAATGCTCGACAAGTCCTTCCATGTGATCTCCCCGGCCGACATTGACCGCGCCTGCTCTGGTAACGATGCGGATGATCCCACGAAGATCGACGTAACCGATCAGACGCGATTCGTCTTCCGCGACTTCTATGCGATCTACTTCCTGGCAAAGTTCAATCACACGGGCAGCAACGGTATCGTTCTGCTCGACAACTGGTTCAAGAGCGTCGGTGCCACGGCTGAATTCAATCTGGCCAAGTGGCTGGGTCTGAAGTTCTATGCATCAGATGGTAACTATTACTTCGACGGCGATGGTACCTGTCCGAAGGCGTATGTACCGCCGCCGACTTCCTTCGGTGCGATTGAGAACGGGACCACGCCGAAGAAGCCAGCCGGAGAATCTTACGAGGGAAACTGGGACTATCTGGGTGCCATTCGCGGGGTCAACTACTACATCCGCGTTCGTGATGGACAGGTTGATAAGGTCGGTTACGGTGGGGACTACCTCGAACCGAACACCATGCCCCTGCCTGATTTTGCCCTGCGAGTTCAGAACGGCAAACTGACTCGCGTGAGTTCGGATGAAATGCAGGAATACTCGTCGAGGGCTTAATGCGAATTCTGACCATCGGAGACATTCACGAGCCGGTCGCCCACCCTGGGTACCTGAGCTTCTGCCGCGATCTGCGGGACCGACACAAGTGCGATCAGGTGGTTTTCATTGGTGACGTGGTGGACTGGCACGCGATCAGCTTCCACACGAAGCACCCTGATGCCCCTGGCCCCAAGCATGAGTACGAACTGGCCAAGTCCAAGATCAGCCAGTGGGCACGTGTGTTCCCCAAGGCCAAGGTCTGCATCGGCAACCATGACGCCCGCGTGATCCGCACCGCAGAGGAAGCGGGCATCCCTTCCCAGTTCATCCGTGACTATGCGGAGACATGGGGAACCAAAAACTGGGACTGGGACGACGACTTCATTCTGGATGATGTGTTCTTCTTCCATGGCACCGGCTCGGGCGGGATGCACCCGGCTTTCAACGCCATGGGCAAGATGCTCATGTCCTGCGTGCAGGGTCACATTCACTCGGCCGGGGGAATCAAGTGGAGAGCAAACCCGCAGCGCCGCATCTTCGGCATGGATACGGGCTGTGGCATCGACGATCGAGCTTACGCCTTCGCGTATGGCAAGGAACAGAAGGTGCGGTCTATTCTGTCGGCTTGCGTTATTCTCGACGGGATACCTCATCACGAGATCATGCCGATTGGCCCCGGTGAAAAGTACCACCGCTCCAATTTCGAGTCTTGTACTTTACGGAGAAAAAGCAGATGAAAGGTGTTCTTCTTGCAGTGCTGTTCGCGGTGCTGATCGGTTTGGGCTTCGCGGCATGGGGCTGTGCCCCGGTGAATCAATCCAAGGCGACGACCCCGGCGGTGAATCCTGTCTTCCCCAAGCCCGGCCAGACGCCGCCCGAATTGAAAACCACAGCCAAGGCAACGGACGTGATTATCGTTGTGGCTCTCGTGGCCGCTGGTATCGCGGTGGGCCTGTTCTTCGCTGTGCCAGCCACACATAACCTGTCTCTACCGATCGGTGGCGCCGCAGCCGGCGTGGAAGGGGTGGCGCTCATCACGCGGGTCTCACTCTGGTTCATTCCTTGGGTTGCATTTGGACTGGCCATCCTGGGTATAGGCTTCTTCGCCTATGAGGTCTACCGGAACCGCAACGCGATCCAGTCCAAGATCGACGGCGCCTTTGGCACGACCAGCACGGGTGTAACGAAATTGGTGCATGGATGAAGCCCCTTCACACGCGAAATGATCTGATTGAACTGGCCCAGCGCCACGCCCCCACCAAAGCGTGTGAACGGACCATGAGAATGTATGGCGCAACTGTCCTCGGCGGATTCACCTTCGCCGGGGGCAATCAGGGGTGGATTGTAACAGTAAGTGATAAATGGAACATCGCCATAATCTGTCACGAAACAGCCCGCAAATATTCGATAGATTATCTTGACGATGTGCCCTGGGTGGGATGGTTGGGGCGGATCAATGGCAAGCGTCCCCTTGTGGACGGCGATTGCCCCGCTCTCTGTTCGTTGCAGCGATTGCGGGCACGGAGTAAAGAAAGATGCCGCCAGTCAAAATGACCGTTGCGGAAGTGGTCGGGTATATGCGAGATAAGCAGGGGATCGAGGTCACGCGCCACACGGTTTACAACTGGATGCGTAAGGGCGTGAACAATGAAACCCTACAGCACACGACCGTTCCCAACAAGAAATGGATTACCCAGAACGTGTGCGTCACTACAAAGGAATGGCTCCATGACTTCTTCCGTCGTATTGGCAAACCCCTCGCCTCGGATCAGCCTGCGGGAGATCGGGCTTGATAAGATACAGGGGTACATCCGAGACGGCGTACACGTCTTCTGGAACCGGGAAGGGGAAACGCGAAGAATCCCCCTCCCGGTCTTAATCAATGCTGTCAGGCTCTATCGGGATGCCGTGACCCTCGTTCATGCCGAGCGCCTCGCAGCGGTGGCTGAAGCGGCTCACGTGATACGCTGGGAGCAGGCCGAGCCGCTACCCGATGTGAATGTGGCCCTTAATCCACGAGTAACAGTAAGTGAAGAGACCCGCCGCAGCGGTGGCGTAGACGGACCAGCCTAACAGGGCTTTCTTCTGGTCCCGTTCCAGCTTTTCAAGACGCTGATCCTGCACCCCCTGCCCTTGAATCACTGGCTGAATGTGACTTTTCACTTCTTCCATGAAAGTCTTCATCTGCCCAGACAGGGCGTCGATCATCGGCTTGACAAACAACCGCTGATACAACTCCGCATCTGCGAGGTTCTGAGGTAGTTCAATCCCTGTACTGCTCATTTCGCTACCGCTGCCTTTACATCTGATCCAATCTGGGTGAAGTACGCCCGTCGCTGTTCCACAGTCAATGACTTGGCCTGAGCGATCCGGCGCCGAACCGTCCATTGGTTCGCTTTCATTTCATCAGGCGACATTTTCGGCCACACCTTCTCCATCACATCCTTGGCATCCAGGCTGCTTTCATTCAGCAGCCCTTGCAGTCCTGGCTTTTCCGATGCACGTTTGCGGATCGAGGTCACGTCGCCTTCACTGATCTTGCCTTCCTTCAATGCCGCTCGTGTATCCGACCATGCCGTGGATGCCCTGCCACGAAATTCTGAAGCCAGCTTGGCCTTGACATTCGATTTGGCCTTGTCTGCCGCGCTCATGGGCGTCTGGGCATACTTGTCATAAATGACCTGATATGCGGCCTTCTCGGCGTCGGTCTTGGGCGTGTAGGCATAGTGCAGGCCCACCATTTCCCCAACCTTCTTATCGAGACTTTCCGGCCGGCCGGGGCGTTGTTCCTCGGCGGCGCCCTGAAGTGAGTAGGGCATTAAGGTACGTCCCACGAACTTGGCCCGGTCGGCTAAACCCTCTAACTTAACATGGTGCTCATCCTGGCCCGAAGCCAGACCTTCCGCCGCTCGCCACACCGGAGCCAGACGGTTCTTCAGGGCCGCGCCGGGGTTACTCAAAGCCCCTACGATCGCCCCGAACGGCGTTGGCACATAGACACGCTCATCGCGTCCCTGATCGTCCTTGCGGCCCGTGCGGGGCCGTAGCAGGTCTTGCAGGCTGGATGGAGCCTGGGTGTGTCCTGTGTAGGCAGTCATACCAAGCTGCACGAGGGACGCCATGGCAGTCTGGGCAACTGCGTGGCCGATCAGGGAATACATGGCGGGCGTAATGTCCACCTTCTTCCCCTGGGCCAGACTACGCAGGGCAAGTGCCCCGTCGCGTACACCAGCGCCAAGCTCACGCAAGTCACCTTCAAAGAACTTTGGTGCTGTCAGGATCAAGTCCTGGGCATCGGTAACGATCTTGTTCTGGAACTGGCGATCGCGAACGACCTGACCGAGCAGATTATCCGTCAGGTCAGTAGCAAGGGACTGCTGGCGTTGGAAGTCCTCACCGGACAATCCACGAGCTTCATGCTGGGCTGCGTGCATCATCTGAGCCGCGAATTTGATCTTCGGGCTGAAGTGTTCATGCAGTGGTACAGCGATCAGGTGATTGATCCCCTTGACCACTCGGCCGAGCGACCCGATCGGATTGCCGGCGTCCCATTCCTTGCGGGCCTGCTCGAAGTATTGCGGAGCCAGCACGGACTTCATCTGCGGTCGGGCGCCGCCTTCCACGGCTCCCTTGACCTGTGAAGCCAGTTCAGGGTGCGAGCCGGGATTGCGGTACTCTTCCAAACCCTTGGCGCCGTATCGCATCGCAGCGATCGGATTCGACAGCCACAGGTTCTTGCCAAGAAGATCCCATTCCTTGTTGGCTACGTTCGATACCGAGCGGCCAATCGCACCACTGAAGGAACGATAGCCGTTGTAAATGTAGTGGGCGCCCGACAGGTTCAAGGCCAGATTGACCGAGCTTTTGACCATGGATGCCAACTGATGCAGAACCGGAATGTTCCGCTTCAGGCCGGGACTAATCAGGCTGTTGAACTGATCGGCCACGTTCGCATTAGCGCGGTACTGGCCGGGCTGGTTCTGGCCGGTGTAGGTCATGCCTTCGGGCAGATCATCGCCGGGGCGTAGGGTCTGAGTCTTCCTGGCCCATTCAGACGACTTCATGTATTCCTGAGCGTCGAAGTGCTCCATCTTCGAGAGCTTGCCAACCATCCATTTAGGGGCGATGATCGGACGATCCTGCTGCGCCAGCTTGTCGGTCAGCTTCTCTTGCTGGCCATCTGGTGCTTTCTGGCCATCGGGCACCCACGTCAATACACCCTTGTTCTCTTCGCCGTACATGGTCTTGCGAGCCATGATCGAACGGCGAATTTCCGTCTGCTTGGCCAGCAGGGTATCCATCGGATTGTCATAGGTCAGCTTGCCACCGTGCTGGCGAACAAAGTTGGCAAAGTCGCTGTAGGTGTCGAACTTGCGGCCTTTGAGAAAGTTCTCGCCGCCGGCCAGTGACGTACGATTGCCGGCGCCCGTCTTCTCAGAAGGGAACGTCGCTAGACGACCGAGATAATCGCCTTCCCACTTGCTCGTGTTCAGGCCGTACTTCTTGCCCTCTTCGATGTTCTCTTCGTTCATCTTGCGGCTGAGGTCCGCCGCTGCCTGGGTCTTGGGATCAGTGGCCGTTCCGCTGGCCTCGACCTGATCGGCCCAATGGTCTTTCTGGGCATCAGTCCAGTTCTGCATGTACTCGCGGGTGGGCTTCAGGTGTTCTTCAACCTGAGCCATGTTCTGGGTATGCTCCGCGAGAGCCTGACTGATACGATTTGCGGTGTCTCGGTCCTTCAACGTCCAGGACAAACCCGATCCGATCCACCGGCTGACGTTCCCCAGACTGGTCTTGGCATTCTCCCAAAGCTCATGGACCTTCGGGGCCACGTCGCGTTCGGCAAACGCCTTGCTCGCGGCCATGGTCGCCCCACCGCTCTCACTACCCACAAGCTCGCCAGCTTTTTCCCGCATGGTCTTCAGGAATGGCTTGACCTGATTCTGTGCCTGTGGTACTTCCTGTGGCGCCGCCTCTGGGGTGTTCCCGATGGTCGGGACGCTCGTTTTACCCCCTACCTCAGAGGCGGCTTTAATTCCATGCTGGCCAATCAGGGATTCGGGCACGTACGCCGTGACAGGTTCGCCAAGGTTTTGTGCGGCTGTAACGCGATGGCCACCATCCGGCGACACCATGTCTTTGTTGACGTACACGGGTGGCAGATTGGCTCGCTGATCTGCGGGAAGATTCTGATAAGCAGCGATCTTGTTCGGATCGCGGCTGTCTTCCGTCAGATTCATTGGGTCGATTTTGTCCGAAGGGACAATCGCCTTAACGAACTTCTCACCGGGAGCCATCTTCATGCCCATCATGGCGCCGATCAGCGAACCGCCCTGAGTGTCGCCCCCATTGTTCGCGGCGTAGTGCTGAGCGATCGCATTGGTGTCGGCTAGCTCCGCAGGGTGACTTCCCTCGTCAGCAGCGCGTACTTGTGGTACTCTATTTTCCGCAGCCGCCGCAACTGGCTCTTGAACTTCCGCAGCCTCATTCGGTCGTGGCTGTACATGAGCCGCCGCATTTTCATCAGGCGCAGTTCGTCCCGTAACCTGTTTAGGAAACGCATCGCCTTCCTCACTGTTAGGCAGCGTGAAGCCCGCCTTGTCCTTTGCGTAGGTCTTGAAAAACTCATCCTGGGCCTGCGGCTCTCGTGGCGGCATCTTATATTCGGACGCAGGAATCCGGGTTTCAGTCGGTGCAGATTCTTGCCGAATATCAGGGGTATGACCGCCGACGACCTGACTTGGCTGCTGCTGATTTTGCTCTTGTCCGTCCTGGCCAACATTGGGATGGGCATGTACATTGGCGTTGGTTTCATTCGCCGTGCCCTCGCCCGACGCTCGCCGACGCATCTCAGATAAGAAAGTTGGACGCCCTTCAGCGGCCTGGCCCACTTCATGCAAGCCAAGTTGACCTGCACTTTGAACCAGTGCCGATGCGATTGAATTGGCACCCATTCCTTCGGTCAGCGGACGACCCGCGATCAGATTGTTCGCGCCAAGCATCGCATGGCTAATCACTTCGTTCGTGACCGCATCCTTGCCGAACTTCGCTGCGTAAGCTCCAAGCAGGGATTTGACGGTCGGAGCCGCGACAGGATTAAGCTGACCGAACAGCTTCCCGCCGAATTCATTCATGGCCTTGTTGGCTCCCCAATCCAGGGCACCCATTCCGGCAGAACGAGCCAGTTCTTCTGTTCCGCTGATCTGCTGTCCCTGATCGCGGCGATTCGCCACGTCAATGCGTTCGTTGCCCGCAGCAGCCGCCGCCGATAGTGCCCGGCCCGCGCCACTCAGCATGTAAGGCAAGTTAATCACGTTGCCGATCTGTTGACCGACAAAGCCACCCGCACCATGGGAGTCCCCATAGGCTGAATTGATCTGCTGCTGGGCGACTTGCCCGGCTTGCGGATTTGCCAGACCCATGAGACCCTGAATGGGCTGGGCGACGGTCTTCAAGGCTTGCCCAGAAACCTGATTGCCCGCGACCGCCTCAGCGGCATGGCCGAGCGTCTGATTGCCGACAAATTCAGCCGGCAGGCGCTCGTACCACGGAAGCGATCCAAGATACTGGTCTCGTGTCATATGAGGCTGAGCCAGTTGCTGCGGCTGCGGAGCCTGGGCGTTATCCATCACGAAACCCTGGGGCGGCGGTGGAATCTGCGAAGCGGCCGGTGCAGCGGCAGCGGGAGCTTGCATCATTTCAAAACCGGCTGGGGGTGGGGGAATATTCATTGTGCGGGCACCCATTGACCATTGATAAAGTGAAGCACTTCGCCCGTCTGCGGATTGCGAGCAACCGCCATGGGCTTATTCGCCGGCTGCTGAGCCGTTTGCTGTTGCTGTTCCTGACCCCCACCTTCAAGCTGGCCTTCCAATGTACCAATTTGATTCTGGTACTGCTGGTGCTGGTGGTACGCGTTCAAGAGGGCCGGATCATTCTGTACGTCCTGATCTGAATTGATGCCAGAGAAGCCGAAGTTCTGCTTGGCTAATTCCTGATCCTTACGCCTAAGATCAGTGAGTTGCTGGTGGGTCTGCTGCATATGCTGGCGGCTCTGAACCTGCTGCTGGCGGTTCTGGCCAGCCTGGGCTTGCTGCATCGCCGAGTACAAATGTTGAAAGCCCTGCTGGGGTGATAACATCCCCGATTGCACGCCTTGATCCACCAGTGACAGGTGCTCGTCGGGAACGTGGCCTTTGAATTGCTGAAGGACGTTGGCCCACGGATTGGGCTGCTGTTGCTGTGGCTGTCCGGCGCCGGTAACTTGATAGCCGATACGCTGGGCGTGCTCGACCTGATTCGCTACCTGCTGGGCCGAACCGGGCTGCAAGTGGAACGTCTGTGGATCGAGGGGATTCCAGATCGCGTTCGCGTTCTCACCCTGCTTGCCCATGATCTGGTTCTCGCGGTTGAACTGATCGCCCGCCGCAAGCAACCGCTGGGCACTCATCACAGGTCGTCCATCACGCCCGGCACCCTGCTGGATCGACATGGTGCCCGCACCCTCTGGCGGCGGGTCTTGCTGTGATTGCTGTTGCTGATCGGATGCTTCCTTCGCCGCCATCATCGCCCGTTGAACGGGTGTGATACCCCTATTGGCGCTGGGGGGCATCCCGGCGTTATTCCGCCGGTTACGCATATGGCTATGCGCGTTCTGTAATTGCATGGCCGGATTTTGTCCCGGTGCCACGCCACCAGCCATTGGTTGCAGGTTTCCTGCCAGCCTCGCCATCAGCGCCGGGGGAATCAGCGATTGATGAAGGGGCTGGGCGAAGCCTAATGCAGAATCCATCATGCTCATGGGAAATTCCTAGTAAGCCGAGCCGGGGGCACCCAACATGTACGGAGCCGCCATCGCTCGCTGAGCGGCGGTCAGACCACCACTGCTGAAGGGCTGGGGACTCATGCCCGCCATCGCCTGCGGGGACGCCTGCGCTTTAGAGTCGATGGACGGCTGCATGTTCTGAAGATTTTGCAGCATGTTCATCTGGTACTGTGACTGAGCGTAGGGCTGGGCCATTCCGCTGATCGCCTGTCCACCCTGGGCAGACATTTGAGCGAGGTTGTTATATGCACCCATCTGCCGCAGCGCGTCCTGATTGGCAACCTGGGCCATACCCATGTTGTATGTCTGCAATGGAGCCTGTTGCATCGTGTTGGCGACGGTGGTATTACCCAGACCCCTATTGGTGAGGCTCTGAGCTACCTGGCTCTGATTGTTCTGAAGCTGCTGGCCAAGTTGCATCTGCTGGCTGCTGGTCGTGTTCTTCGACGCGTTCAGCGAATTCTGCAATTGCTGCATGGCGTTGTTGTAACCACCCACCTGGGCGCCAGCGCCCGGTACGTTGCTGTTGAACTGAAAAGGCTTGGGGGCCGGCATGGGCGCCCCTGGAACTGCGGGCATAGGAAACTCCTTAAATCAGGTTGAGGGACGATGCTTTAGCCACGACTGCCTGAATCAGTGCCCCGATCGCCGTCTGCACGGTGGGGTCCGGGTCTTGCATGATCTGGGCGATGCTGAATATCACCTGCCTCGCGTCAGGCCCGGTGACTGCATTGTTCTGATCGTCGAAGTACACTTGCACGAGCTTCACATCAGCGTAGACGTTCGACGGATCGTTGGCATTCACCATCACCGACTGAATCCACCAATGGTCATAGACCACGGCGGGAACCGGAGCGGTGCTGGTAGGACTTGACGCTGGAATCAGTGGATTAGGCATGGTACTACTCGATTAACTCTGCGGTCCAGTAGGAAACCTGGGCTTGATTGGTACTGCTGGCCACGCTCCACTTCCCAAAGAACTGCAATGCGTTGGCCGTGGTCAGGTTGATGGTCGTGGCGAAGTTGGCAAACGCCTGGGCCTGACTGGCGCCGCCGGTACGGCCCACCGCTAGGAAACTACCACTTGATCCAGTCGCCGTGGTCGTCACGAGAATTTCAATCCACGTGTTGCTGGCGGCGGTGGCAAAGTTTGTACTCCAAATTGGAGTCGTGCCCCAGTCCAGGCCAAAGGTGAAGTTTCCGCTTGTATAGTTCTGTCCCAGCACGGCAGTCAGGCGAACCGCCCGGCCCGCCACGTTGAAGAAGCCAGCCGGGATTGTCACGCTTGGCGTGAAGTCAATCTTCGTGGTGGTGTTCTGAATAACTGAACTGTTCGCACCGCCCCAGAACAGAGTTACAAGATTAGCCGGCAGCGTCGTCGTGCTGGTAATCAGGTTCGTTTTGACCAGTCCGCTGGTTGAGTTGAACCAGCTTTGCCCGGTGAACTGATTGGATGGATCATTCGCGAGGGGCTGGAAGCCAGTCACGGTGAGTCCATCAATACCAGTAGACAGACTGGTATCGAGCGGACGGACTGACAAACCAGTTGTACCAATCTGCAAGCCACTCGACGCCGCAATCGCCACGCCCCATTCATAATGTGTGGTTCGTGAGGGCTTCCAGACATAAGCCTGACCGCTGTTCGTGTTGATCGCCAGCCCTTCACTGCCAGCCGTGGATGAAGGGGGTTGCGTTCGTTCAGTGTTCGTACTGCTGTTGAAGATATTGGCTGGATTGCCGAACCCGCCTGTCAACGAGAACGATTCATAATTGGCGTTCTGTACCGCGAGCGTTTGCGAGGTATTGTATGTACCCGGATCAAAGCGATCGTTGACGAAGGTTACAGTTCCAGTCGAAGCTCCCCATGCTCGAATGCGGGCAACTGAAGCGCTGGAATCACCATAAAAGCCAACGGCGGCGAAGTCATTCGTGCCAATCAGGGCACTGACCATCGTGGAGCCGTTCAACATCAGGCTCGCGACGGCCCCGTGAATCACCAGATTGCAGACACTCAACGCCGTGGAAGACGTGTGATTTACAACCGTCGTGCTGGACAGAACCGTGCTGCCCTGATACAGAGCAATTACGTGCGAACCCGATCCATCGCCGAGCGTGAAATCTCCGAAGACAGCATTGTTCGCTTGCGTCAGACCCGTACTTGTGCTGCTAACGAAAGCTGCCACGCCCACACGTGTTGTATGGGCGCTGGTCGAGTTAAGCGTAACCGAAACTGTTACCTGCGGGCCAAGGGCTGAAGCCGCATCCGAGTATAACGCCAACCCGCCTGATTCGGTCGATAGTCCATGATAAGGCAGTACCGAGATCGTAGTGCTGGTTGGGAACTGAATGCTGGCATCTGCCGCCGTCAGGGTAGTGCCGCCACTTCCCTTGCTATTGAATGTGGTCCAATCCGTTGAAGACAAATACCCATTGGTTGTACTGGATGCCTGCGTGATCGACAGGGTACGATCTGCGGATAGATCGCCACCACCTTGCAGCGGCGCCGTTGTGTTAATCAGTCGAGTCGAAGGAACTTTGCTGGCCAGATCAGTGACGAGGTTCGTCACCTGTGATTCGGCAATCACGTTGACCTTCAGCCCTGATGCGGACTGGGCCAGCGTCGTGCCATCCAGTAGGATTTTCAGTGCCCCTGCGACCACAGCAAGGCCGGATGTGCTGCTGTAGTTCAGCCCAATGCCACCGCTGTTGGTGATTGGAGCGACCACGCTGACGGTGGAAGTCAACGCACCCTGGCTGAGCCGCTGGAAGTTACGCCGCATCCGGTTCGCGGAATTGGCATTGCGGTCAATGGGATTCGGATTATGGGGGCCAACGGTTGGCATATTCAATTCTTACTGAAAAGGCTGTTTTTACTGTCGAGTAAGAATTATCTGTTTAGCGACGTTCCCGATTGCGGCCGGCCGGCTTGAATTCCAGCGTGGCCGATTCAAAACTGAAGTAAGTGCTGCTCACGCCATTGGCGAGCCGAAGGCTGAACCAGCCACCCCGGAACCGCTGGCGGAAGGTCTTCTGGCGGCGATCGAGCGAGATCGCTACGGCTGTTGAGCTATGGGCCGAACCTTCTGTAACGCTGAAGGCATCCGGGCCAGCGGCGATGTACGCCGTCGCGGCAAAGGCGGTCGAGGACGCACCTGCGGCCAGTTCGCCCATGTCGATCGTCGTGGCAGACAAGAGCGAGGCTTCAGGCGAAGGATGCCACGGGCCGAACGTCACCGAGCAGGCAATCAGTTGCCCATCATCATCCAGAGCCGTTGTTTTGGTCTGACGAATGTATCCATCCCACCCACCCAGCAGGACCGCTCGATTACCCGGCGAGTTATCCGACAGATACAGGCACGATGAGAATGGCCCATTAGTCGCCGCAAATTGAGCCTTCCATAAGCCGCCTTCCGAGCGCGAATCAAAGACCAGATGAATGCCAGCCTGCCCGCTGACCGGCGTGAAGAACATGTACAGGTAATGCAAGTCCGCATCCCAAACCATGCTGGTGATGGTCAGATTCCAGGGAATGGTCTGGAAGAACTGATTGAGCGTGTTCGCCGACAGCAGTTGCGGCGGCTGGTAGAATTCCCAGATCGGTTTGACCGAATACAGTCCACCCGATGCCACGAAGTACAATGTGCCATCAGGTGAAATGCACCACGCGTCTTTTCCGACGATCCCCATTTGATTGGATACCATCACAATCGAGCCGCCGTCCGCTGGATCGCCTTCCAGCATCCACAGCGAATGGGCACAACCGATCAACATGTAGTCGTCGGTGTAGGGAATCAGTGCGGTGATTGGCTCGCCGATCTTGCCGGCTTGGCTCAGGTTGCCCGCCACCGCTGCTGCTGAATCGACCTGTGAATAATCCCAGTCCGAAGGATCGCCCGCCCGGCTCATATAGAAGTTCTGCGGCGCCGAAGGATCGCCCGCGAGCACGAGACGGCCACGCCAGTTGCAGGCCAATGAGCAATAGGTCGGATTGGGATTCGTGCTGCTCTTGGGCACGAGCGTCGTAATAGCGTGAGTCGAAGTATTAAAAACGACCGGATTCTGGGTGATGCCATCAACGATGTAGACGGCCTGATTGACCGCATTGGCATCAGTGCTGATCCCTGTGAAGTTCACCGCCGCCATGGAGACTGTCGGATTGCCAGACAGTGGCGCGGTGCTCTGGCCCGTGGCCATTGCCATCGTGTTCGCAGGGGAAGGCCCGCCATACCAGACGAAGCCCTCGCAGACAGCAACCAGCAGGGATGCGAACTGCGACTGGACCAATGCACTGGTATTGCTGGGGTAGATGATCTTGATCTGGGTAATTGCCATCGACACCCCTGTTGGCAGGGCATCGACCCAGAGATAAAGGAACTGCGTACCCGATAGCGTCACGGCCAGTTGACCCGTGTTCGGGGGTCCGTTGGCGTTGACGTTGGTGCTGGTACCCTGCACGACCGCTTCAGCTTCGCCCGAGAACAAATCAGCCCGTGTACTGTAAGTCTGATTGCCGGGAATCACACCATTCGTCGAACTGTACACATTATCAGTGGTAGTCGAACTGGCGACGGTCGGCCCCAAAAATTGCCACGTCCCGCTGACAAACCCATTGATACCTAAATCATAATTCAGTGCCGGACCCGCTGACTGCAACCCAGTGTCAATCTGCTGCTGCGTTGGTGCAGTTGGATTTAACCCAGTGAAAAGATTGATCGCTCCGACGTTTGTGCTGTTAGCACCCGTCAGGGTGTATGTAATGAAAATCTGCACGTTCCCCGGCATCAGGACCGCCGGACGAAACAGGAGCGGGGCAAGGGTCGAAGAGGGAGTCCAACTGGTCGGGATATTCAAAGCATTGCCACTGACGGTCCAGGTCGAGGGCACATTGGCCCAGCTATCCTGAAACTCTGCCAGACTGGTGAAGGTTTCATTGTATGTCGTGCTGCTGCCACCCGTGCTGCCACTGGATGGATAGCCGACGATATTCACCGACACCATGCCTTGAACCGGACCTTGCGTGGCCACGGTCGAAGATGTAAGCTGTGTGGTGAATGCTTTGGACGTGCCGAACCGCTGGGCCACTCGGCGGCGACCGTACGTATCGAACGGAAGCACGTTGAGCGCATCCCAGCAGGTATCAGGTGGCTGGCCTTCGCGGTTCACCACCTGATTGATTCCCTTGACCGGGCTGCTGATTGTGATTGGCTGGTTCGGCATGGAAAGAAGCACCATCCCCGTTAAGGGATGGCGCCTTGTGATAGATGCTATCTATCAGGGTGTTATCGAAGCGGATTACCAAGGGCGTCGAGACCCGCCAAGTCGGCAGGATCATTGCCCAGGGTCGCATCGGTGTACGCCACGAGGCACGAGGCGTAGACCACTTGAACACCATAGGTCTGCACCGCGTCGGTTGTATGAGCGCCGGTCGTGAGCGTGAAGGCGATAAACTGGTCGCGGACCAGCCCATTCCCGCTGAAGTCGAACTCGTATACGGCGGGCTTGTTGGTGACTGCCGCACTGACTTTGCCAGTAACCGCAACCGACGTTCCACCGGGTAACAGGGTGTGTGGAGTCAGGGTGAGTGTCGGCGTGTCGGTAGTGCCCGCTGAGTCAGCGGTAATACGAACGATCAGCTTGTCGGTTGTCTGGTCGTAGTCACGGGGAATCTGATACTGCCACGTGCCGACCGTAGTGCTGGATGCAGCCGTGGTCAGGGCAACCATGTTGGAGACAAGGCCAGTGGTCGTGCCCGTGCCCAAGACGGCATCAGTCACGTCCAACTGCTCATCCTTGTTGTATCCGCCATCGGGCGCCTGCAAGGTGCTGTTGGAGAGCTTGCCGCCGCCCGTCACGATCTGCTTCAGGGCATAGAGGAAATTGTCGCAAGAGAATCGCATGTGAACCTTTCTGCTGTTCGCACGGAACGAGGTATCAATCAGCGTGAATTACGACGTACCAAACACTGGCACGGTCGGACGCTGATAGTAGTAGTCGCGGAATGCCCGAATCGGCGGGAAGGCCGAATTCGCAGCGCTGGGATTGGAGAAGTAACCCAGCTTCTTCGGAGCGGACAGGTCATCCCGTTGCCACGCTTTGGGCAGCGCGTCCGTTTTGTAATACTGCCAATCCACGCCGTATGCGTCTTCAACTTCCTTCTCAGCCACCGCAAGACACGCGGCCTTCAGGGCTTCATCGAAAGCAAAGGGGCACGGCGGAACATCAGTGTCATTGACCAGTTCATTGAATCCCAGCTTGTACGGAAAGATCACGTGCAGGAATTCACTGGGAATTCGCCACGCCATCAGTTCCCAGCGGAACCGGGGCGGCGTGAAAGACAGGTCATTCATCGACGGGCGGGGAATCCGTCGAACGGCACATTCATACGGTGTGCCCGTTTCAAAGTTGTAATTCTGCCGGCGACTTCGGATTGATCCTTCATCCACCCACGTCAGGATCATTCCCCTGTTGGTGTTCTGAACGTAGGTGATCTGCCCGGTGTACTCGCCCGCGAAATCAGCCGGAAGCGTGTAATCCCCGCTGGGCACCATGCTGAAGATCGTGCTCGATCCGAGGGTGGATGAGACTTGACCAAAAACCTGCACCTGAGTCGGCGACAGGTAATTGACGATCGAATACTGCTGGCCGACCGTGGAGACGATTGGTTCATCCACCGGCGGCACCCAGCTTTGCGTGCTGGAAGGCGGATTACCTCCGAGGTAGATATTTCGTAGCTCCATCGACGGATAGAACGAAATATTGGTGCTGCTGGTCGAAGAGACCACAACAGGCGCGGTCGAGGGAACATGCAGCGTCAGCGTCGTGGTCGAACTGGCACTGTTGTATGAACCAATGCTGACGTAGGTGGTGCTCGATGAATCAGCCGCGATCATCGGCCAGAAGTCCACCTGAGCGATCTGATTGACCCATCGCCAGCCGTTGGCCCGGCGTGTGTTGCCATCGCCAAAGCCATCATTGATAAACATGCGAATCGCCTTGTTGACGATTCGCTGGCACAGGGCCAGATCATGGGGATCAATGGGTTTCTGCGGGGCACCGGCGCCGTCTGCACCGTAATAGGCACAGCCAATCTTGTAGGCGACTTCCGTAACCAGCGTGCTGAAGTTCAGCGCGGAAGTCGGTTCTGTGATCGGATAAGTGTCCATGTTACTCCAAGCCGAAGGCTCCGGTGCTTCGCAGCTTTACCTGTTCCACACCGGAGCCTTGTTCATTCCGACTGAACGGAATCAGGTTTAGAACAGCTTGGACGCATTGCGGAAGCGATGCACGTCCAGGTGATGGGCCGCAGCGGCACCCGTGGTCAAAGCCACGACGGCGCCGTACGTGCTGGTAATGTCGATGTTCTGGGCCGACACGAGCAGCTTGGCCACCTGCACCCCGTTGACGTAGAAGTAGAGGTACTGCTGACCGTCATAGCGAAGGCCGAGTTTGACCTTCGTGTTGTTGGTCAACACGCCGGGGGCGCCGGCGGGCGTGTAGAGCGGATTACCCGGATCAGGGTTATTGGCGTTGGCCGTCATCACGCTGGCCAGAACCACACTCACCGCCGAAGGGGTCACGCCACTGGTGTTCGCCACGTTGTTGACGTATACCGCATCGAAGTTGCCCAGGGCATCGCCGTGCATCCAGAAGCCGACGCAGGACGTGCTGGTAACAGCAGTCAACAGGTTGCTGTTCTTCGTGGCGCTTGCGGCCTGGACCAGAGCGTTGGTCATGCCGATCTTGTTGACGAAGCCGACGAAGATGCCACTCACTTCGGTCACGTCCTGCATGGACACGATCGCTTCCATCCACGCCTTCTGGCCGCTGCCGGGCGTAATGGCCACCGTGGGGCGAGTGTTGATGATCGAGCCGTTGCCGGATGTGGCGCCGGTGGTAATCAACAATGCATGGTCGAAGTTGCTGTCCTGCGTGAAGGTGCCGCTGTTTGCCGCCGAGTTGGGCAGATCAGGCAGCGTCACCGCATCTTCAAAGGTCTTGTCGCTGAAATAACCCGACCCTTCGTCGAGCAATTCCGCGTTGGGGCAGTCACCCCAGATAGAAGGACTGGGCTGGGTAATATCCCCGAAACCCGGAACTCCAATGATTCCATAAGGCATGTGTCATTTCTCCAAAAAGAGAACTCGAAATCCATTCCCACAGACAGACCCGATTCCGGGTTACAATCAGGTGGTAGGAATGCTGTTATGCAGCACGAATCCAGCCGTTCGGCGGTTGATGCACAAGTTGTTGTGGGAGCCGTCGAGGAAGACCGAGAACGTGGTGTGCTGGCCACGGTCGGTAATCGGCTTGGACTCTTCCATCCAGTAGCCTTCCTGCACGACGGGCTGAAGTTTCGACCAGTCCACGCAGTAGATCGGATTGGGGCTGAATGCCTCGCCGCCGCCTGCGGTGACGGTATAACCGTCAAGCTGGGGGATGTACTTCAACGGCATCCGGTTGAAGTAAACGCTGCCATCGAACGTATGCAGCATCTTGCCGGCCAAGTCCTTGGGCTGGCTATTGTCGTCCCGCTTATCCGCCAGATCTTCCATTTCCGTGCAAACGTCATCCGCCGCGTACAGCTTGATCGGCGTGCCGACCTTATCCTGGCCGGGCGACTTGACGATGGGAGCGGGTTTGAAGCGGGTGCGCCGAACGGCCGAGCGAAGTTTGCGGAGCAGGCTATTGTCGATGCGTTGGTACACATCAGCGTAGTTGTTCCACTTCGGCTCTGCGGCTCCATCAATGCCCGCGACGATTGTGCCCGTGGTGCCGTTCTGGTATCGAACGGTCTTAGCGGCAAAGCCACCGGCGGTCACGCCGTTGTCGAGGAAGTTGATGTAGTAGGGAATGCCGTACGGATAGAGCGTATCCGTGGCGCTGGTGGGAGTCATCCAGCCGCGCTGCTCGATCAGTTCCGCCAAGTCCCACATGCGCTCAACGCGCCGGGATTCCATCAGGTTGATGAAGCCCTTGGCCGAATTCTTGTTGCGGAGGATTTCCAGAACGTCCCACGAATAGTCCGTGCCGATCTGCGTCCAGGGGACGTTGATAACGAACTGGCTCTGATCGACAGTCGGCTGGTCGGTATCGTAGAGACGGCGATAACGGGCGCGGCCGTGGCGGTCCAGAATGACGTTCTTCTGGATCGACGTACCACCGTCAATCGCTCGCTTGTGTTCCTGGTAAATCTGGCAGAACTCATAGTCCTGCGAATCCCACATCACTTCAAACTGATCCTTGGGGAGATCACGAAGGGTTGTGGCAATCAGGTCAGCTAATGCACTTGCATCGACGCCCATGTGTCATCTTTCTGGTCTCCAAAAAGATGCACGCTTACGTGGATTTCAATCAGCGGTTAAACGCGGTAGCCAAGGCACTGGCGACCCGCGATTCAAGCTCGCCGCGATTCTTCGCGGGCGTGCCCGAAACGGATCGAACCTTCGAGGAAGGTTTCAGTGTAATTCCTTTGTTCCGCGTCGTGAGTTGCTTTGTGATTTCCTTGCGTGCGGCCTGTACTTTCGTTTCACCGGAAAGCGAATCGAATGCCATCTGCATGGCATCGTTGACCGGCAGGCTGCGGCCTTGCAGCCGTGCCCCGCCAATCAACGCATCCGCCAGTTCCAGTACCTTTGTCCGAGCTTCCGCCTGCTCGTTGGTGAGCGAGGCCGAAGTCGTTCCGTACGTGTCCTTGTACGGCTCCATTTCCTTGTCGCTGAAAAAGCCGTCGATCTGCTTGGCCAGCGTTTCCATCTGCTGCTGTTGCAGCGAAGTCTGGAACTGCTGGGCAACTGGCATCATCCGATTGATCTGCTCAATCGCCCGGTTGACCGGGCCAACGATTGAGTCAATCAGGGCTTCTTCACCGTACTGCTTCTTCAGCGCGTCCGCGTCGATCGGCTTCATCACCGTATCGCTCGCGGTTGCTTTGGTCGCAGTTTCCTTGTCTTGCGTTGCCGCCGGCTCGCGGGCCTTGCGGCCAGCTTCCGCCCACGCCGAAACTTCCTTGTTCCGGTTGGCGTGCATCTTGGCGGCGGTCTCGATGAACTTGGGACCGAGCGCTTTTAGGTTCGCGTCGATCTCATCATCAGACCACTCGTACGCTTTCAAGGTTCGACGGTACGCGGCAGGAAGGGTTGGGGCCGTGGCCGCAGCTTCCTCAGTCGTCGTCTCTTCCTTGGCATCCGCTTCGTCAGCGGGAGTTTCCGTTGCCCCTGGCTCATCCTTGGCCTGTGCATCCGGTGCCTGCTCTGATTCCTCGGCGGCAGGCGTTTCGGTCGTTTCCGGCTCGTCCTCGATCAGATCGGATTCGTTCACGTCTGCAAATGCAGCCGCGAATTGATCGGCGATCTTCGCTTCCAAATCAGGACGTTCCGGCGTTGCCACGGTTTTTCCACCGGGCTGGGTCTCTGCTGGCATAATTGGCTTTCTCCGCTGCCCGCACGAATGGCGGGGGTAGGGGGATTTTCAGACTGTAATTATACTACATTTTTGCCACCAAAGCAAATTGTAGCACTAAAATATTACCTACGATCTTTCCTCGAATCCGGCGTCATTCAACGCCTTACGCTTCTCGCTGCGGTTCCGCGCGATCGGCACGCCATATAACGGGTCCGAAGGATCGAGGGAAACCGCCACGCCCGTCTTCGTGATGAACCGCTTGATCTCTTCAGGGTCTTCCATCGCGATCGAGAACATTTCGATGGGCTTGTGGAACTCGATCAGGTCACTGTGCGGGAGCGAGACTTGCCGCTCGTACGATCCATCGGCGCCGCATTTCGGACATGCACGCGGCTCGGCCGATGAAGCGATCTTAAAGAACTCTTCATCAGCGTGCTTGCAGACTTTGCACTGGTAGTCGTAGAGAGGCATCGAGCACCTTCATCTAAATGGGACGGATCAGGCCAATTCTCACAGTCCAAGCACATGGCTCATCCTTGTTTGGGAAAAGCTCGCTTCAGTCCCTTCTTGACTTTCTCATGGAGCGAGGGCTTCTTGTGCTTGCGTTCGGGCAGCTTCGCTCCCTTGGGTGTCGCCGCCTCGAATTCCTTGGCAATCTCCGGGTGTTTGGCGTACATGTACCGACGCTGGGCTTGACTCTCGAAGGGCATGGGAGAACTCCGTGTATTCGCCCTCTCGCTTGAAGATGCAGTTAGGGCAATAAGAACAGACTTCGATCAGGACTTTCTTTCCCAGCCCGTGGGCAATGGCCAGGGGGCAGGACTGGTTGCCGATGAACAAATCCGCCGCATTGATAATGCTTGCGGCAACCAGAAGGTCCGGGGTATGAGCATAAGGCACGCTGCCAAATTGCTGGACAAACGCGGCGTGTTCAGCGGGCGTACCAACAAAGACGGCGTTGCGTCCATAGGCATCCATCACCTTATGCCAGGGGAAATCATCATTGTGGTACCTTGCCGATCGAGCGATTACCACCGACTCGTGCCGAGTCTTGGGCGCCGCGAGCCACGGGCCATCCCGCAAACTCGTGGGCAACCCTTCGGTCTTCAGATAGAGATCAGCAAGATTCTCGTGGCACAAGTCGAACCGCAGGGTACGAAAACGATTCAAGTTGACGTACGGGCGCGAGACAGCAGGCGGACTCCACTGAACATCTGACACATATGGCTGAGCATCGAGAAGCGGCTGAATGGCATCGTACCGTTCCCGCGTCATACCGTGCATGGTCTTGACCGCAGGATCATCATCGAGGCACATTGCACCGCCGCCCATCGCCTTAACTGTGGGCAAGCCGTAAATCACATCCCCAAGTTCGCCACTATGAAAGAAATATTGCATATCAAAAAATCCCGCCGAGGCGGGCCGTCCGGCATGTTGTGCAACGGCTTGTCAATGTATGCCCACTGATCCTCGGCGGGATTCCCGCCCTAGTCGTCCTGATCGACGACCTTGTTTGCTTCCGCCGTTTCCGCGTCCTTCGTGGACTGGAAGTTGCCCTTGTCGTTCTGGCCGAAAGTCTTCTGCATCCGCTTCTTCGTCTTCTTCATCAGTTGACGGCGGGCGGTCTTGTGGGCGTCCTGGGCCGCGTCCGCATTCTTTTCCAGATGCTTGGCCGCGCGTTGATGCCGCTTCGGATCGTTCTGGATCGCCGCAGCATCAGTGAGCGTGCTGGCGTCCCGCTTGCCTTCGTAATCGTTATCCATATCCTGATCCGGGTCGGACTGAATGCTTGACTTCTTTGCCATGACAAAACTCCAATGGGTTAAATGGTTTGTTCGACGAACCTGGGAAGACGTTAAGAGCTTCCTGCTGGGGTACTAGAACGCGTTCGCATTGGCCATTGGCGGCTTGGGTGTTGGGCCAAGCTCGAAGGCGTGCGACATACCCTTGCGAATCATCATCTGTGAATCGTTGGCGCCGGCCTGTGCCCCCTGCCGGAACTGCTGTTCCTGTGTGGGCTGGCCCCCCATCACGCTGGCCGGCTGGCCGTTCTGCTGAATTTGCGGATTCAACGCAGGCTGGCCCTTGCTGTTGGCCATCTGCGGACCCATCATCATCATCTGCTGCAACTGCATCTGGAAGTTGGGATCGTAGAAGACCTCATCCATCCATTCGATTCCCGCGTCCTTGGCCATGCGGAGAATGAACGCCTGGGCACTGAATGGAACGCCAAGCTGCATGGCCACCTGTGCCGCCGCCATCGCAGCCGGCAGAATCTTCTGGGCCAAGTCCATCGCCTGCTGAAGACGTACCTTGCTGTCCACGCGACCCATCGACTCTGGCTCGATGCGGAAGGTGAAGTCGATGAAATCACCACTGCGGGCTTCAGGTGTCAGGATCACCTGAACTTCCTGCATTGTGGCCGGCTGCATGAAAGACATGCCCGTGTTCGGGTCGATCGCCGGCTGAGCGGGCATCGGCTGACGTTTAATCAGCGGAATACGCATCAGCGGATCGGTGTGGAAGAACCATGCCCGGCGCCGAGCTTCCCCGGCCGCAGCCTGATAGACCAAATCCTTCATGTCTTCCAGACCGATGCTGGCATTCTGCTGAAGGATATTTGCGGCGGTCGCAGAGTTGGCCTGGACATTCTGGCCCCCGATCTGCTCAGGGTTAGCGGCCATCATGTTGAACCAGCCCTGCAAGGCTTCCAGGTGCCGCTCATTGGAATTCTGTTGACCCCCGAACGACAGGACTTTCACCGCATCCGGGTCTTCGACCGCGATGCCTTCACCGTCGCCGGCGTTCTTGACTTCCTCTGCATCGTCTGCGGCAGAGCGTTTGTAAACGGGAATATCCTTCTGGCGTTCGGCCTGCTCGATGATCTTCTTGGCCATGCGATTGGCCAGAATGTGCAGATCGTACAACACGCCCACGAACTGCACGGGCAACGGATTGCCGGGCGTCGGAGGCATCAGGCCGAGCAGCGTGTACGGGCCTTCTTTGACACCGTAGTAATCATCCACCCGAAGGTAATCATCGAACATCACGCCTTCGGAACCGGGCACCGTCACGATCGCATTGGCGCCGGGCACCCACAGTTCAATGATCTCCACGTCGTCTTCCAGCGCGGCATTGTCGTCGATCTGGATGTTCTGCATCGACATGGCATAGGCACGCCGATCGTTCTTCTCATCACCCGCGCGGGGGAGCCGTTCGATAAGGTCATTGCGGTACAAACCAGAGTCGAGCAGGACTTGCCTGGGGACCGTGATGCGGTCGCCCATGAAGGTGGCATCCTTGAACAAATGTTCCTTGGAATTGGGATCGACCACGAAGTTGTCAAAATCAACGCATTCGGTGTAGACCGTGCCGGCGTCGATGTGCCCCTCTTCATCATTGAGGGCGTAGACGCTATCGCTCTGGCAAAGTCCCGTCTTCATAATGCCGAGCGTGAAGATGGCATCGACGATGCACTTGCGGTAAATGTCACAAATCTTGATCTTCTGGTCGTGCTGATCCAGGGCCATGCCCAGCAGGTTGGCGTAATCCCGCACCTGAAGGTATGGCGTCATAATGGTGTGCTTCGGGAAGTTCATCACCATCGTTGGCACGAGCACGCGGATCGCGTTGAAGATCAGGTTGAGTGCCTTCGAGCCGATCTCGCCCGTCGCCTTGTCGTAGTAGGCTCCGGCGTATTCCTGAACGAAGTGAACGCGGGCATGGCGAAAATTCGCCAGCCGCTTGATGCCGCGCTGAACCGCCTGCTGAAACTTTTGGGGAGAGACTTCGCTGGGCATATTAAATTCCTGAACCCACGAAATTGAATCGCGTGGGGGTCTTGCCGGTCTCCCGTTTTCGTTTCTTGAATTCGTTGAGCCGATGAGCGAAAGTCCGCGGTCCCGCTGCTCGATCGGTATAGTGCGTCTTGGGGGCTTCGGAGATCGCCACGACGCAGAGCATGTCTGCAATCACACGATCGCCGTGAGCTTTGCGGGTGGCGTCTGATTCCTCGACCAGTTCCGCTGGCCCGATGCCGCCACCCTCATATTGGATGTACGTCAGAGCTTCGTTTAGAGCGGCTTCTGAGTGGTTAATGAAGCGGCCATGTGCATAGGCCCGACGCAGAAGACCCAGCGCCGCTGCTTTCTGCTCAGGGCTGGATCGCCAACCATATCTCTTACCGACTTTCTCTCGAACCGTACCCACGGCACGCGTGAAGTAGATCGACGGATAGTGGTAACTATGGACCAGTTGCCGCCCGAAATCGAAGCCAGGATCACCGTTATTCTCCCAGATAATGAGCGGGCGTTTGTTACGACCGCCAACCCAAATGGCCAGGGCACAGGCCAGCCGCGCCAGTTCATAAGGCGGCGTGTTGGCATCGGCCCATTCGGCGACCTTCTCGCGAGTCTCATTGCACATCACCGACATGACGCTGTTGGAAGCGCCCTGTCCCTTGGAAATGTCAATGCCCACGGTGTACGTGCGGGTCTGATCCAGCCGGCCATGCTTGTCCAGCTTCGACCAAATCTTCAATGGCCCACCGGGCTGGCCATGCTTGATCTTCGCTTGATCCGATTTGCGGATCGCGTCAATCAGGGCTTCATCAGTGAGCTTCTTCTTGAACGCAATCGACGTGACGCGGCTGGGCTTGCGGGCAAACAGCTTCTTATGCTGCTCAATCACCGTCGCTTCAAAGAAGGTATCGCCGGACCCGATGTGGTCCATGTCCAGTTCAATCGCGACTTCCTTTGGCGAACGGGACTCACATTCCTGATCGTACCATGGCGAACGAATCCGCCACCGGCCCAGTTCATCCTGCTTGGCGTACCGGCCTTGCCCCTTTTCGGGATGCTCCCACCATGGCAGCACGAATACATCAATTGTGCCACTCTGCCGCCACTTGCTGAAGGTCGTTCCGGCGCCGTTGGGCGTGGAGACTACTAGCCGACAGGCAGTAACGTCTTTGGTGCTTCGCTTGATCGCCTCGGCTTCCTTGACCTTGGCAAACTCGTCCAGCGTGATAGATGTGCGACGATCTGAGCTACCTGCTGTAGCGTTTGCGGACTCGCCATCAATTCGTGTTCGGGAATCGAGATTGACAACGTGTAGCTTCTTTCGCAGCAGTCGTGGAAGCATCCACTCTGGAAGCCGGCTGAGGATATAGTCAATTTTCCCGAACAGTGTGCCCGGATCAGCCAGCGAACCATGCGGATAGTTTTTCGGCATTCCGTCAAGAACATCGACCGCATCTTCTTTCCTCGAAATGACCAGATGGGACTCATCGGCGCGGAACAGCAGACGATGGACAAGGATCGCGATATGATCCCACGTGGCGCCCATGTCACGGCTCTTATCGGTCAGGAGTGATTCACCCTCGTCGATGCCGTGCTCGATCCGCAGAATATGCCGGTCTTGAATAGGCCATGTGACAAAGGGAAGATGGGTATGCTGAGCCTGCTGGACCTTGCCCTCAGCATTCGGCTCAAAGATACGAAGCGTGAATACAAAGGCGTTGATGAAGAAAAGAGCAGACTGAGAGCAAGCCGTATACAGATCGACTTGAAGTTCTTCATCGTTCTCCGCAGCAGTCAGAAGATCAGCCCGCCACTTCAGATTCTTCGCGGGGTCTTTGGGAACAACCAGACCCGTAATCGGGCAAGTCCAGGTGGGCTTGAACTCGATCGGCGGCAGTTCAGGTTGAGTCGCGAAGAGGTTGCTCATTTATCATCAACCAGATGTTCCATCACCGACAGGTACTTCTTCACGATGCTGCCATGCGGATGGCGACAGTGCCCACAGCCGATGGTTTCTTGAAAGTTGTGGTACACCCAGAATTCATGGCCACATTTGCAGCACGTTCGGTACTCCAAAACGCACGGGCCATATCGCTTGGCCTTCTCGACCATCGCTGTGACCATCGGCGGTTCTTCAACGGAGTCCGAATCTTCAAACTCAGCCATTGGTCTCTTTCTTCTTGATAGAAGGTGGACCCGCTGCCACGCGGGCCAGACTATTGATCCGGTCTTTAGCCAGTTCGCGAACCCTGTCGGCGGCTTTGATGCCCCCGGCATCCTCGACAATTGCCTGCGGTGCCTTGCCCTCGATCCGCTCAAATAGGTATTGCATGGCCCACGCGACGGGCGGATGTGTGACCTTCTTGCGGTTGCCCTCTTCATCAAGGACGGTTTCGGTCCATCCGAGGGCCAGCTTCCAGATCATGTCTGCAAGCGCTTGCTCCCGCGTGACGGGTGTGCCGTCATTCGTGATGGTGTGGACTTCCGCCGCGAGTTTCCGCAACTCGTTGGTCAATGCCCGCGTACCTAAGCGTCCAAGGGGAGAGGCCATGATTAGAAGTTCCCGCCCGGTGTCAGCAGTTCACGCCATGGCTCGCGGCCTTTGGTGTCTGAACCATTGATGATGCGACCGCTGCCGGCGATCTTCACGCTGGCAGAAGCGCCAGTACCGACGACCACGGGCGTCACACCCAGCGGAAGGGCCAAGCCTTCCTTGTGGTTCATGTCCAGGCCCACGGCGGTATTGAACGAGGCGATCAGTGTACTGCTGCTGATCGTGCTGCTGGTGCCAATGTCGGCGCTGTTCGCGGAGACGTTGCCTTCGAGCGTGTCGATAATCAGTCGTTCAGTCGCCGCGAGCGGGCGATTGTTAAAGTTCGCATCCAGAATGTTGATTGCGGCTGCACTGGTGCTCGACACGGACGCCACCAGAGCGAGGCCGACTGTTTCGCCTTGCGTGTGCATAAACTTGTTCCTTAGCAGTAGGTCCGCACGTCGAGCGGATAACCAATCAGATCAGGTCTCACCAGATGGAGCTTTCGCAGGACCGGCCTGCGGCATTGTTCGGTGGGATACCATCCCGTGAATGGGTCAGGGGAAGAGTTGGATCGGGGAATGTACTCCACTTTTTGGAGGGATTGCCTCGAAACACACCCGTACATTTCCGTCACGAGAAAGATCAGTGCGAAGATGATTCCCATTCGCGTCTTGTGTTTCATCGCGATCGCTCCACAAGTTCGTCCATCACGCCCACCGCCTGATTCATTTCGTTGAAGTTGATGGTGGCGAAGGTGAAGTTGCGAGGTACGGCGGGAAGAAGATGATCCTTCCACTTGTTCAGAAACGTCGGTACTTCAGCCTTCCATTGATCGTTGTACCCCGACGAGGATGCGTGACAGAGCGACAGATCGGTAGCGACCCCAATCGCGAATCCACGTTTGTAAGCTGTGAGTGAGAAATCCAGATCGTAGAAGTGGAATCCCGTGAAAGTCTTGGCGTCGAACCACGCCTTGCCTTTTTCGAGGACAGATCGACGAGCGGCCATCCAGAATCCGTCAAGCGCCTGAATGCCCGTGACAAGGGGAGAGGGGACTCCGAAGATGGAGAGGGATAACGCCCCTGTCTTGGGAACGACGTTGAGAACCTGCCCGAAGGTGTGCGGTGGACCCTGGGTGAACCACGCCGGCCCGATGAGCCGATCGGTGCCCGCGCCACCAACAATGTCCACAGTACGAAGGTGACGGCGTAGCTTCGCGGCGAAGGGACGAACCGGGGCTGCATCGTCGTGTGAGAGAATGACGACGGCGCCCTGACTGGCTTCGATGCCACGATTGTACCCTTCACAAAGTCCCTTCGCGTCGCTGATGCGGATGATCTCAAACGATTCACCCGCGAGTACAGTTTGGTACGTATGCTCGACGTGCTTGAACTTCTCATCGTCCACGGAGCAAATGACTACACTGAACTCGACCATTGCGCCGGCTCCCAATTACTTGACGATCAAAACGACCTGACCCTCTGACGATTCACCAACCGCAGTCCGGCATAGCTCGACGAACGCGGCGTATAAAACGGATTTCTTTCGGTCGTTCGATTCGATCGAGAGCAACTGCTCCAAATCCAATCGGGCGTCACACAAAGGTACTTCGCCATGCATGAGTACCAATGCGAGTTTGACACGCGGGGCAGTAGTACCTTCAGGCATTGCAGGCTCCGAAAATTAAACTACCAGCAGGGGCAATCCACGGCGGGGAGACCGGCCGACGTGAATTGCAAATCCTGCTGGTAAGTGCAAGTTCCCGCACGAGCCGTTCTCCACGGTGCTGATGCGGGCGGTTAAGTTGTTTCCAGGGTCTCGCTGGGAAGGAAATAGAAGCCGGTGGGGGTCGAACCCACACCCCGTCGATACTGGATCGGATCGGGGGTCCACTCTTCGACTTCCAGTTGCAACCGAACAGAATTATACAACATTTTGGGGGCAGAAGCAAACGTAAGTGTAGGATTACACAAGGTTTACATGTAGAGGTTGTAGAAGTGCCATTTTTGTATGCGTGGCGGGCGATTGGACCAAGTACCGGAGTCCCAGGATCAAAGACCTAAAGGTGGTACCCTAGCCGTCCGATAATAGCTGCGGTGGCGCGTGCTGCTGCTAACTCTTTATCAGACGTTAGGTTAAAGCGCACGCATGTCAAGGATGTGAAAGGGAAACGGCGATCGAGCGGACGGGGGTAATGGTCCCGCCCTCAAAACAATCCCCCTGTTGTCCCCTGGACAGACAGACGCACCCTTAACATGTTGAGGTAGCGTACCTCTTATGTACTATGCACTTAGGTACTTTCCCTTAATTGTCCTACTGTCTTTACCCGTTCTATGTACCTTTCACTAATAATGTTAATGCATGTACATAATACACTCTAACATTAATTTCCCTTTCTCCCTTACGTTGCAATATACAGTAAGACATTTAGCGATCTTCCGTAACCTCAGCGCTCGCAAGTAGTACACAACCTCAACATGGGTACATTTGCCCCCATGCGGTTTGTGTAGTACACTAACGTAACTCACACAAGAAAGGATCGAATGTCCCGACCTCGATACAAACTCGGCACTGGTGCGATCGGCCAAATACGTCAACGCTACCTTAAAGGTGAATCAGTAATGTCCCTCGCGGTGGAATTTGGTGTAACGCCCACTTCCATCTATCGCGTGATCGGTGATCTAACGGCGCAACGTCGTGATGCTGTCGCGGCATTCCTTTCGCGTCAACCCATTTCATCGACTGCGCCGCAAGCCTAATGCCCGCGTTTCCGTGCCTCACAAGAGCATTTGGGGCATGGATACCCGTGCAATAGTGCAATGGGAGATTTGGAGCGGATTGTATGTGTCTCAAATGTGCGCCCGTTGCCCACGCATTTCGCATACTGGACGTTGTACAGGTCCGCGACGTTGTGGGCATGGCGCAAGTGGCAAAATTGAAGGGGGTAGTTGTCGCTGTAGGTCCGGCAAAGGCGAAAGTCCTATTTCTGGACGGTCTTCACGCAATTATCAATTTTGAAAACCTGATTCGCCTAGGGCCGGCAATCGGCGAATGATCCGACCTACTAATCAAACGTGTTGTATATTGGAGTACCATGTATCCTCAAACAAGAGATAACCTCATGTTTGTAGCAATCCCGATCGTGTCGGTATTGCTGGCAATCGCCCTAATGTGGGCATTGCCCTATCTTGTGTCTCTTTAAGGGACAGAATTGGAGCGGAGAAAATGCTAGGTCTTTTGAAGCGTATCGTCATGGGCCGGCCCGTTGTGGCTGTCAAGTCAGAACCGGGTATGACAAACCGGCAAGCTGAGGCGATTTTGCGAGGATTGCTTTACGATCCTCGTTACAAGTTCCGGTCCCTGGGCCGGCTTGCAAGCGCTATTCATCAGGACGTTGCCACAACGCGGAGTTTGCTGACGGGCATCGGGGCGCGTCCTTCATGCCGACAACGGGCTGACGGAAAAGAAATGTGGTGTTTCGACAATCACCGGGCAACCGTCAGCAGTTGGTACGATGAGGCCAGCGACGATTAAACCGCCCGTTCCCCTTTCACAGTTGCCCCGGTGAA